>Ga0157357_1000320_pt1 | contig 20482 bp, 27 predicted proteins | sample AttcapACBM1_FD_111485 | JGI IMG/M metagenome (GOLD analysis project Ga0157357, IMG submission 111485) | Fungus gardens microbial communities from leaf cutter ant in Botucatu, State of Sao Paulo, Brazil - Atta capiguara ACBM1 | ecosystem: Host-associated > Fungi > Mycelium > Unclassified ... | reverse complement strand
GTCTGTCATGACTATAAGGTAGATAAATAATGTGCGCGGGCTGTGATTACTGACTATATCCAATTCAGGGTGGGTACGTCGAGGACCCTCAAGGGCTTTCCTACACATTCAATTACTGGTCCTTGACCGACTCGTTTGTCTAGTAATTTCTCATTGAATTCGATGTAGAGGGACCTTTTCATTCATTGTTTGACAGTTTTTCGCACCATCGTGTGACTATTCCACCTCCGGGCTGGGTCAATGCCGCCCATCGTCAAGGAGTCAAGATGTTGGGTGTCCTGTAAGAAGGTCTCTTCTACCCAACAATTGAATATTTTCACTTATCTAGAATCTAGAATCTTCGAGGGCGGAGCGGAAGCAGAGTGTCTCCAACTTCTCATTGGACAACTCCCTCAGTCAAGTACCGGCTCAGCCATCCAATCATTCGTACCATCAAAATTATCGATCTCACCCCATTATGCTGTTGCGCTCGCTGACTTGGCTGCAGAGAGGGGTTTCGACGGATATCTGATGAACTTTGAATGCTGGCTTACAGGAGGCATTGAGCAGGCACGGGCTTTGGCTGCCTGGCTCGGTCTCCTCCAGTCCGAACTCATTAAGCGTGTTGGTCCTCATGCCGAAGTCAGTTGGTATGATAGTGTCATATTCTCAGGAAGCCTGTCTTGGCAGAACCGTCTGAACGTGTTCAACTTACCCTTCTTCATCCCGTCTACGAGTTTCTTTTCCAACTATTCGGCAAGTCACCCATCACTCATCTCGCTAGATACAAACATTCGACTTATTTGCTGCTAGTGGCCTCCCGATTACTGCGATACAACCGCAAACTTTTTTCTCTCTGTTGATCCTGATGTCCTCGGCCTCGCCACAGAAGAGAGGTCTAAGACTCTTCATGATGTTTACATGGGGGTCGATATCTGGGGCCGAGGCTCCTATGGCGGAGGCGGCTTCGGCGCCTACAAGGCTATAAACCATATTGCACCCGCCACGCTTGGTCTCAGTGTCGCTCTTTTCGCTCAAGGCTGGACATGGGAGGCAATAGAGGGGGAACCCGATTTTACATGGGATGTATGGTGGCAAAACGAGCGTAATTTGTGGGCAGGCTTTACTGACCCCTCCGCAGCTCCTCCCGAAAGTGATGACAGCGAGGGCCCATACAAACCACTCGCTACGTTCTTCCAGCATTTGCCACCTCCAGACCCTATCGATGTTCCATTCAACACTACATTCTGTCCAGGCGTTGGACTTGCTTGGTTCATTGAAGGAACTTCCGTTTCCCAATTTTCCAAAGGTTGGATGGACGTCGATAAACAGACCACCATGGGTGATCTACTTTGGCCTGCTCCTGCTCTTCAGTGGGAATCAGCTAACATAGGAACTGTGCCTGATGTAGTTGTTTCCGTAAACATGACAGACTCTTGGAACAGCGGATCCTCGGTCCAGCTTGATTTCTCAGAGAAGACAGCCAACCCGAACTTGACCAACCGCTCTTTCTATGCTCCTATCCAGGTTCTATCTCTCACTACCCAGAGGAATTATACGGCATCCATCATATATAAGCCCAACAAGTCTACTGGTTCATCCGACGTCGACCTTGACGTTATCTTGGCTATCCGACCTCGTGACACTACCCTCAGAATGGAGGTCAAAGTTGCCCCTGAATCGATCAAGACCTCCCTGATCTCCAATAACTGGACTAGAGTAACCATGCAATTCGTCACCGTCGAGGATTCACCCACCGGAATTACAGTAGATAACGAAATCGGTATCATCATCAATACCGTATCCAGTGAAACAACACCTTTCTCACTCTCCCTTCTTCTTGGCCAAATCAACGTACACGCCACACCCTCACCCACAATCGAACCTAACTTCCCTCGTATCCTCTGTGCCGAGTTCACTACTACTACCATGACTGTCGCAAACTCCAAGTCCTCAATCCAGCCTTCCAACGCGAGCACGGAAAACACGACATTGAATCTCACCACCATCTCATGGACGCCATCCACCTCTCTCTCTCAGGTTGGCCCAATCAACATCAACTCTCCCGATGATCCTAACTGCGTTTGGACACCTGAACCTCCTTTCAAGAATCAGTGGTTCCCAGGATTCCTATACTATAATATCTTTGCTGCAGAGCCTGGAGCTGCCATCCGTGCCTTAGCCAAGGTACGCAGAGGAGGAAGCTCGAGGCAACACGTCTTATCGGACCATTCAGAGTCTGGGATGATTTGGATAGGGACTTCTGGAGCAGATGGATCTGTCGGGAAGGGCAGACTTGAGTTCTCGTTTGATAGGACTCAGCTGCCGGCTGTATTGAGAGATTTGACTATACTTAGGGTATTCGTGCAGGGCGTGCTTGAGACTGGCGAGGTTTTGAGCTGGGAAAATTCTGCTTATGTCGATGTCCAATTCTAAAGGTAAATTTTGGCTAGTTTGGTCCTCCGATATGATAATGATTGTTATGACTTGACTTGACTTCGTATTAAAGGTTACTGATCACTACATTTTTTCGAATCACGATTTCCATTTCCCAAGTGTGCTAGGGTAACAATCAGACTAATTCAGACATTAAGTACGTATACTTTCAAAAGCATTTTTATCAATCTACAGACTTGCGGGATACCAACAATGACTCAAACATTTTTTGACCGAGGCCACAAAAAGAGAAAAGCAAAAGAAAAATGACCAAATAATATGAGAAGAACGCCACGACTATCACGTACACAGACCCCACTGACTTCAATGATAGAAAATGAGAAAAGAAAATCAGAACCTCATACTTCCCCATCACCGAGCATAAGGGTGGAAGTTATGCTGGCCTCTCTGGCCCGACCTCTGAGGACCAACACTTGCATTTCCAGGCATACCTTGTCCATTCTGCGCGCCAGGTGCGCCTCTCGGCCCCCTTGGAATGTTTCCACCCATCCCTCCACTACCTTGCATCATACCACGACTGATGCCACCCATGCTTGGCTGACCCATAGTGCCCATTGCACCAGGCATACCACCTCCCATGCCCATGTTCATGCCTATTCCCATTCCTCGCATACCTTGATTGAACCCTGGACCTCCCATGGCACCCATCATAGGATTCATACCTCCAATAGCACCCATCATGCCTGGATTCATGCCACCACCGGCCATTTGCATCATCCGTGTGTAGAGTGCCGCGAGCGCTTGAGGATCAAAAGGTGTCTGGCCTGTGCCTGTTCCAGCGGCATTCCCACTCATACCAAATTGGTTGCCTTGCTGACCATTAAAGCGAGTCTGACCGCCTTGGAAGTTTCCGGTGCTCTGCCCTTGCTGGCCGGCCTCTTCACCATTCATTTGATTGTCACGTTGATACCGCGGTTGGGCAAGTTTGACATCAATCTTAAGAATAGGTAAGCTAGCCGCGTAGGAGACGAATTGAGTGAACTGACCAATTTACCATCGATCTCGAGGTTACCGAAACCCAGGAATGGTGTAACATCTGTGTTCTCAAATGAAACAAAGCCAAACCCTTTGCTTCTGCCGGTCTCACGGTCCAGCATGACTGTTGAATCAATAACTTTGCCGAACTGGGAGAAAAACTCGCGCATCGATTCTGAAGTCACAGTGGGGGCAAGACCTCCAATGAAAAGTTTAGTGGCACGCTGATGTTCTTGTCGGGGAATAGCTCGTTTAGGGTCAATCTCAAGACACTAGGTCAGTCCATATATTGACGAATATGGAAGTATACACACTATCTTTCCATCAAGTATGTGCTCGCGCACCATGACAGCATTAACACTGGCTGGATCCTCGAAAGTCAGGAAGGCGAAGCACCGGGAACGACCGGCAGCGTCTCTCATGATAGTGCATGCATCTACTTTGCCGTACTGAGAAAAGTAATCCCTGAGATCGTCTGGAAGATTATGATCAAAATGTATTCGACGATAAGTAGATTGACACATATACCATCCTTTGTCTCCCAATGGAGGCCTCCAATAAACATCTTCCTACAGTTGCGAAATCGAGTTGAGAAGACAAAAATGATGTGTTGACAAGAGATTGGAACATATAGAAGAAGCAAAAAATTGCTATTAGCATCTGTAGGCTAAAAACAAACAGGTTATGACAAGGAGAGAGGTGAAAGACTCTACTGTGGTGTTTGTGGATAGCCTAGCTTATCGGATATCGGAGGAATAGCCTAGCCTAGCCTGGATGTAACAGAGGCAGCAGATATGCTAGAGCTAGCTTAGACGAGCAACCGACTACACGAGTCATCTACCGATGAATGTCATGCTGAGCCCGAAATGTGCCAAGTGCCCAATGGCAGCCATCCTAAAATGTATGCGGCCGGCGCCAATTTAGTTGTAGGTAGGAAAGCTGGCACTTACCCTTCATCTTTCATTTCCGATGGACGCACAGAGCGTTCTGTAGCAGAGATACTCTGATTATGTGAGTTTTGTGGATCCCAGTAGTCTTGGGACTGTGGCTGCTCATAGGTAGGTATCTGCTGAGGGGCTTGCTGAGTATATGTCGAAGTTACAGATTTATTCATAGTTGCCGGAGATGCTGGGCTTGTATACGTCGGAATTTGCGACTTGACTGGTTCTTGAATGATTTTCTGGGGTGGTGAAGATGGAGCCTTGTCTGTGGCTTTCGAGGCGGTTGTTTCGGCTGGAGTTGGCTCCTGAGGCGCCTCTGTCTCTTCTTGGAACTCCTCATTCAGTTCGACCTCGTCGTTGCCGTAGAGATCTAGCAAAAACGTCAAGAATATACCAAGTATGTGCAACACAGCATGTACCTCCGTACAAATCAGCATCAAGGTCAGACATGGTGGTCAGAGCGAGAAAAGTTCCAACGTGACTCAAAGCTATGTAAGATCACGCGCTTGTCACCCGTCACGGATTTGTCTTGCTAAAAATGAGGAATTGGAGCACAAAATACCTTGGATCGATGCTTATTAGACCCCGGCAGAAAAGACTACTCAATTAATTCCACCTAAATTGCCTCTAAACCTGATTTAAATTTTGCTCCGCTAACATCGTTTCTCTTGCCAAGATGTCCAGTACAAACCTCACTATTGGGATCCTTGGTGCGTGTGGGCTATGCTCCATGCAAAAAGCAACTAATAAGATAGTTAGCTCTTCAAGGTGCTTTTATGGAGCATCAAGTAGCCCTGAAGGAGCTCCCGATTCAGACGAAGATAGATGTGGTTCTCGTTCGCACACCTCAAGACCTGGCGAAGTGCCAGGCCCTCATAATCCCCGGAGGAGGTATGTTCCTAGTCTATGTACCAGATCTCTCCTGACGAGTCAGAATCTACGACGATTGCACTTCTCGCGCGACTAACTGGGCTATTGGAGCCTCTGCGGAATTTCGTGAAAGTTAAGCCTGTCTGGGGAACATGTGCCGGAGCGATTCTTCTGGCAAAGGCCGTAATAAGTGCAAAGAGAGGAGGACAGGAACTATTAGGCGGAATGTCCATCACAATCGCACGGAATGGTTGGGGATCCCAAGTGAGTGCCGATGTTTAATTTTGACCTCCAGCAATTCTCACCATTGGCGCGTTCTCAGGTCGAGTCGTTCGAGGCTGACCTCGAAGTTACCGGACTCAGAGAATCTGAGCGTCCATTCACGGGTATCTTCATTCGAGCGCCTGTTCGTCACTCCCCAGATTGTTGACTCTATTGTATACTAACACCTGGACAGGTTGTGCTTACCTTGGAACCATCGCCCGAAGATCCACCAATCCAGGTCGTTTCTTGCCTTTCCCCACATCTCCTCCCCGAATCTCTTACATCTTCAAACTCGACCAACGAACCCAAGACTTTTGTTGCCCTTCGCCAAGGTCGCCACTTCCTGACGACCTTCCACCCTGAACTCACACGAGACAATCGTTTCCACGAGTATTTTGTCAAGGAATGTGTCCTTCCATCAATACCCTGAGATCCTAATGTAGCAGTCACATGAACCACGCACGGCCTGGTGATTTGTATATTATATTATATGTCAATTGCTTGGAGAACGTGCGAGGATTCCTGACCCCTAAATAGATTTAATACACGCCCCTTTGTCCTTGACTCTCGCCATGTCCGACCGTCCATTGCTAGAAGCCGAAGTTGAAGCATGAATATACAGTCAGAACTCGAACATGTAATATCTAGGTCACGCAAAGCACATTCACAAGTAGTTATTCTGGATTGTGGGGAACATGGTTTCTCCGAACAGGTCCTGGCACTAACCACGGCTCAGCTCAATAGAATATCCACCAATATCGAGATCTGACCCGGTAGGAACACCATGGATCGCCAGTCTCTGGTTAGCCTGGCATTCTGGAAGCCGTTCATGCGGCAGGAGAGAAGCCTGGATACCATCTTCATGCTTGAGAGACAGACATCGGTTTATGACAGGCAGTCGGGAGTGCACCAGAGGTCGCAAGTAAATGCTCTTGGAAAGAGGTTGAGCGACGAGAGTAGATGAAGCCTCTGTCGAGTCTTTGTCTGGAGAGGGCGTTTTTGGTGTTGAAGTGCTCCTCGTAAACGATGGTTTGTATCTATATTTCATCTCATTCATTGAAAGCTGAAAAATTGTTTCCAGTAATCATCTATGTCAATGGGATCATCCTCCGCAGGCGTCGTCAACGTCCCGGTATGAGATATGAGAACTGTCTACATGCTATAGGCTCCATTACCTTCAAATTTCCTTTGGTAATCATGCTCAGCCTCATTGGGCCCTCGTCGTCTGTCCGTCCGTCCGTCCGTCAAGGCAGCGAAGGTATCGATTTCCGGCTGAACGGCGTTACAATCAGTGCAGACAGTTCCACTTTCTGCTCCTATGCTGCACTGAACAATATCACCTAGTATGCTTCTGTCACTGGCACTTGCATCTGAGTTGGGCTAGGCTTCCCAAGTCTAGTTTAGGTAGGTTCTTGTCCATACACTGTGTTGACTCGATCACTATCCGTTCTTTCACTGGTGCATCTCCAACGTAACCAGTTCAAAGTCCAAAGTGAGCATTCTTGCGAGGCTCGAAATGGACGCTGCTATATAAACAAGAACCTGCATGATCCATTTCAGAACCTTCTCCCCTCAACGCCAGTCTTTGTTAGGATGCACTTTTCTTTCTTATCTACTCTCATCCTCAAGACAATCTTTACTTCTGGAGTCACAGTCGGACCAAGGGGCACTCTCACACTCTCAAATGTGGACATTTCACCTGACGGTCACCTGCGCACGTCAGGAAAACAGTTTTTTCTCTCCTCTCCATGCTGATACCACTTTTCCAGGGCATCACTTGTCAATGGGGTGCACCCTGGACCGGTAATTACAACGAGTAAGGTAATATCAGCTTGGCTTTTGGTATGGTTTTTTAATACTCGTTGAAACTCAAATTTCAGGGTGAGTTGCTTGAGATGAATGTCGCAAATCAATTGTCAAATGAGGGCATGATTGTTGGGACGTCTATTGTAAGTGCAATCCCCCCCTTTTTTTTCAGGGATCGAAGAGGTTTCTCAGTGTGGTTCATAGCACTGGCATGGTTTATTTCAACATCGCACCAGTTTTATGGATGGCACGGAGGGTGTCACCCAGTGTCCCATTGCGCCCGGATACTCATTTGTGTATAAGTTCGGCACCGAGCAAGCTGGAACGTTCTGGTACCACTCTCATTTCGGTGAGCTTCTTTTTAGTCTCTCCTTTTCTTGCTGGACTATACCTTAGGCGAGCAATATTGTGACGGCATTCGTGGAGGGTTGGTTGTCTAAGATCCAGAAGACCCTAACCGATGTGAATACGATAGTAAGTTCAAGCCCTTTTGCATTGATATTCGAACTATCTGACTTGGTTTTGCAGTTGATAGTGGTATGTGCCAAACCCAAAGATCCATTGCACCTAACGTTTGCGTAAAGTCCACCATCATTTCCCTAAGCGAATGGTGCGAACCTTTATTCCGGGGCCGGCCAGTTTCTGACACGCTGCAATTTTATAAGGTATCACGTCTACGCTGTTAATATTCAGGGTATTGCATACGTCAACAGCACTCTGATCAATGGCGTGGGGCGGTACGTCGGTGGTCCGAAAGTCGACTTGGCTGTTATCAGTGTGGAGAAGGGAAAGCGTTATCGCTTGCGTTTCATTTCAATGTCTTGTGAACCCAACTTTGTCTTCTCTATTGACAACCACGACCTCACCGTCATCGAGGTCAAGGGTACCCCAATCAAGTCATATACTGTAAACACGATTCAAATCTATGCCGGTATGTGGATTGTACTGTAGGTTTGAAGTGCTCTTCTGATTCCTATGACACTAGGTCAGCGTTACTCGCTCGTATTGAACGCCAGCCAACCTGTTGACAGCTACTGGATTTGTGCCCTTCCTAACTCGGGTTGGAATGGTTTGGCACATGGCTTCGACGGTGGCGTTAACCCCGCCATCCTCCGGTATTATGGTGCCCAGACCGCAGAACCAACCACTAGTCAGCAAACTGACAAAATCATGCTCCAGGAAACGGCTTTGGCACCATTGATCTCTACTCCTGTCCCAGGCGAACCACATGTCAAAGGCGGCTACGACAACATGTTTTTTAATTTCACTTTTAACCGGAAAACCAGATATTTCGAAGTCAATGGTCACTCTTTCATGGCCACTGGTGTTCCCGCTCCCGTGCTGTTGCAGATCTTGGAAGGTTCTCGACCACCCCATGAGCTTCTCCCGAAGGAAAATATCTTCTATGTTGAACGGAACAAAACTGTTGAAGTGAATTTCCCTGCACTGCCTCTTGGTGGGCCTCATCCCTTCCACTTACACGGTGTACGTTTTGCCATTGATTTCCAACTATCGATCTCAATCTTTTCGTAAGCACGCTTTCTGGGTTGTCAAGCGTGCTAATATGGAATACAACTTCACGAGCCCCATCATCAGAGACACTGTCAACGGAGGTAATACTCTAGGCGACTCTGTTTCGATTCGTTTCAGGACCGACAATCCTGGACCGTGGATCTTGCACTGGTACGTTTCTGGTATTGTTTTTTTGCTTTATTGTTCAGTTTGCCTTCCAGTCACATTGACTTCCACCTCAAAGAGTAAGCACAGATTGAACTATTCGATTCATGCTTTTGATCCGACACTAAGAGGGCTTGCCCTTGTCTTCGCTGAAGCTCCTGAAGCTATCGGCGGACAAGCATTATTCAGAGGTTTCCAATCCTGACTACGTTGTGAACGAGTTCATGTATCGAAGACAGTAATAAATGTATTAGCATGTGAATTGGATCATCAGATAGCGTGGGCTGTCGCTCAATGGATGAGCTGGATAGGGCTTTCCTGCTAATATTTATGGATAACTGGCCTGAGCTATTTCCAGGCAAGTTTTCTGTTCATAGCATGTTGAGCTCCTCGACCATCACTCGTCCTTTCACCTCAGTCTTTCCAAGTCAAAAACTCGACCTTCTACCAGGCTTGTGATTGTCTCTTAGATTGTGTACGCATAACATTACCTCTCGCACAAACTGCTTCGTGTGAGAAAGTGCTTGCAAACTGCATATCTCTCAACGTTAATATTGTGAAGCGTGGTAAAAGGGCACATGAAGTCATTCTTAAATCAGTTTCAACTTGAACTCTCACGTCTCCTCTGGACCTCACGATAACACCATGGGCACCAGCAATACACTCTCAACCGTATTCTTCTCACTCATTGCGGTGGTTTTCCTCTTGAGTTCTGTCGTGGAGGCACGACAAATGAGGAAAAGCGAATTGCGGGCACGGCAGTTGGAAGCTGCCAAGAGATGGAGTGGACCTCTTGTAGAAAGGGCCAAGTCCTCGGGTGGTGTCCAGAATATTACTTTTTCCAACCCCAAAGCATCCCGTATGTCGAAATGGTCGAGGAAGTACTTACTCTGACTGATTAAAATTCAAAAGAGTTCTTTGTTGACGGCACATCCATACCTGAGGTTGATTTTGATGCAGGCCCGAGCTGGGCCGGCCTTTTGCCCATAAGCGGCAACTCAAATGAGACTCGAAAGGTATGTCATTTATCAAGTGTCATTTATCAAGTGTTCGGAAATCCTGATTCTACATCACCATAGCTTTTCTTTTGGTTTTTCCCGCCTGGGCCTGCAGGAAGCCTCGATGACTTGATTTTCTGGACTAATGGCGGACCCGGATGCTCATCACTCGAGGGTCTGTTGCAGGAGAATGGTGTAAGTTTGGGCCACCTGGCTTGATAACAACATCTGACATTGTCGTAGCCATTTTCGTGGAGCTGGGGTCAGGCGAAGCCTACCCAAAATGAATTCAGCTGGACAAATCTATCGAGTGTACTTTGGGTGGAACAACCTGTCGGTACTGGCTTTTCACAAGGAGTGCCCAATATCCGAGTGAGAATTTTTGGGGATAAAGCCCTGATGGTCGTCCCTGACCCAGCGCTCTTTGGTTTCTGGATAGAACGAAGACGATCTCGCCGAACAACTCGTCGGGTTTCTTCAACAATTCTTAGAAGTTTTTTCGGAGTTGAAGAACAAGAAATTTTATGTCTCTGGTGAAAGTGTATGTTGTACCTTTGTTCCGTGCAGATCAAGACTAACTCAATCTCATCAAGTATGCAGGAACATATGTTCCATGTGAAAGTTCACTCAGGATCATTCGATAATGTTTTTTCATGTTCGTCCATAGATATCGCCAACTTCATTCACGAAAACCCCGGTTCACTTGATTTGGATTTGCAGGGTATCTGGATTTCTGATCGTATGTTTCGTCCTTTCTGCACTGCAGTTCCTGGTCTTGATCCATCGCAGCTTCGCTGTCATGGGACGTTGTACAGGAACAGATTCCTGCTGTCGATTTTGTGCATAAATACGAAAATGTCTTCGCCCTCAAGTCAGTGTTTATTTTCCCTCCGTCTTGTCCGTCGTGTTTATCTGTCATCCTTAGTAAAACTGTGATGGACGAGCTTGATGCCATTGCTGAAAACTGCAATTATGCAGGGTACTTTGAACAACATGTCACATATCCACCCAAGGGTCTTCTCCCACTTCCAGGAAAATCGATTTTTGCTGACCGAGGTTGCGACGTCTGGGACATGATTTTTGACGCTGCGATTACAGTCAATCCCGCATTTGATATATATAGGATTTTCGATACTTACCCAATTCTCTGGGATGTTCTCGGCTTCCCGTAAGTGGTCTGATATACCTTTTGTGGAACATCCTCCCTTGATAAACTTTCCAGCGGTTCGTTCCCTCAAATTCAATTGAAGCCTCTCTACTTCGACAGATCTGATGTCAAACAAGCGATCCATGCACCTAATGTAACTTGGACTGAATGTTCTGATTCAGATGTCTTCCCTCGAGGAGATGGAAGCTTACCTTCCGCTCTCAGTGTTCTTCCCAGCGTTATTGAGAAGAGCAACCGAACTGTGATTGTTCATGGGTTGGCTGATTTCATTCTCATTGCTGAAGGGTAAGTGACAGGGTTACCGGAGATCGAGTGGTATTCTCATTCTTCACTCCAGGACGAGGATCGTAATTCAAAAGTGAGTACACAATAGTAATGCGATACGGCCCCACGGTGACATACATTGCCTGATCTTCTGTCCAGCATGACCTGTACGTGATCGGTTAACGACGACCCAGCTACCGATCTCATTCTATTTTGCCTGCAGGGAATGGCAAGCAGGGTTTTCAAACACCCATTGCAAATGATAGCTTCATTGTTGATGGCGTCGGAGCCTTGGGTAACACGCACACTGAAAGAGGATTGACCTACTTCGAAGTTGCCCTCAGTGGTCACATGTAAGCTTACTTGCGGAAAAAGCAAACACACGCATCCACTCACATTGAACAAACAGGGTACCACAGTTTTCGCCCAAGGCAAGTTGGATGGAGTCCATTCTCAAAGGGTTGATCAATTGACAAGGAATATCTAGGCAGCATTCCAGACGATGCAATATCTGATGGGTTTCCGAAACACGCCTTGAACCAGAATGTCAATTGGATAAGTAGTAAATTATCTCTGATGTTCTCGCATCGAAAAAGAAGCTTTTCATGTTGAATAGTAGATCTGTGTTACCACAGACTCGAACAGTGAGAGGAGACTGTCAACACCTGAGTCCAAAACTGTTACAAGTCGGACCACTATAATAGTCTTAAGATCAGTTTGCAGCCTTTGAAATAAATTTAGACTTATTAAGCATAGCACAAATACAGAAATTTAAATACGATATGGGTGTACCGTAAATCATGGTCCATGGTTGTATTCAAGTTGAATTACAATACTACACATGTAATCTTTGGGTTTTGACCTTGGTGAGTGATTTGGTATGCAATCTTTCAATAATGCAGTAATATTATATTTTGTTTTACGCCATGTCGTAGGCCGCGGCATCTCGAAATTGTATTTGAGAATTGACTACACTTTATAAACGTTTTGTAAATTACAATAAATAGTTCAGAAAACCCGACAAGGAAAAAAACTCTTCAAGGACTTCAGTAGGGCAACTTACAAACCCTCATACTCATACATATAATTCATAAATCACCATCACTATCCAACTCTGTGACCTCTTGCACAAACTCCTTCACTTGTTCCATCAGCTCCTTCACGACTTCATCTCTCTCCCAGTCCATCCTATGCCTCCAAACACTTCCAAGACACGCAGCACGCAATTGCTCAAGTTGCTCAATATTCAACGGTGCAGTTGTCTTCGCCAGCAGCAGCTGAAGCTCTCGGAGTAACGTCTTATCAACATGGAATTCCGGAAGAGGAGTGGGCGGTCGCTCAATGATCAAAGCTGAAGAAGCTGAAGAAGTTGGGGTAGTGATAGGGATAATCTCAGGGGTCTTTGTCCGACAAAGAGACGTATACAGTCGCGGTGACGGCGTTCGAGAACTCCCATGTCCATGAGTATGATCTGTGGCTTGTGGAGGAACAAGGAACGGATTAATACTCGTACTCGTTGCAAGAGGAAGGATTGAAGAAATATCGAACTCCAGATAAGAGACAGGTTGCACAAGAGGATTATACATCAATGGAGCTGGCATGGAAGACGAAGAAGTAGCAGCGTTCATTGTAGTTGTAGGAGCGGGTTGATTAATTGCAGGACTGCCAGTCCTACTCGTTCTTGAGGTTCCAAATACATTTTCCGTCGGTGGTAACGGATTCAGCAAGGTTGGATCAAAACCACTCGAGCGTACGGTATCAACGATCATGGGATTCAGCTCAGTTTCGAATGACATGGACTTCACATTTTCCTGATCCACCATCATCGGAGCAGAAACATCCCCAAGGGTTTGCTTAGATTGCAAAGGTTCTACGACTTCCGTCGACGTTGCAAAATGAACAGTCCTCACATGAGTAGCTTGTCCAACCATCTCCGAAGGATCCTCCTCCTCAGTAGACTTTCTTGATCTCTTTGTTTCTCTTTCCTGTTCGTCTTCACCTTGACCGTCTTCCTCACCCTCGTGCGAACTCGCGGCACTCCCTCCCCTCTGCCTCTTCAGCCTTCTTTCAAGTTTCACAGGATCCGTGATGGAAATTTCCAACGTCTGTCCTGGGATTCTTGTACTTCTCCTTGTGGCCGCTTCCTCTTTCTCCTTTTCCCTTTCCCTTTCCCTCTCTTTCTCTTTATTCTTTCGACGTTCTTCTCTCCGCTGACGTTCACGAACAGCCATTCGCTCACACTCGAGTTTGAAAGCCGGATCAAACTCCTGGATGCTAACTTGCGTAGCAATAAGCATAGCCTGGGCTTTATACATCCGGTCCATATCTTCAAAAGCACGAAGTTCAGTGTTCTGAACGATCTTGGATATATCATCGAGGAAATCTTGAGGTGTGAGATATCGTCCCTTGTACAAATCAACATGCATCTTCTCAAGGTCGATATCATGCAATGAAAGCGCGGCAACTGGAGAAGTTCCAGCATCCATACGTCCATTAGTCACACCCTGCTGGTACTGCTGCTGATCGACAGCCTCATTGGCACCATTCGTATGAGGTACAATTTCTGCATTTACATCCAAAGCCACAGCCGCAGTTGTCACAGTCGTCGTCGTCACTTCAATCTGGGGAACAACCACCTCCGAAAAATCATAATTATACTCTTCCTAGACCTCAAGTTAGCAATTCGCTCAACCTGGTCATAACAGAGTAAAAATCATGTTCACCGAAGCCCTCTTAGTGAATCTCTTAAACTTCCGTTTCAACTCCGTTAGAATCGGCCCTAACCGATATTTTAATAGCGTCGTTGTCTTGTGATCATTTACAGCCTGCAATGCCAATTCCGCCTCTGTGGGTTTTCTCGGCTCCAATGGTGGAGCGACAGGTAATTCCTCTAAAACTCTTTTCTTCCTCTTGACACCGTCTGAGAATTGATTCGGCGGTCGTCGAATGTCGTTGATAAGCGGGGCAAAGAATGCTTCCCTTTGATCCTCGGTCGGAGACGGTACGAGTACACGGTTGTCTTTCTTATGACTGAACCATTGTTTGACGTCGTATGGGAGTTCTGAGTGCAGGCCATCAGTAAGGGCAAGGAGGAGGATGGGTTCAGTTGGAGATAAGGTGTCGAGCATCACACGGACAATAGATCGTGTTGTTTCAGTGAAGGCTGCACACCAACTGAGGAGGGAAGGAATGTAAAGAATTGACGGTTGATGACGCTTGGCCTCTATAAATGACTGTACAATAGCAGCTTCTGCAGTCTAAGCGCCAATTGAGTATCATATTGAAAATCGGTGATTGAGAAGGACATACCCGTGTAGAATCTCCCAATAGAGTACCGATTTCTAGAGTTTGTACATGATAGCCTTCTAGATGATGCAGCACAGCGGCACCGACATAATTCTGGCCCATCCCAACAGAGCCATGAATCAGTATCCGTGGACGATATACACGTAATGTTTGCATTGCTAGTATAAAAATCAATCTTGAATTTCTAGCATGCCGCTGGGTGAATCATACATACACTGAGAAAACATCTCACGATCCAAAGCACCGTCTTCGCTGCCCTCATCTTCAAACTCAGCTTCCTCCAAGGCACTGAGTTTCTTCTCCAAGGGTAAAATTTTGTGGATAAATTCCTTGACTTTCTCCAGGGTATCGCCAAGAAGTGGTATAAATTGTTGAGGAAGAGGATTAGCAGCCGAAGATGATGATCGGGCAGAAGAAGGGACAATTTCTGGATATCCGGTTAGCTAGCTGCCACAAATGCGCAGTGAAGAACCTACTTTTAATCGAAATCATGAAATCTCGGAGCTGAACATTGATTGTCTCAGGCTTCAGTAAAAGTCTCTCGGTCGACTTGTAAATCTGGGGATATCTACGCTGCACAGCGTTCAAAGCTGCCTCTGTACACAGGGCCTGATGAGCCGTAATTGACTATCAACCGAACGTCAAACAAGGGAGGAACGCCACATACTCGTAAGTCAGCACCTCCATATCCCTTGGTTAATTTCGCTAACCCCTTCAGCTTTTCCTTCGCCTGCACCTTCACCTGCTCGTCTCCTTCCTCCTGTACCCAACCCGACCATCCCTTTGTCATAATCCCCAAAATTTTCTCCCGAGCATCCAGTCCCGGCAGCGGGAAGTAGAACTCCCGATCAAATCGTCCAGGTCGCCTCAGAGCAGGATCAATAGCATCAGGACGATTGGTCGCTCCGATAACAACGACTTGTCCTCGACCATCCATACCATCCATGAGTGCAAGTAGTGTACTCACGATAGAAGCATGGATCTGGTCTTGTTTGGAAGAGCGGACAGGTGCCAGACCGTCAATCTCATCAAAGAAGATGATCGAAGGCTGAGAATTTCTGGCTTCCTCAAAGAGAAGTCGCAGTTGACGTTCAGCTTCACCAACCCACTTTGATAAACAATCAGCACCTTTGCGCATGAAGAAAGCTGTTGGATAAAACCAGTCATTAGCGAAAGAACACGGAAAGAGGGAGCAAAAGAGAACTTGCATATTGAACGTCCATTTGAGCGACAACTGGCCGCGAGGGCTCTAGCTAAGAGTGTCTTACCGGTTCCAGGAGGTCCATGGAATAAAACGCCACGAGGAGGGGTCACACCGAATCGCTGGAACACTTCAGGATAAAGCAAAGGAAGAAGTGTCATTTCCTTCAGTGAGTGAATGTCTCAAGAAAAAATAAGCCCAGAGGTACAAGTGAGGTGCCGATAAAGCTCACGTTCATCGAGACCACCAACTTCGTCAAAGGTGACATTCTGATTCACACCAAGAGGATCGGCATCGGCCAATGCTATTGTGTTGTCAGTATATGCAGCTATCTGTCATAGCGATAGAGATGTACCTGCATCACCTATCCTTCCGAGATTGGACGGTGTACCAGCAGTGGCGAGGTCGCCAGCAAGCATGCCACCTGCAGCTGGTGTGCCGAAAGGATTTAGGCTGAATGGTTGTTTCCGAGGTGTCCTTGTAGGGTAGTCCGAGTCCTATGCTGTATGAGATCAAGCGAGAGATTGAAGAACACAGGGCTTACAGAGTCATCACCTCCCATGCCCATCCAACGTCCGAGTTCTGCACCGCTAGCACTCCAACCAGGGCCTGCTTTCTTCACCTTGCCATATCCACCTCTATTACCAATATTTCGATTTCCATTAACCTTGGGTACTGGCCGAGACATTTCCTCCAGAGGAGGAGGAATAGCATAATTAATCTTCTGACGCTGTCGGAACGAGTATGGCTTTCCATCGTTGTCGAGCTCGGGCTCGGGTTCGGGTTCGGGTCCAACTGCAGGTTCCATGGTGATTTCAAGGTCAGAAGTGCCCATAGCATCTTCGTTGAGGTCGACCGAGCCATCCGCGTCAGCAGATGAAGGGTCTGAGTGGTCAACATATTGATCATCTTCCTTTTCCTCGCGAAGACGTTCACCAATACGTTGACGTGTAGGATATCGGGAATGTCTCTTGGGTGGTGGCGGAGGCTTTGAAGGTTTGTGTGATATGACCGTCCTTCGAGGTCGGCTACGGAGTGAATATCCAGCTGAATCGGCAAGCTTATCCTCTTCATCTTCAGTGACGAAATTATCCAGATTGCGCGTCGGCCTCCTGGGGCGACGGGGAGGACGTTCCTCCTCATCCTCGTCATCTCCATCGGCCTGCTCGACCTTTATGCGATGGTCGAATAGGTCCTGCACGCTACCTTTTGGGCCATCAATTTCATCGTCCGATTCCTTGTAGGAAGTATGTGTGGTTCTTCTTCCACGCTGTGTGACCATGTAGGCGGGCACTCTAGACTCTTTGTTGCCGTCCTGATCCCTGTCTGGAGGAGCAGAAGAGTGTTCGCTAGCATTGTACTCGGAACCAGAAGGTGGATTGCTGTCTGACTTGTGTCTGTTTCGAGTGAGCACGGGCATAATCCTCAGCTGTGAAAGAGGGTAGGGTGACGGGTGTGAAAATGTGTGAAAATGTGACACTGTCACGATGCTGAGGGCCGCTGTAACCTGTGCAGTTGGTACAAGCTATCGTCCTCGTTGCCGTCGACAAGGATGATGAGCTCGGGTTTATGTTTTTGTGCTGGTGTTGCTTGGACAAGAGCAGGATAAGTGGCTATGCTTGTTTGCCTCTGTTTGTAATCCACCTTGTTCCGCTTGCCTTCCGCATCAAACCTTTGCTCGATGTCCAGTACCACAACCACTGCTTGAGTGATGTCGACATGGTCCGTGCATGCCGACCCTGTCTGTGCGTATCTGTCGTCCACGCCTGGCTCTGCCTAATTTAATCACCGCCTTCTGGTTGGTCGTTGCCACTTACTTGTCCTTGTCTCCCATCTCTCGCCTCCACTTCTGGCACCCATTGCTGGTAATTTTTCTGCCAGACTTGAGGCCCGTAGAGCCTGCTCAGGGACACTGGCTACACAGGGAAGCGGGTCCCAGAAAAGTCAAAAGCACTGAGTGCTGTCGTGGATGATGTCTGCAGATCTTCTGGTGCAGAAACCGGGGCATATGAACGTCAAAAGCAAAAGAAATCAAACATTTTTTTACAGCCTCGTCCTCCTCGAAGATGGCGATGTGACGTCTTCACTCGTGACTATATGACAAGTCACATCAGGCACGTGGATAACTTTAGAAGTAAAAAGTAATTATGAGTGAATGAAGGACATAGTAATCGTATAATAACAATCATAAACTAGTCCGTTTGTCCTGGAGTCGCTCACGAAGTTCGATGATTTGAGGTACCGTCAGGGTCGCAATCTCTTGACTTTCGCTTGGGTGCATAAGTAAATAATGGTTGCGAAGATCATCCCAAGATGCATTATTAGGGAAATTTTCCACTTCTATGGTGGCAAAATTCTGCGTCTTATGCTGATTGACACTGAGATTGAACATCAGTACAATGCTTTCAAGACAAGCAAAAAAAACGGAAACTCACTGACAAGCTCTACAGAATACCCTCCCATTGTATGGAATGTATAGAATGTCGACATGATCAAAATCAATTTCACCTATTTTGCTAAGAGGGTAGCACTGGCGAGATTCTTCGAAAGAGGCATCTCGAATCAAATTCGGACTAGATGGCTCCAGGTCTGATTTTTGGCGGTGCTCACGCTGTGGTGGTAAAGAGCGACCGACAAGTGTAACATCGAAACAATCATTAATTCCTTTTGGAAGGAGATAAGGGTCAACGATCTTGCATCGTGAATAACTGTTCGAAATGTGCTCAGCACGAAGGAAAGAGCGAGATATTGAGTTTCGGCGAAGAGGTCCAGCGGAAGAAAAAATTTGCACAAACTCATTGCAGTTGCTAGGTAGGGACGACCAAGACGATGAGGTTTTGAAGGGAATTTTCTCCCTAAATACATCCCTCTCCTCAATCACACGACGTATATTCCGTTGGGTGACAGCCAACTTATATCTCTCCCTCTCACGCTCTACAGCGCCTATTGCATTCGTTTCTATGGCTGAGATTGCACTGAGTTCGAAATGGATTCGCTCCATACATCCACAACGAGTATCTCGCCAGGAGGGGACGTAGCTACCGGTAGCAGAATTTGATGGGATTTGGGCCGAGCGATGGGAGCGTGCATAGGGACCAGAGCTATGATGGGACCGTCGGTGGATGGGAGTGACAATATCGTCAAGCGACCATGTGTCTTGTGAGGTTGGAAAAGTCTGACGAAAGACCGGTGTTCCTGGTACAGGAGACCCGAAAGGGTGCTGGTCAGACTTGTCTACGGTCTGAGCAAATTAAGTAAGCATTTGGAGAAGGAACTGGAGGACATCACCTTTGGCCCATACAAAGTATAGACCACCCGTGTAGATGAAGAAGTAGGTGAAGACATAGCGTTCGTCAAAGAAATGTCAATGTAGAAATACAACCAGTGAGTGATTCTAGGAAACAGAAGAGAGAGATGAGATGGGTATACCAGCCAGTGGTAAGCAGCAGGATAGGAGTCACTGGTAGTTTCGAGCGAGTATTAGTAGTGGTTTCCCTGCTTTGGGAACTCATTCTAATGGCAGATAAAAACAAAAGAACAATCAAACGAAGATCAGTACCACCTTGAGCTTGAACAATTAGAATGCGACAGGTCGTTATTGTTCGCATAATGCCAGACATCCAAACTCACATATCATCCGTCGCCTTCCAATTATTCCAGAATGCAGGCCCAACATCAAACACAGGCAATAGAGTGTGATGAGACCATTATTATCTTATTATTATCATGAATTACAATGGGGAAAAATGAGTGACTAGTGAGCTTTTTTTTTTTTTAAATCAACAATTTATTACACAGAGTGTGAGGGCAAACCGTGGTAGCTACTTTGTAACTACATTACATAGGAAAGGAACAACAGGAAAATATGGAAAAAGAAAAAGAGAAGGAAATAGAAAAAGGGAAAAACTATTGAACAAGCAAAGAGACTGCTCTACTATGTAATACTTTCTCCAAAGGGTTAGGATGAAAGACCACTCTTGTATTGAGTAACACAAGAGAACTCAATGGAGTTCCCAGTATAGACTACTCTACCTTATATACATTTGGTTTCTGGTCCATGCTATGTTGTATCTAGCCTACCCTAATTGTTACAAACTCAAGCCCTTAGAGTTAGACAAGAGAAAGAACCTTGTATTAGGGTTAACACAAGAGAACTCGATGGAAAACTCTGTACAAGACTGTCTACCTTATATACAAATACCTAATGATCCATGCAAGCTATTTCTAGCCTACCCTAAATGACCATGTGTATGCCTTAAGGTCAACATGTATATCACACATTGTATGATATCATTTCTTCCAGAATGTTCTATGTTCTTCTATGCATCATATGACTTGTGACCATGTCATCTGATGTGACATGCTGTGTGACAGCATATATTGTCACTCTAACCCTAATCCTAGTTCTAAAAATAGAATAAAGGAAAATAAATTGAAAAGAAAATAAAAATAAGAAAAGAAAATAGGAAAAAACTAAGTCTGCTTCTTGTGATCTTGACATTACCCCCCCTTTAAGATTTCTCCTCTGGAGAAACTGACTTCCATTTTTGCCAGTTTCTCTCCAACTTCTTCAAAT
>Ga0157357_1000319_pt1 | contig 20495 bp, 20 predicted proteins | sample AttcapACBM1_FD_111485 | JGI IMG/M metagenome (GOLD analysis project Ga0157357, IMG submission 111485) | Fungus gardens microbial communities from leaf cutter ant in Botucatu, State of Sao Paulo, Brazil - Atta capiguara ACBM1 | ecosystem: Host-associated > Fungi > Mycelium > Unclassified ... | reverse complement strand
ATATGCATATGTTTTGGTCCCAGGACGGCCTGCAGGGTTTGGAGAGAAGAAATACGCTGTGTACCATTACCCCACATATCCTCGGCAATGAGGTTGATGGTGGCGCGTGTGGTTTCTAAAACGTCCTAAACAAGAAACTCGGAAGCCTTTGGATTTCTGCCAACGGACTTCTGTTTTAGGATCACTCCGCTATGTCGCACCAAATTGTTTCCATGGGTTCGGAGAGGGAACCACAGATAGATCTGCCCTACTCTCGATGGAAAGCTTGTTGCTGAACGGCCAGACAAATTTTGCGGTATACACTAAGCCGTTGAACGATTTTCTGGGGGCGTCTGCAACCAATTCGCCGGCTGTCTGCCTGACTTGACAACGAAAAGGACCATCAGAAGCCGGGACAGAGATCCGCGCGTGGCCATCTTCTCGAGGCTCGAACTGGGGCCTTTCGGCGTCTTTCCTATTTGATTCCCTCCCAACAAGGAAGCCCTGCATCTCTTGACGTCAATTAAACACTCAATTAAACACTTGAGCATTCTATCCTCGTTTCTCCTCTGTCCTCCTCTCCTACATCCATTTCCCTGCTCCCTCCACCCTTCCTTTATTCCTATAAGCCCGTCCAACCGTCTCCGCCGGGTATTCCACATTCTCCATTTTTCACCATGCTCACCTCCCGTCTTCAATCGCGATCCAGCACCGATCTAGCACTCTCCAAAACCCTATCATCAGTTTTCTGCAAGCGCACCGAACTATCTGCGCCACGTCTGCATCACTCACCATCACTACCTAACATTCGGTACGGTCCCTGGGACCCTTTGCCAGACACCAAACGTTATGCTTAACTGATTTTTTTTCAATAGATTTCCGCCACACTCTCATCCCAGCATGCCTCCAGAAAGCTTGCAAACCCCTAACCGCCCACCCACACCTCAACCGCCACCCCAAATCCCCCAGGAAAAATATACTCTCGATGACATGGCATCGAGCCTCGAGAAGCTTTCTTTGAAAGGCAGCGAGCCCCGCCACACTCACATGAGAACGACGCACTCCCACACGCGTAGACGCCAGCGCAAGGACTGTGATACGTCCCAACTTTTGCTGACGCCCCCTCTTACACCATCATCCAGTATCAGGACAGCCGCAAGCACCGACTCAGCTGATGGAAAACCCGACGATAAGGTCCAAACTCTTCAGGAACTACAAGAACCTGAGGCTACCCGCTTTCTCTACGTGATTAGTCTAAATATTCCTTCTCTTACAGAACCAACATTGACATGGTCTCTTCCACAGTTAGAAAACGTGTCCCGCACGATCGCCCTGAACACCTTGCAAAGTGTTATAACAGGCGTCCTTGAGCACCTTCCCCATCGCCGAGGTCCCAGTGTCGTATCACCGACTGATCAACCCCAAGTCACTGCTGGCGAGAGCAGTTGCATCAAAGGCTTTTTTATGAGGAACACAAAAGCGACAGGTTCCCTTTTTTTGGCTTTTCATGATGTCCGAGATGCTATTGCCGCCCAAATCATCTTATCGCAGAGAACTGACGGTGTATTGGCTGAATGTTTGGGCGAGGAGAAGCTGATAGATGGGGTGCATGCGTGGTTCCGTTGCCGCTTCATCGCCGCGGAGGAATTGGTCAAGGTGACTACACTTTTCCTCTATGTCAATTTAATTTTACTAAAACCGTTTATTTATGTGATAGACTATTGGTAACTCTAACTTTCTTGCTACAACTGATGGAGGATTCCTACTTTCGGTTGAGGTCGCTGGCCATACCGGCACAGACGATCCCCAGATTTGTGAGATAGACGATACAAAACGCTCTAGTGATTTGCATACACTGATCAAATTGCTGGAGTCATATGGTAATCTTCGCCTTTTGAAGCCGGAACTTCAGACCGGCGGAATACAAGTTTGTCTCCCGCTCACCACGCTTTGAAATCCTACTGACAATCACTAGAATTACCTGGTCGAATTTTTCGACGTGCGAGATGCCAGTGAGGCCTATGTTTCTCTCAATGGCCTGTCTATATTTGGCATGAAGTTTTGTACTTCCGGACGCGTTCCACCAGATCCGTCAGAAGTAAACGGCACACTTGACTCTTCCCATCACCAGGACCATGATAGACCTGATACTCCACTGTCTAGCCACCAACCATCTGCGAGTGAGTCCCATATTCCAAAGTTAAGACCCCCAATTGGCCCTCCAGGCGAAGCCTCCCAGATACGAGGCAGATTTATCAGTGAAACTACCCGATCTCGACCTCGTGCTGTGAGCGTTGGTAACGACACGTCTCCAAACTCCCCTCCTCGTCCTTCCGATCACCAACCCAAGACTTCCTCCCCTACCATCTTCTACACCTCGTTCGGTTTCAGTGATTCTTTCCCGACCATTCCTCACTCTGCTGAAGAGAAGCTGCTGGATGAACAAACTATTCAGCAGAGTGACCATTACCCCGAGGCCGACCAAATACCCGAACCACAGATACCACAGCAGGCTTGTTCTAGTCCCGAATGCCGCTACTGTCCATCCAGGGGACACGACTTGAATACCACTGCGCAGCTATTCAACAATCAATTAAATACACCATTTATACATCCACTTTCGTTCCCTGCGCAATCGCCCCCTCATGTTTTTGTTGCTCCGGAGTTCGAAGCCCTTCGAGCATTTCCCCAGCCTACAGGCTGGTCCTTCGATCCTCACATGATCCCACCAGCTCCTGTGAGCAACGTTGACGTATTCACTCCTGCATTCATACCTACTATTCCCGTCGTTCCAGTGGAGCATCGGTTCCTCGATTCAAGCCCCAGCTCAGCCTTTGTTCAAAGCAGGCTCGTCTTTCCAACCATTAGTCCTGCCCTTCACCCACCCCTTCCTCCTTTTATTGAGTCTCAGACACCTTTATCATTGAACCATCGTCACATTTTCGTAACCAATGAACCGACCTCTCAAGTTGATGCCGACCTTAAACTTCCTACCTCGAGCAATGACCGCAATTTCTTGAATATCGCTCGCATCGAGGAAGGCCTTGACACTCGTACCACTGTCATGATAAAAAATATACCCAATAAAATGACTGCGAAAGACTTGATTCAATATATCAACGAAGTCTGCCCGCGCAAGATTGATTTCATGTACCTTCGGATGGATTTCAAAAATGGTGGGGTTGCTTCCTAATTTGTTCTGCCCTTTTCCTCACAATACAATAATTAGGATGCAACGTTGGCTACGCATTTGTCAACTTCATCCGTGTTCAAGACATGTTGAAGTTTGCAAAAAAGAGACTTGGGGTCAAATGGTATGTTACGAAGGAATGGGGCCATCAATATCGTTTGACTTGAACATACTCATTGCAGGAATCTATTTTCGAGTGAGAAAGTTCTGCAGATGAGCTATGCAAACTATCAGTAAGTCGAGTTTCTGAGCTGTCAGCCATTTCTTACCTGCGCCATCGGCAGAGGTAAAGAGGCGTTGGTCGAAAAATTCAAGAACTCTTGCATCATGGATGAACGAGATGAATGGCGCCCAAAAATTTTTTATTCAAGTGGGCCAGAACAAGGCCTACCCGAACCATTTCCAGCCCCCACTCATTTGAGGAGAAAAGAACGCAGCTCTCATAATAGAGGGGCGCTTTACGTTCCAGGTACTCCCACTCCCACTCATGTCGGATCCACTACTGGCAGTGGGTACCTGGGCAATGGTCCCATGCGTCGACAGGATTTTTATTCTGCCTCAGGCTCCAGGTATCTTGAACACCGGACCAGGAGCGTGGACAGGTATGGTGAAGATACTTCTGGTGGGAATCGAAGGGGTAGGGCCCATTTTTGACACCGGTGGAAACCGAAGTGTCATGGATATGGCATCCTGTTCCAAGTATTTGCCGTTTGCGAGCATCATTCCTTCTTCTATCATCATATGACATTTTAGACATGTATGACCATCGTAAGTCCGTAGCTGCTCCTGCTTATGATTCTTAAATGCTCTGAAACATCAATGTACATACTTTACTTCTCGTAATGTCCGCTTCACTTGTCGAGCCCCTTGGGACTATGTGTAAATTGATGCTGCAATGCGACCTCGATCTCCGGAATAGTGGTTTATCAAACCGCTCAGGATCGTAAGATGCCTATCTGCTGGCTGCTGGGAATATAGTGTATATGGGGAACTCTTTTTTAAGTCAGAAATAAACTGCCCCCATCTCCGTCATATGCGCATGTCGTTGATTACACCTCTCCCTTCAATTATGAGGCACTGGTTGCACGTTGTGCTGCCCTTCAAGCACGTGTTTACATCTACTACATTCACATCCAAGGCGAAACATCACTGCTCTGTACAATGCCCACCGCTTAGCACTAGATGGTTTGTTGCAGCATATGAATACAAAATTCTCTCTCTTTCTCTCTTTTCAAGTACGCTAGTATGAAAATGAACGTGTTCCAGCTCCATTTCTATGGTATGGTATGCGGTCTGTTGATATGAATGTCCTCCGTATGATGCCCGGCATCTCGGCACAGACCATTTCGAGGGGCATAGGCAATGTCATGAGCAGTTGAGCATATGTGATATGAGCATGTATCTCAGTCACTTGACGCCGGCACAGTCATCCTATTAATAGAATTTGGGGGAGTGCTCAGCGGATCATTGATCAAATCTGGGGCCGACAGCACCAAAAATTATAGAATTCCCCCGACCATCCCGTCGATTTTCCACTACGCGAGAAAAAATTCTTTCCTCCCTCTGGGCTTGGTTTGCCCTTGGACTGCCAGATTCTTTCATATGCGCGATAAATGGGGTATAATTTGGGGGCACCCACTCCGCAAAAATCTTACCCCATTTGGTCCTCTTCATTGGTCTATTATTCAAAGAAGGAACGTAAAAAGACGACGTCTTCCCAATTCAGTTAGTAATTTCTCCACGGCAAGATCACTCGCCAAACATATGACGCTTCTAAATGTATAGCTGATATATTAACCTTCTCTGGTGAATCAATGCAACTGCCTAGTTGACTTTCTTTCACCTGTCAAGATCTCCTTGACTTGAAGCACCCTTCGTACCCCCTCCGTCTCCAATTCGATTCGATGGTTCCCGAGCCTTCAACCTTAAAACCTGCCCAAACTGCGCAACGTATGGTCGAGTACGCCGTTCAAAAGCATCGCGATAGATATGAGTCCGTTTTCTGGAAAGCGGTGAGCCACTTGCTACGCGTAGCTGCTCAAATGTCGTTTGATTAATCCCCCTTCTCTCAGTTCGCTGCAGGGGTTATGCTATCTTTTGGAAATTTGCTATCATCAATCATTTCGGGTGGTTCAGTAAGCCTGAACCAATCTAACCCTGGCTTAGTGAAGGTGTTTGGAGGCGCAGTGTTCCCAGTTGGTTTAATTATGTGAGTCTGAGAGATTTTTAAAAACTTGAGTTTTCATCGCCCTTCTGATCGCCGTAATATTCAGGATTACACTCCAAAACCAAGAACTTCTCACAAGTAATATGCTAGTAGGTTGTTACACTACAGCGAAAACAACTGGATGCTTGAACTGCGTTCTATTTTTTTAACCTAGTACTTCCCTATGGCTGTCCTTACGCGATCTGTGCCACTTTGGGGGTTATGTTTGAACTGGCTTATTGGTTTGTTGTATTGACTTTTTCTTCTTCTTGAACATGAGTTGAAGAGTTCCTTTTCCCCCCTTAGTCTTCTTTGGCAACCTCACGGGTAGTCTATTTTTTGCTGCAATTCTTGTTCGATGTGGGTCACTCACTTCTTTTTCCCCTCTCATATCTCTCCTAACCTTATCTTGCGGCCCATCAGACAGCGGCATCGTTGCTGATCCCCCTTATCATGATTATATCGCAAGTTTCGCCATGTGAGCCTTGCACTCGATATTTTAGGTTGGGATGCTGAGAAGCTCAAATCTCACGCACGCTACACAGGCACAAAGCGGCGGATCCACAATGGCATCAGATTTTCCTCAGAGGGATTGCTTGTAATTGGCTTGTTTCTGTCGCTGTTTGGGTACGTTAAGTCTCCTTTTCGAGCGATCCACTGGGAAGCTGCGCTTATCAGGTGTCATTTAATTTTAATTTAATTTACAGCAAGGTGCTGCAGCCAAGGATACACTTTCAAAGGTGTGTTATTTCAAGTCAATTCAACGACCTCCCATCTAACTTGATGAAACGCACAGATTGTTGCTGTATGGTTCCCCATTATGGTGCGTTATGGTCGGGATTCCGCCACTTGGTTCATTGACCGGTATGATCGATAGATTTTTGTAGCATGCGGCTATGACCATGGCGAGTGCTCCAATATATATCATGATTCTCAGAGAACTAAATTTATCTTCTAGTCATTGCCAATATGTATTCTGTACCCTTGGGTATCATGTTCGGAGCCGATGTGAGTAAGCCTAATTTACACACTTATATATATATTGACGTGCTAGATGACCGGTACAGCTTACACCGAGCCAATATATTCGCAAGTAAATATTTGCTATATATCTCCTTTCCCCAATTAGTGACGAGAGGCTGATACGAGAGGTTAGGTCCCTTCTTGCTTCTTTCTTCGGGAATATCGTGGGAGCCTTGTTCATTGCTTTGCCTGCAACCTACATGTACCTTAGCGACTTCGGTGCTGGAGGATACGGAAAAGCGGAAAATGGGGAAGCCTCTGGTTCGAACAGCTATGTTTCAGAGACGAGAAGCGATGAACCTACGAAGACACAATAATTTCTAATCTGATTTTTGGATTACTCGTCATTTTTGGTAGATTCTCAACAAGTGTTAATGGTATATTGATCATGATATTCAGCAGATGTGACTAAGCCAAACACTATATAATCAGCAGCAGAATTGACGTCCATTTCGAAGACTACTAGTAGTACTAGTACTACTCAGCCGCAGCAATCCAGGCCGAAATGGCAGCAAGGGTATTCTCTACCTCTGGCTGGTGCCAAGGAAAGACAAGGAAATCATGAATGGCATCTGGTGCTTCGAGATAGCGAACTTTTCCTTCATCATCAGACAAACCATTCCCTTCGCCCAGGTCTCTGAACATCTTGTCCCTTAGAGTGCGAATCTGGTCAAGAAGAACTTCTGCATTCCCAGAGACGATAAAAGTTCTTGGAAAGTTCCTGAAGTCTATGACAAGAGCAGGGTTGAGTGAAGCAGGGGAGATATATGGGTTAGTTTCAGCGGCCTCAGGGTTGTGTGGACCGATGAAAGCGACCACGGGGTATCGAAAACCTTCTGCAGGAGGAAGATAATCGGATGATATGCAAGTTACAACGGATCCATTGGGTAATTTAGAGTGACTCTCTCCAAGGTCGACCCAAGGAGAGAGGAGAAGAAGAGCGCCAGGAGCATTCGGGAGTTGAGGTGTGTCACGGTATTCAATGAGATAGCGAGTAAGGGCGAGGGCGAGGTTGCCGCCAGCTGAATCGCCCTCAATAATGATATCTGAGGGGGCAAAGCCGACTTCATGAACTAGGTATAAGTAACCTGCTAAAGCGTCCAACAAGGCAGCAGGGAAGGGATGCGCTACTTGGAATGGTTTGTGGGAAGAAAGACGGTATTCGACTGAAAGCACACGCCGAACGCTATTGATACTTTTGAGCAGGCCACGTGCAATTTCGGCAGTCGGGTCACTCGGATGTGCCGAAAGGCGGATATAACCACCGCCATGGAGAGCAAGGACAACTTTCTCTCCAGGTTGAGGTGTGGCGCCAGCTGCCAGATCCATCCCTTTCTTATTCATCCAGTATCCCGGAATGCGGACAGGTGAAACGCCGGCATATTCTGCCCATTGATCAAGTTTTCCAACGATGAGATTATTGGGTGCAGGTGGAATCCAGATTCCATTGACACCAGGACCTGACGTTATAGCCCTGTGGTCCGGGGATATAATTAAAGATCCTGACCTGAAAGGAATGGTCGGTCATATAATCATAGACTCGTTTCATCCGGTCTACTTACTTGCCGAAGAGATGGCGGAGTACATTGACCATCACCGTGCGCTTGAAATTCCAAGATTTCCTGGGCCGGAGAGACCTGTATTAGAGAGTATGAGAAAGAACAAAAACGTGATGAGGCGGATGGAACCTGCCTCGGGATGCTAAGAAGCACCCAGAGAGGGATGCGGACGAGTAGGGACAAGGCCTGGTAGACGATGAATAGCGATCTTGTATACTGGTGTGCCATGAAAGAGGGGATTTCCTTGGTGGAAAATCATATGCTTAAACGCTGTAAGTGTCAAGAGGCTATGCATGTCACATGATGGTAAAAGCCACAATCTTGTGACTCCGACGTGCTAACCGGTTAGTTCTTTCTCCTTTCTGTCGTCCGTTTACATGCATTTTCGGCTCAATCATTGAGATGAAAATAAGAGTGCCACCGTGCAGCTTCATTAGCTACATGCTGCCCACCGGCGCAATAAGAAAAATATGGCAGGAGATTAGTGAAACTTATGTAAGCAACTCAATATAATATATTTATACATCACTCACAGGACGCCAGCATTACAATGTCCAACCTAGACTATAGGACGGCCTTCAAACAGGAACAAGAACGACTATCCCACTTATACCCGACCCCCAGTGACATCCCTGGCTGTTTCAGCCTTTTCGATGACTATGTTTCCTGTGCTGGTATGTTCTTGAATTTTGACCTCCGATCCGATGTGCGCACCCACAGACCTAGTCATCCGCTCGCAGATTAAGTCTATCTATAGATATGGCGAACGGCCCCAATGTTCACCCAAATTTGAGGACTTTAAATTTTGTATGACTCTAAAGTCACTCCATCCTGAGGAACGCCGCGAAGCTTGGATTAACCGGCGTGCAGAATGGTGGGTGCATAGGCGTCGCAACAAGAGTAGTGAAGATGTGTGGGATATACGAGAGTGAGGAAATTTTACCACTTGGGATGAAAAGGATTTGATAACTCACAAATGCAGGGAGCCTTTGCAATCTTTCCCTCGGCCTATTACAGAAGAGATGTTGAAAACCGTGGACCAGGTCGATTAAAGACCGGGAATCAGTTATACGTTGCTGGTACTCACTCAGCTGTGGAGCGTAGTTCTCGTCAAAATATAAATTATGTCGAAATTTAGGCCTCGATCATACACAATAGTTGGCCTGTCGGAGTTTCATTATAAGAGTAACGCGTCTTGTCGTGACTTATCTACCATACGTTCACGATGGTGAGTAGGGTGGCTCCCGTGCTTTATGAAAGTGAAAATGGTATTGAATGAATATAGCCTCCAAAACGCCCTCGACCAGGTTCACCCGAGCCTCAGTCTTCACCTCAGGGACCGACACACACACGACGCGACTCCGATGGTGTTCTTCCACCCTCATCTCCACCTCAACTTTTCTCAGACACGGATGAATCTCTGGATGATCGCGAAGCTGTAAGAGATATTGAAGAAGGTGACGAAGACGTAGAGGGAGAAGATCTCTTTGATGATGATCTGGAACGGTAAGCGTGAAATGTTTTTATTTCATTGCGCATCGTCAAGTTCACAACTACTTGAGTGATTACGCGCCGAACGAACTTTTAGATCGTTATTCCGACGCAGACATTGATGATGATGAAAATGTGGCAGAACTCTCCGCTGCGGGACGACGAGCTGCTGAAGCTCAGATGGCGCGCCGGGATCGTTTAGAGCGTGCTGGTGGAGGCAGACGAGCGGCCCGGCGAAGTCGTGCTCCAGCCTTTTTGGATAGTGACGATGCTGCTGATGAAGATTTGGATGATGTTGAACTTGCACGAATGAGAAGACGAACGAGAAGACAGTATGATGAAAGACGGGATGTTGATGATATGGATGGGATTGAAGACGTAAGTTAGTTATAGCCATTGCATAGCTTGATCGGTTTTTACGAGCTCTGCAGGAGTTACCCCTGGAACAGCTGAGTGATATCAAGGCCAAGTCTATCGTAGAATGGATTGCTGTCGATCGTGTCCGCCGGTCGATTGTACGACACTTCCGCCAGTTTTTGATGACATATGTTGATGACAATGGCTCGTCAGTTTATGGACAACGCATTCGGAATCTGGGTGAAAGTGAGTGTAGCATTCTTAATGCGAGATAGATAATGACGACACTTCAAAGCCAATTCTGAGTCTCTTGAAGTATCATATGCTCACCTTGCCTCTTCTAAACCAATCTTGGCCTATTTTCTTACCAATTCTCCTGCTGCTATGCTCGAAATCTTTGACGAAGTTGCTCTAAGTGCCATTCTTGTCTACTTCCCTGGATATACCCGCATCCACTCTGAGATCCACGTTCGCATCTCTGATCTTCCTCTTACATCTACTCTCCGTGACCTTCGGCGCTCCCATCTCAACAACCTTGTCCGTGTTTCTGGGGTTGTGACGCGTCGAAGTGGCGTCTTCCCACAATTGAAATATGTGAAATTTGATTGTGCAAAATGTAATGCTACGCTCGGCCCGTTCTATCAGGATGCCACCAGAGAGCTCAAGATTAGCTATTGTCCAAATTGTGAGAGCAAGGGGCCATTTCCAGTTAATTCTGAGCAGGTGAAAATGGCTACTACATGAGCAAATATGAGCTGACAAGAAAGCAACAGACGGTGTATCGCAACTACCAGAAGATGACCCTTCAGGAATCTCCTGGTTCTGTACCAGCTGGACGTCTCCCTCGCCACCGAGAAGTTATCCTATTGTGGGATCTCATTGACAGCGCTAAGCCCGGGGAGGAAATTGTACGTTTCCCTTCCCACTTAAAGTTGGTCGATTCTGAATCCTTCTTAAGGAAGTGACAGGTGTTTACCGCAATAATTTCGATGCAGCTCTCAATGCGAAGAATGGTTTCCCGGTTTTCTCAACTATTATTGAAGCCAACCACATAAACAAAAAAGAAGACCTCTTCGCTGCGTTCAGATTAACTGAGGAGGACGAACGAGAAATACGCCATCTTGCTCGTGACGAAAGGATTCGGAAACGCATTATCAAGTCAATCGCTCCCTCAATCTATGGGCATGAGGACATTAAGACCGCCATTGCTCTGTCGCTGTTTGGTGGCGTACCCAAAGATATTAACCACAAGCATCGTATCCGTGGGGATATCAATGTTCTTCTACTTGGAGATCCGGGTACCGCCAAATCACAGTTCCTCAAATACGTGGAGAAAACTGCTCATCGCTCGGTCTTCGCTACTGGTCAAGGTGCCTCCGCTGTTGGTCTGACAGCTAGTGTTCGCAAGGATCCAGTGACACGCGAATGGACACTAGAGGGTGGCGCCTTAGTGCTGGCCGATAAAGGAACTTGCATGATCGACGAGTTTGACAAGATGAATGACGCAGACCGGACATCTATACATGAAGCCATGGAACAACAGTCCATCTCGATATCCAAGGCCGGTATCATAACCACTCTGCAGGCTCGTTGCGCCATTATAGCTGCAGCCAACCCGATCCGTGGACGATATAATCCGACTATTCCATTCCAGCAGAATGTTGAGTTGACAGAACCTATTCTATCTCGGTTCGATGTACTCTGTGTGGTGAAGGATACAGTGGATCCTATTATGGATGAATTACTTGCCCGGTTTGTTGTTGGAAGTCATTTGAGGAGTCATCCGAAATTCAGTCCGGACACGGAAGAAATGGATGTCGGCACGACTTTGGACGTGGATGTAAGTAAATAGAGTTTCTTCCTTCATAGATAGCGACTCGATCTTGCTTCTAGGCTATTCCTCAGGACCTCTTACGCAAATACATCATGTATGCACGTGAAAAGGTCAAGCCGAAGCTGTATGATATGGACCAGGAAAAGCTGTCTAAGCTTTTTGCTGACCTACGTCGTGAATCCATGGTCACAGGTTCTTATCCCATCACTGTTCGTCACCTAGAGAGTATGATTCGTATGGCGGAAGCAAGTGCGAAGATGGCATTACGTGAATACGTTCGATCTGACGATATTGACCTTGCTATCGAGGTTGCTGTTGGTAGTTTTGTGAGTGCTCAGAAGATGAGTATCAAAAAAACACTGCAGAGGGTGCGTTTTTTCTATGATGTCAACCTGATTGGAGATGATGGATGACCTACATCCAATGCTGCAGGGTTTCCGCAAGTACCTGACGCAGTCGAAAGACCACGATGAGCTGCTGGCATTCTTGCTTGGGAATATCATCAAAGATAGGGCAAGGTACCTTCAACTGTCTAAACACACACCACCCGAGCTTGTCACCATCAAGATGTCTGAACTAGAAGAAAGAGTGTGTAACACATGTTGGCCCCGTGTACCTTGGTTAACCTTGATTATTGTAGGCCAAAGAGCATGATATTTACAACGTTGTTCCATTTACACGTTCCAAGGTCTTCGTCAACAATGGCTACAAAGTCAAAGATGACGTCATTGAAAAGCGCTTCCTGGTTAATCCCGAGATAGCTTGAAACTTGTCCATTGCTCTTTTCGGTTATTTTGTAGGTGCATGTAATTTTACTTATGACATGGAGAATTATTCGTTGTGAGTGACTTCCATGAGTTGTGATGATGGGCCAATAAAGATAGGACAGCAGCAGAAGTAGGGATAGATTACAGTCTATATGATTGCATTGAGGACCTAGTTTTCTATGGCGAAGTATGATTAGGATGAGGTATTGGGTTCTGTGGGGGTGTCTTGAGATGTTTTTTCTGGGTCAGCGTCGTCTGCGGCCATAGCTGCTGCTTCCTCTTCATCGTCAATCTCTGGATATTCCTTTTTGAGTCAAATCTGGTCTTGTCCAAAGTTATCTATCTATCTTACCGTCACGATACACTTCTGGATGACGCCGGAAGCAGTCCTGCATTGCTTGAAACTTTTCGACGCAGTCAACACCCTTGGGTTCCTGTTCAGAGAAAATGAAGCATGAAAATGCTTCTCGAAACTCTGGGCCACATGGACCATGGGCCATACCACCAAGACAAGGACAATCCCAGTTGATTTCACCGGTCTCGGGATTGTACGCTCCGCCTGACGTGGGTTTTGAGTCGCCCTTACGCTCTTCCTGTTGTTCCTCTGATGTATCGGATACACTTGTTCCTTGCTCAGGGACAGCGTGTTCTGATGATGGCTTAGAATCAGGAAGAGACGGTGTTTCTGGTGTGGTAGAAGAGCCTGAAGACGACGTCATTGTCATGGAGGGATTGGATGATGATGTCGTTGGTTTTTTCTCGAGAGCTAAATAAAATAAAATAAAATAATAATAATAATAATAAAGCAGCGAGTTAGAATTCAATGAGATCATATGCATGTTGAAACACACACGACGTAGGTGCCGAAAGTAAATGCCAAGTAATGTAAGTAGCAGTGACGGCCGACACGCCAAGAACGACTGAATTCAACTTGGAAGATCTGGAGTGAGGTGTCTGTGTGTGGAGGCATCTGCGGAGAGGAAGGCGCGTGAAACGAGCAAGCATTTTTTGTTTTCTTTTTTTTGTGGTTCAAGGACAACCGCAGTAAGCCTAAGGCGTCAGGAAATAACACGAACAACAACATGACTACACTGCTAGTAGTAGTATTCTTCAGCTCAGCATTCTCCTTGGACATCAAGTCATTCAAGCAACGAGAAACCTTTCCAACGCTGTCCTTCACAGCCCTTCGTCTCTGATCCTGCCTATGAACTTGTGGAATCGATCTGGATGCCACCGCAGTTGTGTCGCTCCTTGCGCGTCTGTTTCTGAGAGTGGAAGGGGGAAAGAAAAAGAGCAGTTGCTCGGTATTTTGTCCTGCGGGTGTTGTTCGTGGATGATACCCTAGCGTGAAAGGAGCTAGAAGTATATATGTATTCGCTCTCTTATTTCGTGCGAGGGTCGGGCTTAGCCGCATGGTGGCAACGTGTTTCTGACACACACCGCATCCATGAAAATGTTCTGTCATGCATGATCAGTCTTTCACACTATTGATGTCCGCAATATCGACAAGCCCAGAACTATGGGAACCATTATTATCGAGATGTGGCGCATCGCAAAAATGGCAGCGATGTAACAAGTGAGCTTGATACCAAAAAATACCTTGTGACCTGATTGATTCATGTATCTGATACACACCTATGGGACATGCAAAGCATTCATTAACATGGAAAAAAATCAACCATAAAACGTGAGATAAAGGTAAAACTGGAACGTCATGACAAAAAAACGACTGATGAGAGATTGTAAATTACATATTAAGGAGAAGGAGAAAACATGAATAAAGAACTAGAATCAACATAAAGAGGAATCCGAGATAGCACATGTAAATAAATGATTGTGGAAATGATGAGATTACGATGGATTGCTTTGGAAAAAAAGATCGAGAGACGAGTGAAAGTGAAAACAAGAGATGCAATTACTAGAAAGAGAGAGGGAGGCAAGTTAGTCAACGACCTTGGGGGTCGAAATGGACTTGACGCACTTAGAGAGAGAATGACAGAGGCCCAGAACTATGAAGAGTTGACAATTTCTTTGCCTCTTACTTCAAGAAGCGACAGCACAAAAGGAATTGCGCTGTTTTGCTGGCACAAGTTCACAAGCTCTTCACCTGACCACACTGGTCCAGACTGCTCCTCACTCTCCTCATCATGAACGTCACTCAAATCGCTGTCCCTGAATTCCTGATAACTCGACGAATCATAACTGAGATCAAACTCATTCTGGCCAGCGTTATGGCGATAAAGCTGACTTCGAGATTTGGACCGGACATGCTTGGGGTAACGCGAGCTCGATTTCCCATTCATGGACTTGACAGGCGAATGGCCATTCTGGACGGGTGCGCCTCGGGCGAATTCGGGGCCATCAATCAGTGTCCGTTGTAACACGCTGAATGCCACTTGTTCCGCGACTTTGAAGAATTTCGAGTTCTCACCAAATACAGGAGTCAAACTAGAGGCTTGTTCAATAGAGGTCCGCACGTGTAATGCCCATACAGAATCCGCAACACTAAACATATACCGCCTCTTCACGTCCCGATGATCCGTAAACGCAATCTGGAATGTATTGCGCATGAAGGCGCGTTCCACAATCAGCGTATTGCTCAGGGGAAGGCCTGTATATTTGAGCGCATTAGGTCCCGAACGGCACATGATCATCGTCTTCAGTCCCAGCTCATTACCAACGATACGGAAGGAAGCTTCTGATGACCTGACAAAATTGAGAACAGGCGGGTCGAATTGGAGGTCTTGGCCTTCTAGGTGTATGGTGAGATGAGGATCGGGAGCAGGGATCCGGAGGATGATGGGGTCAGACTGGGATTTGTACGTCAACCGCAATGGGACTGGTTTACGGATGATAATAAGTTGAACAGGTGAACCTCCAGTACTTTGGCAACGTGCTTGACATAATTTCTCCTGACGGATCGAGTCATAAAGGTCCTCCAAGAGCTCAGGTGACAGGGGTTGCCGGGGATCAGCACGCCGGATGAGCTCAGTCCAATCCCGGACAGAAAAATCCTCCTTTGGATATCCCGTCGGTCCAGGTGTTTCTGCAAGGTCGCCATGCAACCACAGATTCAGTCTCACAAGTGCACGTGCAAGTCGCACCGCCATATTCTTGTCAAAGGCAACAAATCTCGCGTTAGCATCATACCATCTTCCCGCAAATCCATCGAGTAATGTATCAAGCGCCGAAGAGTTCTGTATCGGAACATTCACCGACAGCAAAAACGCCCGCAACGCCTTGTCTATCCGCACACCTACAAAACCAAAGCAATTCAGGTAGCCATCTAATTCTGGCTTATGTGTCTTCTTCGCTAGAAACTCTCCAACCCGCGCCCTATCCAACTCACTGGTCTGAAAAATAAGCTGCCCAAGCCTTCTAGAATCTTCTAGTACCGGATGCTTTATCATTAAAGTCCTCACCGCACCCTCTGGATCGATCGCAAACTGGGTGACGAACCCCTTAATTGCTGTATTTCTGAAGGGCTGTTGGTCCCTCTGAGGACTTCTGGAAACAGAATCTGTCCGTCCAGGTGTAAAACGAACATCTTTAAGCAACACCACATTCTTGACGGTAAACCGTCGATCGGCAGGAGTAGCCTTGAACTCGACAAGGTTCTCGTCAGGTGAAAGTTTTGGTTTGGCGATGACCAATAAATCATTGAACAGAAACAAAAAGCGATCTTTCACAGTTTTCTGATTGACAACTTGATAAACAGGCCATGTGAACACCGATTTCCGTGGAGGATCATCTATGATCGAAACCAAGAAAGGTGGGCTTCTGGAACCTCTGACAAGGTTCTCATCTATCCAGTCAAAGACCATCGAACCCCGTGGTGCAACCGAATATTGCGAAGAACTGGAGGATGATTGTGACGTCGATCGCAGGGGATAATCACTGAGTGAGGATGTAGGATCAGGTGTTGTGGAAAGTGGAGGATTGGAACGTGAAAGGGGCTTGGACAACGTCAAACCAGAAGAGGAATTATCTATGTGAGGGTGTGCTGATTTATGAGAGTCAAGGAGAGCAGGTTTTTTCGCTTTCGGTGTTTTCTCTGTATCCGCATGCAAAATTGACGTTTGATCATTGAGAGAAATCTTCTCGTTGGAATCTAATGAAGAGGATGAAGGGATCGCTTTCGCTGGAATGCTCGGTTGAGAGGACGAAAATGGGAGGGAGGAATTGCCATCCACGTTGTGTGTCGAACTGACCTCTTCCCAATCACCAGCGACATCGGCACTCCCTTGCTTTCTCCATATATCGGACAGCGAGGGCTTCTTACTCTTCTCAGTTCCCACTAATTCAGATCCAACATTGCCGATCGCTGTCGATTGTGAGGCCTGTGTATTTAATGACGAAGAGGAGAAAATCTTCTTATTGTGCAACCACTGCTTCACACCTGGCAGGGTCATAGGCAACTTTAATATCTTCCCGTTATGCAAAGACACAGGAGAAGCTGCAACATCAATGTACTCTCCCTGTGAGCTCGAGGGTGTCAACAGCGATGGACTAGGAACATCGTGCGGAATGCCATTTGACTTGGCGACCAAGCGGGAATCAGATACCGGATGCGACAACTTTCTCTCTCTTGAGGGTTCAGGTGTTAACACGGGGGTATTATGGTAGGATTGCGCTGAAAGTGGAGGCTGGTCCTCATCCACAACGGTAGTTGAAACATCAGGTGATGAGTGCGATGTTTGCCCGGCAGCTCTCACTCTGTTCCTCTGTTCTTCCAATTTCTGAATGCCAGGGAATGGAAATAGTTTTGCATCGTGGTACTTGGCAAAATCAGCAGTAGTTGCAGGCGGAATCGGTGAGGCACCATTGCGTGTAGCGACATGTCCATGAGGTGAGAGTGAAAGAATCGAGGCGGAAGCTGAAGGTGCCTGCATCACTGGAGGTGCCTGCGGTTGCAGTCCACCACCTTCACTAGATTTATCGTTCTTCGCACTTGTCAGACTCGCACCACTCTCTCGACTGATGTTCGAATCAATATGATCTCGTCGTTCTCTTGTTGCTAAGCTATTTGAACGCGAACTGCGTCCGGTAGATCCCCTCGAGAAGGCACCCTTGAACTTGTCCCAGGTGCTTGATGAAGCGTGCTCACCATTTCGTTTGATTGATGTCGACTGTTCGTCCCATTCATCTCCTGGTAAAGGTGACTTGTCACTACTGCCTGGCGTCCTTGAACGGGTTGACAGGCGCGCCAGGAATGGCTGCGGTGAAATCCTCGACTCATCAATGGACTGTGAAGTAGAAACGGGAGCACCGGAAAGAGTGGTTGAGATTTCTGGAGGACGCTCCGACTCAACATGAACACTTTGGGAAGAGGGTTGGAGGGAGAATGATCCATCCTTCCGCGGCATATCAGATGAAGTCGGTGATAAGGGCTCCTCAAAAGCTCCATCTTCCTCCCCAGGCTCTTCAGTGGAGGGTGGTGGCCTATCATCGTCCTCCGTGTTCTTATCTTGGTCATCTTGGTCATCCTCGTCTGAATCATCCTCAACCATGATGGGAACTAGACAGCCAAAATGAGGAACACATTCAAAAAAAAGAAGTTGAAATACATACCAGGATCTCCTACCCAGCTGATTTCTCTACCATGTCCATCGGTGTGGATATCAGCAGAAGGTGTTCTTGGACGGAAAGTACTGTGATAATACAAAACTCGCTCCTCCTCCTCTTCTGAGGGTCTCTCTTTCAATGGGGAATGAAATGGGTTCCCAGGAAGCATATCGTCTCGGGAAGGGGTACGTTGATTGTAAATAAGTGGCATTGACTCAGCCGAGCCCTGAGAGGGTGGATCCGACGAGTACGGCTCGCGAGGAAGGGATATACATGGTGACATACGAGGAGGCGTTGCAGATAATCCTGGGTATCTATACTGGGATGGTAGTGGTGACAATGATTCCTCTTCCTCTCTCGCTTCTCTGTTCAAAGTTTCTCCAATGTGCTCATCCTCATCTTCGTCCTCCTCCACCAGGATACTACGTCGTCGTGCATGTCCTACTGGACTTGGAACGATACCATCCATCATAGCGGGAGGCACTTCTGCCATAAAATCAGAACTGGGGTTTTGACTTGGAGATATTTGCATAGGCGTTGATGACTGTGCACGCAACTCTAAAATAGGATCCGAAGGACAGGCATTCAATGGATGAGGGGGTACAGGTGCATCCACAGACTGAACACCATCCTCGGCATCTGGTGTCCCAGTAGTACGAATTGAATTACCTCTCGACCGCCGCCTACGCTTCTTGGGCATTGGTGACGGTGCAACTCTGTCCTCTGATCCACTCGCTTCTGTCTCTGCCTCTTTCGCGAGACGGCCGTTCAAACGGCTAAGCATCAACTGACGAGCAGCTATCCTCTCACCCCCTGCCACGGTGTTATTGCGTGAAAGGCCACTACTGCTGAATGGAGGGGTCGGCGACGCCGAAGGGGAGGGATCATAAGCGTCAGCGCCACCTGTGAGTTTAGCCAGAGCTTGTCTCCGGCCCGCAGCCGCACTGCTTGCGCTGTTGGAGCGAAACAGACCCCGCCGCAGAGCCTCGAGGGTCGGAAGTAGCACTGGTGTAGAGGGAGAGAACCCAGGGTAGAACACGGATAGATCGGGGGTAGGGGAACGTAAGAAATGAGAGCTCTGAAAGGGTGAAAGAGAATCGGACATGGGAGAGGGGACAGGAGAGGCAAGAGTTATAGGTGGGAGTGGCAGTCGGGGTTCTTCGTCGTCCTGGGAAGAATCACCCGCTGGTGGTGCAAGGGGCTGGATGTTGCGTGCCTTGTTCTTGAAGTCCCTAGAACCTCGAGAACGAGACCGAGACCGTGAGCGGCGTTTTGACCGACCAGCTGGGCTTGGAGAAACGGTGCGGTCCTCGACATCCTGTTCAGGCTCTATATCTATGCGACCCTGTTCTTGCTCCGGTTCATTAACAGGCTCTTGAGAGGGTGAGGTATCCTGAAGAGGAGGTGATTGGGAAGGCGACTTCTTTTCATCTGGAATATCTGGGGAAGGCTTCTCCCCCTCGCTAACAGCTTCTACGTGCATCGGTGGCCGCCGCCCATCCTTCATTCGCGGCAAGGAGGCCGCGCGTCTGAGCTTTTCGACCGCGAGCTGCCGTTGCTCAGCCTTGGAAGGCTGAGTATCATGGTCGGCCATGATGCAAAGGATAGAAAGAAGTGGTGGTGGTTCAGAGCTGCTGTCGTCGAGGTCAAACAAAATCCCCGGATAGTGTATAGACACGCACGATAGTTGATACAAGGAACAAGGAACAAGGAAAGACGTTTCAAGGTAGAAACAAAGGTATGAAAGTTGGAAGCGGGCCGAACTCAATACGTGGCTGTGTACCTTCCTGTTTCAGAAATACTCAACAAATGTGCAAATCCTTGCTTTCCCCGGAGAGACATGCAGCCAACATGCTCTACATGCCCAGAATGTCCAGGTGTGATGATGATTCATCAGATTTTAATCAGCGGTGGCCGTTGTATGGTATGTGATGTCAAATTCAACGGGAAATGAAGACCATTTTGCATCTAGCCTATTTGCCTAGTAGCTATCGTGTCGAGCTTATCTGAGCCCACTGACGATTTGTGGTTTAGTTTTTTTTCTATCTCCTCGTAAACCCCCTTTGTCGCTTTCCATGATACTTTCCCGGAGATCGAAACCTTCCACCATCACGCTTGCAAATGGTCACCATTATTTTCAGCTTCGGTAGGTCCGGCGTTAACCGACACAAGCTTCACGAACGCGGACTTGCCTGATCAAACCCGAGACAGAAGACGAATCCAGTATATTTGGGTGCCAGCACAACTATAGAACGACAAATCATATGGCTCCTGGTATCGATGGATCAAATGTTCTTACCTCTCACAACACTCTTCTATGATCGGTGACCTGACGAGGACCTACAGAACCTGTTCGGAGATAAACGATCTACGTTTCGGACTCAAAAGAATCCAGTTCGAGTTTGAGGTGCGATGACGCTTTCATCCAGATAGAAGCCATTCGTTCATTTCAGCTGGTGATTCCACCGAAGTCGAATTCACGGCCTCAATAAATGATTCACTGACAATGTTCTCCGTAAACTCT
>Ga0157357_1000318_pt1 | contig 20547 bp, 33 predicted proteins | sample AttcapACBM1_FD_111485 | JGI IMG/M metagenome (GOLD analysis project Ga0157357, IMG submission 111485) | Fungus gardens microbial communities from leaf cutter ant in Botucatu, State of Sao Paulo, Brazil - Atta capiguara ACBM1 | ecosystem: Host-associated > Fungi > Mycelium > Unclassified ... | reverse complement strand
TGGTGCTGAGTTCTCTCCTGCAGTTGACATAGTATATGTTTATATGTGGTGCAGTTCTGTAGGTAATGTATTTCTAGTAAGTGCTCACAGCTCAGGGCCCATAACCTAAAGAGTAGTGAATATCTACAACACAATTGTAAGTATGGGTGAGATGAAATGAAGTACGAAAGGTTCACCTCAGAGACTTCCAGAGTATGAAACGTGATTGAGACGAACATTGGCCAGTAGTCCAAATATATTACTACGTCTAACAACAAGAGGGTGAAACCTTAGTTGTCTAAGGTCAAGCATATAAACAGGAGCCAATGAGATGATGCATTGATCCGTCTTCAACAAGTGTTAGTTAGTTGTATCTTGACTTCGTTCTGGTTAGATATATACCTAGGAGTTCGGAGTTTGAAGGTTTCGTAACAGTGACCACCTAGTATATTTCTGCCTAAGACATTTTTCGTGTTCTGCCATTTCCTTTACTGATTGTTTGTTCTCACACATTCGAGAGACTGAACTATATTGTATCCTATGAGTGTATGCTATATCAGGCCCCGCCAATTACAGAACAATGACAGAACGTATAATAGCTCTGCTTTGATGCAACTTTGATGACTTTGCGTAGCCACCAGCTTTATACACCCCTCATATTTGTCCTCTCTGTGCATAGGATATTTTTGAACACTTCAGTTTACTGGAAATGTCAACTAACCCAGAACTTTATACACTACCTATCTCTACACGTCCTCCAACGTCATGGAGGCAGACATTCAAGTCAATAGCCTTCATGGTTCTTTGGCTCTTCGCAAGCCTTATGATTAACGGCTCGCAATTCGTGTTCCTGCTTCCTATCAGATTGCTTCCCTTCCGGTGGGCAAGGAGTTTATACTATGAGGGGATTCGTTGGACAAAGGGGTGTTGTGGTTGTCTATTGAGTGCGTAGAGATGGACTGTACTGTTGTGTCAAATGCTCATGACATGTACGATTTGCAGTCTTGATGTGTCAATGGTTTGCGCCAACCAAGCTGCGAATTACCTTTGAAACGCGAGGCCCTGGAAAGTTCAGCCAAGAGGAGATGAGACGTGTTGTCGTGAAGAATATACAAGACCAGATCGTCAACCTAAACCTACCAACTAAATTCGTTCTCATAGCCAATCACCAAGTGAGTGCTTATCACAAATGCCTCCTGGAATCTTACTGAATAACTCAAGGTTTACGCAGATTGGTGGTATGCCTGGTGCCTCCTCTATTTCATTGGTCCGAACGGCGTACACCGACACATGTTCATCACACTCAAGAAGAGCTTACAATGGGTGCCTATCGTGGGTTGGGTAAGTCTCCAAATCACATCCTGACAGGCCGGTTCCCTCAATGACAAACAGGCCATGCAATTCTTCAATTTTATCTTTCTGGCAAGATCATGGGCTGCTGATAGAGTTCAGCTTGCCTCCCAGCTGGCGTCTCTGGGCAAGGAGGCAAGGAAAGAGGACAGACCATTTTGTTTCTTGCTATATCCCGAGGGCACTTTGGTGAGTAGGGATACTAGGCCCGTGAGTAAGAAGTTCGCAGATAAAATGGGTATTGTATGCTCTACTTCCTTTGGAATCACAAGAGGGTGCTTAACACCATAGATAGCCCGACATGAAGAACATACTTCTCCCTCGTTCCACGGGCCTGCATCACAGTCTACGATCGCTTGCACCTCGCATCCCGGACCTCAAATTGCTCGACCTGACTGTTGTTTACCCCGGCAAGTTTCAGAAATCCGGTTCGGCGCCTATCGCTCACGGCTAGTTTAGGTATTCCTTTAATGGGCTACGGCCAGAGTTATTATACCCTACGCTCAATTTTTTTCAACGATGTTGCCCCTCCCGTCATCCATATGCACCTGCGGCTGTTTGACGTCTGTGGCGACGTACCTATAGGAGACTTATCCACGAGTTTGTCAAATTCAGACGTGGCCGCGCAGGACGCAGTTGAAGTCGATATCCCCGCGGAAGAGAAAGAAGAATTTGATATCTGGCTGCGTGATCTTTGGCATGAGAAGGATGAAGCAATGACCAAGTACCATGAGAATGGCACTCTGGATACTGTTCCCGACAGTCCGACAGCCATCGACATTCCATTGAAGTTGCGGCGCAAGCGCGAAGTCCTGGACGCCTTCTGTTTCTTCTTTCCAGCTGGTTTAGTATACTTGTTGGGCAGAGGGAGGCACTGAGCATATCCTTGTTGTAGGGTTGCATGATTCATTTGAGAAACATTAAACAGGTACTTGACACTGAAGATATCTAGGATAATATCACTGTACATCTCTTTTGTTTTGAATTTCATTCCTCAGGTGGATACTGGCATCTATGAACCGATTGACGCAGTTGGCCAGACAGTTTTCTTCATTCCGGGAGAGTGAGGTTCCAGGGGCACCTGTAATACATCTATCATATGTAAAACTGTTAGTTCTGAATCAGCAGCCTGGAATATTTGGGCGTACTTATCCCAACACATTGAAGTTAATTGGTGGATAGTAGATTTTATATGAGCCTAATAGAAGCACAGGAGGATGCATCAAGTCTCACTAAGCTTGCGTGGACTGGCGGGACAAACCTGTAGCTGTTCCTGTTCCAGGAATTGGGTGAGTTCTCGCTAAAAACCGTTGAGCCAAAATTACCAGAACAGATAAGAGCATTACACGCCTGAGCAACAGGGTCAAGTTTGTCGGCCATGGAAGGGCAGCAGCTGGTAGACTACCATTGAAGCGGAAATGGACTCTGCTGACATAATACTGAAAGTAAACGTAAACGTAAACTTGTGAACATCACGATGTTGTTAGACTAGACGATGTTTTGTGGACGATGTTATCTTGAAAAATTGTCTTTTTCCCGTATGAGGTGAAGCAGATTAGTTGAAATTGGGAGTCCGACCACAAGCCTTTCCTGCAAAACTAACGACCTTCAGACTCACCGGGCGCTTCTTTGGTCTCGGACGAACGCTTGGTAATCTCCGGTCTCTATCCGTGTGCCAGCTGTCATCTTCTACTCTACCTTTGACCGGGAAGAGTCGTTACCACATATCACTCCTCGGGGGTTACATCGGTTGAAATTTGGAAATGCTGGGCGTCTGGCTTCGTTGAGTTTCCTTGTCGCTTCCTTGCCTCGTGTTTGTACTATCCTTGTTTCGTGGCTTCCATGTCCGCTACTGGCTCATCTCACTCGAATCAGCCTGCCTGGCCTCTCGAGTCGACTCCCCCGTTCGTAGTCCGTTGTACATTGAACATCAAGAATCTGACCCATCTTCTGTCCTCAGAGTTGGATATCTGAGTCGAAAAGCCCTGCCGATTAAAAGGAATGATGCAGAACCCCTCACGCGAGAGGACGTTCAGTATGACCTCCTCAATTATATATTCTCAGACAAGACAGCTGCCTTCACTAGCACCGTTGCCGGAAGAGCTGAAAAAATATGCTTTTCGGAACTATATATCAATGCATTATACAGCTCCGCAAAATGCTCCAAGGTCCTCAAAGACAAGATGATTGATACCCCAGCGTTTGCAACAGAGTTGGCAAAATTTTCTTTACTCACCAACGTTGGCCGGATTAATACAACTATGGCTTGTAAGCTTCTATTTTACTGCCTTCATCAGGATGACAGTGGGATTCATCTCACTTTGTCCCTAGTTTTTCCAGAAATGAAAACAGCGCTCCGGACTTACCACCCTGTTCCGTCGCTCCAAAAGACCGATGGGAATGCCCAGGATGCCCCTCGCATTAAAAACTGTCTTAAAGCCGCTCTTTTACCCTCCGAGATCAAAGCAATCCCACCGTCAACGCCTGAAGAAATTCTTGCGAAGAGAGTGAGCATCATAATCACACTACACCATCAATTCCAAGGCTTACGTTTATCGCCCGAAGCAAGCGGACCAGAGACCTCCCACCAGTGTTGTCAATCTAATATTCGTACTGTCTAATCATGCCGCTGTGAGAGAGCTGATAAATTTGAATTCGTTTTTGACCTTACTGAATTGATGTAGCCTCTAGCAGCTATTCATTTTGACGGCTCGCTCAATTTTCTGGATCTTTTCCTTCCCAGGAAAGGCCTCTCTTCAGCAGATCGATCTAAGGTATTCCTATGGTTCATGTTCCACTATCTGGAGGACCCAGAAGGATCCAATCCTTGGGATGATGAATTTTCCAAGGCTAATCGTCCCAGGGTGCCCCAAATGAGGCACGTGACTGAGGCGGACCAAAATCGAGAGAATGTCGACACTAAAGAGGAAATTGAATGGGGACGAAAGATGACTACGCAGCGAAATCTATTTCTGCAACGCCTCGTTGCTTCCGTAGAAACCGAAAAGAAGCCTAAGAACCTCGCTTTGTCACATTTCGTATCAGGTAATTCTGAGATCTCCATGATTAGTGACCCTAGTTCATGCTTCTCTCCCTCAGTCCCAGAGACGGCACCTTCATGTACTCAACAGAGCCAGGAGGCGCCTTCCAAGGATGATAATTTCATGTATTATGTCCCGAGCCCAAACCGTGAGCAAGATCCCCCATCGCCCCCCGTTCAACCCCTTAGTCCAGGTGAATGTGATGGCTGTACTCTTTTCGCTTGATGGGAACCTTCGGATTCTCATGAGTTCCTCTTCATTTTTAGTGATTCCAGCTGTAGAGCCCCGTCGACGTTCATATCCTGAACCCCGGTACCCTGGTGGAGAGCGAACGATGCTCGAACGTGAGCCCATCTTATCATCGGTTGATAAGTATTATTGATGCACTTCCAGAGGCGTGGCACATCGTCAATACCACAGACCCTCTTGTAGATTCTGACGATGGTGAATCGATAGACGATCGAGTTCTATTAGATTACAGTAGGTGTTCAATAAAATGACCCAACTGTGTCTTTGGAATCTAATGTTACATGTTGCAGGACGTCGTCTATATGTCATTAATCGGATGCTTAATGGTTCAAATCCGCCGATGGAACAGGTTCAACAGAGGTCCTCCCAACAACAGCAAACCCGGAAGCAGCGTCGACGCCTTCATAGCAGACACCATTCTCATCCCCAGTCACGTCGTTACGAGCAGCCGCAGGAGTGCGAACCACGGCAAGAGCGATCAGGGGAGTCCCAGCGACGAGATCAGCACGAGCAGGGTCATTTCGATCCAGAATTCGAAGACTTGCCGTTTCATAGCCCAGCCCTCCACCCACACCATTCATATCATCGCTTTACTCCTCGATACATTCCCCCATGGTACGAGTTTGCGCACTTTCCGCGACCTCACAGTGAAATGGGGCCACAGATCCCCTCGTTGACGGTCCAGACCAGTAGTTCCAACAATAGCACAGGCCTAATGTCGTCGTTGTCATCGGTATCTCCCTCAACCCGGAACGTTATACATGTGCCACGGAGTGCCGCAGCTCGGAAATAAGTGCACAGCCAGAATCTCCTCTGGGGCCTAATCTTCGATTTCTTGTGCATATCACATATCATCTTTCTATCATTTTGTTCACGGGCAGCTCATTCTCATGTTTTGCGGTTGTTTTGTTGGTTTTGCTGTCCACGTCGTTTTCCTCTGTTGCTTTCTTGCTTTCTCCTTTCCATAATTTTGCACGTCTTGTCTTGGTTACGGACTCTATACTTGAAACCACTTGCATGAATGATACGGAACCAGGATTGAACAGGCTTCGGATAAAGAGATGGAAACTTCATTTGAAAAAATTCACATGTATTTCTCAAATGTCAACTGCTTATTGAATACACACACAGAGGGCCCGGCCTAGTATGCAACTACAATAGAAACGAGCGTGAGGATGTGGGACCACTTCCGCCTTCGGACAAGAGGTATTGAATCGACAAAAGAAGATAAAAAGACAATAAGGACAGGTGAAGTGTAAATCAAAAATACAGATTAGGGCAGAATGAAGGGGGTGGGGGACAAGTGAGAATGTAGAGTACATGGATCAAGGAGTCATCGTCCCGATTGGATTTATTGATCAAAAAATCGAAGGGAAAGTCCAGCAACACTAAGAAAAGGAAATGTTAGAACAAAGGTTGACCGCTGAGCCTTGAAATCTGTGCAGCAATCGTAGAAATTTCGAAAATTAATTGCCATTTCCTGTTCAGAAAGCACCAGGGTAAGCGAAAACTGGGTGTTCAAACCCAACACGGCCTCTCGGCATAAAGTCAGCTGGGGCACTATGACGTTTCCACCGTGTCTTGCGGTTTTCCATATCTAATTCCATGCCCTCTTTTGGGACGGGTGTGGACGTTGTTCGTCTTACTATGTCTCTGGTCAAGTTACCAGGCATCCCATCATTAATGAGTTGTGCAGATTGCAATGGTTGTTGGGGTGTAGACAAAGTCCGCCTGCGGAGAGTTGAAAGCATGTTATGTGCTCTGCGTTCCCTTGCATCGAGTATTTTAAGATTAGATTCGGTAAGCTGGGCCGGAGATGCAGTGGCCGTTCTCGAGGCAACCGTCGTCGGGACCTTTAAATACGAAAGAATCGACGAGCCTGGAGTTTGAGGTGGAAGAATCGCGACTGCAGCCGGCCGTGATTGAGATGGCAACTCAATGGCAGGAATTTTAGCGCCGCGAACCGGCATCCTCAAGCGACCAATTTCTATCGTAGCTGGTCCGCCTGAGGGAGGAGTAGGTACCGAAGGGGAACGCAGGCCATCAACAACGGTAGTAGAACGTGCCGAAGCCAAGGTCTTCAAACGAGCAGAGATTTGGTCTAAAGATGGTGGCCCTTTGGCCGTCTTGTTGTAGTTGACTTGCTTATTAATGTCATGGACAAAGCGGAAGTCAACTTGTTCAATGAATCTGCGTGGAGCAGGGGCATTGATGCCGTGAAAAGAGTCAAACATTGCAAGTGGGGAAACAAGCCCTGGGGAAGGAAGAGAATAGTGAAAAATAGCAGGGGAGTCGGGAGGGGTTTTCGGAATCATCGTAGCCGTCGGGGAGGGAGGAGCACGGACCTTGGCGAGGAAGAGCGCACGGCGTTCAACTATGGGACAGGCAAGTGAGCAGAATGCAGTTGGAAGGGGGGTGATGAAAAGGACGAACCCAGCTTAGTTCTGTGTGCCCTGCGAGCAATCTCTTTGCGAAGGTCTACTGCCTTCTTTGCGCCCACAAGTGCATTCCTTTCCTTGGAAGCCTGAAGGAGAGCTTCAAACCGCTCTCTGTCAAGGCCCTTATTGTTTACTGGCGTGTCTGGGGGACAAAGGGGAGAAAGGTGTTTAGCGGATAGAGGCGGGGAAGAGACGTGGATTGTCGGGACAATGCAAGCCATGAGAGTGTGGCCAGCCACAAAAGAGACAAAGTATTAGTATCTCACTCAGTCAGGCGCAAGGTCAACCGCAAGGTCAACGAGGTTCAGAACAGACTACCAAACAACACATGGCAACCAGCCCCATCACTTTCCCACCTATCCACCTAATCCCTCAACACGGACTGCCTCTCCCAACTTTTTCTGGAACAGCTCTCCCGCTTCTGTCCACACCCTCGTCGCAGGGAACCCCAGAAGTGATGGTAACAGATCTTCGCTGAACTGCTCAGACGCTTCCCGCGGTAACAATGTCGGCAGGTGATCAATTGAAATGACAGACAAGGGCGGGGCCTCCCTACTCTGAATTAGATCAGCTAGAGCAAAGCAACCACCGTACCTACCCAAGCCCATCAACAGCTACAGTAGGCTTCGAGAATGTCGTGTTGATATCGTAGATCGGGATTGGATTAAACGGGTTAGTCGTATCGCAGCTCACGTCGACTACCACTGACAAGCGGCGTTTCTGGCCTGCAGCAACGATCGTCTCCCGGGTAATAAAAGATGGAATCTGTGACGAGAGGTAGATGCAATTGACAAATATGTCAACTTCCAGAATTTCGGAAAATGGACCGCCTTTAGCTGTCTCTGCCAAATCCCACTTGTAAATATCATCTCTGATCCAGGCAGTCAGCAATCACTCCAAGTAGTATTGGACCAGACGTACTCATTGAGACCGATCTTTCTGAACAGGTCGACCGCACCTCGACCGCACCGGCCCAGCGCACCTATCACAAGCGCCTTAACACCCTTACCACTACCTCCCAATGCCGTCTTGACCCTTGAAATCATAGTCTCCTCATTGGCATAGGGCTCAAGGTGACCGAGCGTTTTTCCTTTCATATGTGCGGCGAATGCCAGGGTACCAGCAGCAGCCCCTGCAAAGCCTGCATGAAAACCGAAGGCTGCCACACGGCGGCCAGAGGCATCAGTGAGAAACTCAAGATCATAAAGAGTCCCCCCTCCTCTGTGGAAGCGAGAGAGAACCTTGGACCACCCAGCTTGTCGCTTGTAACAATGTGCAAATTGGATGTGGGTATGTCGGAGAGGTTCATCAGACTCGGGGAGTTCTTTGAGTCCGATAATGGGTGTATCCTTGGGCGCAGATGGCCAAGTATTGTTCTCCACAAGTTTGCATCCAACCCTAGTCTCAATATCAATCACTGAACTCCACTGAATGAAAAAATTATACTTCTCAAACTCCTCGTCGTTAAAGATCCGCTGTTTATCGCGTTCGACAATGATTTCGAAACCTGCATCGATGAGCTTCTTCGCGGTTGTAGGCGTGAGCGCTGATCGCTGCTCGAACTCCTTCTTTTCGCAGCGTAACCACAGCACAGGCTTAGACATTAGTGGTATCTGAGTCCAAAAAATTTAGTTCATTGATTATCTCATATGTTTTCCCTTCCTTTATGCTTGTTTATTATATACTTACACAGCGTTCGCCGACTGAATGCTGCACTGGTGGATGAATAATTCCAGCACATTATTGATTAATGTAGTGTACGACTCGTATTGTGACAGCGCTCCTCTCCGATGTCAGAGTTAACAGTCATTATCAGAAATATGTCTTCCACTCGAAAAGGGTTCAGCACAGTATATAGGATTTGCTGTCAAGCATACGACTGATACGGATCTGTTACCCGCAAGGATGAATCCGTCACCGCCGGAGGTCTTCGTCTCATTAGATGCTGCCAGACAATTTAGATTGGGAAGTATACTGCGGCATACAACCGCTGGATTACCACTTCTGCCTATACGCGAGCAGTTGTTGAGCATTCTCCTCCTTGCCGATCTCATATTTCTCATACAAGGTAAGAGAGCCACTAATTGTAATAGTGGAGTCTCCTCTCTTCAGCCCCTCAATGGCGTGCTCAGTGTATTTATCCAGAGGCATCCAGAATTTGCCAAGTCTTTCAGTTGTTCCTGCATCTGGAATGAACCCTGGATTAACTTTCCTTATTCTTCAAAGTATCAGGCATAAATGCTTGCCGTCATGCAACTCTGATTCAACAAGTCTGTAAAAGTAACCTGATATAAATCAAGGGAATAAAAGCACCTGGAACTACTTACGGTGGAATGATTTCTAGGATATTGATCTTACTTTCTTTGGCTTTGAGCTGAACTCGCAGGCTCAGGGTGAAGGAACGAAGAGCTGCCTTCGACGCAGAATATCCTGGTACCCAAGAAGCTGGGACGATACCAAGTCCTGCAGTTATCGGCACTATGAAAGAGGGACGACCTGCATCCTGCGAGAGGAGAGGTATCAGCCTACTACTGCGTTGGTTAAGTAATTCCGGAGGCAACGAACCGAAAGTTTCCAAAAGTGGGGTAAGAGATAGGTGATAAACGTGGTAACAGAAGTATAGTTGACGTTCATTTCCTTCTGGAACTCTGGAAGTCATTGCCGGTAATTAGTGATAGTGAAAATTGTTCTAGGAACGATTCACTAAGGACGTCAATCTCCTTGTCGAAATAGAACTCATATTGCACGCCAGCACTCAAGATGACTGCGTCAAGCTGCATAAAAATGTAAGTCGGATCAGCATGTCACATAGTTTTTACAAGAAACTACGCACCTGTGGATATTTCTCAAGGATAGAATCAACCGACTTCTTGAGCGAACCCATGTCTGTGTCGAATTCGAGCTGGAAGACCTCAAGCCCAGCAATTTTCAACTCATCGAGCCTATCCTGTCTGCGACCCGTAGCGATTACCTGAGGTTGAGACGGCAATTTGGCGAGAGCAAGAGCTAAAGAACGACCAATTCCCGCAGTAGCGCCAGTGATAAGTATACACTTGCTTGTTTCGATGCCAGGCATTTTCGGTAGAGCACAGTGAGTCGGATGTCGTCATCAATCAGCCGGACATGTACTAGATTAGGCAATTGAATAAAGGATGCTTTATCTAGGCTAGGTGATCAGCCAGCTCGTCTTTGTTGCACCACCATGACCGAAGAGTCAACAATACGCATACCACTTGCTATAGAGTCACTGACGATAGAAGTGGGTCGTTAACTGCGTCTGAAAGGTCTTCCTGATATCTCAAGCTACTTCAGGAGAGAATCCGGGAGGCTAATGTACGCAAGGCCGAAGGCAATGCTTTTTTCCGCAAAGGAGATTGGAAAGAAGCACTGTCAGCCTACGAATCTGCCGTCGTATATGTGCCGCAGAGACAAAATTCTCTTCAAGATGGATTGAGTCCTTCAGAAGACGCGAAAGAGACTGAGGAAGGGAAAGATGCAGATGAGCCGCCTCGGGATCCTCAGGTTATGAGCGCAGATTTGGCTGAGACACCGCGAAGTGACTTCAATACAGAGACCGGGGAAGCATGTACGACATTAAGAGCAATCCTCAATGCAAATATTGGAGCGTGCTACGTCAAACTAGTGAGTCAATTTCTGCCAGACGAGATGTTCCATGTTAATTAGATTTCGGAGAGGGAGAGCACAAGCTAGTTGTTGAAGCGTGTACCAAAGGTTCGTGCTTCAGTCAACGCGTTCCAAGTGATCTAATCAGTTGCCGTAGCTCTGAGGGACGACCCAAGTTATATAAAAGCTTTGCGAAGACGAGCGATGTCGAATGAAATTCTGGATACCTGGTCGTCCCTGTCATCCGCACAAGAAGGTTTATGTTCAGGTTACATCGTGTTCATCCTGCTCGCTGATTACAACAATTCCAGATTATAATACGTTGTTAAAGTTACAACCAACTGACAAAGAATCAAAAGAAATTCAAGACGCGCTCCAGAGAATCAAACCGCGTCTAGAAACTGCACAAAAACGTGAAACAGCCGAAATGTTGAACAAACTCAAAACTCTTGGCAACAGCTTCCTCGGTATAGATATATTTTCGAGCCATGCTTAACAGCTGACGAACTGACGTCTCTGTATCAGGCAATTTCGGTCTATCGACAGATAACTTCAAGTTTGTGCCGAATGGACGGGGTGGCTACTCGATGAATTTCGAGAGATCCTGACTTATCTTTCGGGAGAGTCAATGAATGTCAAAGTATTTTCAAAGACTTTAAACTTCGATGGTGGCCAGACCTGAATTGAATGTCAGAACGTTGGCACTGTGTTTAGAGAACTATTACCCTCATCATCAATTTCCCCTGAAGTAATGACATTGAAACCGGCCCATAAATTCTTGAGTCCCGTGAATAGGGTGCGTTGTCACCGCCAATCCAGATGTGGCCTTTGGGAACAACAACATGTTCAGTGGACGGTGCTGCTTCTCCCGTGGGGTCGACGCAGACAATATCACCGGGTAGTCCAAGGACACGTTTACATATGATACGTTCCGGCATGATGGGACTTTTGAGCACGACAAGGTCTCCTCGTGCGATGCGGTCCGGAAAGAGACGTAAAGTGAGGCGGTCTTCAACGACAACCTCGCCTTTTTCGGCTAGTGTTGGAAACATGGAAGGACCCTCCATCTATGATATGATATCTTGAGTAACCCTGTTAGAGGGATGGAAAAGCATCCCTTACGACGGAGACTCGCACTAGGTATTGCGTGCACAGATGTATGCCGCACGCAATGTTGATCACCTGAAACAATTATCTGAGTGTATGGGAGGACACAACCAGCGGAATGCACTTGCGTGGAGACAGAATGTGCCAATCTGTGACGATCTATTTATGACATGTCGGAGAGGATTTCTACAAACTGTAGAAGTACTTTGAATCATGATGAGCTTTTCACGATGGCATGAGACTGAGGTCCCGAAAAGGGACTAGCCGAAAAAGGCAACATAGCCATCCAATCGTTGGTTTTATCTAATCTGGAACTCTGCTCTCCCTCCATATGAACCATGTCTTCCTTCAAGAGAAAGGGTTCAACCAAAACAAAGAACCTATCTTCATATCCAGGCACTCGACCTTCTCCTGCATCTTCGTCAACTATCATTATATCGACGGGCATACCCTCTCTAGACGACATTTTAGGAGGAGGATTACCTCTATCGTGTAGTATGCTTGTTCTAGCTCCGGACTTGCACTCGTCGTATGGTTCTCTCGTACAGAAGTACTTTGTGGCTGAGGGACTTGCCTGTGGACATCGCGTGGTAGTTGTCGACAGCGATCCTGAAGACTTCGTTCGCGATATCATGTGGTATCCTAAAGGTTACATGACACCGGAATCGAGAAATGGTTGTAGTAGGGATAGAAGTAATGTGGATAGCGACGATGAAGAGACTCGAAGACAAGACCAGAAAATCAAGATTGCATGGCGTTATGAGCAGATGAAACAATTCCAGACATCTGTTAAATCATCATTGTATGTGAGTCGTACATAATAAATTTGAACAGGAGTGGCTCAACGCATGAGACGTAGGTTGTCTGATGATTATTGTCATGCATTCGATTTGTCCTCGTGCATTCCGGACTCCGTTGTACAAGCTGCTATGCAGGAGGGTAAACTTCGTTTTCTAAAAGTCACATGCAGCCCAGAACAACTGTCAACCACCGAGGTCCTTCGCAGCATTTCAATAGATCTGACGTCCCAAGAAGATGTTTCCACCCCTATCAGATTTTGTGTACCCTCATTAGGTTCCCCGTTCTGGGGCCATCTCTCTAGCCAGGTGATTAAATCGCTCGTGTTTACACCCTATCTAAGACCTGATCGAGGTCTTCGAAGAACCTTGCATACTTCTTGTATTCTCTCCGGTCAAGCTTGCGGAAGCATTCAACGGCTTGTGCATCTATAGGCGTGCCGCCGCACATGTGCAAGGAGACATGGGGTGGTGCAGGCTGGCGGCAGAGGCTAGGGTGGCTAAGCGATGCAACTGTCTTCCTGGAAGCGTTTTCAGGTTAGTGATTTACTTCTTAGGCGCTTCAATATTGTGTTGCCCGATGCTACGAAAGGGATATTTCTTTTCACACAGGTGATCCATCGCTTACGGGCACGTTCCCGTCTCATCATGGCATGATGCATGTCGACACGCTCCCTGTTCCTCACATGTTTGTGTCAGCAAGCGACCGGTTTTCAGTCCTTCGTGGACTTTCTGCGTCGTCATCTGCATCGGGCGGGGGCGGAGAAAATAATCTTGCGTTCAAGTGCACGAAGAAGCGGCTTCTATTTGAAACACTGCATCTGGATATGGAAGGAGGTCTGTCTGAAAGACGGACGACACCCGCTGTTGTGATGCAGTCGGCGGTTGACGCCGAGAGCACAGACACCAGTGAGCGGGGCACGATGAGGGGGAATAGTCACAGGACGACGCAGCTGACGAAAGTAGATGTGTGCCTGGAGACTCGTGATCATGGGCAACCACCCCCAGCAGCGAAGGCAAAAAAGAAGTCGGTGGCCTTCCTGTCAGATAGAGATAGACCAGATCTGTACGGCTTCTAGACACTGTTTGACTGTTTTTTATTGCACTCTGGCTTCATAAGTGATAAACAAGGATGATCTGAATTGCGTTCCCAGAAAACAGCTTGAGGCCGATTTCCGGATCTAAATCTCGGAACTGCTTATATTTGTACAGGAGCCTAATGATCAGACCCCAGGCACAGCCCAATGTATATTATATTCTCATCTGCAGACAAAATTCTATTCTCGCAACAACATTAATTCGTGCCCCAATGGTCATGATTTGTATCCTGAGTATTACCCTGAACTTAAGGGGTCCAGAAGACTTCATCAACTAGTTGCAAAGTACCGCTTGAAAAAAAAACTACGTGGGTTTTGATAAATGATTATTTAGATTGACGTGGTCCTACCCGAGGCATGCTCGAAACTATCTATTGTACATGGGTGTGTGTGTATGCAGTTTGTACAGATCTCCATTAGTTGTCCTGGAAAAAATTGATAATGTGTGTTCACAATGAAAGAAGTAAGCCTGATCGTCTATTGCTAAGATAATAAAAGTAGGCAGCGACCGGCTTAACAACTTTCAACTTGTACTCGAAATGGGCTCGTATGGCTTCGGGGTTTCTCTTGTGAGCCCTGACCAAATCAGCGTCCTTCTAGTCCACCGTAAATGATGGTTTTGTTCCGTACTCTGGGTACTCTGGAAAGTGCAACATGAATATGAGGTGAAGCATTAGACGTCGAATTTCTAGCATAAAATCCCTGTTACTATTGGTGGGCCAGTGCCTGGGTACGAGATAGCGCTATCTGTTCAGTTTTGGTCCTTTCATTTTTATCCGGAAAGGCATGAGGCATTTTTGGAAATTTGATCAGGCTTCAGCGGCAGTTCTGATACATAGCACCAACGATCAGGTGGACTCGGGATAGCAACCATCAGGGGCTGCGTAGTGGTCGGAAATATGAATATGAAAAATTCTAGAAAATTATGTTATACTTAGGAGACGGGACTTTTGAATTCCCTACGCGGATTGGAGGACAGGAATTGGCAGAATTGTCAGCGCCGGTGGGGGCTGACAATTTTTGGGCTCGGCGATCAGTCACGCCACGGAGTGTATAGAAAGAGTGCTCGGGTCGGTTTGGGGCCAGCCTGAGACGCTTCCAACCTTTTGCACAAGCTTTGTCCCTCCACGAAGATTTTGTGAAAATGGATTTGTGAGTGACACGCGGAGACATTTGATGGCAACAAATTCAAGTAATCTCAGCTTTCCTCCTCAACCTCAACTAGAACCTCAACTGGAACCTCAACTGGAACCTCCTCGCACCCCGCCAACGTGCCATCTGGAACTTGTCGCTCTCCAGTACAAACCACTGCCACCATCGCCTGTGATGCTTGATGGTCAGTGCGACAGGGTGCGACAGTCGTACATTGAGTGGTCAAGTGAGTCTGAGGACGGAAACGGTGAGTGTATTTGTGGATGGCTAGATTGAGCGAGAAGCAAGACGCTTTGCCATCTTTGTATCTCTGTCGACATCCATCCTGACCTTTCTTGCCCAGACGCCCGCGTCATTCGCCCAAACGCTCCCCCTGCCACCATTGTAGACTCTTATCCCAGACCCCCCCTCCTCGTCTCGCCCCCGGCTCTCTCTTCCGCAGGTTCCTCTTCCACCCGCTCCTCTGCCTACACAAGCTCAGGCAGCGCTATGGTCTCTGGCGACTACAGCCACGTCCACGTTGCCTCTGGCGACGACCACTTCCCGCTCCACATGGACTATATTCTCGTCAAGGATGACCACCCACCATCAGCATGCTGCGTGCCTCAGCGCAGGGTGCACCATGACCAGAGCAGGTGGTCAGAGTCATATCTTTCCGGTGTTCGCTCGCGCTCTTCTTCCCTTGGCAACAACAGCTTCCACGAAATTAGCCCGCCTAATCTGAAGGAAAAGCCTAGCTATGATATGGGATGGATTGTTGATGAAAAGGACGAGACCGGTCTAACTGAGGACGAAACCGATGATGATCAGCCCCTCACAGATGATCATGATCTTCCGCTTGATGAGGAACGCACGTCTGCAGCCCTGATAGCCGACGAAGGTCGGGGACTCATTGTTCGGGCAGACAATACTTCAATCGTCCACCTTCAAGTCCAGCCTGGTGAGCCCTTTTTACTCTTTGCTTCGGGCACCTGATACAATTTGCTAGGCACGACCCATCTTCTCATGGGTTCTTCTACCACCCCAAATGCAGTCCCTACCTTCCTCAGCAACACGCTGCCTCAAATCTGCCATAGTCTCCTTGCACTAGATATTTCGGCCAACTTTTTAGGCTTTCTTCCTCCTGTCCTTGCCATTTGTACAAATTTGGAAGAGCTTAATGTTGCTTCGAATCCTCTTCGAGTTTTGCCTGTTTTCCTCGCTGATCTGACAAACCTCCGTGTTTTCATAGCCGACTCGACTGGTATTACTACGCTCCCCGACGCCATGATTGACCTCGACAAGCTCCATACCATCAGTATTCGGCGAAACAAACTTCATGCCCTCCCTAGTTGGCTCTGCATGATGCCAGCACTGCAAACTTTGTGCGTTGACAACAATCCCTTCCAGGGCCCCTGGAAGGCTTTGGTGGAGCCCCTACTTGCCAAAATTCCTATGATCTCAATGAATCCCCCTTCTACCCCTGTTTCTCCACTGCCTGCCGCTCAGAATTCTAACTGCGATACCGACAATGAAGACACATCCGATCTTGGGCCAGTCTCGACTTTTCAAGAGCCGTTTGTTCAGATCCCCGAAGATGAAGACCAGACTATCACCCCCGACCGTGCTCCGCATCTTGGTCGAGCAGTGACTTCCCCACTTCCCGCTGGCCCACAACCGTTACGAACTTTGTCGCGAACGAGAACGACTCCGAACCGTACCTATTTTGAACAGACTCGTGCTTACTCAGGTTCTGCGGATGCTGGGCAGTGTCAATTACAGGGCCCTCCACCAAAGCCATTGCAACAAAGCGAATACCTCATTCGCCCCGAACTGCGCAAAATGAAAAGCGCAGGGGACTTGCGAAGAGGAAAACTAACGACGGCTCATAACGAGGAAGCTCCAACGCCTCCTTTGTCCGCCAAAGCTTCAATCGCAACTTCTCAATCAAGCACTAATCTTGCAATGAACAATCCACTCCTTCCCGCTTTATCACCAAATACTAAGCGGTACGGAAGCCTTGGCCCTGCCTCCTCTCTTGGCAGCCCAATCCCACGATCTAATACAAACGTCTTGCGATCTCAGCTAAGCCAATCATTATGGGAAAAACCCAGCAAATCAGCAATTGACACATCTGACGCATATTCCCGAACCTCTCTTGTATCATCGTCAACAACTTCCCCTCAGCCACTCTCGGTTCCAAATTTACCAATTCGTGATATTAATGATGGCAAGGGTTCACATCGATCAAGACCTTCGAAAGAAAAGAATAGTCGCTGGGGGTTCCTCAAGAAGATGTCAATGGGAAAAATGAAGGTCGAACCGGTCCCACCCCTTCCGCTCAACCCTAGGTCTAATATCCGACCAACGATATCTGCCGGCGCTAGCCCGATACCCGACCGTTTTAGCAGGACGCCCCAGCTTGATGTACGTTTTTCCACGTCTGGGTCTCTGGATGGTATTCTGCCACCATCCACACCACTCCAGCCGCTTCAAACGTCGGCTCTGCTGCGACGACAACTGTCAACAGATTTGCTCAGAGGCACACCCTCCATCGCATCAGCCAACACTTTGGTCTCTACCAACACTTATGGTTCTTCCACCACTGCTTCAGTGTCCCTCGCACCGCCTGCGACCTCAGCTCTGACCAGTCGAGCAGGCAAACGCCGGAGCTTCTTACCGATCGATGCGCCTACAAATGGTGGATTGAACATCCCTATCCCCGACAACTTTAAGCTCATGCCTGGTGTCACAGCGACGGGCGAAGCTTCTGAAGATGCTACATTAACGATTGATGCACGTGTGTCTACCCCAAGCCCTATTATTGATCCAGAGCAATATCAACGCAAAGAAGAAGAGCGTGCCAAAGAAGCATATATGAGGGCTTTACGTTCCGTCATGGCTTACCTTAAGGACATGAATGACCTGAGCCCATCACACCAACAACTTAACCCTCTGAGCATGTATGGACAGGCATCAGGCGAGATAATGGCACGTATTAGGAGACCGACGACAACTTCTGTTGCCGACAACCTTCGGGAGGTATCAATTGCGCTTTCTGGGACGACTATTGCACCTTCGACTATGACTAAAGACGGAATGGGTCAACTCCGTCCTGCTGAAACTATCGTTGGCTTACGGAGTGGATCATCTTCGCAAACGATGAGTGTTGCTACTACAGACAGCAACGGTTCGGGAGAACGCAAGTACAAGGACGACAAGGGCAAACGTGCAATGGTCATCAAAGAGATCCTCTTGTGAGCTTTTTCATTTTTTGCTGTGCAATGCATCTAATAAATCATTGGTCAGAACTGAGCGCACATATGTCAAAGGTCTCAAAGGACTGGTAGACATTTACATAAAGCCGGGATCACTGCCGGTGAATATCCTTAGTGGCGTCAGTTCGAGCAAGGAGACAATTGTTCCAATCAGTGAGCGTAAGATTGTGTTCGGTGGACTCGAGGCACTGTTTTCGTTCCATAGCGAGAGCTTCTTGCCTGCACTGGAGAAAGCATGTGCCCCGATGATGGAGTCGCCGGAGCAGCTTCAACAGGCTGATGCAGATGGACAGCTATCAATGAATGTCGCCAGGGCGGTTGGTGAAATGTTCCTCAAACATGCTGCGTTTATGAAGATGTACTCGAGTTACATCAAGTGAGTTCCCATAACGCAAATACATTTATCTTCTCAATGTTTTGCAGCAACTTTGACAACTCTGTCCAACGTGTGAAGTACTGGACATCAAATAAGCAGGTTCCACCTTCTGCTGTCGGCTCTCCATCATCAAGTACTGCTCAACTCGCCACACTCGGTCTCAGCATGTCTGTCGTCCCTGGTGTTGTGCCTGATGCTCCAGGAGCAGCCGGTTTACCAAATCTGTCAGCCAGTCAACGAAGGAGGCTCAAATCTTACCTGAAACGATGCCGTATGAATCCTCGCCACACACAGTTGAATCTTGAAGGTTACCTCCTGCTTCCGGTTCAGCGAATACCCCGTTACCGACTTCTGGTAAGTTTCAGAACCATATGAATACGTTTCAATTTACTGATCGCTGGTCCTGCAATGCAACAGTTGGAAGAATTATTGCGAACTACCCCTCCTGTGTACGATTACATTGAAGATCCTCTTGAACGAGCGCTTGCGGAGATTTCGTCTCTTGCAAACAATATGAACGAAGGAAAACGTGAATCGGAATCCAGGCATAAACTAGTCCAATGGCAAGCAAGAATTCGAGGGAAATTCCCAAGTCCGCTTGTCCAGCCACATCGGTGGGTTCCCCTCTACCTCTCAAGTCCTTTGTGCATGATGTTCAAATCCGTAATGGCTCAACCTTTGATAGCCGTCTTATAATGGACGGGCCACTGCTCCTGACCCGTGTCGTGCGAAAAGCGGTTGTCTCGTTTGACACGATCAATGCTCATGGAGATGCGGCGACTGTCCAGGTGGATTGTTTAGCTCCGGAACTGACACCACGACCGCTCATCGGTATCCTTTGCAACGACCTGCTGGTCCTGTGTCGTGATCCTTCCGATGGACAAGATCCAACCCATCAAGTTGACTTGTGGGCAGTGCTGCGTATGCAAACTCTGCCCCAGCCCGCAAGCATAGTACATGGAAATGGTGAGTGCTCAGTTGACATGTTGTGGAAACTTGAGGTTAATTCACTGGGCGATATAGCATTACGCCTTGTAGATAATAAAGCTATTTTATACTTTGATGCCCCTTCGCCTTCGGATGCATTAAATTGGTATAGAGGTGAGCTGGTCCACTTCAAAATTCATAGGAATGCTCACCATTTGTACACAGCTATTAATCTTCACATTCCAGCCTCCAAAACCTAGACCCACTCAATTCATGTCGCATGGGCTTGTTCTCGTGTTCACATTCCTTTCGTGATATCTAAATATCGCATCGCCCCTTTCCATTATGGTCAGAACCTCCTTAGATCGCCCATCTTTAATTCATTTGTGTGAAGCTGCTGACATTGTACTAAGGTCCATTCGTTTACATTTACGCTCGCTGTCTCGTTTTCGAAATTTTACTTATTTGTATCCAAAACTCTTGATGAACGAAAATTTTGGAATAAAATTCATGAAATCCTCGTTGGCACACGGTTAAAATTCAGATGACAAAAAAAACATTGCGAAAATTATAAAATAGATAAGGTATTATTCTTTCGATGATATTACATCTAAGAGAAGAATGAGGTGAAACGACATATGCGAACACCGACTCCACTCACCAGCCACTGCCAGAAGGCTTCGAGCTTGTTCCTTGGAGGAGGGTCGTCGTAACTATTGTCATAAGTCAGGAAATCCCACTGGATGAACAAGACAAGACTCACGACTCGGCTTCAATCTCAGCTAAATCGGAGACGAAATCCATGTCCTCAGCCTTGACAGGCCCTTGTCTGTAGTAGATTCTTGCTCCAATGTACAATATGGGGAAAAGCACGAAAGGAATGTAGTTGGTGACGAAGACATCGACGGCCCAATTTCCACGCAGGAACACTTGCCAGCCACTTGTCTGAAGAAAAATGAGGGATGTGTCGAAAACATGTCCGAGAAGTAAAACATAAGCACTTACAGTACAGACGATCGTGGTCATTCCTGCTGCATACCATGCAGCGTATGGCTGCAGACTCGACTTGAACGGCAATTTCGCACGATCAATACCTTGTGCCTTCAAGCCTGCGTAGAACCGGATATATGTAACAGAGATACCAAACCATGTA
>Ga0157357_1000317_pt1 | contig 20548 bp, 24 predicted proteins | sample AttcapACBM1_FD_111485 | JGI IMG/M metagenome (GOLD analysis project Ga0157357, IMG submission 111485) | Fungus gardens microbial communities from leaf cutter ant in Botucatu, State of Sao Paulo, Brazil - Atta capiguara ACBM1 | ecosystem: Host-associated > Fungi > Mycelium > Unclassified ... | reverse complement strand
TTCTTTTCTTAACTTAGCACTTTGAGTCTTGAATTGTAACATCATTGTTTTAGAATCTTTGATGTTCTTCTATATATTATATGATTGTATAACTTATGACTTTGACATATATGACTGATGTGTGACAACTGTGACAGTCATATATAATATATATAATATCACACTAAACACTAAACCCTAACCCTAAGTTCAAAATAAGAAAATAAGATAAAATAAAAATAAAAATAAGAAAGAAAAATAAAATAAAATAAGTCTATTATCTTCAATTCTAACATAAATACTAATAGAATCCATTCCAATCTGGTGGAATAGTATTAATATTAGTAGAGAATGATAGTAGCCAGATAGTTAGAAACTCTAATAGAAATATCTAGAAATCTACTAGAAGAGGAAGAAAGAAAATATACAGCAGGTATACTAGAGGAGTTCAATGACAGAGGTTAACAATATGCTTGTGGGAGTCTATGGAGTTCAGCAAGTTGGCCTGAGAAAGACTATGGGATCTAATGGGATAGAGAAATGCTAGCTGATAGAGCAAAAACACTATAGGGTTTGGCAGGGTCAGGGTAAAGTTTGGGTATCAGAACTTTGTGCAAAGACAGGTCCCCTTATGACCATGAGGATATAGAAAGATGTCCTTGAGTAAACAATAAGGAAAACATAAGTAGCATATGAGGGAAACATGAAGAGGCCTCTACTACTACATAAGGTGCTGACTGATATAACATGTGGAATATGAATATGCAAGATGCAGCAATTGTGAGTCATAAGATGAAACAAACCCTAACACATGTCCAAGGTATTTTTAACTTTCTAGAAAGACTACATAATCCAATTTGGGTAACTTTCACATTAAAAATCTGAAGGTGAGTCAATATAATAAACTATTCTGATAAGCCTAAGATAACCTTTATTACTTAGTCTTTAGTACAAACTTGAGAGTCATGAATAGATAAGAAGAACACTGCTTAGAAAAGCAATATGTTATTAGCAAACACTGAGGTAGGGCCTAGAGTATTCATCGATGTTTTCAGTTGATATCTGACCAACTCAGCCATTTTGTCTGGTGAAGTGAAGTCAAGCATAACAAAAGCCTGAATAGCAAGAAAATTGTGTCTAGATAATTTCTCATTGTTTTCAGTATCAGAGATATTAGAGATATCTAGTATATGTAGGAGGATTAGTCTCTGGCATAATTGGATAAGGACCGAAGCTATCAGGACTGTAACTATTTTTATTTTCTATGATACTCACTCATCTATCTCTCTCTCGCATGTCAATGATAAGATACTCGAAGATAAGGCCTGCATTTTCTCGGGAGCTTATGATAGAGGGCAAAATAAATTTCAAGCCTCCGTGCCATCAGGTAGCTTTGATCCATAAGACTCCGGGAAGGGTCATGAGACATCTGAGTTTCATATTCGTTCCCGGCATCTCGGCATAAACCTATCCGGGTCGTCAAACTTTCCCAGATCGCCTACGGGAAGTCACTCGTGTTGTCGACGTGGGACTATGACCACATCACATTGTATCACTCCCCAGTCGTGTGATGCATGTGCGATAGAATTGACTGTTTCGTAAACACAGATTAATACATTGTACCTGATCCATGTTGCACAAGCCCTGACGATCCGAAAATAGCTACCTTTCCATGCGCATACTCACCAGAGGGTCGAGGAAGATATTTGCTAAGGCGCCAAACCGCCAAATTCTTTGCAAGATCTTTCATCCTGACTTATCTGGGCACGATAGCACCCACGCGGTATTGCTATCATTCCTGCCAAACTCCGCCAAACCCCACATGCATGGATTGCATATTCCCGGCTCTACCCAGGAACCTGTACCTGTGTGGGGAGTAGATAAGGCCTTGGCCGCCATTAATTCACCCGAGTTCGCCTTCCTCTCTCCCCCGGTTTCTTACCCATCGGTACGGGTTAGTTCAGCTTCTGTTATAAAGCCATGTCTGCTATACAACAAGACGACAACGCTGTCGCGGCAATCAGCGAGCTCAAGCACGCAGAAGCAGAAAAGTCTGGCTTCCACTCGGATTCTGACCTTGAACAAGAACTGGATGGGGTTCATGACGGGCTCGAGTTCCCGACAGAGGAGGAGAAGCGAACCTTGAGGCGTGTGGCCGACTCAATTCCATGGGCCGCCTACTGTTAGTAACTGTCAATCAGTCTCACCAAGTCATGAGACACTCAACCTATTAAAGTGATTGCTACCGTTGAATTAGCAGAACGCTTTTCGGTAAGTGTCGCCGAAAGTCGGTTCTGCATCTACCCTTCTAACCCACCTTAGTTCTACGGTTGTCAAGTAGTATTTGTAGGTTGATCTTCAATTATTTCCCTAACATTCTGAGTACAAATTTTTTCCAGACAAATTATATTCAAAGGCCTTTGCCGCCAGGTTCACGCACTGGTGCAGCCGGTCTTAATGGACAAGCTGGCGCTTTGGGAATGGGTCAACGTGCCTCTACTGGTCTGACAACTTTCTATCAATTCTGGTAACGTAGTTTTCCTTTGTCTATAAAAATTGACTCTGAATATTGCCAAGGTGCTACATCACACCTCTTTTTGGTGCCTACATCGCAGACACATATTGGGGTCGTTACAAGACAATCTGCGTGGCCGTTTTTGTTACTCTCATAGGTCATATTCTCCTCATCATCGCTGCGGTTCCCGGTGTGATTGAGCACCAGAGTGCGATCGGTGCTTTCGTTGTTGCGCTCATAGTTATGGGTCTTGGTGAGTAAAGCTTGTGATAGTCTTGATTCAAGCTGGTTTCTGAGCTGCCCCTTCGTAGGTACTGGCCTTTTCAAGTCCAACATTTCACCCTTGGTTGCAGAGCAATATCGTCGCAAGAAACTATTTGTGGTCACTACGAAGGATGGAGAGCGAGTTATCGTCGATCCTACGATGACCGTCTCACGGGTGTACATGGTGAATTGATTTCTTCTTCCTTCCCATTTGTTGAGTATTTAACCTTGGATATCACAAGTATTTCTACCTCTTCATTAACATAGGTGCTCTCATTGGTCAAATTAGTATGTCCTATTCTGAGAAGGTTCGTCGATGTTGCTTTCGTTTGCATACGATGATAACCTACATATTCCGTTAGTTTGTTGGTTTTTACCTCGCTTATACCCTTCCAACCGTTGTCTTCCTTATTTGTCCTTACGTCCTTTGGGTTGGCCGCAACCGTTACCACAAGTCACCACCAACTGGTTCAGTTCTTGCAACCTCTCTGCGTTTGTTCGGCTATGCTGCCAGGGATCGATGGAGCTGGAACCCATATAGGACTTTCAAGAATATGACCGCTGACGACTTCTGGGAGAATGTTAAGCCCAGTAATATCAAAGGGGAGAGGCCGACCTGGATGACCTTTGACGACAACTGGGTGGATGAAGTTAGGCGTGGACTCAAGGCTTGCAGCGTCTTCGGCTGGTTCCCATTGTACTGTACGTGAAACCCATAAGTGGCTGTGTGGCGGAGCTAATTCCAAGTCGTAGGGCTCACATATAACCAACTCAATAATAATTTAACTTCTCAGGCTGCTACCATGGCCACCCACGGTCTACCTAATGACGTTCTCTCTAACCTTGATCCCTTCGCACTCATAATCTTCATTCCCTTATGTGATCTCCTCGTGAGTTACTCGCATTTTCTTACTCAGAGTTGATTCTGATAAATTCATCGGAAATAATAGTTTTATCCGGCTCTCCGGCGTGCTGGTGTAAACTTCAGTGCTCTCAAGAAGATCACCCTTGGTTTCTTCACGGGAGCTGCAGCTATGGTTTGGGCTGCAGTTGTTCAACATTACATCTACAAAACCAGTCCTTGTGGTGTGCATGCCAATGATTGTACAGGATTGGACACTTCGCCTTTGAACGTGTGGATTCAGACTGGATCGTGAGTTTCAATCTCTCATGGGACCGGATTGCGTGATTGATGACATCTTCATTCTCCCAGCTACGTTCTTATCGCGTTCAGTGAAATCTTTGCATCAATCACGGGTCTCGAATATGCTTTCACTAAGGCACCTAAGAATATGAAATCACTGGTCATGGCTGTCTTCTTGTTCACCTCTGCACTTGCATCTGCTTTAGGCGAAGCTTTCGTCTGTGAGTTAATTGTCTTGGAAACTAATTGTTGCACAAAGGTGCTGACACAGTCATCGATAGCCCTTGCAGACGATCCTCTCCTTGTATGGAACTACGGTGTCATGGGTGTTCTTGCTTTCGTCACTGGTATTCTGATGTGGCTTTCTGTCTGGCGTTTGGATGCTCAGGAGGATGATCTCAATAACATTGCGGAAGGCAATATGGTGGACCCAAATAAGAAATAATGTTTTTAATGGTAGTTTTATTTGTTTTCTGCTATGATGCTTTGTCATGAGATCTGTACGAAATTTTTATGCTCTATGGGATATGTGTTTTTGAGAACTGGTGATGTAAGACCGGGAAAGGTCACCACCTATTTCACGCCCCTCATTTGCCGACTGACTGCACCGACCGCTCCTTTCCTGGTTCGCCATCCCTGAGGACATGCCGGAGAATCATTCTCGAGTCCTCCGAGTGATACATCCACTTTATCCAAACCTCTTTGAAGTTCAGCATTGACCTGATTAACTACTTTGCACATGGCTTGGTTTTTTCAATCAGCATTGGTGTATGTGGAGGGTCAGTAGGGAAATTGGTGTGTAAGTTTTCTAATGGTACCACAGGTCAGCGGTAACACATGACTTGGCACCTTCAGCTGCCGCAGTGAGTATAAATGACTTAACCTCCATTATCGGAGAAAGTTGGGAACGAGAAATAGCATGAGTTCTACTTACAGAAACTGCAGAGACAGTTACTGTGAGAAGAATCTTTATTTTTGGTGTTGACGTAGTAATCCTCATCAGGCGTGCTGTCATATTTGACCACATTTGGCGATGCGATGCTCATTTCCGTTTGTAACGACACATGATGCCTCACCTCATATCATACATCACCCACCTTATGCCGAATGCTGTACTTTGCGTTGGATCCTCCGAGTTTTTTCGCTTGCTATTCTCAGCTCTCATGATCAAATATGTCCTTCACAAATAAATAAGACTGTTGTTCGGCTCTCGGGCTACGCCACAAGCTATTTTGGCGAATGCACACCTACTTCTGCAATAATATGCTTTCAGTATAACTCATGTGGCGCCGCCACGCTCGCTTGCTCGCTTCAATGATCTAGACCGGCGTTTGCTCGTTTTAAATGGTGATTATCAGCATTACACTACTAGGACAATGAGAACTGAAACCAGAAAAATCGAAACATGACATGTGCACTGCGCAGGCGGAGTTTATATTCCAAGAGGATTTGTATAAAATACCTACAGAACCTCGAGGCAATTACAAGTTAGACACGTCCCTCCTCTAGCATTTCTCCTTCTATTGATTTTGAACATATCTGCAATGGCTATGAAGGTCTCATTCTTTATTGCTCTTATCACTCTCACTATATCAGTGCACGCCGCTCCCAGTCCTCAAAGTGCTAAACACACTGTGTCTCCTGCACTGGCAGCTGACAATTTCTGGGATCCCATTCCAAACATGAACCAGAATAAAATTCCACGGCCTTCCGATCAAGATGTCGATAATCACGACACTACTTCCCGGACTGATTCTACCTCAGTCGACACTCCCATCAGTGATGGTGGAGATATTTCTTCGCTTGACAAATGTGAAGACCCTTCCTCAGCACACAGTACCGAATCTCTCTTCGATTTGATCCATGGTGGTTGGGTCATCCCCTTAACTAGTGATTCGACTTCTTCCTCTGCTAGTTGCGCCAGCCCTCCTGACGCTCGTGGCGCTGATATTTCTTCCACCCACTCCCTCGTTTCTGCTGGTGGTGTCAACCCTCCGTCTGTCTGGGATACAAGATCTCCTTCCTTTGATGTCAACACTCCTTTTCTTCGCGACACTGACGTCCCTTCCATCAATGGTATTGATATTCCTCTCACCCACGGTCCCATTGATGGGACTCACACTTCCACCGCTGGGAGTGCGAACTCTCCTTCCACCACTGATGAAATGCCTCCTTTCCCTCACGGCACTGATCTCCCTTCCATCAATAGTACCGATATACCTTCTACCAACTCTCCCGCTGGTGGCTCCATGCCTCCTTCCCGTCACAATACTGGCATCCATTCCGACAATGGTACCGATATTCCCTCAACTATCTCCCAGGCATCAGGCAAAACAACTCCCACCGCTGTTTCACACCCTCCTGCTGTTAACGGTCAACCACTTCCCTCTATGGTCAATTCTAACGCTACTTTCGTGTATCCTACATCCGCATCCGACACGCCTTCTGCCGGAACTCTAGCCTCAGCAACTGATACGACTTTTCCTTCTGCTACCACCGATGGTGCAATAGTGATGTGATGCTTGGATTAAAAGTCGGTAATGGCACTCGCTGAGATGGAATGTGGTGGACTGGCAGGGAGGATAAATTTCTTCTTCTTGACTTTCGTTTTGCTTAGTCGCTACTGTTTGTTCGGTGATTTCTCTCGTTGCTAGATAACTATTTTTTGAAACAACACATCTTCTCACTCTTCATTGGCTCGAAGTCAACAGTGAGAACCGTTCATTTTTTTCGAAATATGAGCGAACAGCTGCCAAATGTCAAAAAACCAAGATTTTGGGATGTGTAGAGATGTGGCGTTGAATGTGATCCAGTCAAAAATACCAGTGATTAAAAATACTTAGCATTACATAATGAAGATCGCGACAACGACTTGAAGAGAGTGCGAAAATTTAAGCACAGCAGTGCAGCAAGAAAACTAATCACTTTCAGTTTGACTTGAATGAACTTAGAACAGGTTCCATATTCCCATCTGGGCGGTAAGGATGATCTACGAGCCAATTAATTCTATCTCGTTCTTACTCACCGAGTCGGAGACCTCGTACAGGATTGATTAGATGTGTACATGTATTAGTACGTTAGGATCATTAATATAGTGAATAGACCCTTGAATTGTACCTTTGTGAATGAAATCACAATTGTCTCATTCTGACGTCAGTCGTCTCAGTTGAGCGCCTCGCGACTGAGCGTTTGACTGAACGTCGACTGACTTAACCCAACCCGTCATCATCCGATGTCCATGCCACTCGAAATTGAAGAAGCTAAACCTTTTTATCACCCTTTATTCGATGATGAAGAAGCCGATATCATTCTTTCATCAAATGATCATTATACATTATTTCGTCTTCCATCCATCACATTGCGAAAATCTTCAAATTATTTTCGCAATCATATTCAATCCACTGAGTCCATATCATCATCGAATCAACGAAAACCTCACTTTCAAATTCCATTCCCTACATTACCACTTGAACGCGTTCTGTGTTTGATTAGTGGATTACCTTTATCCACACCCATCGAACAACTTTCACTCCCAGAAATAGGATCTATGTTGGATATTATTCAATTTCTCGATGCTCCAGGCCCACTTTCAACTTTACGCTCCTATCTTTTTCGTCGTGAAGAAGAACCTATTTTAGTTTATGGCCTTGCGATGAAATGGGGGTGGAATGAAATGGCTCAAAAAGCTGCAGAACAGACACTCAAGATCATTGATATATTCTCATCATCATTGATACAGCTCGAGCGTCTTCCTACAGCTTCTTCAGTAGTTATTCTTTATCGAATGCATCAACGTCGTAAAGACCAATTCCGCCAACATCTTCAAGATCGCTCCCAATTCCAATTGAACTGTCGACTTTGTTGTGATCCTACCTATTGGAGATTACTTATAACAAAGTTGATAGATGAATTGAACCGAGATTGTAGTGGAAATAGTATTCTATTTCCAGGTGGAATAGAAGAGTGGTCAGAGACGAGAAATTGCTGGAAAGGAAGTCCTTGTAGAGATGCGAGATGTGATTATAGGCATGGGTTGGCGAACAAGACGTCAACTATGAAAAAGATTAGAGAAGTTGTAGAGAATTTGCCAAAGGATTTGAAATTACCTGTCTGAAAACAAACCAATCTGATTACTTGATGTTTCTGCGTCACTTAGCCAACACTGATATTTTCGTCAATTCCACCAATTCCTCAACGGTGGGTCCAACCTCAGTTAGAGATTCCTCCTTGACCTTATTCGATCTTGACTTGCGTTTCTTCCTTTTCGTTTTTTTTGATCATCTGCCTTATCTACTTCGCCCTCTGGTGAGTGCCTTGATAAACGTAATCATTGTCCCCTTCGCAAGTATTCGTTCTCACTTCATTCCAATCCGATACTTATCGTGGGGTTTGCTATCACATGAGCAAATGAGGACCAGAAAAGATACAGATAAATTGGTTGTATTTGATGATGGGGAGATGAGTCAAATGACAAATAACGGGAATTGGTGAACTCATGGCATACCTGTGGGTGGAGAGAAATAGCAAGGAGAACATACACCCACAAATCGGTATATGGAGGTGAGACGGTGCTTTTCGCCGGTACATACTCCACGCACAGAATCATCGACTTGGGCTAGATTTTTGGCATTGAAAGGTAAGTTAAAAAGTGATAACTGGAGGATAATTGCAGGACCGGCGTTCATTACTTGGTCAAAGAGGGCCCGCTGAACTTGGTTGCTAACTATGAAGACTGGAACCAGTGCATGAAGAATATATAGATTTAGGTTTGAGGCAGCACTGGATGAATATATATATAAATCGACTTCGAGCAGCAACTCCAGGTGGTCATCATGCACCCTCAACCCATGTTCAACGACGTCTTGCTCAAGTGTCTGGCTGATCATACTAATGATGCCTCTTTCTCCAACCCCTAATCCCAAAAGCCTTCACCGCGACACGGCGATCAAAACTTTCCAATGAATTGAATTCAGAGAGGCTGCTGCTGCTATCCTTTCACGCATGTGACCAAGTCAGAGTCACTAGTGCCTTTAACTGACGTGCTATTTCAACGATGGAAATGTAGGCCTTGGGGATCTGCCGGAGTTGAGACCACTATGTTATGTTCTCTTTGCATCACATGGTCTTCTTCTGTCTCGATAATGTCACTCAAGCAACGTAAACGTTCAGATTATCCCTACTTTTTGACATATAGAACCAGGTGGTATGCTTGTCTTCAAGAACGTCACTACACACATGGAGTTCCAACACGATTTATAGGAACGACAATGACCAGTACTCACATATGAACAACGCAATATACTATCATCTATTCGACTCCATAATCAACACCTATTTAATTGAGCAATGCTCAATGGATCCTAAAACATCTACCACACTCATCGGTCTAGTCGTTGAATCACATTGTCATGTACGTCCTTCTCTATTCTCCTCAATTGACTCCACTATATAACATATATCAACCAAGTTTTTCGCGCCTGTGTCGTTTCCAGAAATACTTGAATTGGGATTACGTGTCAACAAGATTGGAAAAAGTTCCGTTGAGTATGAAGTAGGTGTTTTTGTGAAAGGAAATGAAGTACCGACTGCTGTGGGAGGATATACTCATGTGTTTGTTGAAAGTAAAAGTAGGAAGAGTGTGTCAATTACGGAGAACGTGAGACAAGGATTGGAAATGGTATATAAAAAGCCTATGGTTGTAGCAAAACTTTGATTGTCTGGTATTATATCTGCTCATTTGTGAACTTCGCCCCTAAAATTAAACGACGAGACAAATCAAATGTCACATGGCTGCATAAAACATACCAGGCTTATTTCCATGACATGACATGACATTTCATTGTCGAGACGATTATTTGGAAACGAAGAAATGGATTCTAGTTCCATGATGACGTTGTTTGTGGTGATACTTATTCCACACCACAACAACAAGGACACAAGCTCAGCATTTCGTTACACAACCATTGAGCAACCCGCTTGCAGTGGGCTACCGGCAGCCCGAAGATAACATTAGATATTAGGAAATAGATGATGATAGGTTGAATGACCGCAAGTTAAGAAAATTTATGATGTATTTTCAGAGCCTCGATTCCTCTTCCGCTTCTTCTTTCGCCCCTGCTTATCGGCAGAATCATCATTGGCAATCTTTTGATTAATGAGTGTGGTGGATAGATCTACACTCCCATCCTCACGAGTACGTTTTTTCGATGTTAGCATAGAGTTAGAAGGGCCTTCAGAGGGCGTTGGGATTTCCGTGGTTGTTTCATCTTTCATGACTACCTCTCTTGTGCCTGTTTCCGTTACGTTGTCAGTCTTTTGGGGAACGACCAACCTCGGTTCTGAGAACACCGCCCTATATGTTTTTCGAGTTTCTACGCCGAGCGCCTTAAAGTTGAGAGGTTGAACAAGAGACATTGCACGTACGAGCACGGAGGACGAGAGATTTGGCATTAGTTGTTGACATCGCATGAGCTACGTCTTGGGGCAACCCAAGCATAGTCACCCTGAAAACAATATTCATAATCTGTATAGTATCATAAAAAAGGAGCCATACAAATTCCCAATGTCGCGTGGAGCGCGCAAGTCCCCACTCGAAGCGACACCTCCACTCAATAACAATCCCTTGCCCTTGGATACTCTCACAAGTTCCCGAGAAGCAGCCCACCAGTTCCTTTTTGCAGAAGCTCCGCTCTCGGCTACACCGGCTTGCATGGTTTCAGAGTCATGTTCACCACCAAGAGCACCAACATAGTTAATTTCGAACACGGACCCGTTCTTGATTGCTGTTCGTACCAGAGTGTGTTTCATGTGAAAAGGCAGGCGAGGTAATGTGAGTGGGAGAGCGATGATGTGGGCAGTCAAAGGAGAGGGCTGAGAATGCGTTAGGCAGGCAAGGGAGAAGGTAGCATGTGTTGTTGGGATGAGGGCAATGATATCGTATGTGTCGAACAAAGGAGTGCTAGCATTGATCTGTAGAAGACATGTAAACAATGAACGACAGTAGCCAATCATCGTACCAATCCAAACCCTTTTTCGCTGTCCTGGTCGAGGATGATGTTCAATCTTTTCAGATACAGAATTCCATCGCGTTTCCGGAGTGCAGGCAGTAAGACATCAAGGTCATTGACATGTGTCTTTTCCACCCGCTTCTGTACAGTCTGTGAAAATCCAATAACGGTATATCCTACTGGATCGAGTCAGAAACGAAGAAAGATTGACTCGACGGGCTAGATACGAACAGTGGACGAGAAGGTCGATGCGGGATTCGACTTGCTCCAGCTGAGAGGCAAGAAATACTAGTTCTTTTTGTCTACGAGCGAGAGGAATGGGAACATTGAGGTCAAAATACATTGTTATTTGGATTTGTTTTCTGCACTTACCAAGTTTAAGTTATCACAGAGTATCTGCCATGTGCCATGTGCTCTACAACGAGAAGACTAATATATATGATAACATATGTGTATCTCCACAATGGTAGTCCTTGATCATGTCGCCCACATTTCCGTTACCTCCTCCAACCCTTGCTCAATTCTTGCAGAGGCTCCCTGAAGTCAAGGCAAGACAAGTCGTGATCGGGGTGTCCGGTACGCCCATGCTTTCTACAGATCCAAGTACTTGATTGTCATGCTCTTTCAGTGTATCTCGTCTATCTCATCCTCCGCCGACTAATCATATGGCCTTTCTTCTTGTCTCCTCTTCGAAAGCTTCCAGGGCCACCTGTGGGAAATCTCATCCTAGGCCAATCTCGCACAATCATCAATAGCGAGACAGGTATCCCTCAGCGTGAATGGGTCAAGCAATACGGTCCTATTGTCCGTATAGTTGGCCCTGTGGGAGTCGAGCGATTGATGTTTATGAAGCCAGAGGCTTTACATCAGATTCTTGTCAAAGATTGGTTGCAGTATCCTCGAGTAAATCTTTTCTTCCATCACGCTATCGGAGAACTGATGCATATCATTGTAGCCAGGATATATCCGCAATATTCTTGGAATAGTGACAGGATATGGACTGTTGACCGTCACCGGGGACGAGCATAAGCAAATGAGAAAAGCGATGAATCCCGCATTCTCTATCCCCAATCTCATGGCTCGTATGCATCGTCACGTCTCTGCAGCTCACTGCACGTCTCTTACACAAATCTGGCTAGAAACGCACATGTACTGGGAGTCAATTGAAGGGTAGGGCATCTCTTTAAGCCATTATTGTCTCATTCCGTCGCCGACCACCATTTAGCCTCGTGAATATTTTCAATGGTCAACTAGCCTCAATGGGGCCTGAGGGTAAGGTTCTTCACGTGTATGACTGGAGTGAGTTTTCTCTCTCCTTCCATAAACCTCGCTTTTATGACCCCTGTAGTGAGCAAAGTAACTCTTGATATCATCTGTGAAACAGCGTTTGGCTATAAAGCCGATTCCTTACATGACCCCCACAACGAATTAGCAGCAGCATATGAGAAACTTATTGCCCTTCAATCCGGCACGTCTCTCGTTGATTATCACATGCGTGACACTGATACTTGTATAGGTCCCAATTTAGCTAAACTCACTCTTCTGATGTTTATTCCTGGTATGCCCCGGCTCCTAGCATCAGAGTGGGCCTATCATCATAGGCTAATCTTTGAAAAGATCAGCTTCTTTCGTGAGTGAATTGCCTCGCTCCCCCTTCACATTCACCGAAACTGCTCACTCCTTCGGGCATCTTTGTCCCTCTCAAGATCAAATCAGCACTCTGATAGGATCCATGTACGAAATTCGAAAACTCTCCAAGAAAATGTTAGAAGACAAATTTAAAGAAACCACTGTGCACGGGTCGGATACTGATGCAAAGAGAGATATTATGAGTATTCTTGTGCGCGCGAGAAAGGCGGACCAGGAAGGCAGAGCCGGGGAACAGTATACAATGAATGATCAGGCAATGATGGATCAAGTTGTGAGTGTTGAATAACTTTTTGTCTAATTGTCAGTTGACGTTACGGTTGCATGAAATTTGATGGTGTAGCTTACGTTCCTTGGTGCCGGGCATGAGACTACTGCTTCTGGTTTGACTTGGGTGTGTCTTCTGTTCTCGAATCCCCTTTTTCATGCTCAATCTCTCCCTTCTGCTTCAAACAATAGACTTTATGGCTGCTCGCTAACGATAAAGAAAGTCAATGCAAGCTACGCCAGGAACTCTCTCCTATAATGGCAGAAAACCCGCGTCCAGATTATCGGACGCTCAAAGATCTCAGATGGCTCGATTGTGTCGTGTATGTCCTAATCCTCCTTTTTCCGATTATCCCTCGCCCAACTGCATGTACCAGTATGGAAAGTCTCCGCATAATGCCTCCAGTTCCACTCACAATTCGGATTGCGAAAGAACAAGGGATATTGAATGGGATAGTTGTCCCTAAAGGAACCTTGTTCTACATTCCTGTATGTATCCCCACCCAGTTTCATATCCTCAGCCCAAGAACTTATGTGACCGATAGATCCGCGTAGTAAACACCTGGAAGGACACCTGGGGAGAAGATGCAGAAGAGTTTCATCCAGAGCGATGGCTCCACCTTCCAAAGGATTATCATCCAACTTTTTCAATGCTCTCGTTTATTGCAGGCCCACATGCATGCATTGGGAAGACAATGTCGATTATCGAGATGAAGGCGGTCCTAGCGTGGGTGATCACTTTCTCTCGTCTTATCCTTCTCTTATTGCAGGGGTCATTTACTGAGCCTATCACTCGTTTACGTCTTTTAGGGGTCTCATTGTCAATTTTGAGTTTGACGCAGCGTATGAGCGACAACAAGCAAAACCTGCTGCTGCGATTACGATGAGTATGCTTGAACATTTTTTTGCACTCATTAGATCCTGGATTTGAATGACCTGGCTGTTCACAGAACCGACTGATGGTATGCCGTTGCGCGTCAGACCAATTCGTAACCGAGCATAGATTTCGCCATACGACATATTTGCTTCCTTTTCCGATAATTATGTGCCAGTTTTGAATATTGTGCTTTCACATCTGCTTTGTATGATCTAGTCCCAATCTTCACCTGCTTGGCTACTCTTCTACAAAAAGAAATTTACTTATTAGAATCGTTTGAAGTGGAAAAGTACAGAACAAAGGGGGCCGCTATTTTTCTCGAGGTTCTGGTGTTCGAGAGCTTGGATTGGACCACGATGCATCCTCCCATAGGTCATTTGCGCTCAGTGAGAAGTGAGCACAGAGCAGACAGGTGTCAATAATACTACAAATCCTACAATAATACGGTCGCTTAGAAAGATATTGAAATTATGTTTTACCAACGATGGTTTATGGTCTTTAGGTCCAATGGATGAGGGGTGCAATTGATTCATAAATAAAAAAGACGAGAGCAAATTACATTTTGTGAAAGTATATAATATGAATGAACCGATACGAGCAGAGCATAACGAGTTGAATGATAATACAGATATATATATATATATATATAAGTTTAAGCAGTTGAGAATGTTGTTGGGTTATTACCAAGACACCACATTGACTATCCTTCTGAGAACGTTTATAAAGATGTAGAAACCACTGATGAGCTTCCACCACATGCTCAACATGATTCTAGAATCAGATTCAACCTTGGCGATAGCATCCAGGTCTCTGGTCTTCTGCATATTGCTCCTTTCTGAAGAGACATCGACATCAGGCTCCACATGAAGCATCTTCCAGAGTACTTGGGAGACGATGTTGAGACCATCAGTATTCTTCCATCTCCTGCCCGTGATTGCCTTATTGAGTGGTTTGAAATCGTAGTTGCCCCCTTTTGAACCCCAATAATCAGTCACAGTAGGGACGCCCATATCATCAACCCTCTGTCGAACGATTCCGGTGACTATGGATTCACAGAATTCAGGATGGCCCTGAAGTGTCAGAACGTGGATATCCCGAGCCGTTCTAGCATCCTTTGAAGATGAGTAGAATTTGATGACCCCTTGATTGCCGGTAGGTCCACTAGAGCCGACGAGCTCCAGTTCTCCTGATGCAAATTGTTTGGAGAATGACTCCAACGGCACATGATCACGGTGCATCTCTTGAAGGGACTGCAAGAGTAGTCAATGTCAGAATTTGGTAGATCTTCGAAAAGCAATGGTATACTTACCAATTTATCGACTCCGAATATTGACTTCCCCATGTCGCTGAGCTCGATTGTTGTTGGACCAATTTCCCACTGTCCGTTGGGTGCACATTCACCACCCAGTGCACGACAGACAATCTGATGCCCGAAGCAAATTCCTATTGCACGACTGTCTCAGATAACTTTTGGTTATTCAGGACATTAAGACTCACCACACAACTTCACTTTCGGGTGATTGTTGATGAGACCCTTGAGAAAGGCCAGAAGTTCCCTAACCCATTGGATAGTATCGTCGTAAGCTGAGGTAGCTGCTCAAAGTGAATCTCCTGTTTTTTTTCTCGGATTGGAGGGAAACCCTACCTGACCCAGTGACCATGAAAATATCAAACTCATCAAGGCGCTTCTCGTCCGGGAATTCCATCTTCTTGATGTTAAAACTTTCGATAACAACTTGCGCATTGCAGTTATGTGGGGTCGTGGTCTTCCAGTAGTAACTGTAGACTTCGTGATAACCTCCATGTGTGGCCTCAACAGGTCCACTAAGAGTACCACAAACGAGAAGACCAACACGAACAGTACGAGAAGAGGCCATTAAGCTTGATCAAGTGTAGAAGGAAGAATGTAGAAGAGCTGGATTGGTTGGAGAGATCTCGTTCACGTTCAGCATTTATATAGATTGTCATTTTCATGGCACTCGTGTGGCGCTTGCCTTTTGTGGGTCTGTCAGGGTCATCCAATTCAGTTCACCTACAAGCGGCTACATGGGACCAATCGACTCTCCCACTGATACCATCAGCAGAGAGCAAAAGAGCCATTTTGCGGTGATCATCACTGTGTAAATGAATCAGCTTGAGAATCGGAAGATGTCAATGCCCTGACATGAGTCTCTCACTCTCATATTCGACAATACAGCAAGCGATCGCGTGGGTCTGTTCTGTCACCATTTTAAGCTTCAAGAGCAGGAAGAGTCATGATGGCACTCTGACAGTATTGTCAATACTGTTATGTGTAATCAAATCAGAACTAGGTTATCGATCGATGCTTACTCGTCAACAATGAATTTCCCATAGACTCACAGCCTCTCTTACCAATCGGATATCAGGATGAAAGCAATGGAAGGTCCAGGGAGTGGATCGTTGTCACATCCTTCATGCCGTTTCTCTAGCCGACATTATATTGCAGGATCTTCCCACCGGCTAGTCCTTAGTTCGGCTTAAGCGTTGCGAAATATCTAAACCCATAGCAAGATCAAGAATCACGTCTTATGAGAATGAACGCATCGGTATTTGAAGGCCAGAATGAGATAGCACCTTACCTCCAAGCGGCTGACAAGAATAACGTTGAAAAACCATACCAGTGGAGATCGCCCAGTCGAATGCAGATGTTGGTGAGCAAAATGATGGTGAGCAAAATGAGCAAGTGTAATGAATGCTTGTTCGTAACAACCAGGGGCAGAAATTACTCGTCCCTGATTACACAGCCACAGATCGTCATATCAGTCGGCCCCACCTCGAATCCCTTGACTTGGTTTGGAAAAAAACAAAAACACAAGACCCTAAGAAGTGAGCTGCAATAATCATCTATACGGATTACTCTGATTCCTTGTTAGGGTGCTTAGGCTCGTATCGAGGAGGTCCCGGGTTCAATTCCCGGTCAGGCCCGTTATAACTCTCAATGATATTGATTTTCTCACTGGAGTTAGTTCTAAAAATCTCAAGAAATCTATATTTGGTGTCACAAAAGAAAGAAATTTAGATCGCTGTCAATGACTAAACATACATCACTCGCTCAAACCATTCTTATTCACATTGAGAAAAACATACTAGACTTGAAGGAGCTCTCTCTCTCTCTCTCTCTCTCTCTCTCTTCAAGATTTAGAAAGTGATACATTTAAAAAGAACCTCTTTCTTATGCTAATCAACAACTGAGATTGAAGTAATTTTACTCGTTCTTGATGACTCATTCTTCGGACAAACACCAACTTATAAATAGGATTCCCAAGTAACCTTCCCTTCGATCAAACAAGGGGACTTTCAAAAACTCTTCAGTTACCACACACTACATCAGGTCTCCAATACCTCACAAATGATCTTTAACCACAAACTACAGAATATACCTAAATTGAAATCGCCAAATTAAAAATAAATTTCCAAAACGTAAATCTAAAAGTAGGTCACAACTCGTTCGGGTTGTATTATACTAGTTAACCTCAAACTAGATATTGCATTTAGGAGCCCAATCCCTCACCAACATAAATTACATCCACTAAATACCTCCTCTATTTATCATAATTATAATTATCATACTCATACTCCAAATTCGTCGTAAACTTGCCCTGTTCATACCCTCCCCCTCCCCCTCTCTGTGCCTGTCCCTGTTCATGCCTCTGAGTGCCATTACCCCCTCCCACACTCGTATGTTGCTCCATATAATAATCAAATTCACCAGCACCAGCACCAGCACTATCCACGTACGCATTAATATACCCATACTGACTCACATCCAACTCTCTCGTCTCCCTCCTCTCTTGCCTCTGCTGATTATGACCCAGTCCAGGCATCATCAAACTGGGTTTTGAACCAGTACTAGTATCACCACCACCACTAGAAGGAGAGAATTGACTCGATACCAACGAAGGAAATGAATTCGAGTTTCCCGATCCTAGACGCGGTGAAGGTCTCTTGAACGCCGCCGCCGAAATTTTACCTCCTCCTCCACCACCTCCACCACTGCTATTCAACGATGGACTAGACGTATTTTCACCCATCCCTGAACACATATACGGTGCATTCGGTTGTTCAAGTCTTATGCCCAACCCCAATCCTGAACTAGAAGGTTTAAATTCTACTCGAGGTCCTGGTGGTGCATCCTGATACGTTCCATGCAAAATAGACGCTGGCTCCATCGTATAATTCCCTCCCTCCTTTTCCTGTTCATAATTGTAAGGCTCATAATCGCGATACCTCTCCCGCTGCTGTTGTGCACGGGTATGCGCATCCTCATACGGATTGAACACCCCCTCCTCTCCCCCCTGCTCCTCAAACTCCCACTGACCCTTCTGCTTATCCTTCAAAGGTGGTACTGGCACCCTCCTGGCAGACAAAGAAGCAGCACCAACAGGTTTATCCGAATACGAAGGCAATGATTTAATATTAGACAGAGAGGCACCTTTGCCCATCGTGTTCACATCCGTGTACTCAACACCAGATGGCGACGTGGACGATTCTCTAGCCGGCAACGGTGGTGCATCAGCGGTTGAACTAACAAGGGTTGCAGGGGTAGACGGCCTATCGCGAGCGTTCGTCAAAGTCGATGGCGGATGGAACTGAGACTGTGATTGTTGAAGTTCCAAAGCAATTTCCCTCGCAGCGGCAGCATTCAACATTTTTTCCTTTTCTTCCGAACTCATGTCTCTCGTACTCGCCGTATCTATGGAAACAATCCACAAATAAGTACAATCCATTCATCAAAAAAGAGCATTCACCACAATTCCCCTCCCCCCCCGAAGTACCAACAGCATCCTCCCCCCTCGTGGTTGGTCCAGGGGAGGAAGATGTCAAATCTGGAGGTGTCATTGGCGGTAAAGCAGCAGGCGGAGCATCTGGTGAATCAATGTTGCTAACAACACCAAATCGCACATGTTTATCGCCGACTTGGGTTTCACTTGGTGTCGTCGCGGTCGAGTCAGGATGAGCCAAAGCAGAAACATATGCAGACACTGTTTCAACATCGTCGTCATCCGAGATCGTACCATCATCAAGCACTAAACCTGACTTCCCCGCACCAGGGTCACTACGCCTTGCACTGCCATCCACAAGAGACCTACTACCTACACCACGAAGCAGAGGTGAATCATGTACAGACAACTCGTATGAAGGTGCTGGTCCGTCTTTACTCAGCCTCCCTGGTCTTCCAGGAGGCGGTAGGGGTTCATCATCATCATCATCATGGTGACTTTCTTGTTGAATGTCAGCAACACCAGGATACTCCTGACCACCCAGAGTTCGACCATGAGAACCTGAGGCGGCAGCCAAAGCTTGAGTTACCGAGCTTACGAAGGAGCCAGATTGTTCACGTTGTGGTGGAGTGGACAGAAGAGAAAAGGGCGAAGATTCGTGTTCGTGTATGGGTGGCGTATCAACGCGGTATTGATTGTATGTGCCGAGGCCAACACCAGAAGCAGAAGCGGTATGTGATTTCACAGGGAACGTTGCAAACCTCCCGGCGCTGCCGGCACCACCAGCTGAAGAAACATCGGCAGATCCGAGACTAGACCCGAATTCATCTAGATTCCCGGCGGGATATGGGACTGTAGAGGGATTGGGCAACGAGCCCATATGCAGCGGTTCGCGGGGAGTAGTGAACGAACTGGGATGTGCAGCATCCACAGGTGAATCGAGGATGCGTCCTAATCCTATATTTGGATGTTCCTGTCTGTCGTAGCTGACATATGGGAAATCAGTTGTTGGGGACTGTGGCTGCTGCGGGTAGCGTGCGTTTGATGACAAAGGCGAGCCGAAGAATGAGGAAGACTCGGGAATTTGGAGACGAGGCTGTGTTGCAGCAGAGGGAACAGTGGATAGTCGGACCTCGTTAACGTAGCGATGAGTATCAGCAAGTAAATTTTCAATTCTTGAGTGAGCAAGATACGGGTTTCGAGGAAGGCCAGGTTGAGTTTTGTCTTCTGGTATTTCCTACAAAAGTGGGTGAGATCAATACTGAGCGGTGAGAAGGGGGGTAGCTTACTGCGACGACGAGTTTGCCATACTCGCCGACGATCTGCGCAAAGGATTAGCAAAGGGTCGGATGTGGAAAAAGTCAAGTAAGACGCACGACACCCTTCTCACAACACTCGAGGAGACCACCAAACTTGAGACCCATCCAGGATCTGGTTGCCGTGCGTTTGAAATCGCCGATGGCAGCCTCTTGGGACATGATCTCGATGTCAAGGGTCCCAATGTCGGCTTTTAGACGATAGAGGATGTCGGTTTGCTGAACGAGGTTTTTATGTTCGGGACCCATCTTCTGGAGTTTCTTTTCAGCGGAATCTGCTTTCGATATGAGGCTGCGACGTCTGCGGCGGAGTTCGTCGAGTTGTTCTTCGCGAGTACGTATAGCCTTGAGCTGTTCACGCATGGTGGGGCCATGCGAAGCATACTGGGAGACAGCTGTAGTGAAATGCGCGATGATGGCTGTGGAAGCACCGAGGATGTTCTGTACGACTTGTCAGAGCCCGTGCAGAAAACCAGAAAACATGACTCGCGCCCAGATCATCTCCTTCTCCGAGTCCCCATGTTTTCAGCGCTTCTGCGGCCTTGGAAAAATCAGTGGCCAGTCGCTGGAGACTGCACAGGCGTCAGTACACTAGGGGCGAGTACCGGCAATGACCTCACGAGATGATAACAGCCTTTTCAGCAGTGATAAGATCTTGCAGAGGCCTGAGATCCTGGTTACCTGCAAGAGCAGGGATGGTCGAATTGTGGGCGATTTTGGTTGCAGCTGACCTGAACATGATGGCGGAGGGCAACTCCAGCACACGTGAACACTGTCAATAAAGAAAAAG
>Ga0157357_1000316_pt1 | contig 20550 bp, 21 predicted proteins | sample AttcapACBM1_FD_111485 | JGI IMG/M metagenome (GOLD analysis project Ga0157357, IMG submission 111485) | Fungus gardens microbial communities from leaf cutter ant in Botucatu, State of Sao Paulo, Brazil - Atta capiguara ACBM1 | ecosystem: Host-associated > Fungi > Mycelium > Unclassified ... | reverse complement strand
GTCGGTCCGCACGCGTTCCAAGTCCGAGCTCAGCAGCCTGTGCTTCCCTGAAACGGTAAAGCATAGACTGTGCTTTCTCTTCATTACGAGCCTAGAGGACTTATTAGAATGTATCGCAAGTAGATCACTGAAAGTGCGCCTTACCATCGTGTATTATTATTGTTGCAAATGGCCGTAAAACACTGAGTCCAGATGATAGGCAAACACAAGACAACAATGTGAATGATGGCTTAATTTAGGACTCCTTTCGCCATTATGTCTCCGTCTGAGCAAGAAACGGAAGAAGGTATTCAGCATAAGCCCTTCAACCTCTCTGTGTACTCATTAATCCAGAGCGGCAGCACTTTACTCGAGTTGTAATGACTTTCCGATCATACGCTCAATACGCCGTGGGTATCTTCTCTCATTATTTATTGCCATTTCAAAAATCCAATTTAATCAGCTATCTGCGAACAACAAAAGACGCAAGGACGTATTTCGACTTCCGCTGGCCGATGTTGAGCTTATCCGTGACTTACGACTACGAGAAAAATTTGAATCCGTCGATCGTGCCATCTTGGAGAATGCCCAATTTTTGCTCAAGATAGTAGAAAATCCGGAAATGTTTGGCCATGAACTTGATAATGAAGAACATGAGAGCGATGAAGTACAGACAGAGTTTTCGGAACAGCAGCGAGTGGAAGGAAAAACTCAATACGGACATGAGCATGAGCATGACCTTGGTATGTCAATTGATATGATACATGACATTGGGGGCATTCACTGTGAACTATAGGATCAAAGCACTCATATTCTAATCCCCAGTCTTCTGGACATGCGTGCTCCCATGCCCATCAGCATGATGCTATAGATCGACCTAATTCATTTCGACCGTTGGAGGCCGATATGGACAAACTTCGAAGTACACTGAAGCAACTAGTGCGAGATTGGAGCGTGGAGGTATAATAATTATCTGCTCTTTCGTACCATGGATTTAATTTCTCTCTTTTCCAAGGGAAAGTCGGAGCGCGATGCTTGCTATGAGCCTATGAAGGAAGCTCTTCTAGATTATTTCAAGGACGTCAAACCAGAAGACCGGTAATATAGAAGATGATCCAAACAATCACTAGCTCATTGTCCTCAGGTCACGACTAAGAGTACTTGTTCCGGGCGCAGGCCTTGGCCGTCTTGCATTTGACATCGCTCAACTCGGTCAGGCTTCTCAGTTTCCTGGAGGACTAGCTCTCAGACTCAATTATCAGCCACCAGGCTTTGCTTCCCAAGGAAATGAGTTTTCTCATTACATGCTCCTCACATCATACTATATACTGAATCAGTAGGTTCCTTGAATTCTAGAATGGGGTCATCCTTAAATTGCATAGAACGACAGGAATCAATCAGTATCGAATTTATCCCTATATCCACTCATTCTCCAATGCCTCGAGCAAGAACGATATCCTTCGAACCATAACTATTCCGGACGTATCGCCGTCATCTCTGCCTCCGAACACACCGTTTTCTCTTGTTGCAGGTCAGTGAAACTCCTTTTCGCTTGCATGGTCCGCAATTGTGCACCCTACGTCACTTCATATCCTTGACTTCTACTTGATGTAGGTGACTTTGAAGAGGTTTACGGAGGAGAAAGTGATCCGGATGAACCTCAACATGGATTATGGGATGCTGTATTGACTTGCTTCTTCATCGATACTGTGGGTGATGTTTCCTTTGACTGAACTTTCTATTTTGACAAACAGTGACAGGCGAAGAATATTGTAAATTATCTTAGAATCATTCACAAGATTCTCGCTCCCGGAGGGGTTTGGATAAATCTTGGCCCTTTGTTATGGCACTGGGAGAATAACACGTCCGGCGACATGTCGATTGAACTCGACCTTGAAGAAATCAAGCAGTTAGCCGGCATAATCGGTTTTGAAATCTCGGTTTGTTGATTGGTATATTCTGTTTATGGTCTTCTGTCTGACTGTCCAATGCTCAGCACGAGCGAACGATAGATACGACTTACACCAATAATAGCCGAGGGATGTTGAGCTATACGTATCATGCTGCTTTTTGGATTGCGACGAAGAAAGAGAGATGCTAGGGAGGGAAACAAGACTGAATGCTACAAAGTCGTGGCAACCAGTTGTGTCCAAGAGACGTCTGAGAAGATTTATGCAATGCAAGTATAACACGCCGAGGATGCATGATATGATATCAATGATGCATGAGAAAACAAGTATAGAATGTAGATATCGACAACAAAAAAAAACCGGTGAGACCACTAGCAGATCTCACTTCGGGACGGTGTACAAACTCACAACGCCCATATAATATACTTACTCATGGATCTTATCTTCTCCTTTCTTCTTTATACTGTTCGATACGTGTATTTTCTCTCGAATATACCACCTCCGAGACCCTGCAGCCATCCTTGAACACATACAAACTGGGAAGAAGTCCCATCTCAAAAATAATTCGGGTCTGTAATAAACTGGTGACCCTGGTGAATACTTTGTCGATTCAGGATATATAGAAAGGAATATCAGAGGACATGCCACAGCTTATAGATACACTAGAGAGTTCCTTCGTAAATTCATCGTAGATCTCATTGCCTCATTGCCTCGTTTCATTTCACGTTCCTCACACTTCCCTTCATCTACTCCCTCTCCTTCATCTCCCTCTTCAACTTCCTTAACCTCTCACCTTCTCTGATCGTCTTCAAGAATCCACCCTTCCCAAACGCTCCTCTCACTTCTTCCAAACTCAATCCTGCCGTCTCAGGGAAACAGAATACAACAAATGTATACCCAAGAGCACAAAGTCCAGCGTAGAATCCAAAAGCACCCGAGGGCGTGATTTTAGCCATGAGAGAGAGATAAGTGCTGTTGATAAGGAGGTTGGCGGACCAGTTAGTGGCTGTCGAGAGGGAAGTACCGATGCCTCGGACTTCGAGAGGGAAAAATTCGCCTTGTTGCCAGGGAACGTTGCCGAGACCGGTAGCGTAGGATGCGACGAAAATGATCATAGAGAGTAAGACAATGGCTGACCAGGTTCTGGAATAGGAGGCACCCTCAATGAGGATGTTTCCGGTTGTAAGGGTCATGACTGAGCAGAAACGAAAAATATCACTTCATTCATCTCAGAAGAGGGAGATGGGATGTTACGCACAATGGAAGGCGATGCTTGCAAGAACCAATCCAACGACCATTCCAGGTGCAGAAATTAACATGATTCTTCTTCTCCCAATAGAATCAATCCATTTCAATGCAATCAACGTGAATAAGAAATTTGTTCCAGAGATGATGAGCCCAACAGCTGTAGGTTGATCGAAACCGATTTCGGCAAACAAGGTGGCAGAGTAATACATTAGAGTGTTAAAACCACAGAGTTGCTGAAAGGCTTGCATGCCACAACCGATAGCTAGGGCGCGTCGGTTTACGGGGTCTAAGAGCATAGATTTTGAGCGGTCATAGAAGGTCGTGGTTCGGGTTATATGGATGGATTGTTGGACGGCTGCGTCGAGGACCCTGACCTGAGCAAGTCGAATGGAGACAGGTGGTGAGTTGGATAGATGTTTGAGAGAGATTGGGAGAGAAATGAAGGGGGCACCTTGAGGTCGATATCTTCGGGTTTAGCGTAGGCGTAAATCTTGCGCATGACATCTCGAGCAGCAGAGGTGTTTCCTTTGTGTAAGAGGACGCGGGCTGTGGGGTGATACAACAACATAGGATCATTGATATCAGTGGAACTGGGGAATGGGTGATTAACGTACGAGATTCAGGTAGCAAGAATAATAGAAGGAATTGGATTCCACCAGGTATGGCACCCAAACCAACCATCCATCGCCATCCTGATTTAACGTGAAAGAAACCTGCGCCGATGGCATAGGCTATGACTTGGCCAAGTGTGATCATAAGGACGCTGTATTGTTAGCATAAGAGTTTGTTTATACTGGAAGGTTGAGGTATGAAACATACTTGAGGACGACCATTCTGCCTCTCATTCTTGTCGGCGAGAGTTCCTGGATGTATAACGGGGAAACACATGCTGCGAGGCCCACACCTACACCGACCAGAAACCGACCACCGATCTGGGGGTAACAAATTTGAAGCACGGAAATGCGAGTGAGGGGAGGGGAGGACGCACCATACTCCAGACATCATGACACACAGCTTGAGCAATAGCGCCTGCAACAAAAATAATATCCCCAATTCCCAGAACTGGTTTCCTGCCTATCCAATCTGACATTACACCGGCAGCTAAACTGCCAAGAAGAGCACCAAGCGTCGTGGCGGAGGTTATGAATTCCTAAATTTAAATAGAATCATCAGTATTTGATTGTTAAGGAACATGTCAACTTGCCTTTTGACCATTGGACAGCTGTGATGAACCTAGGTCAGGACCGATAGTAACCAAAGCACCGGATATAACGCCAGTGTCATAGCCTGCAAGATAGTGATTGAATACAGGAATGTCTGTCAAGGTTGATCTGGCTCACCGAAAAGCAGGCCTGAGATGGTCGAACATGCTACAAGAGCCCATACAAACCAAGTCACACGCTCTTCTCCCTCTGCTACAACTGCAAGCTCGTTAATCCCGTCGAAAAATTCGAGAGCGATTTCTTCATCGGAATTTCGCTTTTCTTCGTGCTCGGGTGAGTGGCTTTTGTCAGAGGTCATGAAGGTGGGATCCCAGAATGCGGTCACAAGGGAAGAAAAAAAAAGACCATATGGCCCGAAAATGATCAGATTAACGTGACCTCTTCCGGGCAGCAAGATAACCTGGCCAGTTTCTAGTCTCTAGTATTGAAGTGCCATAGTTTTATATCTAATTAACATTAACCGAGGAAGTGAGGATGTAGTGCACATGGATGACTAAGCCACTTTAGTCTGCTTCTCCCCAGTCCGCTCGCTTGTATGTTCACACCTACAGTTACAACGATCCTGAGTGTGGGCTAGAGAACCAATGTTCTCTTTCCGCCTCAGAGGAATAGGACGGGTCCTTCCTGCGCGCTACAGAGGCTACATCTTTCTTGTTTTCATAACTCTCCTCTTCTTCCACCAGGGATTTTATTCAGGCCACAATACCCATCCAGACATCAATCTGTTGCCCGTCAGAAACAAGTTCAATCTCGATGATCTAACTACTGTGTACATCTTTGGCGGTACAAGTAACGTCATTACCAAACACCCCATACCGAAGCTCATGGACAAGGCCGAGGATGAGTTTCGTAACAAGCTGCAGAAGCAGAGTCAGACGCTAGTAAACGCAGTGGAAGAGTACCGAAAGCGATATAAGCGCAATCCGCCCAAGGGTTTCGACGAATGGTGGACATTTGTGCAGCAGAATGAGATACGCATGGTTGATGAGTTTGATGGGCTTATGCACGACCTCGAGCCGTTCCGGATCCTCAGTGGCCAGGAGATCCGTCGACGTACACTTCAGGTATGTTCAATCTCAATGATAATAATTTATTGCCCACAAAGTTCTTGCACCTCTCTAGGTCGGCGAGTTGCCTTCTATACATCTTGTACGGATACGTGGAGGGGTGCCTACCACGGTCAAGATGAATCACGCCTACGAAGATTCCGAAGCCAGCGCCCGCGCTAGAGGATTCTTATCAATGATTTCAGCGTTCGCGTCCAGGGTGCGTCACAACACTGCTTAAGCTTTCCCTCTGCTAACTTTAATCTTATAGCTACCGGACATGGACTTTGCTGTCAACGCCAGAGCCGAGGGACGAGTCCTCGTTCCCTGGGAACACCAACACTACAACAACATGACGATCCAAGATTCCTCCAAAGGTATTGAATTTGTGTTTGGAGGTAAATTTATCCCAGATTGGACTGCAGACGAGAACATATGGGAAGTTTGGCGTAGAACTTGTCCGCCCGATACATCCGCACGTCGACTCTTTTCTTCCCAACGGAATCCCTTCGCTTCCAAACAAACACCAGACTACATTTCCCCCACCTCTCCTGCTGAGGAATCAACAATAAAACCAGGTTTAGATTTCAAATTCATGTCATCTACCAACACCAACGTCGATTTCTGTCTTCATCCCCATATGCATACCAGTCAGGGACACTTCTTCTCCGACTGGCGATCTATTCCAGCTCTATATCCCGTATTCACACCTGCAAGATCCCAAGGATTTATGGATATTCGGATTCCATCTCACTACTATTATGGCTCAACTAAACGATACACTTATGGTTGGGATCCCATTAACCTGGAACTCAAAGATACCGATCCAATGGAGGTGCCTTGGGAAGATAAGATTGACAAGGTGTTTTGGCGTGGCGCGACGACTGGAGGAGGGTCTCATCCTCCTGGTTTTTCATCACAGTACCAACGACATCGATTCCTTCGCATGACTTCACTATCCGCCTCGCACTCCCCTGGCACCGACCCTTCCTCCCACAACCGCCTCATAACCTTCGCGGACCCATCCAACCCGAACCGCTACGTCACAGCCTCGACCTCTGCGGCAAAGCTCAATGATGAAATCATGGACGTTGCTTTTGTTAAAGCTGTGGGAGCACAATCTTACCCAGGCGGTGAAGTGGCTTTACGCAAGGATCATAGGTTTGACGATGCGGTTCCGTTAGGTGAACATTGGAAGTATAGGTATCTTGTGGACTTGGATGGTATGAGTTACAGTGGAAGGTTTCTAGCTTTCTTGGCTAGTGACAGCGTGCCTATTAAATCGACGGTTTATGAAGAATGGTTTTCGGATTGGATTCAGCCTTGGTACGCTGCATGTGTCATTGACCGCACGCCCTTTTCTGATGACTTTGTTTTTATCTTTATCTTCAATAGGGTACATTTTATACCACTCTCAACGACGTATCGAGAGATCTACAACATTGTAGCATATTTCTCTGGTCCAACACCATCAACATTACTCGCAGCAAACTCGTCTCTCGCGATCTCGTCAAGTAATCTTCCAGGGTACGTACAGGATCAGGAAGTATTACGCCGGACAAACGAAGGACAAAATTTATTGAGGAGTTTCGAAGCTGAGAGGAGACTGAAGAGAATTGCGAGAGCGGGAAAGGAGTGGAAGAGAACTATGGGAAGGAAGGTAGATATGGAGGGTAAGTATCCTTGATATTATCTTTTTTTCTGTGGGAATTTCCTGTTTCTTTCGTTGGATTTGAACAACCATGAGGTAGTACAATATGGGTCATACGTTGCTCTTCCACTGATTGGTTGTTGACCACCTTTTTTCTGTTGGCCCTGAATCCAACTTGAGCTCGAGTTCTTGTGCTGCCTCTTCTCCGAGTCTTTGCTTTTTGGCGCTGATGCTCACCTTGATGGTCTTCAACAGCATATGTATATCGTCTTTGCCTTGAGTGGGCACGACTATGGGCAGATGATCGGGATAGTATGGACTACAAGCCATGACTGCGGTGATGAACCTAGACTTACTAAGTGGGTTCGTTGCTTGTAGATAGGCGAGCTAGATATAGATGTGACGTGTTCGTGGTGAGCCACACCCGTAGGCCAAGCCCAATTCATTCACTAGGCAGTAGATGGTCGAACTATTTTTTCTGTTCTGACATGTCTTGGGTAGCTTTCCCCAGATTCGCATCGCATTCTTTTAGCAATAAACTCGTTGTGTTGTACTTGAGTTTCTGCTGTATCGATGGATCGTCCGCATGGCTGGCTGTTTGATCAGATCGTTTCTACACACACCGGATCATATTTCGATGTTCAGAATTCACAAAGATTCCGCCGTCGAGTGTCTTCCTGACCCTATCCCGATGACATGCATTAAGAATAAGAAATATCTGATAAATGATAACCCAGTTTCTTTTGGATTGTTGCAGCACGTTGCAGACACATGCCTGGGTGGTACCAATAAAGTGATTCGCGAATCAATAGGGGCTAATCAACGATACCTTTATCTCCTTTGCTTGATCTTACAACTTATCATCCTCGGAATTCCAATTCATCTTTTTCATAGATGTACGGAGCACCAATAAGCCGAACGGCTTCTCCTACACCCTCAATGGGTGGGATGGGATATATGTCTCCTAGTATCAACGATTTCCAGATCGAGAAGGTAGCTCGCACACCAGCAGCGAAGAAATCGTTCCCTTTGCCATCTGAGAATGTTCCTGCACATGGATACGGTGGAGATGATTTATTGTATAGGGATAATGTCAATCGATTATTGGATATCAAGGCTAGGCTGTTTGCAGTTTCTGGTCGTGTACCCTGCGATTCGAGTCAACTTGTTTTGTTTTTCCGTTCAAAGGTGAGTTTAGTTGTTGACGGGTAACAGCACCGGTGCTCATGGATTTATGGTAGAGTGGAACAACCCATTCTCTGGACTTCCCGGTTAACGTTTTGGAAGATACACCTCCTGCATTGGATGTCCTCATTGCTGCATGTAGACCGCATCAGACCTCTGATTTGGATGCTTACGGAGACCGCGAATCGTTATTCTTCCCACCAAATCTTCCTCTCACTACTTCTCTCGAAATCGCCAATCATCCGATTCTGGATGCCGTCCGTAATACCCTTTTCCTAAATTTACCAGCAGGATATTATCTTTCCGTTCTCCGCGATAAACTCGAAGTCGTCGTCAGTGGAGGACGCATGGGTCGTCAACCCATTAGTCTGAGGAACGATGGAAGAAGTGCGACAATTCTCGTTACACTTCCAGTACGATATCGCGGAGGTGCTGTAATTGTAACCGAACCATCGTTTGGTGATAATGAAAAGTTCGCTGGAAGGGGAGGGAAGAATGGGGATTTGGATTGGGTTGCATTTGGGGGGGATTGTGATTATGAGATTGAGACGGTCCAGTCTGGGTGCAGAGTGTCGGTATCGTATGGCGTATATATCAAGGGGTTCGGTGTGCCGATGGTTGGACCATCGAGTTCTGGTTTACCGGGTTCTGCTGGAAGTGTGGCAAGGGATGAAGACCTCATTACACCGAGCGACAAGTTCTTTGATACCCTGAGTTCAATCCTGAATATGTCAAGGGGAAAGAAATTGGGTTTCTTCCTGAACTATTCGTACAATTCGGACCCTAGCTTAATTACGGCTGAGAGCTTGATTCCTCAGGTATGTGAGGGATTACTTCTTATCGCTACCGAATGCTCGATCAATGCTGACGAATCGTTTTATAGTTGAAGGGGGGAGATGCGCTTCTGTATCAAGCATTCAAGATGTACAAACTTTCACCTGAGCTCCAATGGACCGCTGGTGGGTATGTCTGGCCCACGAAGATGACAATTCAATTTCCTACTGAAGATATCACCAACGGACACCGGAGTGCAAAATCACTCCTGAACACAGCACGCATGCCTAGGTTTCATGTTGAACGCGGATATGGGGTTCCAACACGAGAAGAACAAGCCCCACCGGTTCGAGGAGCCTTTGGTTCGCCATATTATCCGGCAGGCGGACACGAACTTGTTGAAACAGAGGGGGATATTCTGAGGACAAAGGTGGAAGAAGCTGGTGGTATTCCACTTGTCGACACAGAGATACAAATTTGCACCGAGTTGGAGGAGTCAACGAAGCCAACGCCTTATGGTATGCCCAAGCCAAACGTGCCTTCGGCAAGAGTCGGTGTAGAGCATGTGTACTTCGTCTTGGCTGGAGAATTGGAAAAGTTGGTTGTGAATACGTTGTTAGTAGTGTATATCCCATGAGAGAAGAGAGTTTCGGATTATGAGTTGAAATTCAAACATGTAATTTGATGTATATTGAAGAGTGAAATAGGAGCAGGTAGCGTTACATTGAACAGGGAAATACGATTGGAACAGCGTCGACAACATGGAGAAACTGAATATGGGAATCTCGTACATCAAAATTATTCTGCTCTGGATATCGAAAAGAAAATGGGTTATGCTTTTGATACCATAATGAGCAGGTAACTTCTCAGAAGTCAGCATTTTCAACCCGAAAGTGATACAAAAAAAAAATCGCTGGAAGGTTTTTGTGCCGTCAAAATTGCACCAATGATCATAGATCTTCGGGCCACTTTACTGTAAACCAAACGAGCTTGAGAAAGAACCCGGGGATACATGGGGTTTCTCTTCGCTCATTATTTGAATCAATCAGATTTGGCATGTAGCTCAATGCGCCCGCTTCGTCAACGGTTGTTGCCTGGAGTTTTGGTGTGACTTCTTATGGGACCCAACGGCAAGGCAAATGACATCTATTTCTATTTCATTGGATTGTTGACGCCGGACTTTATTATTGATCAGCTAGTTCAGGAAAAAAAGACTTACTAGAATATAAAAGAGGAGTCCTAGGTAGAGCACACAAAGCCGGCGGGCGCAATTGTCTGTATATACTTGGCTATTTTACAGGCAATCTAGAGGAGTTAATCAGCTTCCCTCATCGCAAAGATACACCGGAGAGAACCACTTGAAAGTGGTGGTAAGCGAAGCTACTCAACCAACGCACATGTGTGAATATGAATACCTAGAACTCTGTAGGGGAGGTGCTAGTTGTACCGCGAGAACAGGGACTTCGTGATAAAGGCAGCAAACTTCGCCCTCTTCAGATAAATTCGACATTGGAATTCCGGAGACTTTCAAAATTCCCACAAGAGACAATGAAGGTATATGATCTGATTCCCGGTGCTAACATACTTCACAATCCTCGAAATTGAGCTGTCTAGGCATTTCAATCGAAGGGTACAGGTCTGATCCCAGGTCCTCCAAGACCATGACCTGATATTTTCAGGCGTTCCTTTTCATCTTTCGCTGCAGCGAATGCAGAGGGAACTGGTATTCCACAACAGTCACCCCATCCAACCTTCCTCTGACCAGGACCGCCAGCGTTGGCAATCGCATGCGAGTGGCCGCGATGAGGATCATCTTGTTGCAAGTCGCTTGAAGCAGGAGGTGCTGGACCATCATAAGGGAGTAGAGAACCAAACAAGAAGTGTTGGGCAACTGGCAGTTTTCCGAGGACTTCTGCGAGGTACATCTTGATCATTCCGCTATTGACTTTATCCCAGGTTTTGACAGCAGAGATATCATCTAACATCGGAGAATGCCACCGGAGTGAAGCGGTTTTTATCTGCATATCATGTTCTATCAAACCATGTGGATGATTCCAGTAGAAAGGGCGCACAGAATTGATGAATACAATGCATGCAAAATATATGTAATGTTTTGAATATTCTTCGACTACTTCTGGATCATGGATGGACTTGGGTCTAATGTATTTGTGACCTGGAAGATCGTATTCAGGTATGGGACCTGCCGAATTAGCGGAGGACTTACCACGAAGTTGTGCTGCGCCCCACAAGAAGGGTAAAAAGTGGTAATCGTCCAGGCCCCATACGCCATGTGAGCCTGCTGGTTCCAGCCAGTAGGTCGATTGTAGGACACGCATCACATTGAGATATCTAAGGATTGTTCAGTGATCGGCCTGTCCCAGAAAGCATTCGCACAAACCGCCAAAACACACGGATCACGAGAGCTTTATGATCTCCTGCGTTAACGACGCCGAGTTTCTCGAGGCAGTACCTGACAAAAGGTCAGATAATTCAAAATTCCGATACTACAACATGGCTCACATCCAGCAGAGAAAATTCAACTCCATACCGCTCCCGTAGTCGATTCGATCACGGTTCCCCCAAGCTTCATTGAAGTAGATCGCAACTTCGGGAATACTACTCTTGGGCAGATTTTCAAGTGTTTCATGTAAATGAGGTGATGCCTATACATCTCCACAAACCACTCAGCGCTCTGACAACTTCCCGAAAAAGCTGTATCGCACCTCATGAACCTTGTCATAGAACGTCCTGAAAGCTGGATTGCCAAATCGCGAAGCTGCATTGTTGACAGGTGGCGTGTCCTTGCATAATTGTTCTACAACATCGAGAATCTTGAGGATAGCCTTCAGTGCCTAGAATAAGGTGTCATTAAATACGCTCGTCAATTCATACTCCGGGACAGCACCTCCGATTCCTCGCACAAGTCAGTCAATTTAATGCTGACAACAGATTCATTAAGAGTCTCGATGTACGAGACGATGTTTTGATGTGTTTCTGAGGTCTGAAACCAATCTAATTGAGGCTTTGTGAGAATGAATTTACGGGGTTGTTGGAAAGTCATGGATGATGTCGATTAATCACAAACCATCAGATGACGGATCACAACTGGAACCCTAACCTCAGGGTTTTATTTCCTCTCTCTGATGACCACACCAGCTGCTACGCTCCGAGCATCGTTGGAACGACACAATGAAGAGTTCGAGTCTTTGCTGAAACTGATACCTGCAAGATTCTATCTTGTGCAAGACAATGAAGAACAGGTATGTGTTTCTGGTTTGTCAGGAAGCTCCTTTGTTCAGTGTTTTTGTTCAGTCTGCATTGAAGTATCAGAAACACAAGAAAAGCAAGAAAGAAGACAAGCAGGCGATCAAGGAGGCGTCCAAAAAAGCCAAAAAAGCCAAAGTGAGCGTGGGCATGTCATCTCCCAACAACAATGGTTGACTGTTCTATAGCTAGACCCAGCAAATCACAAAACTGTCATCGACCTCCAAAATGAAGCCCTTGAAGAGAGAAATACCAAAGTGACGAAAGGGGAAAAGAGAAAGCGTTCTGAGACCAGCTCTGACGGCGCTGAAGAGGAGGAAAAGCTCGTTCCAATGCCAGAATCAAATGGTATCGAAGCCCTACGGAGAAAGCTACAAAACAGAATGACGGAGCTTCGGAATAGAGGTCAATCAGCTTCAAGAGAAGCTGGGGATCGGGACGCACTACTAGAGGAACGGCGGAGGCAGCGAGCCAAGATGCGTGAACGACGAAGAAAGGAAACAAAAGAAAAGATCAAGCGGGAAGAAGAGACGAGAGGGAAGAAGAACAAAGAAAAGAGGGAGGAGAAGCAGAAGGGTAGTTCCACCAGAGTGGGTCATCTTGGACTCGCTTTTATCAGAGCTGATAATGACAATATTTCCAGCCACAGCTCCTTGTTTCTGATAATCCAGGGCCACCCTCACGCAACTCAGGCCCTCAGGAAAAGCTCACGAATGTGTCATTCGGCAATATTGTCAGCAAGTCTTCATCAAAGAAAACCGAACGACTCAAAACCACATCGGACCCTCAACAAGCGCTTGAACAACTTGCTGCCCGCAAAGAGAAACTTGCTACAATGTCGGATGAAAAGCGCAAGTCCATAGAAGAGAGGGAAAAATGGGACAAGGCGGAAGCACGTTTAGAGGGAGTGAAAATTCGGGATGATGAAACGAGGTTGAAGAAAGCCGCAAAGAGGAAGGAAAAGGGAAAGGCTAAGAGTAAGAAGGATTGGTATGCTTCTTTTCACTTTTATTTTAAAGGCGATATAGTGATTCGTTTGCAAGGGACGAACGGAAGGAGCAGATCGCGGCTTCAATGGCCGCAAAGCAGAAGAAACGAACGGATAACATCGCGGCAAGGAATGAGAGAAGAAAAGACAAGAAGAAAGGTAAATCAAGACCTGGATTTGAAGGGAAATCGTTTGGCAAGAGTAGTGCCAAGTTTAAAGGCAAAAAATAGTGCTTTGGCATGGCCAATATGATTTTTTTACTGTCACCAGCCCACAACCGTCCAGATGTGCAGATGATCACATCTTTCCTTTTGAGGCATCCGTTTCTTTGCCAGAAGCCCATTCAACGATTCCAGCTGAACCTATGAAACGTCTAGGTATGCCCGGTTTCTATCGAGGTCATAAGGTAGGTCAATAATATATGTGGGAAATCTATGTTTAAACATTATTCGGCAATCAACAAACAGAACCTTGATAAGTAATTGATAGTAAATAACTATCAAAATTAAACAAAAACACCCTCCCACAGACGTGCTATTTTTAAATAATATTTTCCCAAGCACCCATGACTTGGTCACGCAGCCCATCTACGGGAGTTGGGTCTCTCAAGTTATTTGGTAGGTCTTAACGAGAGGTATGCAACATCAAACCCGTTTCAAGAGGCCTATGGAATTTCAGGATAGGCGCGATAACAAGGCAAGGGCTTGAGATCAACTGTAAAACTTAATGGTCATCTCGACTGACTTTGTACCTCGAAAGGAGTGGGAAATCAGGAAGAATGGAAATCCAAGTGAGTGCAGGTGGATCGGAAATTTTACTCCAGTAGACCTTGGACTGTAGTGTCTGAATAAAACTGATCATATAATGTTGCTTCTGGGAGGGATCATACAGGTGGCGATCATCTGACAAAATCTTGGTCCTAAACACGGTGTTTAAATATTTCTTTCACTTTCTGCCAGGAATCCCGACTGAGGAGCTCATTTAGCCATCTCTCAACGTTGGGCCGCCCTTCGGTAAGTGGTAAATTGAGCTCCTCGATGAGTCTGCCACTGACTGGCACAGAGACGAGGTCAGCAAGAGTGAGTTCCTATAAAGGTAGTGATACCCATTTTCTCAGTTCGAGAGATAGCTCAAACTCAGCGGAAATATGTACATCACCAGCAATATACTTTTGTTTAGAGAGGATCTTCTCGTAGATGTCGAGTGTTGCAAACAGCGTTTTCTTAGCTTTCTCTATTTCATCGGTATTGGACTGAGCCCCGAGCAATCTTGGGAACTTTGATTAGATTCGTGTTGAAAGGAGTGAGTTCATGATGCACCTTTTATTGAGGATTTCGAAAACAAGAGTCCCAGCGAAGCGACTATAGTGATATGCTTCTGCCCATATGGCTTGATCTACCAATGCACGCTTTTGAAGGTCTTTCGGGAGCAGTTGGGTTCCCTGATTAGGGTACTTCTCTTCAAGGTAGCGTGCTATGGCTCTGCTTTCGTATAAAACTAGCCCATTATCGTCCTATGAATCCACAGGTCGGTTGAAATCTTAATGGTTATGTGAGGTTTTTGACAACTTACAATGGCGGGAACCAATCCGAAAGGAAATTTGGCGAGGTAGTCTTCTGATTTACTCTCTCCTGCTATAATGTCGACGTCGACCCATTCAAAGGGAATATTCTTCTCGTGAAGGATGAGGGCGGCAACAAGGGCAGGGCCAGAGGCAAACCAGCCGTAGAGTTTGAGGACCATCGCAAGTAGCTGGGTGGGGCAAGCGATAACAATAAAGACCACACGATTGAGTTATATAGCGGTTTCTGATGATCATTGTTCATGTGGTGAGGCTGTTACTAAGCACAGCTATTGGGTCAGCCTGAAGCTCAAAGTTAGCCTTCCGATGCCACTTAGAAGACAGTTAACATACGAGGATGCCTTTCTTCGTGTGATGAATAAACATTCCGCTTATTCATACTATGATCAGCACAGTATTAGTCATGATGATGCACAACACTCGTTATTTATATATACCTTGTATTCTCATGCCACTCTCTGATTGGACTGTATTGTTATTGCTCTCCACAGACAGTGTTAACAACAGACCAATTCTATTGGTTGGTAGCCCTCAGCTGTCCGCAATGTAGCTATGCTTGCTGTATTCCAACACTGTGAACAACTAATGGCATTGATAAGATGTAGAAATTATTTAAAGACAGTTATATTGATATTTTATTTTCACAAGCTGAAGTTTCGGGAGTGAGGTATGCTGTAATTAGTCTTCTTCTGTTCATTATCAGTACTACTAGCTGTCACGTCTACAAGAATAACAGACTCTAGTTTATCTTCCAGGAACTGAGCTGTCACAGATCTCAATCTAATCATTTTATTTTTCACTTAGTCATAGAACTTTCACTGGGACTTGAATGGCAGTGGCTGACTTGAGGCTTTGGAAAATCAACAAGGTAGCTTCTGATATAATCTAGCTTCTGATATACTTGTTGTCAGAGTCAAATTTACTATCCCACGCACTTGGGAAGGGTTTTTATACGTTATGCGAGGCCGTCCTAAACTATGCTTTCAATCCCTTCTTCCTCAGTTTCTTCGTTTGAGACCAATATGTCCTTCAACTCGCCAGAGGATTCATCCAATGTCATGGTAGAGAATGAGAAATTGCATCTTTCTTCTCTCTTGGTTCTTTTCGAGAATCTCGGATGTCTTCAAAAGCACGATAATCAATATGTGAGTAGGGAGGCTAAGATACTTTTTAAGACTAATCAACGTTTGTAGATACTTGCAAATCGCCCAACACAGGCAGAGTGGGAATCGTGTATGAACTTCGCAGCATCTGTCGAAATCCTTAAGCTTGACTCGCATGGAGTTGAAGAGGCCCACAAAATTTCTTCGGGGACCTATATTCGACTTATACAGCAGCTCAAAGGGAGGCCACTTTTTCCTCAACTGAAAAGGCTCTACATAGAAAACTATCATGGACTAGTCGATTATTTTTCTCTCTTTCTCTCGTCAAACCTCCAAACAATCCAACTTTTCAACACCCAACCGCTTGAAAAACCAGGTGCTATTGCCCCTGTCGTACTCGAAAGCCTTCTCTGTGATTTTTCAGAGTGGTCCCCAGGAGTACAACTTCTCCGTATAACACAAGATACCACCATGCCGATATCGCTGTTAGATAGTATTTCCCTCCTCAGCAATCTCCGTACTCTCGATCTTGCCCTTGTTCAAGTGGGCAGCTTTGAAGAGTTTCGACCTCTGGCACCTCTTGTCCTCGAAAGTTTCACCCTCAAGCTTTCCTGCTCCTCTTACACTCGTTTACCCAATCCCATTACACCATTACCGGATTTCCTTGCGTCGCTAGAAAGGTTACATATTTCTGGGCCTCTCATCGCGGTCTCAGACTTCGTTCGATCTCTCGGATCACAGCATCTGACTAGTCTAGTCGTTCGAGATGAGGACACATTTTCTCCGCGGTGGGATCAACGTCGCAAAGGGAAGAAGTATTCCACTTTGACGGAAGCTGAGGATGTAAAACAGCAAATGTATGATTTTGGAAGCATGGTACACACAATATCATTGCGCTGGGGGGACTTCCTTCGAACAGTGACCATCGCTTCATCATGTAATACACGTGTCGACTTTGCCCAACTATCTGGTATGCCGCTTCTCGAAAAACTCTGCGTTTTTGACTGTCCAGTCGATGGCCTGGAACATACACTCAAGCCCTCTGCTGTTTGGTACTATCTGGATACACTCCACTTGACTGTGACAATCACATTTCCTCTTCTCTCCCTGATAGCTCTTTCTGCGCCTCACTTGAAGAAGCTTGGCATTTCCATAGATACAAGCGAAGCACCTCCTACGGAAAATCGACAGATTCTTGCTCATCCCCTCAATCTATTGAGAATTCATGATCCGTCTTCTGGCGTTTCCTGCTGGAGCGCTAGCGACTTTTCGGAACTACCACGCTTTATTCAAATCGCTCGATATCTGGATGCACTATTCCCAACCATGAAAGAGCTTACTTCAACAAGTCACATCAAAACTTGGGAGACAGTCTGGCAGCTTATAGTGCTATGTCAAACTTCTAGGGCAGATGACAACTGTCGAAGACCCGTTCAGACTGAGTTTGAAGTGGTCTGAGTATCATCTGAAATCCTGTAGATCAGATATCTTCGTGCAGACTTATCTTCGTGCAGACTTATCTAAACTCTCGTGGAAATCATTAGTGAAATATCTGTCAAATCAAATATCAACTTCTTTTGAGCTCCGCTATATGCGTGAGAATGTGAAATTGGAGCACAGTGGTTGGACGGTGACAAAGGCGTGATCAACAGTCGAATCCCGAAATTCGCCAGTTACAACTGTTTTCTAGCCATCGTCTCCTTTCTACCACCATCGTCTCCTTCACGGCAGCAGCAGAGACTCAGATGCTGCGCATAGTCTCCACTGTGTCTAGGCCTTCCTCGACGGGAATTCTCGGAAAGGCTGCAAACACTGGTGTGTGTTGGGGGCGCCTACTTTTAAATCATGTTGTTGACCGAAATCCGCAGGCCGACGTTCCTTCGCGTCTTCTTCAGTACGCAATGCAGATATAACATTAACGGTAGATGGGAAAGAGGTTACGGTTCCTCAAGGTGAGTCTATTCAGTCACATTCTCTTTTTCTTTTCAGATATCTCTCTCTCAAGGTTCTGCTCTGATACAAGCATGCGAAGCTGCTGGTGCAACAATACCAAGGCGGGTTTTGTCTTTTAATTATTCGAAAACAGCTGAAGGTTCCTGCGTGAAGGTTCTGTTACCATGATAGGTCCGTTTCACCGATCCATCTTACCTGTCTCCTGCCGACGTCCTGGACAGGCTCGCAATCGCTGGAAATTGTCGTATGTGTTTAGTTGAGGTTGAGAGATCTCCAAAACCCGTGGCATCTTGGTGCGTGTTCGTTTTCTCGCATCTGACAACTCAATGAATGAATTGGCAGTGCGATGCCCGCTATGCCTGGTTCGAAGGTTTTCACCAACACCCCCCTTGTACATGAAGCGAGGTGACTTGTTATTCTTTCCTTGCTATTTCCTCCTCATCTTACGGCTTGAACGCAGAGAGGGTGTCATGGAGTTTCTTCTGGCTAACCATCCCCTTGACTGCCCTATCTGCGACCAAGGTGGAGAATGTGATCTTCAGGACCAGTCTATGCGATATGGTGCTGATCGCTCACGCTTCCATGAAATTACTGGCAAGCGTGCTGTTGAAAACAAGGATCTTGGTCCCCTTGTCAAGACCTCTATGAATCGATGTATTCAATGTACACGGTGTGTGCGTTTTGCTAACGAAGTTGCTGGTGTTGAGGAACTCGGTACCTCTGGCCGGGGTAATGACATGCAAATTGGCACTTATGTCGAGAAGACGATGAATTCCGAACTTTCCGGGAACATTGTCGATCTATGTCCTGTCGGTGCTCTTACGAGCAAACCGTACGCGTACAATGCCCGTCCATGGGAGTTGAAGAACACTGAAAGCATCGACGCTATGGATGCCGTTGGTTCAAATATTCGTATTGATTCTCGTGGTGTTCAGGTTATGCGGATACAACCCAAGACAAATGACGATGTCAACGAGGAGTGGATCAGTGACAAGACGCGATATTCGTATGATGGGCTCAAATTCCAACGTCTAACAACACCGTTAGTCAAACAAGGCAATCGATTCGCTGCTGCCACTTGGGAGGAGGCGTTGACTGCTATAGCCGAGGGTCTTAAGACATCTGGGGCCACAGGGAACGAAATTCAGGCTGTCGCTGGCCATCTCGCGGATACGGAATCGCTGGTTTCTCTCAAAGATCTCATGAATCGCCTCGACTCTGACAACCTCATCCTTGATCAGACCAACGGCCATCTACCGCCTGTGCATGGCGTTGATGTGCGCTCCAACTACCTCTTTAATGCAACTATCTCTGGTGTTGAAGAGGCTGATGCTATCCTTTTGGTCGGTACCAACCCCAGACACGAAGCTGCCGTACTCAACTCTCGTATACGCAAGAGTTGGCTGCACACACCTCTCGAGGTTGGTTTGATTGGTGAACGTGTTGATACTAACTATGGCTACGAGTATCTTGGCGGAGACGTCCATGCCTTGGAAAAATTCGCTTCAGGTAAAGCGCCTGAGAGCGCTTTCACCAAGAAATGGAGGGAGGCGAAAAGACCTTTGATCATTGTCGGTAGCGCTCTTTCAGAACATTCTGATGCCGCTGGTGTTTATAACACCCTCGCCAAACTTGTGGAGAAGGAGAAGGGTCGCCTCATCACCCCCGATTGGAACGGCTTTAGCATTTTACAGAGAGCAGCCTCCCGTGCAGCGTCCTACGAGATTGGCTTCACGCCCTCTCGTGCTGCTTCACAAACGAAACCCAAATTTATCTACCTCCTTAATGCTGACGAAGTTGATCCTAAGTCAATCCCTTCCAATGCATTTGTTGTTTATCAGGGCCATCATGGTGACATCGGTGCTCAACTAGCAGATGTTTGCCTGCCAGCTTCAGCATATACCGAAAAAGGAACAACGTGGGTGAACACTGAGGGTCGTGTACAGCAAGGTCGTGCGGCTGTCAGTCCACCTGGCGCTGCTCGTGAAGACTGGAAGATCATTCGTGCGCTCTCGGAGGTGATAGGCACTGCGCTACCGTATAATGATCTATTAGAGCTGAGGGACAGGATGTGGGAGATCTCGCCAGCGCTTGTGAGATATGATATCACGGAGAAGACATCATCTGAGATTGCATTGGCGGGTATCAAGGCGATCCAAAACAAGACAGCAGGTGCCAAAATTGGCGGTGCTGCTTTCAAGAAGCCTATTCCTAATTTCTATCAGACAGATCCCATCTCACGAGCGTAAGTTTTGCAGCTTTGTGTGTAATCGTTAATGTTGATGTGAATGACAGTTCTGTTACGATGGCACAATGCACACGTTCATTTGTGAATGACCAAAACTACGGTGCTAGTGAGTCTAGTAAAGTGGATCAGGCTGCATTTGCATAGAGATACCATAGTAACTTTTCTGTCGCGAATTTGAATTTCTTCTCAAATTGATTCTTCTGTCCTGAGTATCGTTCCGCTCACAATAGCACATTCATTAGTTTGTTTTATGTAATACTATATTTGAACTCCGATCGCAAAAAAGAAATTGGAATTTTCCAACGAGGTTCTATTATCCATTACTGAATCTTTGTGCAAGTTTTCCTTCTATATTCCTTCCCTCAATTATAATGGCTTGAAAGCCTACTAGGGTAG
>Ga0157357_1000315_pt1 | contig 20552 bp, 16 predicted proteins | sample AttcapACBM1_FD_111485 | JGI IMG/M metagenome (GOLD analysis project Ga0157357, IMG submission 111485) | Fungus gardens microbial communities from leaf cutter ant in Botucatu, State of Sao Paulo, Brazil - Atta capiguara ACBM1 | ecosystem: Host-associated > Fungi > Mycelium > Unclassified ... | reverse complement strand
TAGACTACAAGATTGTCGATATTTGTATAGTGTATGATGACAATCTTTATTCTACCAAGCTTTGGAGTATCTTGTTATATTGACCGTTTTTGAATGTTTGAACCAAATGTCTTCAATATTGGTTGCTAAGAGTTGAACTACTTCTTCCAATGATTCAACATCCTGGATAGATGAAGTATTTAAGTTTTTGATGAATTGAATGAAGTCTTCAATAAATTGGTTTTCTTTATCACTTCCTTTGATTAGTAAACATTGTTTGGTTAGAATATCTTCATCTCTGATAGGAATATTGACAGTGATTGGGACATGATCAGACAAAAGTCTCCAATCTGGATGAATATAATGTTGATTGAATTCTATAGAAGAAGGTTGTGTGAAAATGAGGTCTAAGACCAAGTTTGAATTTTGATTGTTGTCTGAGAACCTAGTAGGAAAATTTTCAATAGGTTTAGATAAAGCAAGAAAAAAGGAGTCTGCTATATCAAAAAGTATATTACTGTGAACAGAATGAAATGGAAAGTTCAAATTCCAAAGACTGTCTCTAATGTTAAAATCTCCAGTCATAATAATTACATTGTTAATATTGGTCTTAGTATCCTTAAGATACTTCAAGACCAACTGAGATAAATCTGAATAAATATTGATTAGGAAAAAGATAGATCCTTGATTGAAGAAAGAGATACATGAGATGTCTCTGTGATTGAAAATATCATTTTGCAAAGAAAAACAAAGACAAGAAATGCAAATGTTAATACAAGTCAAGACTCTTGGGAAGTTTGACTGATTTACTGGAGATCTGGTAAAAGTAAGCCAATTTGGATGATGGGAAACTCCAACTAATTCTTCTTCTTCGCAGCTAGTGGAGCTCAGAATTGTACAAATGGTCAACTATGGAGGTTCTTAATGAAAACAAAGTTGAAAAACAATTGATTCTCTAGAATAGTGTTAACAATTAGAGAATTTTTTTGAATATTTTGAGAAAAAATCTTTAAAATGTCACGAATCATTGTAAGATCTCATTCATGACAGAACAAATTGATTTTGTCCTATTTTCACAGATCTTGATATACTTTTTGTTGTGTCATTCACAGTTGAACCTGTATTTCCAAAACAGACATAGATTGGAGTCTGCCTGGTGATCACCTCAACAATTGGAATACTTGAATGTATGCAGACATGATTCATCTTTTTTAGTTTCAAGGTGTGGTGGGTTTGTTTTTTTGTTGGCTTTGCAGCACCAACCAAATTGATGATGATTTTCTGATTTATGTGGGCTGTTATATTTGATGCATTTGGATCCTTGAATTCTACAAGAAAATGTAGCGTGTTCCTATTTCCAACAATTTTTACATTATGGAATGCTGGAGTTCATGTTAGTTCCTCTTATAGTGGCAATATACCTTCCTATATTGAAAAATCAATTAATCAAACTCTTGGCTTTGCTCCTGCTTTGGATGTCCCAAATGTCAATCCAAATAATTGATATATCTGACTTCAGCAAGACTTTGATAACTCACGGTTTTGAAGCAAATACAACATTATCAAAAATCTGATTTTGTTTGATGATGTTCTCAACGTCACTAGAAGTGAGATGGTCCTGAGAATTGTCATGAGGGAAATATGGAATGCCTATTATTTTAAGATAGGACTTGGATTGTGGGAGTTGAGGAACTTCTATGTGTAGAGAATCAATATCGTCTGCATTTTTGACATAATGTTCAATAATTTGCAAGTCCGATTGCATAGCCACCTTATTAGTAACTACTATGATTCCTAAAGGATCTGATCAGATGAAGTCCACTAGAACTTCAGATTTCACATTTCTAAGTAACCTGTTGATGTTAGCAATATGAAGAGAACTATTCTTTATGAATTTCATGATATTTTTGCTGCTCATTGGGGTGATGACATGTTTTCTTGATGGACCTTTAGTAGTCATTTGAATATGTGGTTTTATCTTAGGAGTGCCCTTGACAATGTTGTTGATCTGGTCTATTTTCTTTGCTCCAAGAGATAAAAAAGTCTCTTTGATTTTGATAATCTTAGATGTACTAACTTTTTGTTTCAAAGCCTAAGCATAAATTTTTTGAGGCTGTTTAAAAACTTCGGCTAATTTGATATTTTTGAAGTATTTGGAGATTTGGTTAACCTCCTTCTGCAATTTGGCAGAAATAGGAGGGGAACCTTCTCTATACTCACTGGAGTCAGTTTGTTGGTGGCTTTGTTGCTCTTATTGGGTATAGATGGTATTTTCAGAGTGAATTTTGCTGAGATTTTCTTTCTAAGAGTGTTTGAATATTTGTCAGCATAGAGTGAATCCTATTTAGCCTGATAGATAGAAGATATAAAATTCCAAATAGCTTCGCCAATACTATGGAAATCCTCAAGATCATTTGACTTTGAGGAATTGACCTATTTGTTAGAGATATACTTAGCCATAAAGTTGAGGGAGTCATTGATATTCTTAGAGTTTAGCACTAAATATTCCATTGAACCATGAAGTGAAATAGGGTGGAAGTTTCCATCCCAAAGTTCAGGTTCTGTAGAAGCATTTAGGTCATACAGAAGATTGATGTTGATGACTATGTCTTTAACATGAGGAGAACCTGAGGCAGGGTATGTAGTTTGACTATGAGGTGGGCTCAAGGTAGGGCATTTAATCAGAACACATTTGTTCAGCATGTTGTTGGAGAGGTCAGCTACCTTACTGATATGAATTGCTTACTCTTGATGAGTTTTATAGGACAGCCCAGGGCTGTCATTGTCCATTTCAATATCTTTGTTTAGGCTATTGTTGCACTCCATTCTTTCATGGTAAGCAACCAAAGACTTGGTTGAGGACATTGAAGAAGCCTTAGAAAGTTGTAGTTGAAGAGAAACAGTTCTACCTCACACCTCATTGTAATTATCAGGAATTTTCCCTGATAGAATGTCTATCCCTGTATATGTTAAAGGAAATACAGTTGGTAAATTAAGTGGTTGATAAGAATACATAATTGTTGAGTAAATGTCTATACAAAGCTAGTTCATGGTGGTGGGTATGATGATGATTACATCAATCTCCATTCTCTCTTTATATCCTTGGTAATAAATATCAACCTCTACTGTATGTTCAATAGGCCCCTTCTTATTGAAAGAACTGTCTATGTTTCTTACATATATAGGTCTTTCCATCTTTTTCAACTTGAACCTCTGCTTCCTAGCAAACTCCAAACTCATAACCAATCCTATTGCCCTACTATCCAACAATACCTCTACTGTTACTCCCTCCTGTGTGTTAATTCTCTCTGGTTTAATCTTTACTGTTACTTCTTGTAACATGTTCTATTGTCTAGGTTACAACAAGATATATTTCCTATTACTCTAGAGAGTATTGTAAACACATATAATTAGAACCTAATCAAGGACTATTAGATTCTCTTTCCCATTTAAATTACTTCTAATATTCTGATTGTCTCTATATTCTACCCTTCTTTTTTGCTCTACTCTCTCCTAATTTTCCCTTTCTCTATAATATCTTGTGATGTGACCAAAACCTCCACAATTATAATAATTTCTTCCCCTATCTATATCCATAACATATGAGTTTTACCTAGGTGCAAACTCTGCACACTGCTATAGGTTCACCATAACTACATTCATTCTCTCAACTCTCTCTCTATTGAAGTAAGCCCTACAGATACCCACTATTAAGTCTTCTGCCTCCTTGGCCAAACTTGGGGCTGTAACAATCATTGTCTGTTTGCTTATTCTATATTCATCCTTAGTACTGGATTTTCAGTCTCTTTTTCTCCTCAACCTTTCTTTTTTCTTCCTACTTTCTCTTCAATGCCTATCTAAATTAGTGGCATGTTTGTACCACTGTTTGATGCTTCTTGGAGGTTTTTCTACCTTCATGAGCTTTCTTCTGATTATTTTATTTATTACTTCCTTGATATCTTCTATCAATGGTCTCTTCTCATATCTACTAACTCTTACTGCTCTTATAAACTTCTGTAAAAACTCCCCCATTGTTTTATTCCCCTACTCTACTCTTTTTGATTCTATCACCTTTATTGTCTCATTGTCTCCTCTTCAAAACTTCTTTCTTAAGTCTACCAAAAATTCCCCTACTATCTCATATTCCAAGCTTTCTTCTTTTAAATCTTCTATAATATTTTTCTTTTATATATCTGCTAATCCTCCTTGCACATAAGATAATACTCACTGAATCTGTTCTTCTATCACCATGTTTCTCATCCTCATTCTAATAAATAATTTGCATACTGTTAAGAAACTCAAAACTTTCCCTACTTCTCCATTAAATGTTTGTAGCTTAGCCACTTCTATATTTGATCTAGTGTTAGGTCTAAGAATTCCCACTGCTCCTGACAGAGCTTGAAATTGTGCCTAAATTGTTGCAAGCTACTCTTGATACTGCCAGATGATTTGTTCATATTGGGTTAAGTTGAGTTAACTTATGTTAATGTAAAAGAGTAGATAATCAGTAGATAATGAGAGTGGTAGTAGAATTGGAGGTAATAATATATATAAGAGAAGAATAAAACTAGTGCTAATTTTTCTCTAAAACTCATAATTAAAACTTAAATATATCTTGGTAGGTATTAGTGGCACTCTTTTTGTTTACCTCACACTGTTTACTGACTACCTAATAACTGACTACTACCCTAAAGAATTGTATATGAATATTTCTAAGGAGAAAATGCCTACTCTAGATAGTACTATAAGAACTCCTACTATTCCTCTGTATAGACTGATTACAAGTAAACTAGCAGTACAAAGTGCAGTACAAAGCTACTATGTAGAAAAAACTATCTAGCATGTTCACAAAAGATTTTATATTTACTAAGTACTAATGGGCTTTGATACAAAATAAATAGTCAAGCTTCCTTTACCTAACTAGTATGCTCTTTAAGCCTAGGGTCTGGCTATTCTTCTTAACTTTGGGCAATGTTGTTCTTAATCAAGTTCTAATATTACAACTTAAATCCCAAAGTGTTAAGACAAAAAATAACCTTGTATTGGATTAACACAAAAGAACTCAATAGAGTTTTAAGTGTCTACCTTATATACACTTGGCTAATGGTCCATGCTACATTAAATCTAGCCTATCTTAAAGAATATATATACTATATACCATTGATACATAATATGACATTATTATTCTAAAACCTTCTATGACTTTCTGTGTAGTACATGATCATGTGACCGATTTGTGACACCATGTCACATTATGTGATAGTTTATGACATCATGCTAACTCTTAATCCTAAGTCTAAAAATAAAAATAAAAATAAAAATGAATAGAGTCTACTGTTTTTAATTCTGACAAGAGCCCTATTTGGAGATTAGAAAGTAGATGCCTTGGATGTCTCAAAAGTTAGTTCATGATACAGAACAATAATTTTATTGTCACAAACTTCATTCAGCTTATATCTCTATAACTAGTAGACTAATTTTTACAAACTAAGTTATACTAAAAAGAAGCTATCCACACATATGTAAGATGTACAAAAGTAACAACATACAACCAAGATATCAGACCATCAGTAACTACAAAAGCTTTGTTGGCTAATATCTTGTGAATGGCTAGACAGATTTGCACAATTGAACTTATGTTGGAAAGTACTTACCAAACTGTTTTCAATAATATATCATACATTGTATAGAGATTAGTATTCATAGAGATATAAGCATATCAATGTAATGACATAATTATTTACCTTCTAAAATTAGCCTGACATTTGCTATGATAGATAACAGCCCCACCAGATACAAGTTTTTGTCAGACATACAAAGCTTAGACACTAGTTTTTTTATTTAATTCCCTTTTCCTTTTCTTTTTTTTCTTTTTCCTGTTATGTTCTCTATTTGGATCTAGGATTAGAGTAACATCAAGGTCACACTGTCACACGTCAGTCACATCAGATAACATAGTCACATTAATGGTCACATAATCATGTAGTCACATAGAACAGGGTAAAAGATTCTAGAAAGATGATATTATACAACATGTGTAAAACATATATTGACCTTAAGGCAAACACATGGTCATTTAGGGTAGGCTAGAGAAGTAGTAGCATAGACCATGGTAGTTTAGTATATAAGGTAGACAATCTTGTACAGAGTTCTCTATCAAGTTCTCTTATATTAACCCTAATACAAGGTTCTTCTTATAGATCAACTCTAAAGGTCTTTAAGTTACAACAGTTTTGATTATGTGATGGAAACAACTTGTGTACAGACTATCACTATTTTTTATATATACCTCTATATCTAAGAATTAGACCTCAGACTTAACAACATTAATCTTCATCTTTTTATGATTGACATTTGTATTGATCTTAATCATCACTGTCATTATTATTGAACTTCTGAATCACTCTTAAATCTCTAAGAGTATATCTAAGGTTTAAATATTACAAACAAGTAAGTAGTTTATTTTGTGATAATTATACAACATGTTCTACATATGTTGACCTCATAAATAGTATATAGCTTTTAAGATAAATTAGATATAATATTATATAGACCACTAGCTAGCAAATATAAGGTAGATACTTTATACTTAGAAACTCTATCAAGTTCTCTTGTGTTAACCCTAATATAAGATTCTTCTATTGACTTAACACTTTAAATATTTAATTATAACATTAAACCAAGAGAAAACACTACTCTTTAGTCAAGAAGGATAACTAAATCTAGACCACTATCTAGACATACTCATTGTTTAAGTTGGTGGTATTGTATAACTAGATATTTATGTAGAAGCCTCATCTTGTAACCCTCATCTTGTAACCTATCTATATAAAGAAGTAGTGTTGTTCTATAAGGAAACATCTAGTTTAGGAATTTTCTTAAGGGTATTAGTATAATAGTTTGATGTCATAAACAGACTTCCAAAACATCCTTCAAAGATATATAAGACATTTGCTTCCTAATTCCAGATTGAACTCTAATTACTTCAAATACTTTGTAATCTCTAATCTGAAAATCAACTAAGAACTAACTAAATTCATTCTTTCACTTCTCCAACTAAGCTACTTGATTAAGTTCCATCTGATATTCTACTCATCCAAAATAATAGCCACATGACAAACAAATAAATTGAGGCTAAAACTGTCATTCAAAATTACATTGCAGATCCAAGAATAAGCTCCTAAGCTTGATCTGTAGCCTAGGTACTCTATCTAACCCCATGTATATTCACATTTGTTCTTAAATAAGTTTCCATACTTAATCTAACTCTTCTTGTATGTTACAATCATTATCTTATGTTCTACAAATATTTGCCTCATGTCTGCTATAACTTAAATATATGTTGGAGTTTTATCTTTGACTTATATTTACTATGTCTTGTATTCTCCTTATATTATATCAGTCAATGCTTCATATAATAGTAGAGGCATTCTCATGCTCATATTTTCCTTATTCATTATTCATTATTATCTTAAGGATACCTTACTTATTTCTTATAGTCTGTAGATATATATAGTAGTAGATATAGTCCTATATATTTATATTTTACCAATTGATCATTCTTCTTATTCTTTGCCTAAGTTGTAATCTAAGCCAAGCTTAGAATCATAACACTATGTGACTGATCACAGATATCCACTAAAAGCAAGATTTACACTTGACATTTGATTAGAACAGTAGGATAACTAGACAGTGGACAGTATGAGGTGAACAAGAAGAATGCCACTAACACCTACAAAGATATTTGGAGATTTGTTTGTAGAGTTTGACTCTAAGAGTGAGACTAATACCAGTCTTGCTCCTATACCTGATTTCAACCTGGATTAACACAATTCAGTTGAACAAATACTACTTTTATTATAACAAATAAATAAGCAAATTGTGAGAATGTAGAAACAGTTAAGAGTGTTAGAGGAAAGAGCAAAACCAAGACACAGCAATAGGTTTCAGGCAGAAGTAGCCAAACTATTTCTGTTAGATAGAAAAGCTAGCAAGATAGGAGGGTTTGTAATAACATATAAGAATAAGAGAAATGGTAGTGGAAGAATAAGTCTAGTGAATATCAATATATATGTAGGGAGGTTCAGTGGATATTTGAAAAGAAAATATTGGAAAATTTGGAGACAGGTATATTGGAGTTTGAAACAGTAGAAGAATTGTTAGATGAAATAAAGAAAAAATTCAGAGGAGATAATAAAGAATTATGGAAGGTAGCAGAATTGAAGAAAATCAAACAAGGTTAATAGACCATGGATAAATATATCCAGATGTTCAAACAAGTAACAAAAGATAGTGGATATAAAGAAAGACTATTAGTAGAGAAGTTTGAGAGAGAAATAAATTGATGGATTAGGAGATGATTGATAGAGACAGAGTGCCCTCCCAAAAGTATCAGACAATAGTATAAGAAAGTAGCAAATTTGAATTGGCATCATAGAGAGAGTAAAAGAAAAGAAAAAAGGTTGAGGGGTAAGATGGAAAATAAGAAAAAAGAAAAGAGAAGGGAAGATAAGTGGAGAAAGATCAAAGAAATAAGGGTAGTAATGAAAAGAGAAGCAGAAAGACAGTAGAGAAGACAGGAAGAAAGAGAACAGAGGAGAAGAGAAAACTGAAAGAGTGTGATACAGAAGAGGAAATATTCAGTTGTAGAAGTTTTTGACATATAGCAAGAAATTGTAGGATAAATGAAGAAAAGAAGACTATAACACAACAATCTTCAAATAGGTCCAAAGTATTATCAAAAAGAGAGATAAATATAGGGGTATTCAAGATAGGAGAGCAAGCAAAATATAGGAAGATGGTTTTGAGAACAGAAAGAGCAAATAAAGAAAAGAAAGAAAAATCAGTAAAAGTATGGAAGATGGAAGAAGAAGAGAGAAGTAATGGTAAAAATTGGATTGGAGAGGATAGATATACAAGAAAGAGTAACAGTAGAAGCTTTGTTGGATAGCAGAGCAACAGAATAGGTAATGAGTTCAGATTTTACTAAAAAGCAAGAGTTTAAATTGAGAAAAACAGAAAGACTTATTTATATATAGAATGTGGATAGTTCTTTCAACAAGGAGGGATCTATTGAGCATATGGTAGAAGTAAATATTTATTACCAGAGACATAGAGAAGGGACAGAGATAGATATAATAGGAGAGCAAAAGTGGAAGGTAATTTTGGGAATACCATAGCTTATATGCTACAATTCTGAGATTAACTAGAGAATAAGAGAAGTAAAGATAACAAGGTGTTTAGAAGGAGAGAAATGAGAAGAAAAGAAAAAGAGTAAAAAAGAACAGAAGAAAAAGTCAAAAAAGAGTAAGACAATGAGAGTGAAGAAAGTAGTAGAGGAATAAGAGATTTAGGATGAGGAGAAAGAAGCAGTAAAGTCAGAAGCCAAGAAATTGGTTTCTCTAATATTCCATAAATAGATCCATGTCTTCAAGAAGAAAGCAAGTGAGAGAATTCTAGTAAAAATAGATGTAGGATTATGTAATTGAATTGAAGAAAGGGTTTGTGCTAAAAAAGAGGAAGATCTGTACATTACTGAGAGAGGAGAGAGGAGAGATGCACATCCATTAACCAAACAATTAAGAAAAGGGTACATCAGACCCTCAAAGTCACTTCAAATAGTATCAGTGTTTTTTATAAGAAAAAAAAGATAATAAGAAGAGAATAGTTCAAAACTATAGGTATTTAAATAAATGGACAATTAAAAAGTTTGGAAACTTATTCAAGAATACAGTGTTGCAAACTTTAAGAATAATAGGCTTTAGCTCATGTGCTATACCATCTACTTGTTGCTTTGTTGCAACTTTAGAAGATAAGAACATAGTTTGAGATAGTAAGTACTGATAGAAATAAGTGTGTTGCCATTAAAACTGGAGTTGAGTGTCAGGAATGGTTATAATTATAGTCAATTATCAAACTAAAGATTATAGAGTATTTACTAGTCCTTAAATACTAGAATGAGTGTCTCAAATACTTGGATACTTGAGTGATGCTATTACTACATAGTCTGGCAATTCTCCACACCAAGTAAGATCAGTATTTATACATAGCACCAGTAGCTGGACAGATGTTTAATTGAATTGATCTATTATGAGATACTTCTAGAGTTTGGGCTTTGGATAAGAGTAAAGTTTGCTTTGAAAGACAAAGTACTCATGGAGTTTTGATGTGAGCAAGTCCATTATAGAAGACAAATTACTTATAGAATTTAATATGAGAGTAATCTACTGTGGAAAATGTTTATACTCAAGGTTTGAACTTAAACATATATTCTTGAGTATTACTCCAGCTCCTAGTTTATTCTCTCTGTTTGCTCATTAGTCTGTAGATTAAATACTGTAGCCAGTTTTATCTCTATTCTCAGCATTTTGTTCAACTTCTTCATCAATTCTACTATAAACTATAGACTTTTGTCTAAGATTACACTCTCAGACAATTTATATAACTTCTATATATTATCTCTAAATAACCTTGCTAAACCTTCTGCCAATATTAGCTGCAATAAAGTATAATATTTTTGACAGCCTATCACATACTACCAACACTGAGTTATAATTCTGTAACCATAGTAACTTAGTATTTATGTTAAGTATAGTTCATATTTGTAGGGAAATTTTCATTAAAAAAATGTATGGAGTAGAGCAAATAACTTGTGAAAAACTTAATCTGTGATGTGCAGAGTTTGAACAATCTTAACTTGAACTTTATATGTTATGCTACCAATAGTCACTTGGTATAAGAGAGCCTAACTTTTTATTATATTTAACCAAGTAAGGTTTCTCAATCCTAAGTCTTATAATAGACTTTTCTATCTCCTAGTACTACATAACCCTGCTATAGGGTCTGCAGACTTCACTATACATCAAACCCTATGTTTATATATCACTATTCTGAAAAACCCCTCAGATTGTTACTTGTTGTTTTTTATCACTATCAAATACACTTTGTCTTTTTTGACTAATGTTTTAAATACTTCTATCTAGGTTCCTAATCATCTACATGCCATCATTCTTGTTTTAGCTTAGTATTATTCCACTATATTGTAATAGATAGCAAAGTATTTAGAATAGTAGCTACTTTAGGTTTTCCTAAAGTATAAAACCCTACATTACATATCAGAATTAAGAATATTAGACTCTATTTATTTTATTTTCTTTAATTTTATTTAGGGTTAGGGTTTAGTGTGATAGTTACATGTCACTATAACATATTGTCACACAATATAACTTGGTTTCACACATTAATCACATATCATAATAGAAAATGGTAGAAGGTTCTAGAAGGAATGATATTATACAACATATATAACACATGTTGACCTTAAGGCAGATGTATGGTTATTTAGAGTAGGCTAAAGTAGTATAGCACAGACCATCAGTCTAAAATATATAAGATAGACAATCCTATATAAAGTTTTCTATCAAGTTTTCTTATAGTAACCCTAATATAAGATTCTTTTTATTGACACACTCTAAGATCTTTGAATTGTAACATTACATAACTTTGTAGACTTTGTTTAGTTATCCTAACACTTGGTTAAAATTTCAGAAGAAAATTTGAAAGTATGAGAATAAAATTTTTTAAAATAGAAAGTATGTTACTATTAACACTAGATATCATGTTATGTATATTTTGAGCCTCTATATTTTATTCTGATTTTATACCTCTTTTTTCAATCTTATTTTTTATTTTAATTTATATTTTATAGACAATAAAGAAGTACATAACTACAGTCATATAATGTATTACATAGTATAATGCTACTAGATATATAATTATGATCATATGACATAAAAAAATAAGAAGACTTAGTGACATCAATAAATGTGACTATAATATAGTATTCTTATAAATATATATATATATATTTTAGAGTAGAGTAACTTAAGGCTAATATAAATCATAATATAATTATATAGTATATCTACTAGTAAATATCTGAAAAAAATTCTAGAATACTTGAATCCTTAAGTGGAGGTATTATAATATAATTTAAGAGGTCTTTATATCAAATAAAGTCAATACCACTACATAGCTTAATAAGTAACTAGATGTCTTGATTGAAATGATGTTATATAATAAGTCTATCTCTGTAAATAACCTATCTTTTATGGTAGTGTTATCTTTTGTTAAACTTCACAAGTACTCAATCTTTCATAGTATAGTTTACTTCTATCTCAAAAACTGTTTCCAGTTAGTATTTATCTGCCTAGTTTAGAGCTATGTCTAGATATTAATCTCACTTGTTGTGAATAACTGCATAACTACATAGTAATTATATCACTTAAGTTTCCAAGTATTTTAGATACATCATCTTGTATTTAAAAGACTGGTAAATACTCTGTACTTCTTTAGTCTAATAATCAACTAGAGTTCTTATACTATTAATACTACTTTCTAGTATTAAGTTAACATGCTTATTCTTATCAGTACTCTTTCTGTAAACTTCATTCCAAACTTCTGATGAAATTACAACCCAATAGTATACAAACAATATAGTATATAAGCTAAAGCCAAGGTTATTCTAGGAAGACTATGATAATATGAAGTTGATAAGTTTTCACACTTATTAAACTCTGACTAATCCTATAGCCTTTTGCCCTCAAGTGTAAACCACTTTTAACATTACTCTTTCTTTATATCAGTCCTTTGTTATCTCTTCTAAGTAGACTATTGTTATCTATTTTTCAGTATACTAATGAGAATTTTTTTCTTTTTGTTTTGCAAAGACTTTGTTCTTTACATCCAAAGAGGTCAAAAACCTGATTGGAGAGTTATGAGAGAATATAATAATAAAGTAAATTTTTGTTTCTTTTGTAATAATTATATATATATTTTTAGTAAACTTAATAGAACTTTAAAGACTTAGTCCTAAGGGAGTATTAGAGATGATTCACACTTACAAGAAGATTTATAAATATAGTACAAAAGATGTCAGAGTTAAAAACAATAGACTTTATTCAGTTTCTTTCCATTTTTATTTTCTATGCTTGGAGATCTAGGAGTAGGGTCTAACATGATGTCACAGTCACATGATGGGTCACACATGTCACATAACACTATCACAGTCACAGGGTCATAGTAGAAAGATGTAGAAAGTTCTAGTATAATAATGTTATACAACATATATAACATATGTTAATTTTAAGATAAACATATAGTTATTTAGGGCAGATTCCAGACCCTGAGCCAGTAGTATATAAGATAGACAATTTTGTACAGAGTTCTCTATTGAGTTCTCTTATATTAACCCAATACAAGGTTCATCTGCTTGGCCAACTTTAAGATCTTAAGTTTGTAATAAAAAATAGATCAGATAATGGAATACTTATAGAAGAGGACATGAATATAGTCAAAAGTAGTGTACTATATAGATAATGACCTTAGTTTCAATAGAAGATGTTGCATCTAGCTTAACTTTGTTATATGGTTATATTTAGTATCATGGTATACTTGAACCCTTATATTTTATTTTGATTTTCTTTTCTTTTCTTTTTATTTATCTTCTTTAATTTGAGTTCTCTTTTTCTTTTATTTCTTAGACAATGAAAAGACACATGACTGTGGTCACATAATATTATAGGCCTAGAATGTGAGAGAAAGAGACTGAAAAAATAATGTCAAAATACATACCAACAGCATGTTCACCTTATGGTATATATATTGTGCACTTATCATATGCCAAGTCCACCTGTCCAGAAAACACATTCCTATGGTAATACTCCTTGTTAACATCTAATCTAAAAAAGCCTATCTTCTATAGCAGCCATCTTCCTTGTAACATGTCTGCACAGTAATGATGCAACAATCTGGAGATTCCATCTTTCATGACAGAGATACTCCTATCTGACTTGGTCTTCTATGGTAGAGTTGTACTTCTGTCAGTGTCTCAATACTAAAACCTCTACTTAGAGCAATAAGAGCTATACCACTGAAACCCCAAGCATCTCCTATAGTATGTACTTGTATATAAAACTAGTAGTTATACTGTAATTTGCTAGTCTAATAATCAATGAAGATAACTTTTATTGAACTCAATTCTTAGTGTTCAACAGCAACATATCAATCAATATCCACTTCCATTTCAGACTTCTTTCTTTTATTGGAAATTGTAACTATGTGGCATACAGATGGTACAGTACATAAGCTGAAGCCAAGGTCATTCCACAAGTCCACACATCTCCAAGTCTATCTTACAAACTTTTATCCCTAGTATGAACCATATCTGACAGTATTATCAGACTCACAAGTCTGCTGTTACTTCTGAGCAGTTCCATCTGCTAAACTCTCTGTTGTAGTCTCATTTGCAAAAAACAACTTTCAAACTTCAAGTCTACAATAGCTTCCTCTTGCTATAATTTCTCAACTTCAACTCCAGTTCTACCACTTGGGACACCTTTCAACATTATTTTGCATTTCAGTGACTATCTTGCTTATTTGCCAAATGCCCCACAACATTCAAGACAAATTCACCAAAAAAGCTAATTATCTCTGAGGTCTTCATCTAGTACTATTTAATCTGGCTGGACAGCTTTGCTTGTTCCTGGCCTAAATATTATCCCTGTGAACAATGATCTGAACTGAGAGGATGCTTCTGCTACTAACCCTATTACTAATTTAACAGCTAATAGACCTACTTCTTCTACTCACTTATAGTCAAAACTCCATCAGAGTAATAATACTAACAAACAGTTGGCTAACATACTTGGTCAACTTACTAATTAATACACTTAATGCTAATCAGACTCCTGGTCCTAATACTAACTCAAAGAGAACTAAAGCCTGTATTCCCAACATCTTCAGTGGTACTGAGCTTGACAAGCTCAATAATTTCTTGTTTCAGTATTGTCTCTACTTCTATGCTAATCTGGCACAATTCAACATGGACATTGCAAAAATCAACTTTGTAATGATCTATCTCACTAGAGTAGCCCAGGATTAGTTTGAGGTGGGCCTTAACCAGGAAGACCAGAGCATTCTTCAAGATTAGCTCTCCAATTGGAACCTGTTTGTCAATGAGCTATGTCGACATTTTGATCTTTTGGATTCCATTGGTAAAGCAGTCAACATGCTGGACAATTTCTGTATGAAGCTTGGTAACAAATTTTCTACTTACAACATGGATTTCATGTGCTATGCCTCTCAATTAGGTTGGAGAAATAGTGTCCTTTGCCATCACTATTACTAGGATCTCCCCAATTGGATCTAGGATCCCATCTTCACAGGGAACAAGGAAAACCCACCTCATTCTAATATATGTATGCTTTAGTGATGACTATCAATCACTGCTACTGGGAATGTGACTGCAAACACCACCATGCTGGGCAAGTAGAAAAAGAGGCTCTTGAGTCTCACTCCTGGAAGCAAGAGAAAACTTCCACCTCTAGTTATATCATGGCCTCCTAGAATAAGGTAAACCCATCTTTTGTGACCTCATCCACCAAGATATCTTCTTTCAAACTATCTCTGTCCTCTGCTTCCAAGAAACAATCAAACTCTTTATGAGTGGATCTCTTTTCCAAGCTGGCCAACAATGGCAAGTTGACTAGTGACAAGTGCAAGAAGTATCTCAAAAATAATCTGTACCTCTTTTGTAGCACAGAAGACCACAAGTTGAACTCCTGTCCCAAGAAGCAAACCATGATCACTCCCAAGGGCTGCAATGCTTCAGCAACTGCTTCCAAGAAACCTTCAGAAAAATAGAGAGTGATCTCTAGAACTCTGTACAGACTGAGGGCTGTATTGAACTTCCCTGTATAGCAACAAGTCCTATCTAACTCAATGCATCCACTTTTTCTGATTTCCATTCACTCTTTGTTTCTCTCACTTCTCCCTTGATTTTTAGTCAGGATTACCTTAATAAAATCCCATTCTGAGCCCTCATTGACTCTGGGTCTACTCATTGTTTTGTAAACTCAAAATTCATGGATATTCACCATCTGAAGACATCTGCAACTTCTTCAGTTGCCCTCTGCTTGTTTGATAGTTCATTAAACAACATCATTTCCAAAACTGCTAACTTGCCCATAATATTTCCTACTAGTAATTGTATGAATCTGGACTTCTATGTTACTTTGCTTGATTCTTTCTGCTCTTTGGTCCTTGGATACAACTGGCTTGCCCAACACAATCCACTGATTGACTGAACAAATGGGTCAATAAACTTCCATCCATCTTTGCAGGAAAATCTTGCCTCTTCTTGCATTGCAGCCAACACACCATTGGCATCTTTGTCATTCTTTGACATCTCTCTGCAATCATCAGATTTCATAGTTTCCATACCTGCATCTGAGACCTCTGTGTTTATCTCTGAGCAACCTAACATTGCTATTATTGGTGCTGTGGCATTCTTGCAAACATCAAAACTTCTGAGCTTTAGCAATTTTGAACTCTATCTTCACTCTTCAGACATTCAGGTCAACTTCACAAAACTTGTAGAAGCTCTGGATCTTTCCAATATCCTCTTTAAATATCATAAATTTGCTAACTTTTTCAGCAAAACCAAAGCTAAAGTCCTCGCTCCTCATTGTCCTTATGACCTCCAAATCAATCTGGAAGAAGGTGCTCAACCTCTGGTTGGCCCTATATACTCTCTTTCAGCATCTTAACAAGAAGCTCTCAAGAAATTCATTAAGGAAAACCTCAATATGGATTTTATTCAACCAACCTCTTCTCTGCATGGTATGCTAGTCTTATTCATCAAGAGGAAAGATGGTTTACTGCACCTCTGTGTTAACTTCCACAGTCTTAACTGTATTTCTAAAAAGTATTGCTATCCACTCCTACTCATCTTCCACTTACTGGACTCACCTCACAAAGCTTAAGTCTATTCAAAGATAGATCTTTGCTATGCTTACTATTTGGTTTACATTGCCAACAGTAATGAATGGAAGACTGCTTTTAGAACATGTTATAGATCATTTAAGTGGTTTGTAATGCCCTTCAATCTTATAAATGCTTCTACAGCCTTCCAGTAATTTATAAATGACATTTTCTCCAACCTTTTGGATATCTGTATCATGATCTATCTGGATGATATACTCATATACTCGAATAATATGTCCAAACATCACCAGCATGTTAAGAAAGTACTCAAGTGTCTTTACAAGGCTGGCCTTTATACCAAAGTAGAGAAATGCGAATTCTACTCTGAGTCAGTAGAGTATCTGGGATATATCCTTTCTCCTTCTGGTCTTACTATGTCCAACAACAAAGTAAAGATTATTCAAGACTGGCAAGAGCCTAAGAAAGTCAAGGATATTCAATCTTTCTTAGGTTTTGCTAATTTCTATCACCAGTTCATCTTCAACTATTTGGACATTGTCATTTTATTGATATGCCTTACCTAGATAAACATTCTGTGGAATTTTAACTCCTCCTGTTATGATGCTTTCAATTCTCTCAAGAAGACATTCACCTCCATTTCTATTCTTACTTATTGGATTTCCAATGTGCAACTCATCATGGAAACCAATGCTTTGGACTATGCTCTTGTTATAATTCTTTCCATTGTTAATGAAGAAAATAAAGTCCATCTGGCTGCCTTTCACTCTCATACTTTCACTGTAGTGGAGTTAAACTACAATACATATGATAAGGAACTACTTGCTATTTTTAAAGCCTTCAAAATTTGGCGACACTACCTAGAAGGTCCAGTCTATCCCATTGATATTATCATAGACCATAAAAACCTTGAGTATTTTTCTACTACTAAGGTATTAACCTAAAGGCAAGTGTGGTAGTCTGAGTATCTCTCTCAGTTCAACCTTATCATCAAGTTCTGTTCTAATTGTCTTAGCACTAAACCAGATGCTCTCACTAGACAGTAGGACATCTATCCTAAAGATAGGAATACTGGCTATGCCACAGTCAACCCTCACAACTTCAAACCAATCTTCACTCAACAACAACTTGTAGCCTCCATACAAGCTACTGTTCTTTTCTTTTCTTCTCTCCATACAGCTACAATAGTTGATCTGAACACCCTACATCAAGACATCTTTTTGGCCCTTCCTAGTGACCCAATTGCTACAAAACATATCTTCACAGATGGCCAATGGTCTATGGATCCAAACAGCCTTCTTCTCTTTGACAACAGAATCTATATACCATCCACTGGTAATTTCTACATATGTGTCCTCCAGTATAATTCTAATCATATTCTCACCAGACATTATAGTCAAAACAAAACACTGGAACTAGTTTGCTATGAATATTCCTAGCCTAGTCTCTGTGCTGATGTACAACAATTCTGCAAGTCCTGTATCACTTGTATGCAATCCAAGCCATAATGTCACAAGCCCTACAGATCTCTCAAACAACTTCCTATCTCTGAACAACCATAGAATTCCATTTCTATGGACTTCATTGAGAAACTCCTATCATTTTCTGGATTTGACACTATTTTGGTCATAGTCAATTGGCTCACCAAGCAAGTAATCTTTATCCCTACCCATAACACCATCATGTCTATGGACTTAGCATGTCTGTTTTTTCTTCATGTATTCTCCAAACACAGTATTCCTTCTCATGTTACCTCCGACAGAGGCTTAGAGTTTGTGTTAAACTTCTTCCATTTATTAGGCACTGTCTTAGATATACTATACAGCTCCACTTTACTTTAGATTACCACCCCAAAAATGATGGACAAACAGAATGCACAAATCAGACTTTCAAGCAATATTTTTGAGTATATTATAATTACCAACAAAACAACTGGTCTGAACTCCTACCTCTTGCAGAGTTTGCTTACAATAATGCTCCAAGTGTTACTACTGGTATTTCTCTATTCTTCAGTAATAAGGGATATTATTCAAACATCACTGTTTACCCTGAACATGATATTGCTTCTTCCCAAGCCCACAACTTCACTGTAGATCTCAATGAGTTACAGAGTACCCTCAAAGCTGAAATCTCTATAGTCCAACAGCACTATCAGAAATCCACTGATGTACAACATTTCCCTGCTCCTGATTTCAAAGTAAGTAACAAAGTTTTTGTCAAGGCTCAGTTCTTCCAAACTACTCGGCCTTTAAAGAAGCTCTCTGAAAAATATCTTGGACTCTATGAAATCATCACTCAGTCAGGTACACTATTGTTTACCCTTTGTCTCCTAGAGTCCATGTACCTGTCCATCCAGTTTTCAATATGTCTATACTTGAACCTGTTATATCCAACTCTTTCTCTGAGAGAACACAACTAGTTCCTACTCCAGTTATAATTGATGGAAAATCTGAATATGAAATTTCTTAGATAATAGACTTCAAAATCAATTGCTGATGGGCATGTAAACTCCTGTACAAGGTGATCTGGCTAGGATATGAGAACACTGGAGATGAATCTGAGTGAATCTCTGTATCTGAACTCACTTATGCCTTCAACTTGGTATCTGATTTCCATATCACATGTCCCACCAAGCCTAGTCCACTCCCTCTGTCCTAATCACTCAGTTGTGCTTATTCTTTGCCTCCACACACTTCTAACAAGGATTCTATCATTATTTTCTTAGTATATTTTATCTGTTTACTTTCAATTAAACCCAGCTTCTATGTATTTTTTACAGGATTTCTTTTTCAAACTTTTGGACTTTTTATCTTTTAATTTCTTACTCATACAGTATAGCCACAACAGGAAACAAAATAAAATTCAAAATAACATAATAATAAAAACTATATTAGCAGAAAGCAGAGAATGAGATTTCCTCCTTTACCTCCTCCTAGCTTTCTTTGAGGCCATCCTCAGATCCCCTCTTGTAATCTTCACTCTCTTTTTTTTGTTCTCCTCTTCCAAGCCCCATCTCCACTCTACTGTGGTCCCAATCCTCACTAATTGGTTCATGTCCCTCTTCTGGCCCTCTAACAAGTCCCAGAGGAACTTCCTGACTCCTCAGTACTCCTCTACAAGTTTTCAGAGTGCTTTTTCAATAGCACTTAGAACCCTATCATAGGTAGAAATCATGGCCAAGGTATTGTTGTTAGTGTGGGAAATACACTACTGCTTGATAGCAATGTATCTGGTGCACACAAAAGACTAGCTATGAAGAAGATTATTAGTAAAAAATAAAACAAAATGGAATTTTGTTACTCACCTTGAATTGTGCACCAGGCAGTTCTGTTCAATGCACATACACTTCTCACAGGGGTTAGCATCCCCATCTTGATCCCAATGTCCCTGCAGTACCTTGCTAGTTGTTTTCCTTTAGTCCTCTTAGAAGGCCAGCAGTCTCTATTGTTTCCTGGAGTGACCTCTTTGCACTTAGATCCCACAATCTGGGATTCTTCAGCATCCTCCAAAAGAGCAGTGTCTACTGCTAATACCTCGTTCCAGAGTTGTTGGAGGTACTCTAACATTTTTTTTTCTTTTTCTCCTTTGTAATCCTTTTCTTCTCAGCTTCCTCCCTTGCTTTGGTCTCCACTGTTTTTCTTGCTTTCTGAGCTGCTGTTGTGGCAACTACTTATCACAAGGACAAATGATCACACAATTGGTAAATCTCTTAGAATGGATATCAAGTGGGAATTTCACAAGAGAACTCCACAAGGAGCCTCTTCTTAATTAGAGTCCTATTTATACAAAAG
>Ga0157357_1000309_pt1 | contig 20650 bp, 20 predicted proteins | sample AttcapACBM1_FD_111485 | JGI IMG/M metagenome (GOLD analysis project Ga0157357, IMG submission 111485) | Fungus gardens microbial communities from leaf cutter ant in Botucatu, State of Sao Paulo, Brazil - Atta capiguara ACBM1 | ecosystem: Host-associated > Fungi > Mycelium > Unclassified ... | reverse complement strand
TTAACATCCTAGATAAGGGTAAGAGAACAGTATTTAGTACTTCTTCCAAAGATAGTATCATTCTGTGAGACTCTAGGAGATTATGACTAAGTGATGGAAATTCATCAAGAACGCAAAAAATCAAAATCATATAAGAAAAGATTGAAAATCAATTATAAATGATGAGATGACTTAATGAATTCCCAGGAGAGGGAGAGTAGCTGCTTATATAACTCACCGGCTTTTTTCTCGGAACACTCGTGCTAACCTTTACTTGTCCTTTCTTCTCATAGTGTATCGGCAAGAATGCGTATCTTGAAAGTGCCCATGAAAAAATTCCTTAGCAGCCAAAATAGATGCCATTATCAGCGCTCCGGCTCCGGTTCCATGGTTCACTAATTGCCGCCTCTCTGGTCAGGTACATGATGCCGAGCTGTTCCCAGAATAACGTCAGTTGTGATATTTAAAAACCGGAGCACACGAGTAAGACGCCACGGTATTCGGAGTCACATTCTTTTCAATGCTACAACTATCACTTGCACTCGCTATTCCATTATTTTTTGTCCTTGCTCGAGCAGGGTTCCCAGTCAATATCACCTTTCCTTCGCAGCCACCTCCCGAAGCTCAGTATAATGTTGTCAGGGACAACTTCATCGGAATCTCGTGGGAACTGAGCTCCTTTGATACACTCTGTATGTGTTCTGACAACAGATATCCATTTCCATATTCATTGAGAAATACAGGGGGAAAGTCCGTCGATGCTCAACCAAATGCCATGCAAAACTACTTACATAACTTGGTTGTCCGTCTTTCGAATCCTCTACGAATCAGAGTAGGCGGAAATTCCATGGATGGGTGCGATTCAAGATACTGTCTCTTATGCTGAATGTTGATGTTTTGTTAGCTCCACCTATGTCCCATCCCTTAAGGCGGTTCTCGAGTTAACTGATCCAAGTGCTTATTTTAACGATATTCCTGTAAATTTCGGCCCCGTACTGTTCGATATCATGAACGGAATGTATGACAAAGTTGGCTCCATGGAGTTCGGGATTGGTCTCAGTATGCGAACCCCGGACGCGTGGAGCAAGATTGTTGAACTAGCTCTCGCCGCAGAAGCAAAACTTGGTGACAGATTAGATGTAATGCTTTTAGGAAACGTAGGTCTTCACTCTTGTTGCCCTTGGGGTCTTGCTTGATTCATTCAATGCCGGCAGGAGCCTGACTTATACGCTGGCCATGGAGAACGCGACGCCTACGAAATATCTGATTATGTTCATTCCTGCCTTTCTGTTTCTCCTTGTTCGTATTGACCACCCCACTAGATTCCTGAAGTCGGCGACGTTCTGGGTCATTTACATGATGCAGGCGCTCTGAACGATACTATTGTGGGGGGGCCTACTGTTTGCTGCCAATGGTGTGGAACCTCACGGTCGCTGACCTGAAAGATAGCTCATACCGGCCCAGGAGCCTTGATGATTTGTTTGATGCTGGTTTTGATAGATTCGATTATAAATACTACACGTGGGTCACCGCTCGCCATGGTGCTAAAACTCAAATAATGGAGATAGAATTCAACGATATCCAAATCACGCCTGCTCAGGCGTGACACCGCAGAACACAAACCTCACTTATTATCTTACTCACGCGAATCGTAATGCTTCTCGTTTTTTTAGTCATTTGTGAGTCCATACTTAAATACGATGCAGTCGGTGAATATCTCGGATGGCAGAAAGAAGGAATGGACATCGCCAAGCAGAGAAATGTCCCTGTACTGATGACTGAGTATAATTCTGTGGCATGCGGGGGCTCGAATATCTCATCAACTGTAAGTTTTCATGTTTTCCTAACTCTTGTCCTACCCCAGAAATTTTAATGCGTTTAATGATCAGTTCGGTGCAGCCCTCTGGGCTATAGACGTCGGCCTCAAAGCGGTATCAATGAATTATACAGCGGTTTACCTTCACACGCGTGAATATGGCGTCCAGTATAATTTATTTGATCCACCAACGCCTGAAACTAGTACCTCATCCGGATGGAGAACAGGTTCACCCTACTACAGCGCACTATTTTTAACGGAGGTTGGGGATCCTACTGGCTCAGTGGTTATCGATCTCAATTTGCAAAACTCTACCACAAATGAAGGCGCCACCGTTGCTGGATACGGAGTTTACACTGATGCGGGTAGAACTAGGGGTCGCCTGATCTTTCTCAACTACGCTAGTCCCAGTTCTGCAGGCAAGGATGCACATCAGCAGTTCTACATCCCTGCAAATATCACACACAAAGTTAACTATCGGATCTTGACTGCGCCCGACGTGACCGAAAGGACTGACATTACGTGGGCTGGGCAAACCATAGGTCAAAATGGCGACCTCAGAGGGGACCAGGAAACGATTAGCATGAAGTGTGAGGCCGGGTGTTCGATCGATGTTCCTGGGCCAGGAGCTGCACTTGTTCTGCTGGGTTCAGCAACGAAACTTTTTATAGGAAACTCGACGATTGCTCCATACCAATATTCGTCAAATGAGATCAGAACTTCTAGAAGTTCGGTTTTATCTGACATAGCCATGCTGATGTTAGCTCCTGTGATATTCGGTGTTTTGAACTTTATCCTTTGATATCGAGAATGGTATTTATTTATTGTGGATACCCTAATCTTCTTTCATACCATCCTTTTCACCACTCCCTGGAGTGTATCTCAATTCAAATTTTCCATACCGTAGGGACACCTTGGAACTTGAGAGTGGTGGTATGAGCAGTTATGCCTTGTGGACAGCTTCAGGCAGTGGAATCGTTCGATGCATCGATGGGGTCGTAGGACCTGTGCGACAGGAAGATTATCTCACATGAGCGAATGATTGACTCGGTTCCTGAAGTGTGATCCAGACATTCTTCAAGTTGCCAACGAAATCCACAGACGTACTCCTATTACCCATACTGGTATAAGCCGGTCCAGGGGATGAACCTACAATGGCATAGTTCTCTCCGGTGTGACAAAATCTAAAAGTAGGCCAAGGTAATATCTTGATTTCCTATCAGCTAGGACAAAGTCATAAGATGTCTATGTTAATTACTTGAGCCCATCAAGGTGTTGACATCTCTAAAGTTCTATCGTTTCTTTGTGTTTAAATTTTCTGCCGGCACGCTCAGCGGAGCGGAACCGGAATTGATTTCCGTGTAGTTCGAATTGAAAATGAGGCAAATCAAGAACAGTCACTCCGAATTGAGCGTTTTGATCAGGAATAGGAAGTGGCACCCGCAACGTATGAGACGCAGGAAGATTCGAATAAAGCGGAATAGAGAGAGTGAAGATTGAATTCTGCTTAGGTAGCACTCGAAAATTTGACTCTAGTTAGGCTGAGATTTCGAGGAGTTGACTAGGCAACATACTTACATTTGATTGCGCTTGATTGTGTAATGATTTTGAAAGCGTTCTCAGTCTCGTGTATGATAATACCGGAAATCCCAACGAGACACGGATTTTTACTCTGGCAGACTATCTCGTTATGTCACATCATCACAAAGGCGAGAACTCGAGCGACGTACACACCTAATATAATGGCCCCATGAAAATCGGCCTTGACCAGTTTAGGGAACATCGACTGCGAAGAAGGTACGGACTTTTCAGTGGGAGGGACCCTTGTTTCATGTCTTGGGCTCAGTGAAAGAAGTTCAGACATGTAGCTCATCCAGAGGTGATGCAAAGGGAGAAAGAGTTTATATCTACGATAAAAATGGGTATGATATGTTTCAAGAATGAAAGTTCCGCGTACTTGGCTTGCTCTTTGTCCAACTTCCAGATACCCTTTGCTGCTGCCTCTCGTTTTCCTATCCCACGTGCCTTTTTGCGCTCTTGGATCTTTTCCCGCTTTTCTTCTTCCTCTTTTCTTTTACGAGCATCACGAGAGGGGTTCTCAAGTAAAATCTGGCGACCTTGGACTCGATTAGAGTATATCGCATCAGGATCAGACGAGGCAGTGAGACTCGAAGTCACATATTGAGGAATATACGGAGAGCTGCTTTTGAAAGTCAGCCGGTTGCCCTATGAAATGGTCAAATTCAGATCAGAAAAAGAAAACAACATTCGCTTACCACGATACCCTGCTGCTCTTTGTATAGATCCACCTGTTTAACAGCGATTTTATCTCCCATCCATAGAACAAACCAGTTTTAAGTTATTTTGGAAATGATTTATTTACGTGTGTTTCTACCCTCGGCCGGGAGTCTCGGTAATCTCAGCATGTAAAAGTAGATAATGCAAAGTATTCCATACAAAAAAAGGAAAGAAAGCGCGTAAATGTCCTGTCCCTTCGATAGGGTACACAGTATCCTCAAAAAGAAAATAATAAAACGAGCGTTCCGGAAACCACGAGGAGGCGCAAATTATAGTAGTCCAAACGAGAATTTTCAAGGTTCAAGGTGAGAGGAAAATACCTAACCCTAACACGAATTGCGGTGAGATCGAAGCAATGCCTGGACGCGTTTCAGCCTTCCAAGAGCTTTCCTCCACCAAGGCAACACTGTATCGATTTCGGGAGAACAGCTCATGCTGACACTCAGGTCTACCTTGGCGCTGCCCGTTGATCGCGTGGCAGGGAGAGCTCGTGCGCTTGGATCTCTTTCTTCCTTTCTATGCTTTGCAGAATGGGGGGCAGAATGAATAATTAGCTTATCATCCGAAAGTCCTTCGGACGGGGTTGAGTAACGGGAATGAGACGATATCGTGGCGGTACGGCGAGTTGTGATGTTGGAATTGTCCGAGTCTGTTATTGCCGCGAGAGTGAAAAGCGTTCCCCCATCGACCGCAGGACTGAATCCTAGATCTAGAGCCTTGTCAATGTTGAGATCGAACTGCATTTCAGATTGTAGTTTGTCAATATTGTCTAAAGGCAGCTCGACTTCCTGCTGCAATATGTCTGGCTTGGACTGTTCTGCCTTCTCCCCCTGCTCTTGAGGTCCCTCTATTTCGGATTTCGTGGCACCTCCGCTTTTCTCCGCAGAGGAAAGGACTGTCTCCATAACGGAAGCCCAATCATCTACCTCGCTCTCGATCTTGATTTCAATCTTTTGCAAGGGTGGAATTCGCTCTTCCTCGTCTTGCTCCTCCCCCTCTTCCTCAACGGGGATCGAATGTCCGCCTGAGCGTGGAGAAGCGGCTGTAGGGAGTCTGGGGTTCAAGAAGTCCCAGTCCGATGACGAAGAAAGACGTGGTGACCGGAAATCAAGGGAGGTTGCCCTCACATCAGAGAATAACAAACCATCCTCTCCTACACTTTCTGCGGAAAGACCGCCCCATTCTCTTCGCCGGTTCCTGTCGACAGGTGTTCCCCGACCGACATACTTGATAGCCGGCCAGGATCCGCGAAGGATGGATGACTGGTCCGAAGAAAATTTGGCGGACGAGTATTTCTTTTTCACCTTCATTATTGGGGAAAGAGGTGTAAATTGGGAGGCAAATGACATCGTGCGACCGAGCTGACGAATGGAAGGGGCAGCCTCCACAGAAGCAGAACTTGACGGAACACATAGGGAAGGAGCCTGCAGTGGTGAAGCATTTACTGACGAGGGGAGCTCGACAGTCGATGCGACTGGAGAGTTTTGTGTCGAAAAGGACAGAGTCAAATCCAAAGAGACCTCTTTGAAGGCTTCAAAGATGGTGGTTGTATCAGATGCGTTTTCGTCAGATAGAGCAGAGCCGTGTTGAATTGTCAGAACTTCGTCTTCTGATGCGGTAGATGCTCCATTTCCTTTCACCGCACTGCCAGAGTTTTGACTCTTATTTAGTGCACTAGGGCTGTGTTCAGTGTCAGTCAGACAGATATATATTGCTAGCAGAAATAACATACCTGGCGCTCATCCTGAGAGAAAAAAAATTTCCGTGTATAACCTATTGAACGGTTTGGGTCTGAGTTTGGTTCTGACGAGTGCCTGGAATGTGGATGAAGAGCAGACGATGAGTGGGAGGCACAAGTTGGTGGGCTTAGTGCGTTCCAGTTGCATTTCGACGGCAAGCTTCCAAATCCACGGACAACTCGGGTATTATGCAAGGAAATCACTGATAGAGAAAGTTAGCGGCCATGACTCTACCCGTCTTACGTCCGTAGACAGAGCGGCGTTTCAACAAAGAGTCGTCTTAACTTCCAAATGCTTCGAATAATTGCGGAAGAAGCAACCTTTTAATTTGAAGGGCACGTGCAAGAGCTTGAACTCGATTCATTGTTAGAAAACCGGAAAGAATTTGAGAGTCGCAATGGCAACATTCAATCTGGAGACATTCATGCCCAACTGCCATTCACGAGTCCAGCTAGAATGACAGAGAATCCCAAGGCCGTGTAGCATCCCGTAAGAGGTTCGCTCAAAGTCCGATTCTCTCAAAGTCCGATTCTCTCTTAACTGCCCGTTAGCCTACATTTGATCGCCTATAGTGTGAGCGTAGTGCCTCACTCTTCACGCTCTTTCTTAGAATCAAATATGATACGAGAATGATACTATATTTTCGACCCTCCAGACCTGATATCACAAGGACTTCCTGCAATCAGCTTCGCTCACTGGTTTGTTCTCGGACAACTGTCAACAAGCACTTGAGAACAGCCTCAGAAGCCTCGTGGGGACTCTATACAGCTTCATATTTATGAACTTCCTTCTTAATCAATCGTTGTCTTCGACACACAACGATCATCTCCCTCCCAGTCACATTTCTTGTTCATTTCTTGTTCATCATGGGCTTCTTCGAGAATGCCTATGATTTTGATATCTTTGGAGGCAAATTTTACGATATCGGAGGCAATCAAATCAATCTAACCGACGATAAATCGATGAGAATCGGAGGAGGAGGCAACAGGACCCAGATATTACCCAACCTGTCTCATCAAGATAGTAGGACGTACAGTATGTCTCGTCGTTCGTCAATTTGCTCTAGCGCTCAGACCCGCTATCCAGACCAGCAGGAAGAACAGTTCATAGACGACCGTGAGCCGGTCTATCCTCAATCTTCTACCTGTAGTTATCAACTCATAGAAATCATGACTACTGGCTCACTACTCAGATGCTCAAGCTCCTACTATATCTGGGGTGTCGCCACAAGCTCATCCAGAAGGCCAATTAGTCATAGATTCTCAACTCTATTATGAGTTCAGGCGGTGGCAGGAATGGCAGGAGTGGCAGAAATGGAAGGAATGGCAACTATTTCAACAACAGCAACAGTCTTCACGACGAGGCCTTCCCGACGTACAGCCGCTCAAATGTGCTGACTCTCAACAGCAGCCTTCCCAGACACTCACAACTGCCATTCCACGGTCGGACACAGCCCAAAATACCACAGCCGAGACTGAACAACACCCAGCCGTCAAGGAAGACGATGCCATTCAGGAATCGGACTGTTGTTTGCGGCATCACCATATTGACGAATAAGCCGAGCACGCGTCCAAGGATATCGCGCTTAGAGTAAGAGCATTTTACAAGCAAAGGCATTCATCTGAGAACTACGTATATTTAGTACACGAGGATTTATCAGTACAGATTTGAACTCTCATTGTTGCCGTTGTTATGAATTTTTGTCCACTATCGAACTGCAAAACCCGGTCCAATATTACGCTTATTTGCCAGAGCCCGAAGGAAGCATTAAGTTAACACTGTATCTGACACTTGTGCGCTCTCAACCATCATGTCGTGACGTCTTCTGTTACACCCCATCGTATGCGCGTAAATCTCTACACTACACTACTGAGATCCCGCCCTCCTTGGTTTATCTCGGTACTGAGTGAAACCACGAGCATTATGCAGTTCTTTCTTTGCGGATATCGAAGAAGCACTAAAGCGACATTCTGACTGGATAGAGAGGCAGAATCGATGTGTATTTTTTTGAGACAGATGAATTTCTATGCATTCATCAGCGAGAGGTGGACTAACACAAATTACGATCATTGTACTAGAAGAGAATGACTTGAAGTTTGATTATGTGAAGGATTCCATGGCCAAGATAAGAAACGGACCCAGGTAATAAGCCGGATTTCTCGCGTGTAAGTGCAGCATTGAAACTGTTTTACAAGGCACCGCGAACACTTCTGGAGCCAGTATTTGGCTCAATGGAAACATTTCCCCAAGTTGGAATATTATATGAATTTTACACACCGTTGCGTGTTAAATAGCTTGTTATCAGCAGGGGGACGGGTCATCATACCCAGAAGTGTTATTACAATTCCTAGATCCTATTGTTAGAGCAATTCATTCCATTTCCCACCTATTTTACTTTTTATTATCACGATCCTTATCTCGTCTTGCTCTCAGATCTGCTACCACCATCCATCATACAAGTCAATTGAGCCGTGCAGCAATGAATACCAGGATAGAGGACTTCAAAGCACTCCGCGAATTGGGCGCGAAGCACATTACAAAGGGTCTAGGAAGGGTTACGGAGGGGATTATGGTGAGAGGAGAAGGAAGTTATGTGTATTATGACGACGGAAGGAAGATGTTGGACTTTACGTGCGGAATTGGTGTCACTAGCCTCGGTGTGTACATATTATCTTTCCTATTCAATGGCTACTCAGGATGCACAACAGGACATACTCATGAACGAGTCAGTCGTGCCGCAGCAAACCAATGCATGCAACTCGTTCATCCACAATGTAGCATTGCCATGCATGAGCCTTATCTTCGTCTGATTGAACGTCTTCTCCCCGTCATGCCTCATGCTTCCCTCGATTCGTTTTTCTTCTGGAACTCGGGTACCGAGGCCATTGAAGCTTCACTCAAGATGGCTAGGCACTTTACAGGGAGGCAGAATGTGATTTGCATGCAAGGTGGATATCATGGCAGAACGTACGGTGCTATGGCCGTGACGAAGAGTAAGACGATTTATTCCGAGTTTATCGGGCCTCTGATGGTAAGCGTCTTGCGTTTTTCTGATAACATGATCACTCAAGTTGGATAAATATAATTAGCCCGGGGTGTACTCTATCCCATTCCCGTACTGGCATCAATTTAATCTACCACCATCTACAGAGGAAAACGTGCTCGTCCATCAATCACTTTACCAGCTTGATCTCGTCCTTGCGCAACAGACGGCGCCAAAAGACACTGCAGCCATCATCATCGAACCTGTCTTAGGAGAAGGAGGATACGTTCCTGCTCCGGCGGGATTCCTTCAGGGATTGCGTCAAGTCTGTGATAGACATGGAATTTTACTCATTGTCGATGAAATTCAAGCTGGATTTGGTAGAGCTAGTAGCGGGAAGGAGTTATTTGCGATTGAAGAGAGCAAGGTCAGGCCGGACATCATGGTTATTGCTAAAGGGCTTGGGAATGGGTTTCCGATTAGTGCTGTGATCAGCAGGAAGGAGCTGACAGATAGGTTAAAGCCTGGGAGCATGGTGCGCAGTGTCAGACTCGTCTGATATGTGTGCTAACTGTGGATGATAGGGAGGAACGTATGCAGGTAATGCGGTGTGCTGTGCCGCTGCCGCTGAAGTCCTCGATGTGTTCCGCGAGGAAAAGGTACTGGACAACGTTGCCGAACGGTATGTTCATACCCTCTCCATTTTTCGCACTGATTACATAGATCATCCCAGGTCAAAACAACTTCTTACCTCTCTCCGCAAACTCCAGACCTCACCCGAGGTCTCTCCCTACATCCTCGACGTCCGTGGAAAAGGTTTGATGGTAGGCGTAGAATTCGCATCGCCAGCGTCTACCATATCCGGCTTCACCATCGATGTTGGTGTTATGCAAGGTGCACCGGAAAAGATGGCAAGCAGGGTAGCCAAAAAATGTATCGAGAAGGGGATGTTGATCCTGACGACGAGCGTGTATGAGGTCATCAGGTTTATTCCGCCGTTGAATATCAGTGAGGCGGACCTTGAGAAGGGTACGAGTATTTTCTGCGATGCTGTTAAAGAGGTTGTCAGGGAAGGATGAACAGTATGTGTTGAGTGTATCTTCCAGAATATCTGGCAGTTTGTCTCCTCTGTGATAATAAGAAGTGTGTATTATAGGTACCATACATGAATGCTTGCTTGATGAAATGTGCCAGAAGGCTTGAGAGTGTGTGCTGAGTGGTTTCCCTTGCGTAACGTATTGGACATGCGTTGGACATGCACGTATCAGAATCGAGGGTGAAAAGAAGCTTATGTACGTAGGTTCATGCCCTTCTCTTCCTTATAGCCTTGCTCATGGGACTTGTTCTTAGGATTTTCTGTGGCATGTACGTGAAGACCACAATATTCATTTACAGTTCTTGAAGTCCCGGTCGTGAGTGTCGCTGCACTTCGTGGCACGTTAATATGGTCGCCAGATGAATTCAGGGTCATCGATCAGTGCGAGCCCTTCATTCATTGAACCGCACTCGTCTACATCTGGTATTGAACATGCCGTTATCAGTACTTCACTTAAATGTTCCGCGCTGTAACGTGTACTACGCATGGGATATGCGTGCCATTACCGGTTGTGAAGCTTCCAGCTGGAAGCTCAGCGCTGGATATATTACTCTCTAAAACTCAACTCGAGCTCTAATATACCCCTCTATAGAGAAATGGCTTTTCCCTCACCAAGACTATCTGTATCCTTACCGGCGCTGTTGATGATCGTCCCTACATTTCCCCTTCAACTAAGTCTTTCCTTCTTAGTGCTGTGTTTGACTCCTTTACCAGTTACCGGTGCCGCCATAACTATCTCTTCATTCCATGATGATCCTGTCGACAGGGACTCCCTTGTCACGCTCGTCTCCAGGGGAAATAATCAGAAATGCTGGGAGGAATGTGTAGGTGAAGGTGGTAATGCTGATTACTGTGAAGGTGAGGACTCCTCATCAATGCATTTGAGTAAATATACAAGTTGAACGCCTTTTCTTAGAAATATGTTGGTTGAAGGGTAGCAAAACAGCCTCTAGACAAGGCTTTCCGACGAAACGTAGTGGATTTTATGATGGTGGGTATGATGAAGATGCTTGTTGGGAGGAATGTACAGGTAAAGAAGGTGCAGATGCGGACTACTGCGAAGGTAAGGATGGCATACTCTTTAAACTCACGAATCTATGTAAACCTACCTCTTGCCGAAATTTGATTCCTCTCACAATTCAGAGATTTGTCGAAATCATGACTATGGTGGTGAAGGCGAAGGCAGCAACGGCGGTGACAACAAGGAGACAAGGGCTGGCATTTTGATGCAAACCGTGCAGTCGCAGGGCAGAGATGACGAAGATGCTTGTTGGGAGGAATGTACGAGTAAAGAAGGTGCAGATGCGGAGTATTGTGAGGGTAAGCTTCTGAGATTATTTGTTTATCTATTGGCTTGCGCATGAAGTCGACGAAGACTGACACTTTTCAATTCCTGCCTTCCCCCTAGAAATCTGTCGAAACCACGACCACGATAAGAGACCTGATGACGGAAACGATGATGACATTGTTGGTGTGACAACGAAAAACTTTTGGAAACCTGGTCCTTATCGGGGTGCTGATCGATTCGATGACCCCAGTGAGGACGAAGACGCTTGTTGGGAAGATTGCACGAGTAAAGAAGGGGCCGACGCAGACTACTGCGAAGGTGAGCACCGTGTCTTGGTTCTCGGCTTGTGGTCCTCAATAGATGTTGAAAATGGATAATGATAAATTCATCTCATTTCTTCACTACAGAAATTTGTAGAAATCATGATCACGGCAACGATGACAACGAGGATGGTGGTGAAGACCTTGTCGCCTCCTTCTTGCAGACAGTTCTTCAGGGTCCTATCAGTTCCTTGCATGGCAGCGGCTAAGGGACCTTACTAATTAGTCTTTGTTTCGAGATTAGTTCGTAATTTACGGAATCGCTATTGGTAGAAGGAACATTGTCGTATAATTTACTAGCTTGAGATGATCATACTCTCTACTATACGTCATTATGAATAGAAAATATTTGCTGATTCACATTGCCAAGCGGCTCCAGAAATACACAAAGCACCGACAATGTTACTCACTGGTTTTGATGATACTCACAACCCGATTCTCCCTCTTTCATCATCCACTTCTCGTGTGAGTTGGTATCCTCCATTACGGAATACGCACTCCGCCCGTACAAGGTTCTTACTCGCCACTACTTCAACTCGTCCATGAGGGTAGGCATGCACATAAAAATATGGAGACGACAAGAAACAGCGATTTGTCAACAGAACGGTTGCCACGCAGATCTCTTACTAGCTTCTACATTCTCAAGATATTTCCGTGAAAAGAAAAAAAATTGGCGGTCGACCAAAAATTGAGGGGAAAATCTAAGAACCATTCTTGAATGTGTCAGAGTGAGCTCCACACAACATTCTCTGCAGTTTGATTGACACGCAGGAACGACCAAGAGCTCTATTGAGGTTTCTTGAGTGCATTTATTCACAGGATGAGAAATTCTTCATGTACCTGTCACGCTCTTCGAGAAACGGCGTGTGACTTGAAGCTTTGAGTGTGATCCATTCCACCTTCTGTATTTCATTGAAAAAGACTGCACAACGAAATCTTGAGAGATGTCCTTGCGTCCATTGATGATGAGCGAACAAGATGGAAGCGTTCGATGATCGACCAATCCTTCAGAATGCTGTATGGCCGCCGGTTACTGTTGAGTCCAATGCACTGAATATGATAACATATGGAGCAGCTGCTACTCAGCATCATAACCAGAGACCTGTAGCATAGTGTGTGAAATTCCTTGGGGACTGGCTTGACAGTGCACCCATCCACTAATATTAGTCAAAAAGTCACTGAACGAGGACTTAATTGACCTTACATATAAAAGACAAAAAGCCTTAGAGCAGGCAAAAGCAGCTCTCAGTCTTGCAGCAGAAAGAATTAAGTGGTACTATGATCAAAAAGTTCAAAGTATCCCATTTAAAGTTGGTGACAGAGTACTACTCAGTCTAAAGGATTACCAGACTACAGTGACCACAGTATGTATAAAGGACCATTGAAAGATTATCTAATGTTACATTCTGACTAAGAATATCACCTTGTTACCGAGCTATACATCTAGTCTTTCATACAAGCAAGCTAACAGCCTACTTTGAACCCACCATCCATGGACAAAAATCTGTATTTCCATCACCAGTTCAAATCAAAGGTCAGAAAGAATAGAAGGTAGAAAAGATTTTGCAACATTATCAGAAATATAAGTATCTCATTCAATGGAAGAAATTCAATCAAGGAGAAGATACATAAGAGCCTGAAGAAAATCTTGAAAATGCATATCATAAGCTTTAGGAATATCTTCAAAACTTTTAACTCTTCTCAATGGAGTCTGAACCAAGATGGAGAGTAATATCACAAACTTCATTCAGTTTGTATCTCCACAGCCAGTAGACTGATTTTCACAAACTAAGTTGTACTAGAAAGCCCCAAATGAGAGCTATTTGCATACATGCAGGATGTACAAAAGCAACAACAAACAACTGAGATATTAGGTCATCAGTAACTGTAAATGTTTTGTTAGCTATTATCTCATGAACAGCTAGATAGATTTACATAATTGAACTTGTATTGGAAAGTACTCATCAAATTGTTTTTGATGATATATGGTATATCCAATAACAATAAGTATTCATAGAGATACAAGTATATCAATATAGTGATATAATTAGTTATCTTTTAAAATTAGCCTGACATCTGCTATAACAGCCTCTATTAGGTATGAGTTTGATTATGTGATAGAAACAGCTTGTATACAGACTATTATTTTTTTGTATATATATCTATCTTTAAGGATTAGTGATAGAGAACTATAGTTTATAGTAGAGTTGCAAAAGGAGTTAAATATGATGTTAGGAAAAAAAACAAACTTGTTGATAGTATTTTACCTGCAAATAGATGGATAGATAAAATAAATAAACTAAGAGTTGGAATAGTTCTTGAGATTCTTTATAGAGTATAGACAAAGTGATTGGCCAGAGTGGTTAGTAATAGTGAAGTTTGTAGTAAACAACAAGATTTATTCAGCAACAAATATATTGTCTTTTATAACAAATTATGGAAGAGAATTAATAATAGAAGTGGTTATTAGAAGGAAAGAAAAAGTGAAGAAAGCAACAAAATTTATAGAGAGAATGAAAAAGGTTTAAGAAAAAGTAGAGATGATATTGAGAAAAGTATAAGAGAAAATAAAAAGACAAGTGGATAGAGAATAAAGGAAAGTGGAAGAATAGAAGAAAGGAGATAAAGTAATGTTGAGCACAAGAGATCTAGTGTTTAAGGAAAGGCTAGTAAAAAAACTAACAAAAAAATATGTGAAGTCATACATAGTAGAGAAAGTAGTGTTATAACTTAAAGCTCAAAGGGTTAAGCAATAAGACAACTCTGGTATTGAGTAACACAAGAGAACTTGATAGAGTTCCTAGTACAGAGTAGTCTACCTTATATACTAGTACCCATAGTCCATGCTAACTACTGTGCACCCTACCCTAAATGACCATAAGTATAACATGAGGCTAACATGTGTTGTCTATGCTGTATAACGTCACTTTGTTCCGGAATCTTCTACTTCCTTCTCTTATATCCTGTGATCAGTCTTGTGATTATGCCATCAAGTTGTGACTGATGTGACAGTGTGACTGATAACCCCTAACCCGAGTTGTTCTAAAAATAGAAAATGAAATGAAATGAAAATGAAAATGAAAATAAAAGTTAAGTCCATCGTCAACAATCTTGACAAGTAGTATCAAAGAACATAGTAAAGTTGAAACTACTGGCCTCTATGAGAATTCATCCAGTGGTAAATGTTAGTAGGATAGTAAGGTATAAGTAACCAATGAAGGAGCAAAAAGTAAAAGAACCAAAACTAGTTGAAGTTGACAAAGTTGAGAAATGGGAAGTTGAGAAAATTCTAAATAAAAGAAAAATACAAGAAGTGATGGAGTATTTAGTATGTTGGAAGAGATTTGTTACAGAAAATGATATAGGAGAAGGGGGAGAACTTAGAAAATGTGAAAGAATTAGTAAATGAGGATAAGTTTGAAGAGAGGATAAGTATAAAATTAAGATAACAAGAAGGGTTAGAAAAGGTGCGGAAGGTGAAGTTGAATCCGAATATAGGGAAGTTTAGGAGAAGTAAATTACTAGAAAAGTATATAGTGAGGATTTTGTTTGGATGAAATAATAAAAAGTTTGAAGATAAGTATTTAAAGAAGTTGGAGAGAAACTAGCAAAGATAGAAGTCAGTTTCTCCAGAGGAGAAACCTTGAAGGAGAGATAATATCAGAGTTACAAACAATAGACTTTATTTTATTTTCATTTATTTTCATTTTTTTAACTTAAGATTAGAGTTTAACATGACATCACATATAACTATCACAAACTGTTACATGATATGACTCAGTGTCACACATCAGTCATATGTCACAATCACATATCAAAGAGAAATGTAGAAGATTTTGAAACAATAATATTATATGTTTTTAAGGTAGGCTAAATTTCATATAGTACAAATTATTAGTCTAGTATATATAAGTAGGATATATTGTACTTAGAAACTCCATTGAGTTTTCTTATAATTATCCAATCCAAGATTATTCTTTCACTCTTACTTTAGAGCTTAAGTCTTAACACTTATATTGTAAAGAGTTTTGTTGAAATCATAAGAAAACTCAACAAGAAGTCTTCAATATACTTTTACACTACATATACTACTAACACATGGTCTGTGCTAATAATAAATAACTCTACCTTAAGGTCTATATATTATCTATGAGTATATTGTAAGTATTATAAAATAAACTACTTGTTTGTGATATCTGAACCTTAGATGTACTCTCAGAAATTTAGGAGTGATTCAGAAGTTCAATAATGATAACAATGATGATTAAGATCAATACAGATGATAAAGAATAAAGATGGAGGCATTCAATGATCGACCAATCCTTCAGAATGCTATATGGCCACTGGTTACTATTGAGTCCAATGTACTGAATACAATAATATACAGAGCAGCTGCTACTGTGGGATCAGCATTATGACCAGAGACCTATAGCATAGTATGTGAAATTCCTCAGGGACTGGCTTGACAGTACACCCATCCACTAATATTAGTCAGGAAGTCACTAAACACTTAATTAACCTTACATATAAAAGACAAAAAGCCTTAGAGCAGGCAAAAGCAGCTCTCAGTCTTGCAGCAGAAAGAATTAAGTGGTACTATGATCAAAAAGTTCAAAGTATCCCATTTAAAGTTGGTAACAAAGTATTACTCAGTCTAAAAAATTACCAAACTATAGTGACTACAGTATGAAGGATCATTTGAAAGATTATCTAATGTTACATTCTAACTAGGAATATCACCTTGTTACTAAACTATACATTCAGTCTTTCATACAAGCAAGCTAACAACCTACAAAAAGATATATAGGAGCCTAAAGAAAATCCTAGAAATGCATATAACAAGCTTCAGGAATATCTTGAAAGCCTCTAACTCTTCTTAATAAAGCTTGAACCAAGGAAAAGGGTAATGTCACAAACTTCATTTAGCTTATATCTTCATAACAAGTAAACTGATTTTCACAAACTAAGTTATACTAGAAAGCCCCAAATGAGGGCTTTTTACACATATGTAGGATGTACAAAAGCAATGACAAACAAGTGAGATATCCATCAGTAATTGTAAAAGTTTTGTTGGCTATTATCTCATGAACAGCTGAACAGATTTGTACAATTGAACTTGTATTGGAAAGTACTCATCAAACTGTTTATGATGATATATAGTATATCCAATAACAATAAGTATTCATAGAGATACAAGCATATTAATATAGTAACATAATTAGTTACATTTAAAATTAGCCTAATATCTGCTATAACAGATGACAGTTCCTATCAGATTTTGACTATGTAATGGAAACAGCTTGTATATAGACTATCACTCTTTTGTATATATCTCTGTATCTAAGAATTAAACCTCAGACTTAACAATATCAATTTTTATCTTTTTATTATTGACATCTATATTGATCATTATTATCATTGTTATCATTATTGAACTTCTGAATCACTCCTAAACCTCTAAGAATATACCCAAGATTCAGATATTACAAACTTATTTCATAATTATAGAGTTTCTGAAATCTAGCATAAAACTTCTCTGAGAAAGCTTAGAATGATTATAAGATAATCTCAATTCAGAGACTATAAGAGTGTTGGTAATAATAAGATGCTTTAAACTAGGTGGCCATTTGTAAATATCAAACTTGCTAGCTAGAATATCTTCTCTAAAATGACTAATGATACTATATCCATTCTGAATGTGAAAGTGTACAATAAGATTATTAAACTTTGTAACAAACAAATTCTTGTTCAAAATACCTATATTTTGTTCTGAAGATATATATAGATTGGCTATTACCAAGCTAATTATAAAGTATAACAGGTATGTCATACTTGGTAGCAGATCTAAATAGTTGACAGTATAGTTATTGTTGGGACAACTAAACAGAAGAGCCAAGTACTTTAAATTTCCAGAAAATTCTAAGAGAATAAAATAGAGATTTCTAAAGATAACAACTATTTTATATATTAACATATCTATTCTAATATGTTAGAATTATGATTACATAAGCATAGAATAATAATAATTAAGTAATCAGGAATATTTTAGAATAAAAAAAACTAGAATAGAAGAAAGCTAAAGTGTTTAGTAGGTACTTCTAGAGTATAGAAAAACAGATGTGCAGATGATACTAGAAGACTTTAAAAGACTACAGAGTGTTGCAGAAAAGCAAGAGAGTGCAGAAAGAGAATTTGATAGTATATCTAGATAGTTAGGAATATTGGTATATAATCTGAAAGAGTCTAGAGTATGAGAAAGTAGATAAGTAAATGAGTATAGATGTGAAAAATAAATATGGAACATAAAATAGCCAAAAAACATAGAAGAGGAAGGTCTTGGAAAAACTAGTCTCCTTATAGTTATAAACAAAAATTTGTCTCCTATATAAAATAATACAACTTCAGAAGATAAGTTTTGATAAGAAGTGTATTACTATAAATTACTAAAATTTAATATTCAACAATATTTGTTTATCAGACTGAGAATTACAATATATCTAATAGTTCTTAAATCCAAGTATAATAATAGGAGAACTTAGATATTTTGAAGATATAGTACAGCCCTAAGTGAAAGTTTCAGTAGTAAGACACTAACAAGATATCAAGTATAGTTTATACTAGAAGACAAAAGCCTGTAGAACTAGCTTAATAATATACTAGATATAAAAATCCCATACAAAGTATACAATAATACAAGCTTTCTAGAATAATATTAGCTTCAGCTTATATACTGTACTATCTGTCTGCTATGTGATTACAACTTCAGAAAATGAAACTATTATGACTTAAGTTCTTAAGTAAAGACAAAAGATAACTTTTATATTAAGTAATATAAGAGAACTTAATAAAGTTCTAAATATAAACTAATCTATTTTATATATTATATATTATAGTCTGTGTACATACTATAACTAACCTACTTTAAAGTTAATGTGTACTCCATAAGACTAACATACTGTTGTTATGCTATATAATATCATCTATTCCAGAATCTTCTATATTTTTCTCTATATCATATAATTATATAATCTGTAACTGTGATATATATCATGTATATATTACACTTTGTTACTATCATATATAATATCATATCATATTCTTTGTCTTAGTCTAAAACAAAGAAAAGTAAAAAATGAAAACCAAAAATAAAATAAAAGGAAAATAAAAGAGAAAGAAAATAAATCAAATCAAGTTCATTGTTCACAACTCTGACAGGAACAAAGTTTGGAGGAGTAAGTACTAATAATAGTGTATTACTAAAGAATACTAGAAATTAAGTTCAACTTGAATATTTGATTATTAAACTAGCAACTTATAGTGTAACTACTAGTCTTATATACTAGTCTTATATACAATTATAATAAAAAGGAGATATTCAGAGGTTTTAGAGTATAGTCTTGATATTATATTAGAAAATGCTTTTTCATAAAAGCATATACTCTCATAAGATTTTTAAGTATATAAGACCTCTTTAAAAGTATTAGTAAAACATTTTATATAATTTACATATGGTCCATGCTACTTAATATTTACCCTACCTTAAAGTCCATACGTCATCCATAAGTGTACTATATATACACTATGAGGTAGATATGCTGTTGACATGCTTCTTGATGTTATCTATCTAGTCTATTCTAGTCCATTCTAGGCTTATGACCTCACATCATGTGATATGTCATGTGACCACAGTCATGTACCTCTTCATCATTAATAAAAAGAAAAATGTTAGTGTTTAAGCATATCATAACAAGTCTAGGAAAAGCTAATAAGATAAGTACCAGTTAGTATCTTCAGTTATAAGGTTCAACTTGAGGAATGTCTTCAGAGTACATTATCTACAATGAATAGTATTATTGAGACTTTTAGGAGCTTTGGAATCTATTTACTAGATTTTCTAAGAGAGCTTGTTATACAGTGTAAGGTTTACTATTTAGGAGTGTATTAGCAAGAGAAAGTATTTGTAAGTAGATGTTACTTGTATATTTCTTTCAATATCCTTTCTAACTTCATTCTTTTACATTTATGAGAGCTCTTTTAAGGGTTTTATATGTTCTAATCTTATTCTATATTATTGTTTCTACACCTTCTCTTGGTTCCTGAAGCTGATATTATTTTCTTTGAATTCTTTAGTATACAGTTAAGAACTAGTGTTGTATAGTTCTTGTTATATTCTAGCATAACCTCTTTTCTGCTTGATTCTCTATCAGCTATCAAAGATATTGGATAAGGTTTGTTATAGGAATCAGATTAGCTGTAAATTTTCCAAGAGCCTTGGCTAGGAGGTCTATTGATTAAGAGATTATTGGATTATGGAAGTTTCTGGAAGTAGTAAAGATTTTTCTGTTTTCAGTATGTTAACTCAATTAGGATTATTATTGGCTAGAACAATTTTAGGAAATCTTGATATGCTTTTGAAGGTTTTTTTGAAAGAAAGGCAGAAGTATCAGAATAGTATGATTATATAGATAAATTGCTCACTCAGTGGCTGAGTAAATAGAAGTCTAGATAAAGAGATAGAGTTATAATGAGAAAATACTATTCTATTAGAATAGAAGTTAGATTGTCTAGGAGTACTAAATTATGACAGTAGCTATGTAGTCTATTAAGAACAATTCATACTCACTAGGATTATCTACAAGTAGTATAGAAGATAAAATAGAAGACAAGACAGGCTAGAAGATATGTTAGAATTACAAAGAGTGAACTTTATATTTTCTTTTATTTTCAATTTATTTTCCTATTTGAGGACTTAGGATTAGGGATTAGTATAATGTTATGTGTTACAGTCACAAAATATCACATCATGTGACTTAGTATTATAAATTAATCATAGTCACATAATACTGTTATGGTTATACTATCATGTAATCACATGATATAAACAGAAAATAGTAGAAGATTCTGGAAGAAATGTTATTATATTGTTATGGTAACCACTAGAAACAAAGTCCAATAGTAGTACAAGGTAGCAAATTTCTTAAGATGGATATAAAGTAGGAAGTTCACATGAGAACTTGACAAGGAGTCTCTGCTAAATTAGAGTTCTATATATACAAAACATGCTTGGTCTGTGCTACTAATAATTAGTTCTGCCCTTATGTCTATGTTGTATCCTCATGTCCATCTTATTT
>Ga0157357_1000308_pt1 | contig 20657 bp, 24 predicted proteins | sample AttcapACBM1_FD_111485 | JGI IMG/M metagenome (GOLD analysis project Ga0157357, IMG submission 111485) | Fungus gardens microbial communities from leaf cutter ant in Botucatu, State of Sao Paulo, Brazil - Atta capiguara ACBM1 | ecosystem: Host-associated > Fungi > Mycelium > Unclassified ... | reverse complement strand
CTGCTCCTGCTCCTGCTCCTGCATCGACATCCGCTCCATTTGAGGAAATTCCCTCAAAGCGTCTCCGTACACGCAAACCCTCGGCCTCCTCTTCAGAGGCTCCCACAGCTGATGTCCAAGTTATGGCTATCGCTGCCGCAGAGGACAAACGTCGCAGAAACACTGCCGCCAGTGCTCGATTTAGGCTGAAAAAGAAAGAGAGAGAAGCTGCCCTTGAAGGGAAAGCGAAGGAATTAGAGGCGCGAGTCAGCGAATTGGAAAGAGAGTGTGAGGGACTTCGCAGAGAAAATGGGTGGTTGAAAGGCCTTGTCGTCGGTGTCACTGGCGCCGCCCAGGGACCTGTCGTTAATTCTCCACCCCCAAGCTTGTCTCCTTCGCAAATTGCGAATCTCACAAGTGCTACAGCTTCAGGGAAGAGGAGTAGAGAGGATCTGGATGATTGAGTCACCTGTTGATTCGTGATTTAGCCGCAGGTATTCTTATTTAGCTTTGTGGGACATCTTAATCTATTTGTTCCAAGGCGACGGTTCTAACAGCAGCATCAATTGAAATGTATTTTATGCCGTAGGGTTCTTTTCATCCTATGGCAAAAAGCCGGTGTAGCTCTATTTTCACTAGGAACTACCTAGGTCCTCCCGGCCGATAAAAATTTTTACTCTGAATTTACATTTCAACGCCTTTCGTACATTCTTATGTAGCTTATGTAGTTGTCTGTAAACCAGTGAAGCCAAACCCCCGATAAACCCCCGATCGGCACTCATTTGATCGGTACTCCTTTTCTGACCATTTTCAAAAATCACCATCCATCGGGAAAGATAAAATCTTGGGGACTCTGGCCTCAACAGAGAACCCATTTTGATTATATCGTTCAGGGAATGCCATAGTTGTCGACCTTGGAATCTCGTGCACAAGCTTGAATGGCGCCAGAGTACACCTTCGGGTTCAGCTCATTTTAGCAACACAGGAGACTCTACCTCCGCAATGTTCAAGAACACGTCAACACTATGGACTAAGCACCTAGGTTCTGGCAAGCAGACCTGAATGTGTTGATGACGGTAGGACTAAGATAACTACGGCCGACACTCCTTCATCACCAGTTATGGCGGGCACCTTGTTGCCTGCCGACAATCTTCAGTGTACGATATCGTAAGATATGAATGAGAGAAGTATTGGTATGGCGGTAGCGATTGTCTCTCCATGAGGCTGAAATATTTGGCTGACCAGGATGAGGAAGTGGCTATTTGTTAAGGGGTTGGTTTAGGCGACAGAAAGAGGGGAACTCCGGTCAATTCTGCTTGAACTATGAACTAGTGATATTTTCCGCGCATCCTGAAATTAAACAGTCGGCCACGCTCATACGGCACCGTCAGAACAATCGCCCATAATTTGCATGTGACCAATTGCCCCTCGACTTGCATCTGGTAGGATCAATTCTTACCTGACGAGAACGTATCAATCGAACCTGATTCTGCCTACCGCGCCAAAGGAAACAATTAGACCATTTTCAATGAATGTTCCCAAGTACCCATAATTCTTCACGCTGTTTAGCGGCTCATATTCGAGTACATTCGTGCTTCATTCCCAATCTGGGATTAGACCAAGACAGATCCATATCCCAAGAGAAATGTCACAACAAATATCACTCCAGAACATAGATAACCGTGTACATACATATATGTTTTGAAGGCCTAGATGACCTACAAAAGATGTCGGTGCAGTGTGGGTCCATTCAGACTGGTAAGTAAGCAATGAAAGGTCATTTAATGAGAAAAACACTGTTCATCAGTGACTGGCTTTCCGTATTCTTTGAACATTATCCGTAGCCAAATTCTCCCGTTGAATGATCGGAAGCGTTCTGAGATTAAGGTTATTAAAACTAGCTAAGAGAAATATCTGTTTGTGTCCGAGAGCCTGGTCGAAGTGCGGAATGAGAGAGCTCAGAGAGTGAGTTTTAGGACACGGGCGTGAGTAAGGTACACAGCACGTGACAAGATTAGGCTTGAAAGCACCCAGGTTCCCGGAAATTGTCAGAGTCCAGACTGATGAAAGAATTGTCATAATAACTTGCTCCCTCGTCTTTCACCACAGTGGCTTCACAAGATTGTGAATAGCAGTCTCTGATAGTCAAACAGTCTTCTCATCTGGATCTCCCATAACATGAACAATGTGGGTTCGAAAGAGGAGAGTAGGGTTCATTACGCAACTGCTCTCCGCCCCAAATATTCCCAGCAACCTATCGTCAGGCGCAAGCACTCTGGTTCAACTAGAGACTTCGGTAGTCTGCATAATTCGTCTCTCCACAAATCCAATCATTTACGGACAGATTCTAACGGCAATTGGCACGGTGATGAGAACCGTCATCCGCTCACACTCAACCAGGCCGGACCCTTGGATACTTCTGGGGTGACACGACCACGCCTCAGCAGAACTTTGGGAATGATTTCGAAAGATTATCGTGATCATAGCGAACTTGAAGCTGATGAGCCTTCGTTCTGCGAAGAGGAAGTAGAGGTCATTGTGCATGAAGTATGGACCTTTCAGTGCACCGAGCCACTAGTGATCACTGATTCGCCCTTTTTCTCTGCTCAGGTCACACCAACAGATTCTCTTGCAGGTGTCTCTCTGAAATATGGAATTACTCTCGCAGACCTTCGAAGAGCAAATCATTTATGGGCAAGCGATTCTATTCACCTTCGCGAAGTGCTCTACATTCCTCTCGAAAGGTCTTTCAAGGCCCGTGACCTCATTCAAGATATGAAAGTGAATACAACGCCTCTTGTAGACCTATCGACGCTGCAGGGCTCTGCCGTCGCAGCAGACAGTAGCAATTCCCCTTCTTCCCCAGGTTTGGGTGTTCTGCGAGTTCCAACTTCACGAATGTCCTTTTTTCCACCTCCTGCTACATCCGGCAAAACACCATCTATGTCATCTGCGCTGTTGCCACCACTCGGATCCAATGTGAAACCACCGTCACATGCACGGCATTTGACTTCTCCATCTTTGGTTTCTATCCTCACGGCCTTACCAATTTTTGCCTCAACACGAGACGATTTAATTGCGCGCCTGTCCTTCGATAGCGCTAGCTCAAATGTTAGCGAACGCTCAAGACCAAGCCTCGACCATTCAGAAGGTCATGAGCTCGACGTTGTGGTTAATCACGAACAAATGGCTTCACAGCTATCGCAAATTACCCACAGACCCAAATTCACATCCAAGACCATTGACCCAAATGTACTCCAGTCTATGGCAGGAAGTGAGCCCCCAGCTGTTCATCCTATACAACCTCGTGATACCCGGCATTTATCGACGAGCCCCCCTGCCATGTATATACCAAGGATACCGGATAGCACATCGATCCGCACAGTACAAATGGAACCGTCACCTATCATGCAGTTACCTACATTGCGTTCTCGAAAATCTCAACTACCGCCTAATACTGGTATCTCTATATATACCCAACGTCGTCCCCAAGATGATCTGATCGAATTGAATTAAAAGCTTGGATGGTGTCACTCGGGCTCTTCGTTGTTAATTTTGGAAAATTCGTTAGTAGGGAGGCCACCGGTTTCCACACTACCAAAGCTCACTTTGAGTTTCTCAGATTAGTGCGCCTATCCTGCATCAAGGTCAGATCTTTCTTTCTCAAGTCTGTTGTCTGCTTCTGATATTCACTAGATGCACAAGTGAATTATCCCTCCCATCGACATCGTCTTCGGCTTCCTCAGCAACCATCACGCCCTCCATGGCTTCTCATTAACGACGCGAGTTCAACGCTACTCGGAAGGTTGACTAGGCGGACATACTGAGTCTCGTCCTCGTGCCTGAGGTGTTAAGCTGCATTGCTGCTCACCCGCTGAAGTATCCTTGCCAAGATCTGCTCTTTCGACCAATTTACTCTGATCATCTTTTCCTGTGTTAAGTACGTCATTTCTAGGCTTCTTATCTCCAGCCGACGAATCATCCCCAACTTTGACCGGTTCAGTGGTTGGGCTGCTCGCCGATAATCTGTATCATAATCAATTTTAGAAGATCCTCGTTCCGAATCCCCTTGTTTGTGATCATTGTTCTCTCGACACTACAACCAGACTACCAACCTCGAAATTGGAGTCAAGCGATTGCATTTTTGTCTCCCAAGTCCACAATCTCATATCATTTGTCAGGGAAAATTGAGCAGATAATATTCTTGTTTGATATCCGAACTTGATCAGGCGTTTTAGCATGCTGTTAAATTTCGGGTTTATTCGATCCAGTCCTTCAAAGTTGCCCATACGAGTTACGGCTAGGGCAAGGTAGCAAGTTTGGAGATGTTGCGTGGACAGGGTTCTTCTCAATTTGTTATCGACCACGCTAGTTCAAAACCCTGCAATCTTGTCCTGAGGCCATCCAAAAGAATTACAATGGTACTGGAAAAGCCGAATAAGGACCTCGAGGACCGTGACACGAGTTTGTTTCGGGCGTAGATGTAAGAATGTGGTCTGTCCTTCTAAACGGATTCCAGCGAATGCTTCGGCTCAGGCCACTGCGATAAAGTCGCGGTTATTATCAGAGGTGGGAAACAATAGCAATTAAATTGGCTGTGAATTTGGACGAAGAGGGAGTTGATACTAGATGCACCATCAAATGTCATCAGTATATTATATTTGCATTCCAATAATGATAGAATTCTAACACTGTGAGATATTTTTCATCCAATTGAGGCTTAGCAGAAAATGATTTTCTGTCGATGAACATATAATTGTCTCATCCGTACAGTGGACTATTGCTAATGATAAGATGTCATAAGACCAAGCTAATTCCCTTCTAGCCATAGCCATGACGTGGTCCGTATTCTAAGAACATGATACATTACAATCGCATTGCAACCGCATGGTCAAGTTTACCGATCACCGACTCAAGCCTTTACAGTACTGTAGATCAGCAGTGAGTAGTTCCAGCACTGAACCGAAAACCAGGATTGAAGCTACCACTCGGTCTGACTGTACATGCTTCTTGATATGTTAGAATCCTTTATTATACCCTCCCTTCTCGTAAAAATCTTGCATATGTTTGACAATGGCACTTAAAGATACGAGCCACTTATTGAGATCGGTATCCAATTCCTCCTCGGTAGCGGGTTCCCCGCCATCTTTGTCAGCACGTAACTTCGCGAAAAAGTCCTTGCGGTAAGGACATGCCTTGATCGCAACCTGGGTAGAGAAATTAGATACGCTCAAGAGAACGTCGGTGAAAATACGAACAGAGAATACGCCTTTAACGATAAAATTGTGGAATTGTTTAAGAGTACTCTCATATGACTTGGTAAAGGCAACAGAAAGTTCTTCAGGTTTGTTCTCCTGAGCATTTTGAAGAGCTTTGCAAGTAAAGGAGAGACCACGCAAAAGCCACATAAGGCCTTCCGTTGCAATCCGCTTCTTCTCTCCTTTCTCGTTCTCGACAAGGTTCTCGAGTGTACGACATTTCTCTGGGACAGCATCATAACGGGCCTGAACTTTCTGAATGACTCCAGTTAATCATATGCATGCACCCAAAGGAGGTGGAATCGTACCGCGATGTTTCCATTCAAATCTGACTGGACAACTGAAAAAGCCGTAGATCCAAGAAGATCTACGGTGTATTTATGTGAGAGTGCAGGAGGATAAGGGAGTTAGTAGTGCCTACTGAAGAGACCTACTAAGCCTCTTGATGCTTCTAGAAATTGAACAGTATCTACTCCGCCTTCGATGTTGACCTCCGCGAAAGACTAGGCATGATATGAGTCCGGTAACCAGTACTTCGGATAGCAGTCACCCTGATATTTTTCAGATAAGGTGCCATTGCGATGATGAGTAGATCGTCAAGGGTTCTGCATCAGGGCTCATCGACCCATCAAAAGGCTCTCACGATTATATTCATTCACCTTGCTCATCCCAAGCCCAGCACTAATTGCCAGTAGCGACAGTTGCATACAAACTGCACCGTTTCAAAAGACATGTTGCATGCTGATGCTTCCTTGATTCCAAGCAGGTAAATAAATAGTAATCACCGATCGTTGAATCTTATCTGACGAATTGGCTGAAGCATCAAAAGTAAGCCAGAATTTTGGGCACATGTCTATACACAATTGGAGAGTCTTATCGGGGGAGAGAAAAACTGGGTAAAGTTTTTCACGATTCAAGTTCGCCTCTTTGACTTATAGCTGACATGAGGTTACAAATTGTGCAAATGCATCGTCGCTGATCTACAACTCATTGCTTGCTTTCCCTGCATATTTCGGTACTGCAAGTAACAAGGCGGTCAATTGGTGTGGTATGTTGCTTCGTAGTACACCTCAACCTAGTATACTTATTGTTGTATATTATTTTCGAACGGAAACACTAGGTGTATATATAAAATCATCATACTTCCCTATACCAAGGAATGCTGACAATGGAATAAAAACCTCGGATCGCATGTTGCTCGGACCATTCTGTGGAAGACCTGCTTGCCAATTCATCAATATAACACCAGGGATGGGCCGCGGAGTGTGTGCGGACGCTTTCCTTCAACGTCGAACAATTGTGGTGCCAAATGTTGATGAATACCCTGGTCATATTGCTTGTGATGGAGAAACAAAAAGCGAGATTGTTCTTCCCCTCGTTCTCAGAAGTGGCGAAACGGTCGGAGTCCTTGATTTGGACTGCCTCGCCCTCCATGGTTTCGGAGGCGAGGACAAAGAAGGACTAGAAAAAATAGCTAGGCTCATCTCAGATTCTAGTGATTGGTAGATTATGGTAATGTGCACTCGCAAACCGGTTCGGTCTACTGTAAGGATTCTGACTCTTGCCATTTCAGAAACTCCTGGTGTAGTTTTTCCTGAATCTGATACTTTTTATGGAGATTCTTGATTTGGTTTTTGCTGAGCTCGGCGCCTTCACCAGTAGTAAGCGGAAACCCAGCTCCATCCCAAGATCCATACGCTTCCTCAGAAACGTTAGGTGGCTTGAACATCTCATGCGGTGGCAGGCGGCCTCTTTCAATCTTCTCGAGGCGCTTCTGCCGTTCAAGCAGAATAGCTTGAGCCTTCTTCTGAGCTCGCTCCTCCTGTTGGATCCTTTTCTCGTCTCGAGCCTTGATGAGCTCAGCCGGCGGCACAAGCTTGATAAGGGCCTTCCCGTCTAATCAGTTGTGATGATTGGTGAGTAGCAGAAGTAAGAAAAATCTGAGTACCCCACCATCCTGATCGTCAAGAGCAACACCGAGCGGGACAAGGTCATCATCACGAAGTTTATCGCACATAGTCAATATGTCCTTGAGGTTGTTCTCGCCTTTGGACATGGCCAGTTGACGTATTCCATCCCGAAAAGATGATAATACTCCTAAGTAGGGCATCAAGACTTCTTCGCGCTGAACATATGATGAAGGATGAAAATGATATCGGGTAAGAAAGGAACCCACATCAGTGTTCTTAGATCCCTGATCTGCATGACCCCACCCAAACTCGGTCCTTTCTCCCTCACCGAGACCGAACATACGAAGCATTCTTCCGACCCATTGTGCGATATTCTCAACAAGATTAATATTTAGAAGCTTGCTGCGCGAATTGATGTAGATATTGGTTTTCGAGACAAGCTCTCGGAGAGTGTTCAAGGCATCTGGAGTATTGAACGAATCAGCAAGGGCGATTCGGAAAGTAGTCTGGGCATCATAGAAACTAAATTAAATGGATCAGATATCAACACAGAGACATTGAGTCGGATCATACTACCTCTTCGATAGTTCGCACTCAGGATTTTCGTAATGATGGTATCCGTCTGACTTGATTCCACCGCCACGATATTGATTAGCCAATGCTTTGACGACAGTAAAAAAATTCTGAAAGAGTAATTCATGGTTATAATATTCTTCACGACTGAACAAGTTGGAAAAACAAACATTCATGGTGACTTCAATGTTCTTGACTTCTCCGGTCAGCAATGAATCAGAAAAATCTATTCTTGTGTTCCACAACTGAGTTAGGAAGGCTAATCTCAATTGCCGAGGCGTGAATCGTTTGAGGATTTCCTAAAATCAGATGTTGAGTCTTGTCAAATGATAGAGAAATATGAAACTCACGTCGATAGTGATGAAGTTTTTCAATGATTTGCTCATCTTGAGCCCTTCAATATGCAGATGACCAGTGTGCAGGAAGTAATTGACCCATGAATTGCAATTGTGATAAGCCTGGTCGGTATTACAACTGATTCCACCTCTTCAGTCCCAAGACGCACCTCCGATTGTGCCATCTCATTGTCATGATGTGGAAATGCCAAATCGATGCCTCCAGAGTGAATATCCATATTGTCACCAAAGATAGCGCTCGCCATGACTGAACATTCGATATGCCAACCTGGGCGTCCAGGTCCCCACGGTGATGGCCAAGATGGCTCTCCTGGTTTAGAAGCTTTCCATAGAGCAAAGTCAGCTGCCGATCGGCGGCCAGTCTTACTGGCTAAGGATCCTACACCATTCAATGAATTAGATGGAACAAAATCGAATTTTCTTGGACGAACCCTCCGCATCTTCTAAAAGTTCACGATTACCTTTACTCCACGGTTCAATTTTAGCGTAATGATGATTATCTGCTTTGTCAAAAGTGAGGGTGTCAAAGTAGACACTGCCCTCCGATTCATATGCGTAGCCATTTTGAATGATCCCTTCAACAAATTCAACGATTTCAGGGATGTATTCAGTTACACGAGTGATGGTATCTGGTTCCCGAACCTTCAGACGAGCCATGTCCTCAAAAAATCTTGCCTCCCAGTATGCTGCGAGGGAACGGGATATAGCAGGATCTGTCACTGAAGACTTATACTGGAAGTGGAGTGAAAGTAAGTTAGCTGACCCATGTGAAGCTGTATCAAGTCGAACCTTTGCGTCCAGCATAGGTGCTAAAACGTCCTTGGATTCGTTGACCAGACTCTGTGCGGCTTGTGGAGATACATCACCAGATTGTAGCTGTTCTCGAGCTCTTTGAATCGCCTGAATAGCACGATTCTATGGAACATGTTCGTGAAGAACTAGAAAAGACATTGGATGATACACGCACAGCGACTGTGAAGTACATTTCGAACTTCTCATCACGCTTCAAGCACTCCCGCTTCCACTCCGAATTTCCTATCAGCTCCGAGAGTTTAGGCCAGCTCAATTCTTCCTTTTCTTCGTCCAAATTTTGACCGTCAGATAGGCTCTTGTGAACGTAAATCTTGATATAGCCAACCCAGGCTTCGTGAACCGTGTTTAAGAGGTCGAACGTCAGCGTCGTGTTATCAGCTCGGAATTTGTCAACAAGGTGGTTTTGACGAGCGCGTAAGATGATCTGCACAATATGAGTAGATGTGAATGTAAAGAGAGCAGACTGAACTAACTTTGTCATCAACGTCGGTGATATTCATAACGAAGTGAACATCATAACCAAAATAGTCGGTCATGATGCGACGAATAATGTCCTGAGTCACATAGTTCCTAGGAAATAATCACATATTAATTCGAAGTGAGCATGGGATTGACCGGGTACCTGGCGTGGCCCATGTGCGATTCATCGTATACAGTAGGACCACAGTTGTACCACTTGACATGGCGACCGTTCGTAGGTATAAACTCTGTCTACATTATGTGAAATTATTATGAAGTATGGTTTTATAACAATGAAGACAATACTAACCTTGGTCCTGGTCAATGAATTATAGACCTTTAGGACGGGCTCTTCAGGGGATTGTTTGGGTAGCAACCAGGGCGGTTGTTGAGCAACCATAGACGATGATCTTATAGTAGTATGTGCTCCTAAGTCTCGAGGAAATATTTGCAGATGGTATATGATCGAGGATTGAAATCTAAAGCTTCCACATCTGAACAGCATGATCAGATACTTCGCAGTCAGCATTGCACATCTACGGTCACATGATGTACCACATGACTAGCACCAAACTGTTCCCTTTTCTAGTCGCGAAGCTCACTTACATCTGTGCCTAACTAAACGTTTGCCGCGGAATTTTCCAAGCGATTTAGATACGATTTAACTACGCAGACGCTATCATTCATGTGTCCAAATCGAAGAAAATTAATTCTCCCCCGCAGAATTAGACCCATCACCATCTATACGTGTATCAATAACACCAACTGATAAACTAGAAACAATCTCTTGTAAGATCAAAGATTTGATTACTGTGAAATTAGCTTTACTCGGGAACTTTCCTTGAAACTCTTGTCCATGTGGGCTTCGTCGTAAATAACTCAAGAAGTGCCATCGGTAATTTTGTGCTGGAGCGATTGTAAAACCAATCTCAGTGTTCTCAAAAACCTGATTTAGGCTCCTAAGTGACATGGAAGTCATTTTGTATGGGTAAAGTCTGCGGACATTCCGGGTCCGTTTCATGAGGTCCCCAATTTAGGTTGAATCACTGGGGCCGAGAAAAAATACCCGACCCGGAATTTGACAGGTCCCTTGCCAAGGAAACGTGCTAGTCATTATTCTATATCTATTTTCAAGCTGACATCGGGAAAACTCAATCGTATTCACTGACATCAATTGACATCAATTCAATGTGCGTCCAGATAGCTCTGTGCGGATTCAACGGCCTAATTTCATGAGCTATCTGGGCCTGGTTTAGATATCTGTGAGGTTTTCATATACATATATCACTTCCTCTGATCTCACGTCTGCTTCTCTCATCATTCAATCTGATTAGCTCAATTCTGATACTTCCACGCACAAGTTGATGTACTTCAATTCGCCACTAAAAACTCTAACCTTCGGCGCCTAATACTATTAACGAATAACGGCTTTCTGCAAGTATCTGGAGTCCCATCAAACTTGTCACAGGGAAAGACATAAATAACTGTTGAATATCAAGGTATTTAAATCGGTGTCGCTATCTTGCCGCCTTCCCTCGGCTTACCCATCCTCGGGTTTCTTTCCGCAGCCCATTCACGGACAACATCATGCAACGACCAACGTGCACTGGAATGCGCATTCGAACGACTCAGGATGCGCAGGTCATATTTCATGCTGTTCATCTAAACCTTCTTCCTATGATAACACGGCGTCTGGATAACGAAGAACGTCGGGAAATACGTTCAGGTTGCGTTTATGTTTGGGAGGAGCGCAGTCCTAGCACCGAGACGCACGGCATGGTACATATTTGCGTGTACAGCACACAGTAATCTTGGCCACTAATCCGTTCACTGCCCGTCAGGTCGGAATTGAACGATGGACAGATTCGCGTAGTTGGGGGCCTAGTCGGGTTAGGGATGTGAGTAACTGATCATGCAGGATTCTATCTGAGTACAATGTTGATAATACCCACTTCAAAGGAATTTCTATATTACCATGAGAGGGATCGCTCGCCTGCCGAATTGGAATTGGCCTCGGACTCTGACACCACGTATGTGGATTCCCCTGTTCGTGCGCTTAATGGGTAGTAACAACCAATGGTGGTTGCTATGTTTATCACTGCCAATACCCTGTGTGTTTATCAGACTTACGAGTCACGGACCATCACCGCCGCGCGTCCGAAGGAACAATCTTGTTAAGCAGACGTATTCGGTACTCGTCCATACATTGGCACGAGGCCGACAGAAGTGGCATCTGAGTATGTGCTCTGCTTCGTGGGCGTCCAACTATCAGGCTGAATGACAAGTACATTGACAGCGGCATACTTTACGAATGATTCCCTGGGGAATCTTCACACTATTAATGAGTTTCCTGAGCTGGCATCTCTTCATGTCCCACCCGGAAAGTACCTGAGCGCTAGATCCATAAACAAGAGTACGAAAATAGGACCTTATCCTGGTTCTCATGGGACTGGTCCTTTCGGAGTTCCTGGAGGGTGAGCAAATTTTAAAACAAGCTTTAGAATATATGATGCTGATTTGATTACACATTGCTGTGACTTGCATTGCAATTAATTAATCAATCGACCCTATTTTCGATCCGGCAGGCAGGACAGGATTCCACGGCTCTACAGGATACAAACACACCCTCCGTTGTTAAACTATGACAGTAATGCTCCACAACATGGTGCTTTGGCACCCCTTGCATACCTGGAAAGAATTGCTCCTCCTCGTCGGCATCCTATGGATGAGAAGGCGCTTATGTCTTTCTCATGTCAGATCAACTGTAGTGTTCTTTAGTCCGGATAGTTGCTTGTACATAGCTATCCTTCATTTCGGCTCTGGTGAACCCGGCTGGGAAGACATGTTTCCTCGGCTTCTAAAAGGATATTATTTATATATGAATTTGTAAGGACTCCTTGTGCTGTATTCTTGATATACCCACTGCCACATTGATGCACTCCGTTGGGTGCTGTTATGTCGATGTTATTTCAATATGTATACTTTCCATGAATTGCTCTCCTATAACGGTTTATGTTGTATAGATTTCCGCGGTGGAATCGAAGTCTTGATTTTTACGCGCAGGTAGGCTTCTGGTGAACTGCGGTCTTCCGACGTCTGAGAACACGGGAACTGGAAGGATTCTGTGCATAATGTGGGTGTATACAACTTCTTCCTCCTTGATCGGAAGGGAGCCGCTGACAAAGGACAGGTAGGGATAGACAGGCGCTAGTGATGATTCAAGACACCCTTGTTCGAAGCATAAGTGGGGTATGTGTCAATTTAGCTTTACAGGCTGTGTGAACGGGAGAATGTGATCTAGTCTATGTCAATGTATGTTTTCCAAAGCAGGCCGAGGTGCAGCCGTTGGTAATCGGATATGACTCAAAATATGTCCCTCTGCGATCGACAGAACGGTTGGCAGTATGTATATCCCACCCTTGAGTATCTCTCCAAGTTTACCTACCTCCTCTTGCCGCATGCAGCATCCCACGTGTACCAACACCCGCATCCGTTCAGTAAACGATGCCCACAAAATATTCTATGCTGTCCAGCAGGGTGTTCTCAGGATGGTCACTCGTAGGCTCGATACCGATGAACGCATGCAGCTCCGGTCCGGTTGTGTCTATGCCTGGGAAGAACGTGGTACCCATACCGAGCCCAACGGGCTCGGCATCGAGCGTTTCACCGAGGGTCGTCGTTGGTCGCCTTCGCGTGTGCGCGATGTATGTATTTTCTTGTTCCCTGTCGCTGAACTACACCCATACATTTGATTCTGATAGGAGTTTCTCTTCTACTACGAGAAATACTTGCCTTCGTTTGACTGCACAAACCCGTGAGTTATGCTTCGAGAACAATATATAGAGACCGAAACAAGTGACTAGACATCCGCCGCGCGATTGGGATCCGCTGGTGAAGCAAACATACTCTGTCTGGGTTGAAACTGACAGAGGTCGCCGGAAATGGCATCTTAGTGCGCTTAACGCGTCGACTTTGCGATTATGCGCTTATGTGTATTCCCTACTAGCTGCTTACTTCACCCAGGCAACCGTGGATCAGCTGGATTCTATTGACAACATGCAGGTGGTGCGTGATTTTGTTGTGCCGGAGAGTGTGTTCAAAAGCACGAGGGTCACCAAAAGCCGGGACAAAAACGATACTCGAAAATCTTCCAAGTTCCCGGATGCCTCAACAACTTCGAGATGGGCTCCCTCGCCTACACCTACTTTACTCACTTGGCCTGAAACATCTGATCAGATCCTCATGTTCCAGCCATATGTCTACTCTAATCAGGTACAGACAGAAGTGCTGGATCAGCAATTTCTGAACCCCTCCGTACGTTCTTCCAACTCTATCAACCCCACGAACTTTCGAGACCTGGATCAACACCATACTGAAGCGCATCCGCCCTCTACTTACTCTCGAAATCCTGCAGATAACCTCCGTCATGATCTTCGCGAATATCATTATATGTCCCAAACAGTTCCTGTGACTGACACTACATGTTCTTCTGCATCCCTGTCTCAGACTCGGCCAAAGGGTGAACAAATTCTGCCGCCTCATTCAGTTCATACTCCAGCGACGTTTCTCCCTGCAAACTTCTCTCTCTCGGTGACATCCGACAATACTATGCATGGATATTCCTCGCATGACCAATTTTTCCCATCGACGCCTTCATGGGAACACGTGAATTCTGGATCCGGAAACCTCAACCAGCGAGATGGATCTGCTAATCTTGCAGCCTCTGCCACCCCAACAATATCTTCCTATTTGCCATTTCACAATGCGATAAGCCTTGACAGTGAACCAGAATCATGTCAAATAATGGCGCCGTGTCTAAATCCGGTTCATGAAAGTCCCACTAGAGGAAATGGCACTCCACGAGAGAGCTTGCCTTCTCTTAGTATGTTGCACCAGACTTATTTGTTTCTCTATGACTTCTCGGTGTCAATAGTTACCTCAACTATCATGTCACCATCCTTTGAGGCCTTCTCCAATAAGCCCTCTATATCTGCTACTGAACCATCTCAGAAATTCAAGCTATTCCTAGGGTCAGATGAGGGGTCTCTCGACCTTGCTCCACTTAGTGTCCTTTCACGGCACCGGCCGTACCGGAGGGAGCCCGCTGACGATGAGGTATTGCGACAGTTACCTAGATCTCCATGATTGGGGGCATTTCCAGTCCAACCTATCGTTTATCTTGCGTCTTTTTCTAGTGCTTTTTGTCCTGCTTGCGCTGCTGTTTCGTTCTCAATTCTTGCGAGACCATAGCCCATTTTGCCCTCTATTGTGGCATGCTTGTCCTTTGGTGTTGCTTGTTGTTGAGTGTCCCTGCAACGGTTGTTTTGGAAGCCATGATTTTGATAATCATTGTAATGGTACCAATTCTGGTTGGATATCTCTTGTCCCACCGTATTTTAAGTACATCTGAGAATGTTCGAACAGAAACTATATCATGACATACTTTTTGGATACAGATGGTGGATGCATGTAATAACAATTGTCCATACTTATTACATGCATTATCTTCTTCGTCTCATGGACTAGACTTCTATTATAACAGCCCGTGGTGTGAAGGAGAAATAGCTGGACAGCACATACACCGTCCCTCCGCATCTAATCTGGTCACCAACACCTGAATGCAAATGGTCTTCCAACCTCCAGCTAAATGAAACAAAGATGGGCACCCAGGATAGTATGTTACATATATAGATTCGACAGCAGACAAGACGGTTGGCCCAAAAAAAATTATTGATGACGCTACTCTGAGAGAAAATGCAATTGAAAACAATATCTGCGGCGTTTCCTCTTCCCCATGCGATGCAGTGGACAGCAACGCAAGTCGACATATGCTGAATGACATACGACTGAGGACTAAAAGGATGTCGCAAAAGATTTGTGTGCAGATACGGGTTGATTCGAGGTATGCTGAATTTGTAAAGCGACTGATAGAAAATATGCATATGGTTCAACAGTAATGCAAGAATGTAGATGGGAGCTTGCAGGTGCCTGAGGTATCGGGAAAGGAAAGACCGGGTGCAGGAAGCAAACGTCGTATACGCTTGGTGTAAGAAACCAAGTAGTAAGGGATACATCGGGTGAGGACAGAAAACGGAGAGAGAGTAGCTGTAGCATCTTGCCTGCTGTTGATTGCTGAAGTCGTTCACCACTCAAATTCGCTGTTGAAAGAAGAGCATCAATGCCACAAAGATGAGCAGCGAGGTAAATCAAAAATTACCCAGTACACTTAGCAAACAGATAATCTTTTCCATTAATGTGGATCATTCCATCCTTGAGAATGCACTTCCACTTATTCTTGACACGAGCAACCTGAGATGGAATGAACATTTCATCCTCCCTCCCTTAAACGCTGAGGATGAACACACCTTGTCGTAAGTGCAAAAGACAATATCAGTATCACCTGTACCTCCTTCCTCTGCCTCTGCCTCGTTTTCAGTATCTGAGTCGTCTAGATCACTGTTGATCGCCTCATCATCTTTGGAGGCGGCTGACGTTTGTTGTGACGATTGCACGGAACTAGGCTGAGGTAAAGAAGGGTGAGACGGCCGAGGACCGTATCCTGTAGGTTCAGGTGAATCTTCTCCAGACGACTCAGATGGTCCATCAAGTTGTGGTATCCGCTGCCCTCCAGATGCAGATTGGTTTCCCGAGACAGGAGAGTGGCCATTGGCAGTGACAGTTAATGATGAAGCACGGTTCGCCTGTGACTGAACGGGCGGAACATAAGGCCGAGTGGATGATGCCTGTTGTGGAGTTTGTGCAGGCCGACCGAACTGAATGACACCAGTTTGCCCTCCAGGATGAGGAGTAGCTGACTGCGGCGGTGGCAATGTCCGACTGAGATTGGGGCCAGGTAGTCCATAAACGCTGGACGCGAGCATGTAGCGGTTGTCTACGGGCTCAGACTTAATTTGTGGTTGGCTAGTTGTAGTTATGGAGGCGTAAGGATTGGAATAGTGTGTTTGCATCATGTGCATTGCGTGCGTGTAAGGATGATGTGCTGGTTGATGTACCGATGCCACCGACTGTTGAGGTTGCGGAAGAGTCTCGAATTCAGCAACATGAGATGCTATTACTTTGTTTTCCCATTTCTAGACCGGATGAGATCAAATACGAATCCGGGAGACATTAACTTACGTTCTGCAAATCCGCCAGGACTTCCTCTGAGACACCGTACTCGTCAAATTCGGATTTCATGTTAGCGATAACATCGTCAATGACAGTGCGATAGATACCAGGCTCAAAAATCCCAAGAAATTCCGTTGTTAAAACCGAACGCTCTACTACAGGCAGCAATCGGTGAGCAGCTCACCACTATCTTATTAGACATCTGCTTTTCTTATTCGCCGTCGCAGTGTTGGGGACTGGGAATGAGCCGCTACGCTGCGGGGGCCGAGGAGATGGTGGGATTGAATCAAGTTCCCTTTTATACTACATGCACATCACGGGAAACCCAGGACAATTCAAACTCCGACATGATGTTACATTGATTCAGTTGATTCCCACGCACAGACCTCCTTCAGGTAAATGTGACTTCCTTCACTAGAGAATACATTAGGTTCAGAACTCCTCTCAATGGTTCTCTACGTCATTAGAAAGACGAAGATTTGAACCGTTAGCCACGAACATTGAAGACATTGTCAAGGATAAGTCACTTCAAACTACAAATGCCTCTATTTCACTCGACTTGAATCCATCCTCTGAGGACAGTGGAGAAACTCACCAAGTTGTCTAATAGAGAGCGCATGAAAGAGGAGCAACAGTGATGGACAAAGCTCTCCTCAAGTGGCCACAGTGGCGTCATCTGCAACAAGGGCATAAGATGTGATTGATTACAACAGGTACAATCCACTGTACTAGTACAATTGAGCCGTTAGAACATTTTAATGTTTATTATTTCGATCAATATTTAACCATTCTGCGGCAATGAATAATCTCACCATCACAGCCGATTTAACGCTATTGAGTCAATGATTGTGGAAACACTGACCAGGCTCTCGTTCTGGCCCGCAGCACATGTTCTTGGACAATATCTAAAAGTAGCTTCCCGCTCCCGCATAGTTCGCGTTTGTGGATCTGGTGGCAACTGGATGATCTCCCAAGTCGAGCGACTCAGCTTGCCGTTGTAAATCGACTACCGACCCCGGGCCAAATGCAGGTACTGGGAGAGAGTAAGGCCGTAACTTGGCGACCTGCAGTCCCGTAGAAATACGAGCTTGAAGTTCAGCTTGAGTAGGAATGGGCTGGAAATGTAGCTAGTATGAAGGTTGGGTATGCGTAGTTGAGGCAACAAGGTTAAACACGCACAGAATCATTGGCCTTCTTGTAATATGTATGAAATGTTTTAATGCTTTCCATCTCCTCCAAGATCTGAGTTTTCCTGTCCTGTCCTTTGTCCCCCTTGCCGAAATGTAATAATCTGCTGCCTTTCATTTCCTCCAGTTCTCTTTTCGCCCACCCGAGGAACCCTACTGCATATCCTGCTTGACTCAGTCCTCCATTCTCGCCAGCATCAACACCGAGCCACTTATAAGCCAATGCCGCGTGGAACGTAGTTTCGTCCGTCAGATACTTCCTCAGTTCTGTTGAAATGTCACTGCCACCTGACGCCTTCGCCAGTGATTTTGCAGAGATAAGCAGCGATCGACATTCGAGATGGAGTTTCGCGATGAAATTCGGCGAAGGGTGAGACTTTGATAAGGGAGGGCCAGGATAAACATTGCTGTCAAATATAGCTTTTGATATGTGTTTGCGAATGGCGAGTGTCTGCGCATCGGCCAAGGAGAGCCTTGATCAGATGGGGTGTCTTCAGCATTCAGTACGATCAGGAAAGGGATTCCTCACTTACTTGACCAACGCACCGATGACCTCTTGTCTCAAATCAGGTGGACGTGTAAATCCATTTAACCCACCTGGTCTGTTCAACTCCCACTCCGGGAGGAGTATCTCTGTGATGTACGAAAAGACCCCGCTAGCCTTGCAGAGAAAACTGAACGCCACATTAATTTGCTCATCTTTTCTTTCCCGCTGTTCTTTGCCCACTGTACGATCACGCTCATAGGGGCCGACAGATTGTACTATAACATAACCAAGATTTGAGAGCGTAAACGCATACGTTAGGAGAGTAAAGACGAGATCTGCATGGAATCCCGGAACCGTGAGTCGGGGTGAGTTGCTGAGGACAGTGTTGGAAAGCGTGGTGCGCCAGTTGAATGCTAAAAATGCCGCTCAGACACAAGGAAACTGTTGAATTGCGGGATTATACTCTCGCACAGGGTTCCCACTTGAGCCCGATATCATCATGAGCAACACAATTTATCAGTCCGCATATGATTGGTATATAATCTTCCAGGAGCTGCAACGAAAAATCGATGACAAGACATAATATTTAATCCAAATTGCTGACTTTTGTCAAAGAGAGGTAATCTCTGGTCCCATCTTCTGCTCGTTTACACTTTTTTAAAGCTTGTCTCAGATTTGCTCTAGCTTCAGTAGCTTGCAAGATGCCAATGGAGGTTACTCTGCCAGCACTCTGATCCAAACAGAAATCAGAAAAAGAGATGGCACCAGTTGTCGGTAGCTCATATAGATACATGATAGAATGATAAGAAACACAAGAATAAGGAACCAAAATGAGTCGACCCAGGCTCGAACTGAGGACCTTCTGTGTACACTTGTTAGACAGATGCGATAACCAACTACGCCATCGACCCTTACTGTATACCTCAATATAATTATGTATCACAAATACATCAAGCTGATAGGACACGCGCCTAGAAGACATCCTCCCTGACCATTAAGATGTTTGCTTTAAAATCGAGGAATAAACTCGATGCTGCGTCCTCAGCCCTCATAGTCTCGAGGATAGCATTTTCTCTCTTTGGCCTCTCCGGTAGTTTGAAGCATGACCAGTTACTTTCGACACCTTTGACCTCTTACTCGCAGCGTCAGTCCCTGCTTTCATCGTATACGATTTGGTCTTATTGTCTCGCCCAGTGCAGGAAGGAATCTTTCTCTTCAAGAGTGGAAAGGACCCATACTCTGGAGGAACATTCCGTCATGTAAATTCTTCGAGCCCTGTCCTGTCGAACCCCTTATTGATCCTCTCTTACAGTCTCCTCTCCTCCTGGCTTTCTTCTCTGTGATACTTCCAGAGTGTCAAACGTATGCGTCGATCACATGGACGCTTTTTGATCTTCTCGGCGCTTGGGCTCTTGTATCTACATGGAGGGCGCGTCAAAATGTGCCGAAGTCATCGAGAGACACGGTCGTCGCTGCCAGGTAATTGTGAATGTCAACCTTTCATTCTTCCACTCAGATCTTTTTAGTTATCTCCTTAATCCATATGTGTTCTTACCGACACTTGCACTTTCATCCTCAAGTCTCCAATCTTCCCTGGTTCTCTTGACCGTTAAATACACTGCTGAGGGTTGGAACTTGCCTTCTCGCCTTGTCTTTTTTTGTTGACATCTTTCCTAGGTCGAGTGTCACCTGCCTTATTCCTTCTTTCTCTCCTCTTTCACATCGACCTTTCGAACTTCGCCCTCCTAGTGCCGGTATCACTGCTCCTCATCAGTGATCCTCACTCACGCCTCGCATCTCCACGACCATCAACTGCAAATTTTCGTCACACCCTTCCTCTCGTCGGAGAATTCATCTCATATACTATCATTCTCTCCATTGCTTCAACCATAATCGTTGGTGGAACTCAGTGGATACCTCAAACATGGGGAGCGACGTGCGCCTTGTTCATCTCATTCATCCCTGATACGCTTCCCAACCAATTGCGGTAATTCTAGACTGACCCTGCCTGATCTGACACCGAATACCGGTTTATGGTGGTACTTCTTCACTGAGATGTTTGATCATTTTCGTCCGTTCTTCCTTGTGGTTTTCAGTGTGAGTATCTGCGTTCTCAATCGTGCCAGCACACTCACGCCCCTTTTCCTTTAGGTTCACCTTCTCATATATGTGATACCCATGTGTATTAAATTTCAGTGAGCCCTTGCGTTCCCTTTTGCCTTGTCAAGGACTCAATTGTGCAGATATGACCCCCTATATACGATATTCCTCCTTCTGGGAGTGCTCGGAACATTCAAGGCATACCCAACGCTTTCTGATCCTGGCCTATTCTTGAGCACACTGTCCATCTTCCCCGAAGTTTATCCCTGTAATTATGCTTCTAAGAGTAGATGGGGCCCTTCATTGACTTGTTCTTTAGATCTTCGGCATCCCATGGTCACAGCCCTTATTCACCTCCACGCGGCACTCCTCATGCCCCTCTTCAACCACCTTTGGCTCAACACTGG
>Ga0157357_1000306_pt1 | contig 20697 bp, 21 predicted proteins | sample AttcapACBM1_FD_111485 | JGI IMG/M metagenome (GOLD analysis project Ga0157357, IMG submission 111485) | Fungus gardens microbial communities from leaf cutter ant in Botucatu, State of Sao Paulo, Brazil - Atta capiguara ACBM1 | ecosystem: Host-associated > Fungi > Mycelium > Unclassified ... | reverse complement strand
ACTTCTTTAGAGCTACAAAACATCATAACCCCCAACTCCTTAATCTTAGCCCACTAGGAGGACCAATCTTTATGCCCAAAGAATCATGGCAATACTTAGGGTTTATCTTCAACAGAAAATTATCTTTCCACCAGCATGTTTGGTTTTATGCCATCAAAGCCATATCAACCATCAAGTGTATGAAACTACTAGAAAACTCTATGAGAAGTCTCCTCTCCTACAAAAAATGACTTCTTTTTTAATTATGTGTTCTTCCAATTGCCTTCTATGAACACCAACTTTGGTACTTCAAGAGAGCCTCCACTAACTACCTATTCAAGGAATTGAGGAAGATGTAGAGAAAAGTAGCACTCTAAATCACTAGAGCATTCCATACTTTACTTACTTGGGATGTAGAGGCAATAGTGGAACTTATACTAATCCACTTATACTTAGACAAATTAAGCAGTCATTATTACCTTAGGGTTACCTCTCTTCCTAATCAACACATCATCAAATTACTCTTTGATGATCAACACTTCAATAACCCTAACCCACATTGACTCATCATGAACAAGCTTACAATAAAACAAAAATTTTTAGTCAGGAGCTCTCTAGTCAGCTCTATTAACCAATCAAACAAACTTCAACCAGCTTTTGACAGGCTCCACAAAGATATTTCTCTTGGTTTTCATCTCATAGACTGTTACAAACTTCATTCAGCTTGTATCTCTACAACCAGTAGACCAATTTTCACAAACTAAGTTGTACTGTAAAGCCCCAAATGAAGGCTATTTGCACATATGTGGGATGTACAAAAGTAACAACAAACAACCAAGATATCAGGTCATCAGTAACTGTAAAATCTTTGTTTGCTAATATCTCATGAACACAATTAAACTTATGTTGGAAAGTGCTCATTACACCATTTCTAATGATATATAATATATAACATAGAAATAAATATCCATAGAGATATAAGCATATCAATGTAGTGATATAATTAGTTATCTTCTAAAATTAGCCTGACAGCTGCTATGACAGATGACAGCTCCTATCAGGTACAAGTTTTGATCATGTGATGGCAACAGCTTGCACATAGACTATCATTCTTTTGTATATATACTTCTATATCTAAGGATTAGACCTCAGACTTAACAACATCAATTATTTCTGTTGATACTACTTATTACCTATTATTATTATCTTCTTATACTGAACTTCTGAAACACTATTAAGTTTAAGCATCACAACCAGTGAGTAGCTCATTTGTGATATAGACACTTTTTCATCTTGGTTTTCTTTTTATCTAACTAACAGAAAAAATATCTCTAATTTATGTGTTCACTTCCATGTCCTGAATGTGTTTTCTCAGAATACACTTTTTAACTCTGGGACCATCATAGCTATTGCTGATACCAGTATCAAAAACAACATTGTCACAGCAGTCTCCCATATCTTTTCAAATTGTGGGAAATTATCCAAGAAAGTTCATCATGCAGTCAATGTCACCACAACTGAAGCTGAATTATTTGCCATCAGAAGCACCATCAATCAATCCTGCCAAGTCACTAATGCCAATAAGATTATCATCATTACAGATGCTATTTATGCTGCCAAGAAAATCTTTGATTCATTAGCACATCCATACCAGCTACAAGCAATCAAAGCAGCTCAGTGCCTAAGGAACTTCTTTAACAAAGACCCTAACAACATGGTTGAATTCTGGGAGTGCCCAAGAAAGTTGGCATGGCCACCTCATGTTGAAGTCGATAAAGAAACAAGGCAGCATCTATTTATTCCTCAATTCCCATACAAAAATTCATGGGACTATAGCAAGAAAGAAGAGTGTGATGGCATAATCTGCTCATGGCAAATGATGTTTCAGGCTTCAGAATATAAAGGCAGAAATTTCCTCAAGCTCCTTGATGATGAAGGACATCTCACATCTCCAACCTATACCAAGGGAGGTGCATGGCTTAAACACTTCAGCCATGAGAGCCATTATGAACCATGCTCCCATAGGAGAATACTGCCTTTGCTTCTTCCCCAAAGAATCATTCCTGTGCCCAAGCAGTGACTACTCCATAGAATCAAGACATCACATACTTCACAACTATAGGAGACACAGTAAATACTGGAATCCCAATAGGGAATCATTAGCAAACTTCACAGCATTCCTCACCTTCAACCCAAAGGCTTTTGTTTTTCCAAAGGGCATTGGATAGTTTTCACACTCTCCTTTTCTTTCTTTTCTTCTTTTCTATTTCACTCCAGTCTTTTCTTATGTGTTTTTCATGTATTTAGTCCTATGTATGTAGCTACGAAGTAACTACCACAGTCTGCCTTTGCGCTCCGTGTAATAAATTGTTGACTTAAAAAAAACATAATCATTCTATAGATATGTCAGCAGTATTCTACTAGATTGGAACAGACTGTAGAGTACTTAAGGTAGTTGTCATCTTCAGCAAACCCCATTCTGTTCTCTTAAGTTCTTTCTGAAGGTAAATCACATACTGTGCATTGGTTAGATGATATACTTAGATTCTTTCTAGAGTTTTGGGACTCTTCTATGCTTTTGCCTAGTTGCCTTGGCACAATCTAGATCCTGACTAGGCTAGGTAGCTACCAATGTTATCCTAGAGTGAATAAGGACTTATCATGCCTTCAGTCTCCTGACAGTGATGGTGAAGGGACACTAGGCTCAGAGTTTGTAAAACTAGGGATTGCAGAAATATGCTAAACTTGCAAGTTTGGTTTGGAGGTTTAGGTTCAAACTTAGGTTTAGAACTGAACTTGTACAGTTCTAAAGAGTAGGATAACACATAAACACAGGCTGAACTTTGGTGGCAATATCTCCAAATGGACATAAGAGGAGATCAACAGGGTACAGTATAGTACAAAATGTGGGAAAAACTGGCTTAAGGACTGCCTCGGCGCGGTTTCAGAAACATCCAGTGATAATTCCCTTTGATCATATCTCGCCTTCAGAGAATGATCTCATCCGAGGACGACGTATTCAGCTCACCAGATCCATTCATAGTTGACTGCGACGTTCTGGAAGCAGCTAAGGAAAACGTCCAGCCTCTAGGCACAGGTCGTCGCGTAACCGCTCTCTCAGCCATTCTCTCAGCTCCACATGCCCACCGTGAAGCTAAACTCCAGTTAACGAGAAATCGTCTCCGCATGAATGTTGAACTTGCTCTTGCCTCTACCTCGTCTCAATCAGACGAAATGCAGGATCTTGAAATACCTAACCCTTCGAATGCTTTAGATGCTTATTGGAACTTCGTCAGCTGGACTATAGATAATTATCCACAAGGTCATAGCGCTGAATCCGGTTTACTGGAGCTGCTGGAGGAAGCAACGAGGATTTTGAAAGATCATGATGACGGAAAATGGCGGAAGGATGTCAAGTATTTAAAGCTTTGGTTGTTATACGCCAGTTATGTGGAGAAGCCTGTGGTGATTTACAAGTTCTTGGTGGCGAATGAAATAGGCACGATATGGGCGCTACTATACGAGGAGTATGCTGCAGTTCTGGAACGAGATGGTCGGTGGGTTGGCTTTGATCTTCACTCACTTCACTTAAAGTCTGATAGAGCTGCTCTAGATGTAAAGAAGCAGATGAAGCATATAGTCTCGGTATTGCTCGCCGTGCAGTCTCGACAGAGCACCTTCAAGAACGATACAATGATTTTCAAAAACGTATGATGAACAATATGATGTTTAACCCTGCACCTCCTCCCGGAAATTTGTCTCAAAAATCCCGAGCTGCACTTACGACGACCTCTCTCAGACCTCCTTCCTCATCTACAGCAGGACAAACTCCGCGTAGCATCTCAATGCCCATGGCAACTTCAGCCACTTCCAACTCATCCAAACTCCGAGTTTTTGTTGACGCAACAAGCTCTACCTCCCCATATACAGACGACCCACTCCAACCGTCAGGTACATGGCAAGATTTGGGCACGAGAAAAACGAGAGTGAAGGAAAACATGCCAGAGATGAAGAAAATGACCGGTACGACGTTGAAACAGGCTGGGAAGAGTAAACGCGTTGCTTCTTCGTCCTCTGCTACTGCGTCTTCATTAAGTTTTTCAAGCTCAAAATCCGGGAATGGAGGTATGAGTGCTGGTTTTTCCGTATTTAGAGATCCAGGGCCAGAGGGAGAATCGGGTATTCCCACTTCTTTTGGTGATACTGCTATGCCTCCGCCTTCCACCATCCCAAAAGTAAAGACAGAGTCGACGAGACTGGGGAATAGTACATCCGGTGTATCGTTGCCGAAAACACCGGCGAGGAGTACATTCGTGCCTTTCATAGGCGGCTCAAGCTCAAATCTGGATACTTCATTGATGACGTCTGCGCCAGGAGGATCTCTAGCTACTCCAAGATCCACAGCATTGCGAGACGAAGTAGGTTTATGTACCCTTCCTCTTTCTTCTCAGATGGCTGATTGGAATGGCTTTCATAGCCTGTGTCGATGTCCGCACTAACTACGTCCACAGTAGCAACAACATTAACCGACTCTGCTATCAAAGTCAAAAAAGCAGGACTCAAATCCCCTCTGCTGATGAGCTCGGAAGCGGAAGCATTGAGGAAGGATCCATTGAAGAATTATCAAGAGCATGAGCGTGAGCTAATTTCTGGTGGTTTCAATGTGTGGGGTGATATATGAGAGAAAAGGAGAATGCGAACTGAGGAGAGGTGATAGAGGGGCTCTAGCCGCAGATACTGGTTTGGAGGTATAACCAGTTGGGATTGAACCCTTGAAGTATGGGTTACTTTTAGTAGGCCCCGAGGTAGGATTCTAGGGTAGTAATGTGTATAGTCGTTTGATTAAAGATTGTGACATCCGTTCCTTTGTTTTCGTTCGTCGAGTTTCTTTAACTTGATGAATTATGTTTCTTTGACGGTCTACTTTGTACCGTTAAACGGAGATATTAGGCATTGGTTGCATAATTTTTGAGTTGACATATCACATGATTATGTTGGCGCCACAACCGCACCAAAGATCTCATATTGAGTTATAAGCCAATAGCATTAGGAAAACCATTGATGATATGCTTATAAAGCTACAGGCAGGAACATTCAATTCTATCCAGTGTATGACGCTGATTCGAGCAGCTCAGCGAGGAAATCGGGGAGTTTATTGCTGTGATCTCTCTGAAGCAAGTCACCACAAGGTATATTACATTGAGTCATCCATCGATCAGCCAAAGTGTCAATCTAAGCACGAGTAAGTCTAAGCAATTTGTGGGGGCAATGGTAGACCTTGGTTGTACCAAGTATGTGTGTCAGAGGACTAGAGGGGGGGGATACAGGGATTCCATTTGATAGTCTCGTGTTTTCCGATTCCGAGGAGGCGGTGCGGTCACTGTGGTGTATTTGAGAAGAGATTCTAGAATTGAGTCAGCTTCTAATCCAGCGGTTTCCGCTTCGGCTGCTAGCAGGCACTGTAACTGTGTTCGAGGTTTTGCTCATTTCCCTATTACCTTGACATTAAGCTTTCATTCATATTCTTCACGAGGAAATCAGGGGCTCAACAGGCTGAGCTTGAGATCCAGAACGCAGAAGCTTTGACGGATCTTTATTTGGGATAACTGAGGCGGGTATATAGTGTCCGTGGAATAGCTTTTCTCAGGTCCTTCGTGACTTGCGGCACCACCTCTCCTCCCTGTCAGAAAGGCTGCTTACCTTCCCCGACATTGATGACGATGACTCGGTACTTTTGGACGTTGGTGATGATGATGCTTGTAATGTGTCGGATTTCTGCTGTGGCAGTACCAGTGGAGCGACGACAGCCAGGGTGGGTTTTGTGTGGGGGACATGGTTGTGTAATGCTGATGATGGGAGTAGTTTTTGGAAATTATTATTTACGAGACCGATAGCGCCTGACGAAGAATTTGTGCGGCTGCATCGGCGAATGAGCGCACGGCGGCGACATCCAGTACGTATGATATTGTCTGCCGTGCCGTCGAAACAGGCGTTGACCCAGTGCTTTTTGCAGTGAGTTTTTGTTCTACAATGTAGAGTCAGTAAATAGGATGCATGAGAGAAGGTTACATAAGCACTGGATAGAACTTTTTGCCAAGTACTGTGGCTTGCGATCCTCGATGGATCTCACGTATACTGTGCCCTCTGATCATGGAACCCGACCACACCCGTGTCTACATGACCCGGTTCTCTTTGTTACGAATCTCCCCGCATATGTGTCTGATGAGACGCTTGCCTCTGTACTGGTAGGGTACGGGCCTTTCAGACCTAAAATCATCCGCGATGGGATGCAGGCGACGGTGTCTGGTGCGATTGAGTTCCGGTATCTTGAGAAGGGTCTGTTCTTGTGTATTTTTTCAATGTGTTCAGTAGTATTCACTCGTTACTCTCCAGCGGAAAAGGCACTTTCTGTCCTCCAGGCATGCTCCATCCCCAACACTAACCCTCCTGTTCCCCTTGTTCTCTCTCCATTCCCGCTCACGAGTCCTCCAACGCCACTTCCACCTCCCTCCGCACACCCCAGGCTTGTCAAGCATCTCCCTCCCGGCTACTCCGATTCCCAGCTCTATGATCTCTTCAGGCCTTTTGGCGCATTGGCATCTGTGCGTACACATACCCAATTTGGCGCTGACACAGGGATCATCGAGTTTTGGAGCGAGGAGGATGCTCGTCAGGCTGAGGAGGCCATGCATTGCGCAGACGTAGAGGGTCAGAATATTGCTGTCCAGATCTACACACCCAGGAGGGCGAGCGGCAGTATGGCTGACTTTAATGTCACTGCGCCCGCCTTTGTGCCTACGAGTCCTCAGTTTGGCTCCTTTTCTCCTCAGGTGTGTTTGGTTTTATGAAAAATGATCTGGAAGGCTGACTGTGTGGGCAACAGTATTCGCCATCACCACCACGACCTGCGCCATTCCCTGCTGTCCGATCACCAGGACCATTCATCCATGGTCCTGGGCAGCAGGTTCAGCTAGCTCCAATGACTGGCCCAGGTTCTTCAAGCCACAGCGGTCTTATTGACCCCTGTAATCTCTTCTGCAAGGTTCGCGTGCCGTCCCGCAGTCCCTCTATTGTCATGCTAATATATTGCAGAACTTGGACCCTGATATCGATTCAAATGGTTTGTTCACACATTTCCGTCAGGTGAGTTTACGAGCTATGGCGTCGTGGTCCTCCACCGATAACTGTATGATCCAGTTTGGTCAAATTGTGAGGTTCGTCTTCCCTGTGTATGCGAACAAGTGTGAGATCCTAAGCGAACTTCAGCGCTCGTGTTATGCGAGATGAAGCGGGTGTTAGTCGTGGATTTGGCTTTGTTTCGTTCCAGAGCCCTAGCCAGGGTATTTTACATCCGCCCTGAGATCAAGCTTATACTAATTAATCGTTTGACAGCTGCTGCGGCCTTGCGTGCTATGAATGGAGCACAATTGAATTCCAAGGCCATCGTAGTCCGGCTCCATGAGCCGAAACAGCTTCGTCAGGAGAAGCTTGCTCAGCGATATGCTGGATATAATGGTCATCCGAGGGGTTCTAGCGGTGCTACTAGTCCTGCTGCTAGCGATGCAGGAGAGACACTTGTCGGCGGATGGTCTAGTCCTCGTACCCGTTCTTCCATCCTTGGATCACCTAAGACTGGTTACAATGATCGGCCAGAGAGGGGGCGTCGTGGCTCCGGAAGTTATTTCCATGTAAGTAATGCCTTTATTGCTTTACTAATCAATTTTCATTCTTGCCCGAATGTGGCAGGCGGCACTTTCGGGGACTTTGAATATGCCGATGAGATATGATGATTTGTCGTCATTGACGCCTGTCGTGAGGAAGGAAGTATTGACGGGCGAGCTTCTGCGTCGTGTGAGAACATTGGATATAGTTGGTTCAGACGAGACGGACGCTTGTGTCGAGTCGCTCGTTCAAAAATCCCTAAGCGAGGTCTTACAAATTATTGAGGATTCAGACAAACTCAAGGTTCAAGTCGAGTCTTGGAAATCCAAGCACCTCAAACCTCCTTCAACATCTGCTTCTCCTCCATCTAAATCTCCTGCGCCTTCTGCCGCCCCCTCACAAGATTCCCTGTACGCAAACCCAGATGCAACAGCTTCCGCACCTGAACATCCATCTACACCGATATCCGTCAATGAAGCTCTATCTACACCACCACGCACCTCGTCTCCTTCGGGATCGATTCCACCGACGATATCAGAGAGAGATAGAATTTATCAAGTGATTTGTAAATTCGAGAGGAGGAATCAGCATGGGTTGACAGATTTAGTGATGAGTTTACCAAAGAGGGAGAGAGCAATGTGCTTGTTCAACCATGAAGTCTTGAAAGCGAAGCTGGTAGATGCGAAATTAGTATTGGAATTGGACGAGACGGTGGTCACGGACGAACAATCTGTAACACCTCAAAGCAAGGAAGTTGCTACCCGCCCTATTGGCAGAGTTGATACGACAGGTTTATCTTCGAGGGGTGCTTCATCTGCTGTGTTGCCAATGCTCGCAACTCCCTCGACCTCGATTGCATCCACTAGTACCGCAGCTTCTGCCGCTACTGATACAACTGCCACCGCTGGTGTCGCTACCATTGTTATACGGACTGTAGCGGATTTGGCAAAGTTACCGGCGTTGGAGATTGTCAAAACTGCGAGTGACCCGAAGGTGGTATTACCTGCTGGAGTAGTGAAAGCAGATCCGACTGTTCAACAGGCGACGAATGAATTCGTGGATTCATTATTAGATAAACCAGTGCCGCAGCAGAAACAGTTATTGGGTGATAAACTGTAAGTGTTGTCACGTTCGCTCCATTAGTTTGTTAATAGTTGCTTGTGGTTGTAGGTTCAAGGTTGTCAAGTCATTTGGAGTCAAAGGCGCTGTGAGTGTTAATTGTGAAAGTGGAGAGTTGGTGCTGATCATTTCAACAGCCCAAGATCACGATCGCGTTGTTAGACCAGGAGGATTTACGTGCACTTGCGCATATGATGAACAGCTATCCTGCCGTATTGAAGGATAAGGTATTGGGATTGAAGTTAACCAAGTGAGCGATGGCCCCCAGTGATTCCTTCACTGTGGTCTGAATGATGGTGGATCTTGCCACTGTCACGTCCTCTACTGTCCCATACCGCTTACCCTCTCTTGCAGACCGCCTGAATTTTGAAACCTCGATAATTTCCTGCAAGGTTTTTGCGCATAATTTCCATAATGCCTTGTTTCTCTCTTTCCTCTTTGCATCTCTTCCTCTTTTGTATCTCTTCTGCATATCTTCATCTCACACCAGAAATACCTGAACCCATTATTTCTTTATATTACGCGCTCTTTTCATGTTGATAGTAATTTTCAGTCCCAATGGCTGTTCTTACTTTTTCTGAATCGCCCATTTTGATTTACTTACATGAGGTTTGGATTTGGATTTGAAAATTGGTGGATTGGTGGATGGATTATGACCTTAACGATTTACGACCTTGATGTTCTATTCGTCCCTACGATGTCTTTTGTGATTAGAACGCGTGTTGGTGACCGGTGAAGTACTTTACTTCACTTATGATGCTCATGGTAGTACTTTTCCCATAACAGCTCACGGATGCCATATTTGCAGCTAAATCCTGTGAGATACAGAAGATTGTCTGGGATGTTGACCCTATGCTGGGCCCAGTGGTGTTGCTGAGGATTTTCCGATTAGATTGGTGATCGTATATATTTGGCAAGGGGACATAAATTGATGGATTGATATCCCAACTTGATATCTCTGACATTGTACATCTAATGTCGTTCAAAGCAAGTGGTGTATTCCCTTCTAATCCCGTCACGACGCGCGGGACGTCGACCAAGATCAGTTCATACAGGGATAAAGTGGTTTATACCAATGGAAAGACAGTAATTGTGCGCTTGCTCTTGCTCTTGCTCTTGATTGTCCATAATGGGTGCTGATACATTGTGGGTGCTTGTTGTGTAGATGAGAGATTTGAGTGTAGGTGCTGCTTGCTTGACGCCCTTATTCTTAAATCACTCCCGACTCCTTACAACGCGAACCATCATTATGACCTTTCGCCGCTAAACTTCGGGAAATGATATAATCTTGTTTTCACAACTTGTGCTTACTTGGCTGGGACGATAGCAACCTTCGACCGGGTCAATGACGTACCTCGGCCATGTACATAATGCCACAGTGGCTAGGTTCTCGCCTTCGGGGTATTACTGTGCTTCTGCAGATGTTAATGGGGCTGGTAAGTATAGCTTTCGGCTTGTTTGGTGATTGTAGCTTGTAAAATGGTTGACATGAGTAATTTAGTGAGAATTTGGGATACCATTGGTGAAGATCAAACGTTGAAGGGAGAGTATAAGATCATCTCTGGGAGGATGTGAGTTTACTTCATTGGAATGTTCGTGTATTAATTTGATGAGGTAGAAATGACCTCGCGTGGGATGGGGATAGTAAGAGAATTATTGCTGTTGGTCAGGGTCGTGACAAGTCAGTCTGCTCAACCTCACACTTCAAGGAATGGTGTTTTATGTCATATTGTAGGCTCGGATACGCATTTAACATCGATACTGGAACCTCCACAGGCGAGATCAGTGGACATTCGAAATCGATTAACGCTGTGTCGATACGTCAGTCGAGGCCTTGCAGAGCTGCGACTGCTGCGGATGACTGTGCTATCATTTTTCATCAAGGCATGTTCTTTCCCTCTACATGCAGCTGGGTGCTTATGTTGTGTTAAGGGCCACCTTTCAAATTCGACAAAGTGTGCTAGTGTCAGAATTAATCTACCAGATGCTGATAATGGATTCTTCTCATGCTGTAGCTCATCAAAACGCATACGAAATTTGTTCAGGATCTCGAGTTTTCTCCTTCCGGTGATTTATTTGCTAGTGTTGGGTCTGATTTAAAGATTTTCCTATACAATGGAAAGACGGGCGAAACTGTTGCGGAGGTGAAGGATAACCCACATAAGGGGACGATTGTAGGTCATTTTTCTGGTGTGTTACGGATTTACTGCAACTTTATCGTCCTCAGTTTGCTGTGTCTTGGAGTCCGGATAATAAATCATTTTTCACTTCTTCGGCCGACAAGACTGTCAAGCTATGTAGGGAATCTCAAGCCAACACCCAGCCGACTTCCACTGACTCTGCCTTTTAAACATTTGTCAGGGGACGTTGAGGCTCGCAAAGCGACTACAACTTGGACTGTTGGCTCAGCGATTGATGACCAACAAGTTGGAAATACATGGAGTGGGGAAAATAACCTTGTTTCCCTTTCGCTTGGCGGAAATCTCAATGTATTCGATCCAAGAACCCCCGAAAGATCTGCAAGAGTTTTCAGTGTAAGTGTTGGATTCCTTGGACTGTGTTGCCTTATCAACTTATATATTACCGCGTAGGCACCCCAAACCGCTATTAATGCCGTTATAACTACCAAATCCGATACCTTCTTGACTGGTACTGCATCCGGACGTGTGTACTCATACTCTGTTGCCGAAGGTGAATCAACAACTATAACCGGTACAAGCCACTCTTCCTACATAGCTGGACTCGCAACGTTACATGAGGAGGATGAAGTCTATTCTGTAGGTTGGGATGACAACGTCAGGGAAATTTCCGGTGGTACCTTTATGTAAGTCCTTCTATTTCGACTGTGTAGAGTACCGTCAACACTTGTCTTGTAATCATGCAGGCCTGCTATAACACCGACAGCAACACAACCTAAATCTATCGCAATAACAAACGACTCAACAGTCTTTGTAGTTGAGATCGGCGCGTTTGAAGCGTTCCGGTCAAACCAGAAAATATACAGCAATAAGCCCAGCTATGTGCCCAGTGTCATTGCGGCGTGGAGGACGACTGTCGCTATTGGTGCAGAGGTATCAGGACTTGGAATGAATCAGTGTTGATTTTGATTGACCAAAGTATTAGGACAACAAAGTACGACTCCATAAATGGGATGGAAAGAAACTGGAAGGGACTGGTGTACTTGAGGGTCACCAGGCGCAGGTTTCGGCATTGGCGTTTTCACCAGATGGGAAGTACATCGCTACCGGTGATGTAAGTATTTCTTGAGCTTGCGTGGTATAGAAAGTTATTAAGAACTTTTAGTCCTCGGGCAAGATAATTTTATTCGACATTGTGGAGAAAAAGGTGCCGTGATTTCTCCCTCTGCTTCAAACCTCATTCCATGATACATGCATAGCTTGTGACAAGCCGTTGGTCAGCACACACTGCGCGTGTTAACTCACTTGCATGGACGTCCGATTCCCAGCACTGTGCCTCGGGCTCGTTAGACACGAATGTATTCGTATGGAGCGTTGCGAAGCCTCTGAGAAATGTTGCAATTCGCAACGCTGCATCGAATGGGGTCAATGGAGTGTTGTGGGTTGGGGCCAATAAGCTTGCAAGTGCTGGTGCAGATGGTATTGTCAGGCTGTGGGACATCACTTTCCATGCTAGTGTATGATCTATACAAAGGATACTGGGAATGAATCCTTCTCGTAGGTAATGTACCGCAATAGATGTTTGGTGACAAGCATCCACTTGAGTCATGTTCCACTGCTCCCTTATAGACTATCACTGTGAGGTGAGTTTTGCTTGCTGTGGAATATTAAAAAGTCACATGACAAGTTTCGTTGTAGTACTTATCGTGGCGCATGACTCATGGCTACACGGGAATATCAGAACAGGTCGGCGAGAATTCTGTAGCGCATATAGAAACCGCTCGGATGACAAGCAACGACCAGCTCATTTATGAACCTTCTGCCACTGAAATTTTGGCCTCTGTGGAATTTACTGACAATGGGTCTGATAAGTTCAAGCAGCTATCTGGTGGTCGACAAAATGAGAGTAGTGGTGTAGCAGAAGAGCGATTATTGCAGGTTACTCTAGTCGGAGCCCAACCCTTCTTTCTACTTCTTCCATTTGATATTTTACTGGAAATCCTGTCAAGAACAAACCATCTCGGGGATCTTCTCGCTGTGGCCCGTACATGCAAGAATCTGTGCAGGAAACTCACGGATCCCAGTGCTTATCCTCTATGGAGAGGGATGAGGAGAAATATATCTCTTCCCGATCCTGCGAAGTATACAGGAGAGGTAAAAGGCGACGATGGGACAAGTATGAAAATAATGGGAGTTCGAAAGTTCACTCATGAGCCAGCCTATGCTGCTTTCGTCTTCGATGGAGGTCCTTGTGAGGTGGATGTAAACACCACACTGTTCCCGTTCATCTAACTGATAGGTTAATGACTCTAGATCTGTCACAAGGATACGGACAGACCTTATCGTTCATTTTCTCTCAGAATACGTCTCTGCGACAATGTCAGTTATTCTTCAGGAGTCTGAGAGGCATAGATACTCTAACATCTTTATATGATTATAGTCCGAGTGCTTCCAAAAAATTAGGTAGGTCGTTGTACCTAGTATGATTCTGGCATGTTTCCAATTAAATCAAGGACTCCCGGGTTACTCACTTGGACATTCATTCTGAACTTCACTCGATCACGTCGATTATTCCAGTCCTCGAGGTCGATGGGATCTTTCGTGTGTAACTCTTAGTTCTAGGGTCCTCTTTAACTGGTCCACCGTAGGACCCTCAGCTTCCCATACCCCGGGTGATTTCTGTATGTTCTCAATTACATCATATACTGAGGAACTAACACTTGAGAAAAGGGCCATACAACTCCAAAGATAGAAGGGGAACGCGTGCCTTCCTCGTGGAAACATATCGTGCCAGGTAATCCAGTTAGTTTTGACATCACAGTATCATTTTCGAATATCCGCAAGTGCTCTTTCCTCAAACGAAGTCAGTCCAGCTAGCGCAAGGAACAATGCGTGGATGGAGGTATCATATCCTTCAACTGACCTTTCACAAACCACATGCTGAGGAGACGAAAGTTTTGCGTCGACCTTTTCAAGCGGAGTCAAAGGTGGCAAAGGAGATCGCACGAAGTTCATCAAGCCAACATATCTAAGTGAGTGTTGGTGTATCTTTTGAAAGGTCGAATCGAATAACTGCCAGCCAGAGGCAAGATTTTCGCACAAGAGGAGGGTTGGGATTATTGTACTTTCGTCAATGAGACTACGTACATGTCGATCCTCACTCTTAAGTACAGACTACAGGAAAAGATAACCGACGAAGGTATGAAAAATGTGGTTTGGACGAGACTGAGATATACTAATGGTAAGGTAATTATAGAGCTACAGCGTTTGCGGCCCACGATCGCCCACGAGCTCTACTGCCTTCAACAGAGGAAGGAAGCTATGTCTCGGATACGCTTGGGAGAGACAAATACCAACAGCCTCTGGAAACTGTATCAAAAATTGATGTCCCGGCCTGCAACCTACCCTTACCTCCCTCCCTTCTCTGTCTTTTGGGAGTTCCCTGCAATCAAAATTTTACAGTCTTTGGAGTTGACCAAAGCTGGATATGACGTGAAAAAAGCGACTGCAGACAAGAGCTGCATTATAGGGATGCTCAAGCAGCAGATCGAAGAATGGGTGGACCAGGTGAAACAAGAAATGCTCAAGACTATGAATGCCTCTGTTGAGTGGAGTAGTATTGCCCCCACTCGCAGAATGACTCATCCAGTTCTACGCCTCGATGCAAGATGGAAATGCAAAGTCTGCAACCAAGTTGAACCCAAGTATGACGCCGATGGATGTCTCGACTTTTCTGGAGTATGTCGTCATTAATGTGCAGAGGAAGACAGGAACAAGAAGAGAAAGGGGGCAGTAACTCATGCTTGGAATGCAACTCATTTTATTCGACATGAACAGGTAATCAATTTCCGTTCACTCGCCCTGGGGACCTTTCCTATCAGTTGACGAATATGACTAGGCTATTGCTATTATGAAGCAGTGTTTACAGCGTCTTGGAGTTGATAATGAAGGAAAAGTTGTGGAAACCCAGAAACTCTTTGATGCAACATTATGGCATTGTGTATCCTGTAAACCGCCTCTCTGTCTACGTACCAAATCTATTGTGAGCTTCTCTTCATCTCATGTTGAACCCATGGCTGATCTCAGATAAGGTTGGGCATTCCCATCGCCACGCATCTTTGATGCAGGTCGAGATTATATCCGAAGTGGCACCCAGTGTCATGAATCCGCAATTAAATTTATTTGGTCTTGCAAGATGATTGACTCAGACATCGAAAGATGTGAAAAAGGAGGTGGCCAAGATGAATTTCAGTTGTCGACACTGCATTGATCGGAGGATGAAGAAACACCTGTAGGCAAAGACCATGCTGATGGATTTGGAATGGAAAATTCATGGTACAAGCAGTTACCTGGGGCTGAAGGTGCAAATAATCAAGGAAAGCCAAAGGAATTCAACTTCAATGGGTTGCGATCCCATCTGAACTCCAAGTAGGCAATTAACTCCAGCTATCCTCCTCCTCTCTATTTATGTTAACCTCTATAGGCACAAGATTTTCCAAGTACGTGATGAGGATTTTTGGTGTCACAAGCATATTGTGTCTTTTTCGTTCTAACCTCAATGATGGACTAAGTGGCTGATAGTATGTGAATATTTTTTGTACAGAGGAAACAAGTGTGAAGTATAAATGAAGTGATACGAATCATTGTCACGATGGCTGAGAGCCTAATGGAAAATGGAAAGTCCTAAGCTCAAACCATATAGCGGAATTCTGGTGCCTGTCATATCACAAACATTGAGTTTCAATGGGTGATCAGAAGGAGATTAGTGTACCTTGTCCGCTAGCTCATGGGTATTTATTTTGACACCTGGAGTTGGCTTGCCATATAACCTATCTCTGCGAGCATTTTCCCATCGATATGAGATCTATTATCCCATTCAATCACCGACACTAGTTCAAGAGGATAGAAACATACAGAAAGGATCAGAGCACAGACAGCTGCCAAGAATTCGAGGGCACAACAGGCTGTCCAGAATATTAGTAGAAAATCATTGGACCTGATTGTTATACACACTGGTAAAACCTTGACTGATGGCAAAAAGCAACACATTAGTGGAATGTCTTGACGGTAGATCTCAGTACTTACGTATAAAGCGGACCCTGTGTCAGGGGAAAGATGTGAGCTCCAATGATACTCCCACACTGACCAATGGCCATGAACATTGGAATCCCTGTGGCTTTCTTTGTCTCCGACCCCAGATTGTGTGTAACTATGAATTTGAATCAGCAATCAATGACGTATATAAGCAAAGTCAGCGTCACTTACACCAGGAAATTATCATTCCAATTGTAGTATACGTACCACTAACAATACAGAAAGTGGCGAAATAACGAACGTGATTGTTGGCATGGACAGTAAGCATTAACCTACGTTTAAGATGTCAATTCTGATTCTGAATTTCCTTGTGGTGATGCGCACAGATAGCCAATGCCTCCAATGGCTGAGAATGCTGCCATAAATATCCCACGACTTTGAATGCGGTCGGAAGCCCAGGAGAATAAAACCATAACAACAGCCGCACAGGCATAAGGCGGCACAGTGAAGAGCTGGGCGCGAGCATTACCTAAAAATGAATAAAGTTAGACAATCTACACAATACTAGGAAGGAACACCGGCACAGACTATACCCAAGGGTCTTGATGATAGTGGGGAGGAAAGCGGAAGTAGAAGAAAGGGCACAATTGACCCCAAGATAGATCACACCCCCGGTGTAAATCTAAAACAAGGTCGATCAACAATCGAAGTTGGATCAAGCTGGAAATAGCAGATCCGCTCACCCTCCAATCCTTGAATGCCATCCAAATATGTGCTACAGGGTCATGTTATTACCCATGTTACGTGGGACCCGGTTTCATGACAACATACCTTTATTGATCGTTGCACCAGTATCTCCACTGGAATCTCTGTTCATACGCTCCAGCGCCAATGCCCTCTCACGTTCATTGAGGAATGATGTAGATTCTGGCCTATTTGGTAAGAGGAATAGAGTAAGGATACCCAACAGGACTGCCGGAGAGCCCTATATTTTTGCGTTCGTCCCAACGTATTATCAAAGTAAAGGAAAATGTACCTCGACAATGAAGAGAATTCTCCAGTTTGAGATGTGGGATCGGATATGCTGAATGCCGAAAGCAATAAGACCACCAAAGGCTCCGGCAACCGCCGCGAATCCAAACCAGCCGGCCATCTGGCAGGCATTTTTACTTGGTTAGATTAGTTTAAATAGTCACTCACCCGAAGACCCATTTCTTGCTTAGTATAAAAGAATGCTTGGAAAGATGTTGGTTATGGCGGATGCTTCCAATTTGGAACTGACGTACAGAAGTAAAGCGGGATACCAGGTCCGAATGCAGCTTCGAAGATACCCAAGAACAGTCGGCAAACAATAAGGCCAGGATAATTGAACGCCGTTGACTAAGATGTGGATCAGCATGGAATATATTATTATAGTTTGCGTGCTTACCATGAGGGTTGAGGAAATTCCCCACCCTATGGCAACGCTTGCCATCAACGACCGTGGTGGGAAGAGCTTTGAAACGATGGTCACAGGTATTTGAAAGACGATCTGTAGGATCAACAAATCGATGAATACGTTGAAATGATGTCAAATAGGTGGTACGGACATATGTGATGAAGAAAACTGAGTTGACTACGTCGAAGAGCTTGCCCGTCGGGTCACCGCCGAGCGCGTCTTCCGGAAGTCCTTGTAACCGCGCATTACCAAGGTTTGAGCGGTCAAGATCTATACATGATAAGAGTGTCAACTAAATCCAGGATATAGGGTATTCACATGCGCAGAGATAGAGAAGACAAGCAATAGGTAAAATCCGGAAGTCAAGCTTGTGCACAAGAGCCTTCTCTTCTGCAATTCGGCTAGGGTCCAGAGCTTCCGTACTGACACCTTCTTCTGTCACGACATCCTCAATAATCTTTTCGTCGTAAGGTGTGAATTGAGGTTTTGTGTCGGAGGGCATGACCGGGAACAGAAAAGGTGGTCTATCAATAAAATCCATGCTCTATTTAAGCGGTATGATGAGCATCTATTATTCAAAAACCTGGTAAAGCTGCCATTGGACACTGTGATAGATCAAGATCTTTCTCCATTTTCAGTCCCACGTCCGAACAACCACATGAGAAACCTCCAGTCCCGTGGAGTCCTTGGGAGTTCGGTCCGGCGCTCTGTTGTGGCATTCAAATGCGGTTTAGAATGCACCCCCAAGGGGCTCGGCCCGATCTGGGTCCAAACTCAGGTCATAAGGAGCCTAGAAATCCGGGGACTCAGTGCATATGATCCGCTTGTCTATGAAAGGTAGTCATGGAATGCAACGTCAAGGGACAGTCCCTGTCCTGTGACTATGATCACATGCCTCTTTTTTATTTTTTATTTTTTATATCAACGATTTATTACACGGGGCTCGAGGGCAGACCGTGGTAGCTACTTCGTAACTACGTACATGAAGACACACACTACATAAAGAAAGAAGAAAAGGAGTTATGAAAATGAAAAGTATGAAAAGAAAAGAACATCAGAGAAATAAAAAAAGAAATTATTAGAGCAGCTAGTGAGCCATTTGATTAAGTGATATGTTCTCTGAACGAAAACACTCTGCTTGTTGAACTCTAAGAACAGGGTAAAGTGTGTAATAGTGTCCCTTCTAGGATTCCAATAATTGTTGTACCTTCTGCATTCATGAAGAATGTGGTGCCTAGTTTTGATAGGATAGAGACCACATAGACATTTAAATTCTTCCTGAGGGAAGAATCTAAGTCTATACTCACCTATTGGTGCATGTTTGACTATTGCTCTTGTAGCTCTGGTGCAAAGCAAATTAGAATGTCTGAAACATTTAAGCTATGGTTCACCATTTGTTGTTGATGGTTCAATAGGAAGTAGGTCATTGTCTAGAAGTTCCATAAAATGTTGTCCTTTGTCATCTGACACCTGGAAAGCCATTTTCCAGCTGTTGAGAATGTTGTTGCACTCATTTTTCCTGCTAAAGTCCCAAGATGATTTGCATAGGAAGATGGGTAATAGGTTGAACTTCTTCATTTTTTTGTTGACTATGTTGTGAAGATGCCATCTTTGATTACTTGGGCAGTCCCAAAACTCAATGAGGTTGTCAATGTCTCTCTTGAAGAATTCTCTGAGTTCATGAGAGATAGATGCAGATTGTCATTGGTAAGGGTACAATGATGAATCAAAAATTCTCTTGGTAGCATGGATGGAGTCTATGATAACAACAATTCAATTCACATTAGGAAGAAGGGTGGTTTGATTGATACTACATCTAATGGCAAAGAGTTCAGCTTCAGTAGATGTGATATTGACCACATGATGTATAGTCTTGATGACTAGGTTATCACTTCTATGGATGTAGGCTATCAACATGGCAATCTGATTCTTGATACTTGTGTCTGTTACAACAATCATTGATAGAGGGTCAGATGATGCTTGAATAGTAATATTATCAAGATTTTGTAAGTGGTTCTTGACATCTTGTTTGCTTTTTTCATTCAAAGAGTGGAAAGAAAAACAATTAGAGAATATATTTATAAGTCTGTTTCCTGGTGAAAATTCATAATTAAAAGGAGAGAAAGAAGGAAAGACTTTGTTAAATCTATTGTCCATATCCACTAGAGAACCTTTGATAATTGAGCATTGTCTAGGTATTAGTTTGTCTAGTGAAATATGGTGAGATTCATGAGAACTAGAGTTTCTTGACTCCAGAATTGAGCTGATTATGTGGTTAGGTGGTAATGAATGTGCTTGTAGAAGGAATTGTCCATTAAGTTTTTGTAGATGAAGATAAATGGGTATTAAGCCAGCTGTAGCTTCGATTCCTGCTGTAGAAGACATACAAAAAGCTTCTGTGATCCATATAGTGGCTCTTTTCTACATTTTCCTAAGCTTTTCAAGTGGATATGCTAGTGGCACTTTGTTATAATACCATATTTGAAAGCCATATAAGATTATAGGTAATGCACAATACCTGTAACAATGTCTTTTTTGCATAAGGTTGAGGCCTCTCAGAGAATTTCCTAGCATTTTCATACATTTGATTGTTGAGATGGCTTTATTGGTGTAGAAGTTGATATGTTGATGAAATGATAGTTTTTAATCAAAGATGAATCCTAGGTAACACCAAGTAACTTTGGGTCATAAGACTAATCCTTCTAGAGGTGTGAGGTTTAGAGGAGGAAAATCAAAAATACCCTGCAATATAGAAAAATAGAACACTTCTGTTTTTCCATATTCCATAATTAGCCCAATTTTCATAAGAAGATTGGAAATAACATTGTAGCTACAGAAGAAGTTCATATTAGAAATCAAAATAGATTTATCCTGTGAAATAAGAAGTCTATTGTCTACAAATAAAAGAATAGAAATCAGGATTTTTAAATTTTTTAAACATTTTTCAAAAATATGAAAAATAGGCAAGAGATATAAAGCAGAAAGAATTGGTGAAAGAACCAATTTCTGTCCTACTCCAATGTCAATATCAAAAAAAAAGGAAAGAAAAGCTGTTCCAGAGATATTTTATTTTTCTACCTACTAAATAGTTTCAGAAAAAGATTAAGACTTTAGAGTCAAAACTGGCTTTGTTTAAGATTGACAAAAGTACTTGGTAGTTTAGCAATAGGAAAAATTACATGATGTTGAAGGTTAATATGCTAATGGTACAATGTTTGACCTATCCTATATATATAAAGTGGGTAAGTGCAATACCTACTGTTATGGAACGCTTTGGACACTAACATTTTTCTTTTTCTTTTATCTATTTTTCTTGATTTTATATTT
>Ga0157357_1000304_pt1 | contig 20835 bp, 23 predicted proteins | sample AttcapACBM1_FD_111485 | JGI IMG/M metagenome (GOLD analysis project Ga0157357, IMG submission 111485) | Fungus gardens microbial communities from leaf cutter ant in Botucatu, State of Sao Paulo, Brazil - Atta capiguara ACBM1 | ecosystem: Host-associated > Fungi > Mycelium > Unclassified ... | reverse complement strand
GAGGACTAATATTTTTCTTTTTCTTTTATTTATTTTTCTTGATTTAATATTTCTTCTTCTTTTTCTTTTTGGACAATGAAGAGGCATGTGACCACTGTTACATGACATATCACATGATGTAAGGTCATAGGCCTAGACTTAGCTAAAGTGGACTAGAAGGAACTAGAAGAATGACGTTAGAGCACATGTATACAGTATGGTGTTCTTATAGAAGACATGAGAATGAGACATGGACAACATATGGACTTTAGGGTAGGGTTAAGTATTAGTAGCACAGACCATCTGTAATTTATATAAATAGAGTAGCAATTCAGCAGAGACTTCTTGTCAAGTTTTCTTATGATTCCCACAACAATATCTACTCTTGAGATTTATTGATTGTGCCTCTATTAGTTTTGTGACTAGTGGTTGCCACAACAGTACTCTGGGTTGTTAGATATTGTAAAGGTTGTTATTTAAAACTCTATGAGATTAATGAGGAATACAGAGTTTGATTCTTGAATTAATAGATGATTAGAATAGAGTGTGATTTGTACTGGAAGAGGATGGGAAGAGTGCAGATATCAGATGGTATATGATATGTTGTCATATTTGGGAAAGTGTTAAAGAAGCATAATAAATAGATCAAGAATATAGTTAGTGAGTTTCAAACTTTCTATTTTTATTCCTTATTTTATTATTTTTGGGCACATGTCCACAAAAGCATGTTTACACTGTATCTACTGGCAGGATATTATGCTATGCCAACAATTATAATAAAAAATATATCTTGCTTTCTCCCTAATATAAAAAAAACCTATAATAGGTGGCTATACCTCAGTTATTCACACTATCTTTATAAGACTTAAGATGAGCACTAAAGTATGTTTATTTATATATGTAGATTACTAACTATCTAGTATAGTTTGTATGTCTAATAGATATGAATAATTATAGTTGTTTATGTTATCTTTATGAGACTTAGTTTGTATGTTCAATAATGATGTTACTAGAGGCAGTAACTGTTCTAAATTACATTCTAAGATACCAGATCATTGCTTACCTAAGAGTGGAATCAATAAATAAACATTCTGCTTATTTATACGTAATGATATGTGGTAATTACAATAAGTTACTCAAGTGTTATCTATTTATTTTAGTGTAACCTATATACTACTTGCACATGTTATTCTTTTATTAGAATAGATTCCTAATAGATCATATTGTCAGGTGTTGTGGCAGCCACTAGTCACAATGACCAATAGTAACACAAACAATAAATCTCTCAGTAAGATATCAAGTAGGGATCACAAGAGAACTTGACAAGAAATCTTTGCTGAATTGCTACCCTATTTATATAAATTACAGATGGTCAGTGCTAACACTAATTTACCTTGCCCTAAAGTCCATGTGTTGTTCATCCCTTATTGTTGTGGCAACCACTAGTCACAAAGACTAATAGCAACACAAGCAATAAATCTCTTAGTAGGATATCAAGTGGGAATTACAAGAGAACTCAACAAGGAGTCTCTGCTGAATTGCTATCCTATTTATATAAATTACATATGGTCCATGCTACTAATAATTACTCCTGCCCTAATGTCCATGTGTCATCCATGAGTGCTCCATGTATATACCATAAGATAGCTATGCAATTAATATGCTCCTTGATGTTATTCATCTAGACTGCTCTAGTCCATTCTAGGACTTTATGACATCACATCATGTGACATGTCATGTGACCACAGTCATATGCCTCTTCATTGTCAATAAAAAGAAAAAGAAATTCAAAAGAAAAGAAATATAAAATCAAGAAAAATAAATAAAAGAAAAAGAAAAATATTAGTCCTCATGTGCATCATAACATCAAAATCAAAATCAAAATCAAAAGAAAAATAAAATAAACTTGAGTCTACTATTTGTGATTCTGACACTTAGTGGGTTAGAACCACCAGAGAGTGATAAGGTATATACTTGCCAATACTAGAAGAAGGTGTTAGTTTTAGTTAATTTTCAAGATAAGGCTAGTACAGTGTAAGCTACTATTTATATACTAGGTAGTCTACCTAGAGTAACTATCTGGAATGGAGACTGCTTAGTGAGTCACTCTATATACTAGTGATCCTTGGATATTAGGAATAAGGATATCCAAGAGGAAATAGAGAGAGTTGATCCATACTAGAAGAGATTAGGGAGTGCAGATGAGAAAAGGAGTGTTATCTATGGGTTGAAATAAATGTGATCAGAATGAAATATGACATAAGATCAATATGTAGTAAAATTCACACTTAAGGTGAAAATTCTATGAGGAAATTTGCTGAATTTGGGATATCAGAGTCTTGGGGTTAAGTTAGTTGGGCTAGTTAAAGAATGCTTTGAGTGGTTGGTTCTCTCACAAGTTTGAGAGAAAGAACAGAAAGTTATTAAGGGCTGATATTATTAGCCTATTGATTATAGTGCTTAGTAACTATCTATATTGAGCAGTAATATTTTGCTACTGCATAAATATCATGCCTCTGACATCTGTTGATTAGCATTGGTTTCTCATAGGCAGTAGGCAGTTGAATTTGGGACACCCAAATGTCAGTATCTCAGAACTTCATGTGTAGTACTAAATATTGATAGTCTTAAATGACAGAGTAATTGCAGATTGAAAAGAAGCCTAATTAAATGAATCTTGTGTGGGGTTTGTATTTAGAGTTTGTTGTAAGGAGAATATGAGATGAACGTAGGAGATGATGCTCCGTTACAATCAGCCATGAATTTATTACATATTATGATAATCAACTACAATTTGACATTTACTTGTGCAGATTTCCGTACTTTCTCTCCAAGGGCACCATCAAGGGAGAGCTGCAGAATCTCCCGATCATTTAAGCCAGCTTCCCTCAGTACTTCTTCCGTATGCAAACCAGGCTCAAGCATGAAATTCCCGGCACTTGTAAATTTCTGAGAGGATTGGTTGGCACTCTGTGAAGTAACGCGAGGGTGAAAGTCGGGGAGAGGTGGACCTTGCGCCGCCGCCTCCTTTGGTGTTAATACAGGAACTGCACACGCATCTGTTCCTGGAAGTCGCGAGTACATGAGCACTTGGGGAAAGAATCAGTGGGTTATGTACCGTGAAAGGCTTTCTGCCAGTACTCTCGTGTATTAGTCAAGAAACCTTGCTTCAAGTAGGCTCTCATCTTGGACCACTGGTCCCTGTCAGCTTGCATGGCAGGTGTTGGCTGCCAACCATTATCAAATACGAAAGTTTTAGGAAGTGCAGTGCTGAATCGGTTTATGAACACCTTGAAGAACTGAGGTTCTAGACAGCCCACAGTCATGAAGCCTCCCCCTTCGCATTCGTATACGCTATAGAACGGTGCACCGCCATCCAGTGTGTTGGTGCCAGGTTTCCCTTGCCCATAGATAGATGATGTGGGAAGGATCGAATGAATCAAAGGAAACGTTGAGATGTATCGGGCACCCGAAACCTAGCCAATGAAATTAAATGAGATGAGACAGACATCTTTTGCATTAGCAGACTTTCCATGTCGGTATTGACAACCTGTCCGCGACCACTTCTTCCGCGTTCGATTAAGGCTAGTAGAACGCCAACCGCGCACATAAGGCCACCTCCGGCGAAGTCTCCAAGAATATTCATGGGGAAGGTAGGTGCACCTGACGGTCCAGGAGGCATCATCTGCGGAGACAGTGAGGTTGTTTGCTATCAGAGCATAATGTGTGGCATACAGCGAGGACGCCTGTCAGGGCGATATAGTTCAAGTCGTGTCCTAGAATAGTTTTGAACTTTGCTCAGAACTACGCGGCTATATGTTCCTACCAGCCATGTCCTTATAAGAACCTAAATTGAAAGGAAGTGTCAACCATCCATTGAGAAATGATCTCTGAAGTTTACCTGTTCTTGGAAATCTACAATAGGGAATTAGCTTAATCCTGAGTCTACAGCTCCAATGACACACCCTACGATTCGAGCATAGATCACCCTTTCATTCAATCCCTTCATCTTTCCATTTCCAAGAAACACTTCCGGCCCTAGGCCAAGCTTTTCCATAACCCCAGGGCGAAACGGATCAATAAGCACATCCGCAGAAGCGATCAGTTTTCTTAAAAGGTCTCTTCCGCTAGGGATCTTGGAGTCAATGGCAAGGGAACGCTTGCCGCGAGTGAGGACGTCAGTATGTGATGTATTGGGTCTATCGATCCTTGTGACGGTAGCTCCATTGTCTGCGAGAACTAACCCGGTGAAGGGTCCGGGTGCAAGACCAGCAAACTAAACGAAATTTTTTCATCACCCAAACAGGGTTGGGGTACAACGCACCTCAATTACTCGAATACCAGTCAATGCCATGTGAGACACGGCTCATAAGGAGAAAGCAACAGCTGACACGATTTTCCAGATACTGACATTTGCCGGAAGATGTCCTCGTGACTCGACGTCGCATTTTCACGGAATCTGTCACTAGAGATATTTTCAAGAGCGGCCCGATATTTTTGTCACGAGAACTCCCTTTATTCTTCCCATGCCTGAAGCATAGAAAGGCATAAGAACATGGTGTATTGTATGGGTCCTGGCCTGGGAGCCCGCTTGCCATGTGCTTAGCTCAAGTTGCGTTTCTGGTAGTTTGCGCCCTCCGAAATGTCTGCGCAAACTTATCGGTACTCAAATTGACCGGTAATCGGACACTACCGCCCGATGCCTCGCATTTCCTGGATCCAGCTTTGGCGAGTTTCAGTATTGAGACAGCCTTTTTCGAAGAATTCGTAGGAAACACTAGTGAACCAAATGTGTTGACAAAAAGACTACTCGATAATCTTAAAGCAAGGACTGGTGTCCCAGCTGGAATTCGCATTGGCGGAATTACCGCAGATTCGACCTACTGGGACCCTAATCTGAATGTGGGCTTGTCGAATTTTATTGACCAAGCGGGTACCCTTCAGAATACTACGATTGGGCCCCGGTTTTGGGATTCTGTGAAGCTGCTACCCCAGGGAACCAAGGTCACCATGGACTTAGTGAGGAAAACCAATACAGACCATGCAGATAGACTAACAAGGAATTGTTGGTGTCTGTAGGATCTACAAGACCTCGATTTCAGAGGTGCACTATCCATGGCTCAGGCTGCAGAAACAGGCTTAGGAAGCGATCAATTAATTTTATTCGAAAGTGTGTGACCCTCAATCCATGGTATCAATTCCAAGCTCATGATTACTAGTTGGTAACGAGCCAGATCATTACCTCCAATTTACTGCAAATAATTACTCCAGTATCTGGCGAGTAAGTACAGCTGTCTCCGCGTAGTATCTTTACGCTAATTCATTTGCGCCTGCAGACGTGGGCTAAAAACATTTCAGATAGCCTCGGATTTGCAAGTCCCAGATTCCAGCTCGCAGCGACAGCTGAGGACCCTCTATGGCCGTTCAATGCGCCTGGTGCCTCCTCTGCCCTTGATTGCGTCAGCGCATTCGCTGCAGGAGCAAATAGAGATGGTGTTGTGAAGACTTGTAGTGAACACACTTACCAATATAGCGTGAGTGATCGCAATCTTCCAGTCTTTCACTTTGAATGGATGCGCTGCAGGTTTGTGACCCACCAAGGATACCTATCGCTACGTTGCCCAATCTCGTACGTGCCTAATTCCTTTGCTCAAATTCCTTTCGAAGGTTGAGATTTTCTCTGTCCCTTAGGTGAATCATACCCGCCTAGCGATGTAATGTGTTTCGTCTTGGAGCTCAACCGATCTTCACCAACGCAAGTATGTGACAGGTATCTGGATTTGTGGCAGCCTCGCATTCATTCCGTGCGCGATACACTGGGTCCACACTCATTCATGATTGGTAGGTGCTTCTAGACCTTCCTCCTGACTGAGTAAAATTTTCCCAAAGGTGAATACAATTCGGTTTCTTGCTCCGGCAAAGATGGAGTCAGCAATACTTTCGGGCAAGCTCTTTGGCTGGTATGTCCTGACCATGGATTGCAGCGCAGTGCCGACTCATGCGCATGCCCAGCTGGATACGATTTTCTATGCAGCTTCGCTGAATGTTACAAGGTACAATTTCCCTGTCGTGAAACAAGCCAACTTTTCACAAGAGGTCAGGTTGTATCTTCATCAAGGTGGACCCCTTGCCCTACAAAGTCAAGTTCAATTGAACCAGGGGGGTAAGTCGACTGTTATCCGAAACCCTGCTTTCTCAATCATATACTTCTGATGTCAGGCCTGAGTTTTTACGATATGTGGTATGTTGTCTGAGAAGAACATTCATTCCGAAATGGCATATTCTCAATTCCCGATAGGTACCCAGTCCAAAATCTCAACGGCCCAGCCAAAGTTTTTCCTAGTTACACGACATATCTCTTTGTTGCAGAGACACTTAGCAACTCCTCGACGCTCCAAATCTCAAATCTCTATCCTGGTCGACAAACGAATGGATCCAGCATCACAACTGCAATGGGTGATCAATCTTCTGGTCAACTCGTCGCTTACGGTTTCTGGGATACCAGTGACCAATTGACTCCCGACTTCCCTGTGAAACTCGCTCTGTTGAATTTGGAAATTTATAATCAAACCCAAACAGACACCCCTCGGCCAAATTCTACGTTTGATATCTCCAGTTTGCTCAGAAATAGCACTCAAGTGGTCAGAGTAAGGAAGTTGCAAGCGCCGGGAGCAGACGTTCAGGACGCTAATGCTACAAGTTGGGCTGGACAGACGTTTGAAGACGGTATTGCACGCGGAGAACTTGTCGAGGATCATATTAAAGGTGGAGAGATCATAGTACGAGCTTCAGAAGCCGTGTTGGTGTTTTTATGATCTCATCGCAAGTTTGGGATGAAATAACGCATACTGTGCACGGCCTCCCGACCTATCCATATCAATTCATATATTGATTGCAAAAAACAGGCTACATCGAACCGGTGACCTCTCAAGAAAAAAAGGAAGGAACTAATAGTATCGCTGATTGTGTGACTGGATGATCCCTCGTAGACCCCCAAACGCCTCTTCTTGCTCCTTTCACCATCCTCGTGTAACTTCTGTCCCCATCCGTGATTCACAACATGGGAGATTTTCATAACAAAGATGGTCACAATTGCTCCCTTCTTCGATGTAGCATCTCAGTATTGTGCATAGTTGGTCATTTAGGTTCCAAGGTCTCCAATATCACTTGTTTTGTGAATATATGCCATAGAACACTGTAGAAAGCGAGCGATGGCTTATTTAACTTTGGCCGGTTAACTCAAACTGTATCCAATGTTTCATGACAGCTGGGCAAGATACAACCGAGGAGTTCTGCAGCCCTCGATAGAAATTCTTCAAACAAAATTTTTTTACAACATTCTCGGCTTGTGATCTCCACTCTGGGTATTGTCTGGTGATTGGAGTATCACAAGAGGCTGAAGTGGATTGTTTGTTCTACGGATGAAAGAGGCACGTAATGGATAGCAAATATTATTAAATATTATTTCTCTACTCTCGATATCTATGTTTCCTTTGTTCAATGTCTCTAGCAGAAGTACGCATATCACCCATTCATCACTTTGAGTACGTCTGAGTGGTATGCGCTTGAAGCTGAGGATGTCTTGCACACAAGGTCGTAGATGACATACGAAGAAAAATGATATAGCACAGATAGGTCCTCGTTATATACACCAGTCCGTGATACTGATACCATGAATCGCCTGAACACGCTCGATACGTCCGGTACCAAGATTATCCGTACAGTCTATGGCTTTGTCTGAAGCAATCTTCAGCTTCAAAATGAGCGTTTAGAGTCGGCAAAGAGTCTGAGGCACGTGAGTGGATCCTGGATCGTCGGCGATCGTAAAGTATACCTGACTGGAAAAGCGTGGTCAGAAGAAATAGTGAATATTTGGAGCCATTCACCTCTAAGAATTTCTTGAGGTAATGCGAGTTGAGTTCGACCGCGTAGTTGCCAGACTGAACAGGATATTGGACAGACAGATCATCCTTGCGCCTGAATAAGCGTTGTCTGAAAAAACAGTGAGAATTCCTACACCTCTTCAAGTAGATCGGATGTCTTGAGAAACAATTCAATGAGACCAAACTTCACAGAGAAGTGGGCGCAGATGTCACTGGTTATGACCGTTCAAGGCATGATACATCAAACACAAGAGCCACAGTCCCATGATCGAAAACACCCTCATGGCGACTGAGGTAGACCTGGGCAAGGACATGGCAGACAGCGACAAAGGCGATCCAGCGCCTTCAATGGCAACAAAACGATCATACTTCCCGGTCACTCGACTTGGTAGCGGACCAACAGAAGCATATTTGGAGCTCATAATGTCGGGTGAGAATCGGCTGGCCTCTGTAAACTCCAAAGGCGAACGAATAATGAATACATAAGTACGGGCGCGAGGATAAATCCAACTACAATGTCATTGCATGTGATTGATCTGCACAATCACATGTAATCACATGTTTGGACTACGTAAAGTTCTATGTAAAGTTCGTTCGGTTTCACCACCTCTCCTCAGCTGAACATGAATACTGGCAATCTCAAACCATTCTCCCGCGAACAAGTTGCTAAGGTTGTATCCGATTCACTGTTGTTCTCCAACCAGAAAATCTGACATTTCTCAGCATAACAAAGACGGTGATCTCGTGAGGTCCATTCAAGTTCAGGCTTACACTCATGGCTGACCTCATCTCTTCTACATTCATTGTGTCTCATTTTACAACAGTGGATTATTGTAGATTCCAAGGTCTACGATATCACTAGGTTCAAAGATCTCCATCCTGGAGGTGCTTCTGTATTCCTCGATGATGGTGTTGGTTCGCTGCCCCGATATCTATATATATATGAGACATTCTTTTTGATCTCCTGATTAGCTGGCCAGGATGCTACGGAAGCTTTTTACGGACTCCACAAACACGAAATCATCGTGAAACCACAATACGCTCGCCTTCAGATTGGCGTCATTGAAGGGGAGAAGCCTGTCATTCATGGTCGAGTTCCTGGTGAACTCAGCAAGGTTCCTTACGCAGAGCCTACGTGGCTGGTTGATGGCTTCTACAGCCCTTATTTCAACGAGGTGCGCTTGCCGTTCAATTAATCTTCACAATTACCAACAACAATGGTACTTGAAACTAGAGTCATCGGACTTTCCAAAAAGTCATCCGCAAATTCTTCGATGAGGTCATTGTTCCGGATGCCGTAGTTCGTTGCATTGTTCTCTGGTTTAAACTACTCATTTTGAGAAAACATTGATCAGGCTAGGGAGGAAGACGGAAAACCCCCGAGCAAATCGGTCATCGAGGCTATGGCAAAATGCAACTTACCTGCTATGCGCATGGGTCCTGGAAAGCATTTGAAGGGTCTGGAGCTCATGGGTGGAATCGTCAAGCCCGAGGAGTTTGATTATTTCCACGAGATGATTATCAATCAGGAGTTGGCACGCCATAGCAAGCGCGGTTACGGTGATGGTGAGTGGGGTTCACTTAGGATAAGTAAATTATAATGCTCTGAGCAGGTCTCATGGCGGGCACGGTCATTGGTCTGCCTCCCATCCTCAATTTTGGGAGCGAGGAAATCAAGAGGAAGGTTATCCCCGAGATCTTCTCTGGACAAAAGTTCATCTGTCTTGCCATCTCTGAGGCGTTTGCTGGTAGTGATGTTGCTGGATTGAAGACCACTGCCACTAAGACTGAGGATGGAAAGCATTGGATCATCAATGGAACGTGAGTCGAAACGCCATTGATTGAGACCGGTCGTTGACATTTTTGTAGAAAAAAATGGATCACAAATGGAACGTAGGTTCAACTACTACAATCGTTTTTCCATGACCTAAACTCATGATGTTGTTTTTCTTCAGCTTCGCTCACTAGTGAGTAACTTCTATTGCAATCACCTCTGCTGAATTTAGGGAGTTTTCAGCTTCACTGTTGGCTGTAGGACAGACAACGGTTTCACCGTCATTCTTGTAGAGCGTGGAGAGGGCCTCGAGACTAAACCTATCAAGACCTCTTACGTGAGTGTAGGCTTTCTCTTATCCAGAGAATTCTGTTCGACATGTCCCAGTCCTCTACTGCAGGAACAGCCTTCATCACATTTGAAAATGTCAAGGTGCCTGTCGAAAACACGCTCGGCCCCGAAGGGGGAGGCATCTTTGTCATGCTTTCCAACTTCAACCACGAGCGCTGGACCATGATCTGTGCGGCCGCGCGCTCACAGCGCCTCGTCCTCGAAGAATGTTTAAAATGGACAACGCAGCGTAAGGCTTTTGGCAAGCCCCTTCACTCACAGGCTGTCATTCGAAACAAACTTGCTGCCATGATCTCTCGAGTGGAGAGTGTTCAGAACTGGTTAGAATGTATTACGCACCAGATGAATCAGATGGTATGTATTCTTCGTCAACCATGCGCCGCCGTAGGATCGACTTTTGTTGCAGAGCTATAAGGAACAAGCAGCCAAGCTTGCTGGGTATGTCTGAACATACTACGTTGAACACGTATGAGATTGATGTAGGTAAAAGCCCCATTGGTCTTCTCAAAATGCATGCCACACAGTCTGCTCAACAGACCGCAAATGATGCTGTCCAGATATTTGGTGGCCGTGGCATCACCAAAACTGGGATGGGTGAGCATATTGAACACGTAAGTTCTATGGAGCATGTAGAGGGTAATCAACTAATTGATTGTCTATCACACAGTATCATCGGACTGTGCCATTCGACGCGTAAGTGGCGAGAATTCTGTCACATTGCCTCAGGCTGAAATAGAATACTTAGTATCCTTGGGGGAGCGGAGGATGTTTTGGGTGATCTGGGTGTACGCCAGGCTATTCGAAACATGCCAAAGGATGTACGGCTATGACCGGTCATGTATAGTCGGAGAACGACTCGTGAGCGCTGTTCTAGAGTAATTTCATCCTTGAAATGTAATCTATTACACCCATTGGATAAGTGAAACCAGCCGAATGTCTGTCTACTGTCTTGCCGAGAACCATGAACGTTTTGAAATACCAACATTGGTCGTTGTTGAACCCCAGCCCAGCCATCCTAACACAAAATTTTTGGCGAAGATCTCGCCGAAGCCAAGCATAACACCATTAACGAAAGGTAAAAAGAGATTAATCGCAAGTGAGGATGCAAGCGCCATCAGTCTTGTTCGAGTAGAAAAAGACGAATCGAATATCGAAAGGGTTGCAGTTGGATATGCATGATTAGTCTCATGGTGAGAATGATGGTGAGAATGATGGTGGCAATAGTGGGGATCTTGGTGTCGGAGAGGAGAGGAAGAGCATGAAGTACTAGAATCAATTTCCTCCCACATCTGGGAATCATCAACAGTGTCCAGTTGAGATATTGTTGATTCGGTCACCTAAATGACATCAGTCAAATGCTTACAAAAGGGGGCGAGAAAACATACATGAGGTTCTGCGGAGACTATGGTTGGATTGGAATACACGAGTTCAGAAGAAACCTCTGTCCTGACTTCTGCCCGTTTTTTATGCACCTCTTCTTCTGATTGATAACGTGAAGGTGGAAGGGGAAAGGTCTGGTTAAAGGCCTCCTGAAGTGAGCCCGGTTTTCACCATGATGAGTAATCATGACCGTGGATTCAGTACCAACTTACATTCAAAGTCTGATTTTTGACTGCTTTGTTGACAACCATCGTCGTGAGCCCAGCGCTGAGCACTGGGAGGGAAGAGGAGGAATAAAGCACTCCAACGTGAATATATCGAACCGTCACGCTCATCTGTGACGGTATTTCTAGATTGTTAGGAACCTGATTTTGGAAATCACTTTGTTGTGAGGGGGCCGTAAGGGGTAGAAATAATCATAGTTTCCGGCCTCGGTGAGCTCGCGATAGTGGATACGCTTACTTATGTACCTACTCGAGACAATAAGAAAATGCTCATCACGTGCAGCACCGATACCGCTCACCCTATTTATATCTCCTAGAAGCATTTATTAGTCATCTACAAAGTCATAAAACATGGTATTGGAATAATTTATGTTGCTTGCAAAGTCAGTGTGAAAATACTAATAAGTCTACTAATTAATTTTCTTATAAATACTAGTAGTTGGAGATTAGTAGTACACAGAACACAATAGTAAAATACTATCAAGTTGTTCCAGGAACACCTACATTAGGAATATCTTAAGTTCTATAAGATCATAGCACCTTGGCATACTTGTTGGCAGGTGATGTGCTTGTAAGACATTTCTACTAACTATATCTCTAGTATATGCTTTACAGTCTATATGACTCCTATAATTTTTTTATATCATATGTCAAAGTCCAATCCCAAGTATTTACATCTTTCATAGTGGACTTTCTCTCGTCTCAAACCATGTGAGTACTTGGTCTTCCACAGCAGAGTTTACTCCTATCTAAACTCCATACCAGTCAGTGTTTGTAAGGAGATCAGCTCTCACATGAAATTCCAGCATTCAACAATCACTGCTAATGCCTGTATTAGACCCTATAGAGTTTATGAAGCCAACATTGCTACTCTCTACCATTGAATTCTGCCAAGTACTGTATACTAACATTGTTCTATCCCATCTTGTTATGATGTACATGAGGACTAATCTTTTTCTTTTTCTTTTATCTATTGTTCTTGATTTAATATTTCTTTTCTTTTAATTTTGATTTTGATTTTTTGATGATGAAGAGGCATGTGACTGCAGTCACATGACATATCACATAATATGAGGTCATAGGCCTAGAACAGACTAGAGTGGACTAGATGAATAACATCAAGGAGCATGTCAACAGTATGTTTACCTCATAGTATATATATAGTGTACTCATGGACTACACATGGACTTTAGGGCAAGGTAAATTAGTGTTAGCATGGACCATCTGTAACTTATATAAATAGGGTAGCAATTCAGCAAAGACTCCTTGTTGAGCTCTCTTGTGATCCTCACAATAATATCTATCCTTGAGATTTATTGCTTGTGCCTCTATTAGCTTTGTGACTAGTAGTTGCCACAACAGTAGAACTTGACTACCTTTTGGGACTCTGTGTCACACAGACTCCTATTCTTTTACTTTACTCTTTATTCATCCTCAACTAAGGGCAGTATACCCAAAGTCAAGAAGACACATAGCCAGGCCCTAGGCTTAAGGGGTACACTAACTAGGCAGAGGAAGCTTAGCCAGTCATTTGCACAGTAGCCCACTCATGTATATCAGTCATATCACCTTTTGTAGATGTAGTAGATAGTCATATTTGAGCAGAAGGCTTATATTGCTGGTTCCTTTGTAATCAGTCCATGTAGAGCAGCAGTATAGTCTATTAAGGAGTGCCTAGTTTAGAGATTCCCTTCTTAGGTATAATAGTGTAATAGTTTGATTAGGGTAGTAGTTAGTAAGTAGACAGGTAGTTAGTAAACAGTGTAAGATCGGGTAAGAAAAATACCAGCTAGTACTTACAGAGGAATATTTTCAGGAAGAAATAATACCACTGTCAGACACCAAAGCAGTGAAGAACAGAAATATGGAGGGAATAATGAGAATGACAATAGAGTTGTATAGGAAGGATCTAGAGGAACTGATTAGAGAATTTGGAGGAGAAAAAGTAGTAGAAATATTAAACAATAATATAAAAATTATGGAAATACAATTACAAATTAAAAAATTGGAAAACAAAGAAAAAGAAAAAAGACAGAAGGAAGAAATGAGAAGGAAAGAAGAAGAAGAAAATAGTAGATAGATAGAGAAATGTATAAGGAGAAAAGAGAAGGAAAGAAGAAAAAGAGAAGAGAAGGAAGAACAGAGGAGAGTAGACAAAGAATGGAGAAGAATAGAGGAAATGAGATTACAAGAGAAGAGAAGAGCAGAGAAAAAGTAGAGACAGCAAGAGATGTTAAAAAGAAGAAGAGAGAAGAATAGGCAGAGGGCAATGAAGGAAAGAAAGTGTTTTGCTTGTGGAGAATTTGGGTATATGGCCTATAATTGTAGAAATGTGGGAAAAGAGGGACTGACACAGATGCCCTCAAATAAATTTGAAGTGTTAAAAAGTAGAATGATGTAGAGAGAAGAAGGAAGTGGAGAGGAAGTAAGAAATGACAGAAAAGATATTTTGAGGGAGGAAAAAATGAAGAGGGAGGTAGAGGTGAGACAGACAAAGGTGGAAAGAAAGGAGAAAAAGGAGAAATTGTTAAGAGAGGTTACAGTAAAGATTGGGTTGAAGTAGAAAGAAGAGGAAGAAGGGATTATGGTGGAAGCATTGTTAGATAGTAGAGTGACAGGGTTGGTAATGAGTGAAGAGTTTGCAAGAAAGCATAGATTTAGGAGGACAAAACTAGAGAGGCCAATATATGTGAGGAATGTCGATAGCATACTCAATTATGCAGAGCCAATTAAGAACACAGTAGAGGTAGAGATATTTTTTAAGAGACATAAGAAGAGGACATTGATAGATATGATAGAAGGGCAGAAATGGAGAGTCATATTAGGTATATCTTGGCTAGCATGCTATAACCCAGAGATAGATTGGAGAACAGAAGAGGTACAGATGACAAGATGTCCAGAGGAATGTGGAAAGAAATAGAAAACAGGAAGATAAATGAAGCCAGGATGGCAAAAGCAGAAAGAGAAAGAAAAAAAGAGAGAAGACTTTAGAAGACTAATAACAGATGAAAAGATAGTAATAGCAAGAATAGTAGAGGAGAAAGAAGAAGAAGAAGACTTGATAGAGTTAAGAACAGTAGAGGAAATGGTTCCAAGATAGTTCCATAAATATTTGAAGGTGTTTGAAAAGAAAGAGTCAGAGAGAATGCTGGCAAGGAAGGCCTGGGATCATGCCATAGATCTCAGAGAAGGTTTCATGCCAAAAAAGGGGAAGATATATCCATTGTCAAAAGTAGAGAGAGAGGAAGTGCAGGAGTTTGTGAAGGATCAGTTGAGAAAAGGATACATTAGACCGTTGAAGTTACCACAGATGTCACTGGTGTTCTTTGTGCTGAAGAAGGATGGGAAGAAGAGGATGGTGCAAGACTATAGATACCTGAACAGTTAGATGATCAAGAACAATTATCTGTTACCACTGATTTCAGATCTGATAGATAGTATTGGGAAGAAGAGAGTGTTTACAAAGATGGATTTGAGGTGGGGGTACAATAATGTGAGAATAAAGGAGGGAGATAAGTAGAAGGCAGCATTCTCAATGCCAGAGGGGTCATTTGAACCCATGGTAATGTTCTTTGGGTTAACTAACTCACCAGCAATGTTCTAGGCAATGATGAATGATTTGCTAAGAGATTTAGTGGTAGAAGAAAAGATAGCAGTATTTATTGATGATGTGATGATAGAGACAGAGACAGAGGAAGGGCATGATGAGATAGTAAAGGAAGTATTGAGGAAGTTAGAAGAAAATGATTTATTCATAAAACCAGAAAAATATGTGTGAAAGGTTAGAGAAGTGGGATTCTTAGAAGTGGTAATAGAGGAAGATAGAGTAAGAATGGAGAAGGAAAAGGTTCAGGGAGTGATAGAATGGCCAGTGCCAAAGAGTGTGAAGGATATGCAGAAGTTTTTGGGGTTGGAAAACTATTATAGATAGTTTGTCAAAGATTTTGCAAAGATAGCAAGGCCATTGCATGAGATGACAAGGAAGGAGATAAAGTGGAGTTGGGGAGAGAGACAGCAGAAAGCGTTTGAGGAATTGAAGAAGAAATTTATGACAGAGCCAGTCTTAGTGATGCTAGATCTAGATAGAGAGATGAGAGTAGAAGCAGATGCATCAGATTTTGCTATGAGAGGAGTATTTTCAATGAAGTATGAAGATGAGAAATGAAGGCCAGTCACCTATATTTTGAAATTGTTGAATGAAGCAGAAAGAAATTACGAGATTCATGATAAAGAGATGTTAGTGATTATTCAGTGCTTAAAAGTATAAAGGCATTTCTTAGAAGGAGCCAAGGATCATTTTGAAATATGGATGGATCATAAAAACTTGGAGTACTTCATGAAGGCTCAGAAGTTAAATCAAAGACAGGCTAGATGAGCCTTATATTTGTTAAGATTTGATTTCACTTTGAAGCATGTGACTGGCAAAAGTATAAGATAAGCTGATAGTTTGAGTAGAAGAGCAGATTGGGCAGAAGGAGTAGAGAGAGATAATGAAAATCAGGTAATGCTAAAAAGAGAATGGTTAGAGATTAGAGTGGTGGATAGGAAACAGTGGTTAATTGAAGGAGCTGAGGAAGAGATAATAGAGAAAATTAAAAAATCAAAAACAAGAGATGATGAAGTGATAAAAGCAGTAGAAGAAATGAAGAAAGCTAGAGTTAAAGCATTGAGAAATGAGGAATAGCAGATAGAAGACAATCTAGTATTAAAAGAGGAAAAGGTATATGTACCAAGAGATGAGAAGCTGAGATTGGAGATTATTTGGCTTCATCATGATATGCCAATAGCAGGACATGGAGGACAGTAGAAGACAGTAGAACTGGTTACTAGGAATTATTGGTAGCCAGGGGTTACAAAGAAAGTGAAGTGATATGTAGAAGGATGTGATCAATGTCAGAGGATGAAGAATAGAGCAGAGATACCAGCAGGAAAATTAAGACCTAACAAGGTACAAGAGAGACCATGGCAGCATATATCAATGGATTTTATTACAAAGTTACCAGTGTCTAAGGGCTATAATTTGATTTTGGTAGTATGTGATAGGTTTTCAAAAATGTTACACTTTATGACAATGGCAGAAAAAATAACAGTGGAAGGATTAGCAAAGTTGTTTAGAGATAATGTGTAGAAGTTGCATAGGTTGCCAGAGAGTGTGATTTCGGATAGAAAGCCTCAGTTTGTGGCAGGGTTGACAAGAAAGTTGAATAAAATGTTGGGGATAGAAACAAAACTATTTACAGTATATCATCCACAGACAGACAGACAGACAGAGAGGACAAATCAGGAGCTGGAACAATACTTGAGAATGTAGGTTGATCATAGACAGAACAATTGGTCAGAATGGTTGGCAACAGCAGAATTTGCATTTAACAACAAGGTATATATAGTAATGAAGTTATCACTGTTTAAAGTTAGTTATGGGAGAGAACTAAGGATGGGTTTTGATATCAGAAAAAAGGGGAAGAATATGAAGGTATAAGAGTTCATGAAGAAGATAAAGGATAGACATGAGGAGGTGAAAGCAGCATTGGTGAAGTTACAGAAGGAGATGAAGAGATAGGTGGATAGAAGTAGGAAAGAGGCAGAGGAATATAGAGTGGGAGATGATGTGCTGATCAGTACAAAGGACTTTTTGATGGAGTTGATGAAGAGAGTGATGAAGAAGTTGACAGAAAAGTATATTGGACTATATATGGTTAAGAAAATTATATCAGAAAATGCAGTAGAATTTGAATCACTGGTGTCATTAAGAATAAATCCAGTGGTTAATGTGAGGAGAATAGTGAAGTATTGAGAGCAGGTAGAAGGGCAGAAGAAGATACCACTGCCTCCTATTGAGGTAGCTGGTAAGAAGAAGTATGAGATAGAAAATATTTTGGATAGACGAGAGAGGAGAGGGAAACCAAAGTACTTAGTGAGATGGAAAAGCTATATAGTAGAGGAAGATACTTGGGAGGGGTTAGAAAATTTGAAGAATGTGATGGACTTAGTAGAAGAATTCAAAAAAGAGATAAGGGAAGAAGAAGTATAACAGGTAGAGAAAAGAAAAGATAAACAGAAGGTGGTAGAGCTAAATCCAGAAGCAGAGAAGTTCAAGAGGAGCAAGTTATTAGGAAAGTATATGGTGAGAATTTTGTTTGGATGGGATAATAAAAAATTTGAGGATGAGTATTTGAAGAAATTAGAGAAAAATTAGGCAAGATGGAAAGGGAAGGAGATAGGAGAGAGAGAAATATGTCTTTAGTTATTTGTGTCCTGCATTTACCACTTGCTTGTAAAATGGTAGTCTTGATCTCAGCCAATTGTGTGTTGGCTACTCCTGCTAACTTGATGATGTTTTGTAATTGCATTTGAATATCAGCCATTAACTCAATTCCTTATATGATTTTGTGATATTTCTTTGTCTAATCCTTTCTTTCATTATTCAAAATAGTGATCAAATTCATGTTATTAACAGTGTGAGAAATGTATGGATTAGAGAAAGTGAGAGCAGTTGTGAATTGTTGGGCCATTTGAGTCTGAGTTCTCATTGTTAGTATACTTTGAGATGTTGATTTGGAGTTTTATGCTCTTTTTATAGATTTTGATTTGAAACTCTTGTTTAATAGTCTTTAATTGCCTCCTTTGTATGTGGTAACCCTGTTTCAGAAATTCATTGGTCATGTTTGTTGCTATATCCCTTTCAATGAACCAAAAATTGTATGCTACATCCTTATTTTCTGTGATTCCTAACTTCTTCTACTTTATACTTTTCTTCCTCATTGATAATGTCCAGTGGTGATGCTAGTTCCATATACTGTCCTTTAAACTAGAGTTCTTTATATCTTGTCAGCAGGTCTTTGTTGAACATACTATGAATTATTCATTCTTCTGGTAGTTCCAGCTGAAATGCTTCTTAACTAATATCTTTTGAGATCTAAAAAAGTCCATATCTTTTCTGGTCTAGCTTTTTTGAGGGTCAATTTTATTAGATATTCTTGGCCTTCAGCCACATATTGTTTTCAATCTTCAGTGCTTGTGGATTCCTTTTTTTCTTGTCAAACTACTTCTTTATAGCTTTTTTTGCCATTTTCATAACTTCTTTGCTACTTCCCAACTTTCTTGTAGTTTTTGAAGGAAACTCTCCAGTTTTGGTAATTCTGTTTTCACAGTAAGATTTTCTTTCTATAAATGTCTTCCAAAGTTAAGTTTAAATAGAGTATAACTTATTGCTACATGTTTCTTGTCATTGTATTGGAATTCCACTGCTGATAACTATTTGGTCTAATTGTCTTGTTGATAATTGATGTAATATCACAAAAATATTTCCACTTCTTGGTCCATTCATTTAGTTTGACTATCTGTTTGAAGATGATAGGCTGTTAATGTTCTTTTCATTCCTAGTGCCTTTGTTAAGTCTTCCATGAATTTTGAGGTAAATTGTAGTCTTCTATTGCTGAGAATTCTTCTTGGTATTTTATATAGTTTCCAAATTTCATTCTGGTAGATTTTAGTAATTTCATCCAATGTTGTTTGCTAATATCTCATGAACAACTAGATGGATTTGCATGATCAAACTTGTGTTGGAAAGTGCTCATCAAATAATTTTCAATGATATATGGTATATTACATAGTAATAAGTATTTATAGAGATACAAATATATTAATATAGTAACATAATTAGTTACCTTCTAAAATTAGCCTAACAGCTGCTATAATAGATAACAGCTCCCATTAGGTACAAGTTTTGATCATGTGATGGAAATAGCTTGTGCATGAACTATCACTATTTTGTATATATACTTTTGTATCTGAGAATTAGATCTTAGACTTAACAACATTATTTATTATTAATCTTTATTCTTTATCATCTATATTGATTTTAATCATCATTGTCATCATTATTGAACTTCTGAATCACTCCTAAGCCTCTGAGAGTATACTCAAGGTTCAGATATCACAAATAAGTGAGTAGTTCATTTTGTGATAATATTCAGATTGTAGATTAAGCTTGGAGGCTTATTTACAGATAAGTAACATGATCTTGGATGACAACCTTGGTCTCAACTTATGTGTTATGCCCACTGTCTGTTGTATGGTTGTAATTTTAGAAGTCAAGATATCAGAAAGAAGTAAGAGAGGATTCTAGGTGGCTTTTTAGTCAAATATTAGTTGGATTCTTAGTTAATTTATAGACTGAAGACTATAGAGTATCTACTTGATCTTAATAGTAAGTTTGTAATTAGAACTATAGTTTGGAGAAATAGTAGTGTAGGAATAACTAAGGAAATGTTATAGAAATAGTTTCTAGAATATAAGATAACTGGAAGTCTAGATGATAAGTTATTAGGAAATGAAATACAAGGTGCTGATCTATGTGCAAACAAGCATGAATACAGAAGTATACCTAGGTATGATTAGAGTTCTAACTAGAAGTCAGAAAGTGAAAGTCTTGGAAGTCAATCTATAACACCGATAATATATCTAAATAAAATCATCTCACAAGAGAAACTCATAAGTTTAAGAATGTGTGTACTAATAAAATTTATTAGCTACATAAAAGAAATGCAGGGATAACTTATAGAGGAGAAGATACAGAAGATATTTGTCAAAGTTGAAGACAGTAAACTTTATTTTTATTTCATTTCTTATTTTTCTATTTTGAATTTAGAACTCAAGATTAGCATGACACTATATATAACTATCACAAACTGTTATATAACACTGTATCACATATCCATCACATATCACAGTCATAGTCACATGATCATGTATTATATAGAAGAATATAGAAAGGTTCTGAAATAATAATAATATACAGCATGTTTGCCATATGTTGACCTTAAAAATAATATATAGCTTTTAGATTAGATAAGGTCTTACACAAACCAACTAGCTAGTGTATATAAAGTAAACACTTTGTACTTGGAATCCTATCAAGTTCTCTTGTGTTAACCTAATACAAGATTTATTTTTTATCTTAACACTTTGAGACTTAAGTTGTAACAGTATTTGTTACAAACTCAAAACCTTAGAGCTAGTTAAGAGGATGAACCTTGTATTGGGTTAACACAAGAGAACTCAATAGAAAACTCTGTACAGGATTGTCTACCTTATATACAAATACCTAATGGTCTGTGCAAGCTATTTCTAGCCTACCCTAAACAACCATGTGTATGCCTTAAGGTCAACATGTGTTTCACACGTTGTATGACATCATCCGTCCAGAACCTTCTACGTCCTTCTATGTATCATGTGACTTGTG
>Ga0157357_1000302_pt1 | contig 20861 bp, 18 predicted proteins | sample AttcapACBM1_FD_111485 | JGI IMG/M metagenome (GOLD analysis project Ga0157357, IMG submission 111485) | Fungus gardens microbial communities from leaf cutter ant in Botucatu, State of Sao Paulo, Brazil - Atta capiguara ACBM1 | ecosystem: Host-associated > Fungi > Mycelium > Unclassified ... | reverse complement strand
GCGCCTGCCGCCCGCCAACCCGGGCGCGTTAATTGGCTGCCGCGCCGGCGCTATAGCTTTTGGCCAGCGCGGCAAAAGCCTGGCCCCTTTCTTCAAAATTGTTAAACTGATCAAAGGAAGCGCAGGCCGGGCTGAGCAAAAGCGCCGCCTCTGCCCCTTTGGCTATTGTGCCGGCGGCAATATCGGCCTTTATATCGGCCCAGGCCAGCGCCGCCGCCGCGCTTAAATCGGCCGCCTGCCGATAAGGGCATAAATCCGCGGCAAAGGCCGGCGCGCCTTCCAGCCCCCCATCGTCCAGCCCTTCGCCTTCCAGCCAGTGCGCGGCAAAGCTTTTGCCGAATTCGGCCGCCGCTTCGCCAAAAAAATAGGCGCGGCGCAAATGCGCCAGATATTGCCGCTGCAACAGGCTGTCTATCCCGCCTTGCTTGGCGCGGCCGCCAGCCAGCCAGTAAATATTATCATAACTGCGCAAGGCCGGGGCGGCCGATTCCGCATTTGTCGCCTTGCTGTCATTGATAAAGCGGATTGTCACGCCCTGATAAAGCCTGTGCCCAACCTCTTCCATACGGTGCGGCAGGCCGGTAAAATCGGCCAGGCCTTTTTCAAAACCCTTCGCCCCCAGCGCTTTGGCCGCGGCCAGCGCGCAAAGGGCATTTTGCCCATTATGCCGGCCGCGCAAAGCGGCGGAAGCCGGCATGGCCTTGCCCTCTCGCCAGAAGCTTCCCTGATGCCAGGCATAAAAGCGCGGCGCGGTAAAACAATCCTGCGGGTTGATCATACCGTTTTCATCAGCCGCGGCGCCAATGCCGATAACCCGCTTGCCCGCTGCTTTCAACCGGTCATAAACAGCCTGACACAAAGCATCATCATAAGCGATAATGGCGGTTTCACTTTGCGCGGCCAGCCGCTCTTTCAGCGCCGCATAGGCGGCAAGACTGCCGTGACGGTCAATATGATCGGGGGTAATATTCAGCACAATGCCGATAGTCGGGTTGAGAGACGGCGCCAGATCAATCTGATAAGAAGAAACTTCCACCACATAAACCTGCCGGGCTGAGGGCGCAAAAGGCGCCAGCTCCAATACCGGCTTGCCAATATTGCCGCCCATTTGCACATTATAGCCGGCGCGGCGCAATATATGCGCCAGCAGCGCCGTGGCGGTGGATTTGCCGTTTGTGCCGGTAATAGCGATAAACGGGCAAAAATCGGCTGCCTTGTTCTTTTTTTCTTGCAAGCCGCCGCCCGCCAACCCGGCTTGCTTCTCTTGCAAGCCGCCGCCACAGGCTGGCCTGTCCAACCCGGCTTGCATTGCCTTTTGCAAAAAAGCCTGGCGCTCACGCGCAAACAGCTCAATATCGCCGATAATTTCTACCCCCGCCTGCTGCGCCAAAGCGGCGCTCCAATGCGGCTTTGGGTGAGTGAGCGGCACACCGGGGCTTAATACCAGCGCTGCTATAGCGCTCCATTCTATTGCCCGCAAATCCTGCGCCGGCAGGCCCGCCTGCCGCGCCGCGCTCACCGCTTGCGGCCGATCGTCCCAGACAAGAACCTCCGCCCCGCCTTGCGCCAAAGCTTTGGCGGCAGCGAGGCCGGAGCCGCCAAGGCCGAACAGCGCCACTCTTTTACCGCTGAAAGTTGAGACCGCAATCATCGTCCTTTACCCTTTGCTTTTTGGCAGCGCCCCGCCCGGCCTAGCGCAGCTTCAGGCTGACAAGCCCCAGCAGCGCCAGAATAATCGATATTATCCAGAAGCGAATAACCACCTGGCTTTCTGTCCAGCCTTTTTTCTCAAAATGGTGGTGGATCGGCGCCATTAAAAACACCCGCTTGCGCGTCATTTTAAAATAGCCGACCTGAATAATAACCGACAAGGCCTCCATCACAAACACGCCGCCAATCACCGCCAGCACCAGCTCATGCCTGGCTGCCACGGCGACCGAGCCTAACAGGCCGCCCAAAGCCAGCGAGCCGGTATCGCCCATAAAAATCGCCGCCGGCGGCGCATTAAACCATAAAAAGCCCAGACCGGCGCCGATAACAGCGGCCAGCAGCACCGTCAGCTCACCGGTGCCGGGGACAAAGTGAATCTGCAAATATTCGGCAAAAATACTATTGCCGGAAACATAGGCAATCAAAGCAAAGGAGGCGGCCGCCACCATGACCGGCACTATCGCCAGCCCGTCCAGACCATCGGTAAAATTAACCGCATTGCCGGTGCCGACAATCACCAAAGCGCCAAAGGGGATAAAAAATATCCCCAGATTGAGCACATAAGTGACAAAAGGGAAAGACAGCCCGCCGGAGCCGGCGCGCATAAACACGGCAGCAGCGGCCGCGCCTAAGCAAAATTCCAGAAAGAGGCGCATTTTGCCGGAAAAGCCGCGGCTTGTCTCTTTGGTGACTTTCAGATAATCATCATAAAAGCCGATAGCGCCATAAGCCAAGGTAACGCCCAGCACCGTCCAGAAATAAAGATTTTTCACATCGCACCACAACAGGGCGGCAAAGGTGGTGCCGCTTAAAATCATCAGCCCGCCCATAGTCGGCGTGCCGGCTTTTTTAAAATGGGTTTGCGGCCCGTCAGCGCGAATGGGCTGCCCCTTGCCCTGGCGAATCTTCAGCGAGGCAATAATCGCCGGGCCAAATAAAAACACAAACAGGGCCGATGTTATCAGCGCCCCGGCGGCGCGGAAGGTAATATAGCGGAACAGCCCTGTCCCCGGGATAATGCCGATAAAATCGGATAAAAAATACAACATGAATTTTGCCGCCTTATAATTTCCGCCTGTTCAGGCCGTGCCGCTCAAGCCGGGCACCATGCCGGCCCTGTTTAGCGCACAGGGCAACAAGCGGCAAGCAAAGCCGCCGCCAGTTTGGCCGTGCCGATGGAATTGGACGATTTCACCATCACACAATCGCCCGCCTGCAAGGCCTGTTCCAGCGGCGCAACCAGCTCAGCCGCTGTTTGCCGCCAATGCACTGCTATTGCTTTGTGGCGCTGTTGCAGCGCCTGCTGTAAAAAGCGCATGGCCTCACCGGCCAGAAAGACGCTGTCTACCCGCGCTTCGGCCAGTTTTTCGGCCAGCGCCTCATGCGCGCTTTGTGTCTCAGCCCCCAGCTCCAGCATATCGCCCAAAACGGCAATGCGCCGGCCACTGCCGGCCGGCTGTGTCTCCCCCAGCACTTTGATCGCCGCCGCCATGGAAAGCGGATTGGCATTATAGCTCTCATCAATCAGCAGAAATTCCCCTTCAGCCGCATTTTTATGCGGCAGTGCCAGGCGGTAACGCGCCCCCCGCCCCGCCCCGGCCTGAAATTGCGCCAGAGCAGCCACAGCCTGCTGCCATAAAAAGTCTATTCTTTTTTTATACAAAGCTGCTGCCTCAGGCTCAGCGTCCCAGCGCGGCTCTTTTGCCATCGCATAGCTTTTCGGCCTTATAGCCAGCTCAGACACAGCCGCCAGCGCCGCGCAGCCATTGAGGGCATTATGCGCCCCATGCGCGCGCAGTGTAAAATCAACCTCGCGCTTATCACGCCACTTCAGGCGGCAGTGCCGACCCTGCGCCGTTTCTGTTTCGGACACAAGGCGATAATCCGCCTCTTCGCTCCGGCCAAAAGAGCAGACAAAAAAATGCCCCGCTGAGCGGGCTTTTTGCGCCAGAAATTCATAATATTCATCATCGCGGTTGAGCAGCGCCGCGCCATTTGGCTCCAGCCCGGCAAAAATTTCCGCCTTGGCGGCGGCAATATCGTCCAGGCTGTTAAAATGCCCCCTATGCGCCGCGGCAATGCGGCTGATCAGCGCCAGATGCGGCCGCGCCAGACGGCTGAGCGGGGTAATTTCGCCCGCGTGATTCATGCCGATTTCATAAATAGCAAAATCCGTGTCCGCCGGCATGCGCGCCAGACTTAACGGCACGCCAAAATGATTATTAAAAGAAGCCGGGCTGTAATGCAGCCTGCCAAACGGCGCCAGCGCTTGCGCCAGCATTTCCTTTATCGTGGTTTTGCCGACCGAGCCGGTGATCGCCGCCACTCTGGCGCCCGGCCGCAGCCGCGCGCGCGCCGCTTTAGCCATCTTCTCCAGCGCTTTTAAGCTATTATCCACCGCCAGCAGCGGGATAGGAAGCGGCGGCAGATCACCCAGCTTCGCTGCTTCCACCACCGCCAGCGCCGCCCCGGCTTTGGCCGCCGCCGCTACATAGGCATGGCCGTCAAGCCGCTCGCCAGTCAGGGCAAAAAACGCCTCGCCGGCCTGTAAGCTGCGGCTGTCAATCGCTATGCCGCTAATTGCCGGCGGCAATGCGCCTTGCAAATGCCCGCCGACAGCCTGCGCCAAAGCCTCGCCTGTCCATAAAACCATAATAGCTATGCTCCTCCTGGCCGCGCGCTTCGGCGCGGCGCTCATTTCAGCCTTCATTCACGCCGCGCAAAGCAGCGGCAAGCTCTGCCTGGTCAGAAAAAGGCAAAACCTTGTCGCCGATAATCTGCCCTTCTTCATGACCCTTGCCGGCGACAATCAGCGTATCGCCGCGGGCTAACAGGCCGACAGCATGGCGGATAGCCGCCCGCCTGTCGCCGATTTCCTGCGCCCCATGCGCGCCGGCCAAAATCTGCTTGCGGATAATGGCGGCATTTTCACTGCGCGGATTATCGTCTGTCACAATCACTATATCGGCCAGTTTTACCGCTATTTCCCCCATAATCGGCCTTTTGCCCTTATCACGGTCACCGCCGCAGCCGAAAACCAGCACAATGCGCCCATTGGTAAAGGGGCGCACCGATTTCAGCACATTTTCCAGCGCGTCCGGCTTATGAGCATAATCGATATAAACCGGCGCGCCGGCCGGTGTCGCGCCGACAAGCTGCAGCCGCCCCGGCGCGCCTTGTAACCGCTCCAGCGCACGGAAAGCCGCCGCCGGCGGCACCGCGCCGGCAATAGCCAGCCCGGCCGCCGTCAGCGCATTGGCCAGTTGGAACTCTCCCGCCAGCGGCAAAACCGTCTCATAAATTTCGCCCTCAAACTCTATTTCGGCATATTGGCGAAAGCGCTCATGCTCCACCCGCTTCAGCTTGATAAAATGACCCTTGCGGCCAACGGTCAAAACCTTGCGCCCGGCCGCCTCTATATGCGCGGCCGCCTTATCGGCATATTTGCTGTCGGCAAAAACAACAGCCGGCGCGCCGGCCGGCAGCAATGTATCAAACAGCCGCATTTTGGCTTTAAAATAGGCGTCAATAGTCGGGTGATAATCCATATGGTCGCGCCCCAGATTGGTGAAGCCGGCCGCCGTCAGCTTTACCCCGTCCAGCCGGCATTGCTCCAGCCCGTGGGAAGAGGCTTCCAGCGCCACATGGGTTATATGTTTGCCCGCCAGTTGGCTGAGCAGTTGCGCCAGCTCTACCGGCCCTGGCGTAGTCAGCGCCCCGCTTTGGGTGAAATCTTTGGCCACCACGCCGATAGTGCCGATAGAAGCGGCGGCAAAACCGGCATTTTCCCATATTTGCCGCAGAAAAGCAGCGACTGATGTTTTACCGCTGGTGCCGGTTATCGCCACCGCCACTTGCGGCCGCCGGGGGTAAAAACGCGCCGCCGCCAGCGCCAGCGCATGGCGGATATTATCGACATAAAGCACCGGAACAGCGCTGCCGGCAACAGCGCTGCCCTTTTCCGCGATAATCACCGCCGCGCCCTGTTTTACCGCTGCGCCAATATAAGCCTGACCGTTGGCGGCATTGCCGGCCACGGCAAAAAACGCATAACCGGGCTTTATCCGGCGGGAATCATCGCTCAGGCCGGTAATGGTGATATTATCGGCAAGGGTTTCGCCTGCTCCTGCGGCAAGATCCTCCCCCAGCAAATGTGAAACTTTCATGGCTTCTCTTTCTCCCGCCGCCGGGCCGGGCGGCGGCGCGGCTCACCGGCTTTTCGGCTTTGGCGGCGCATTATCCGCCAGTTGCAGCGGCCTGTTTTGCGCCGTGAAATCCGGCAACACACCCAGAAAAGTCGCCGAGCGGCGGATAATCCCCGCCGCCAGCGGCGCGGCATTAAAAGCCGCAGTGGTTGAAGCTTCGCCCGCGGCCGGCTTTGGATCGTCAACAATGGTCAAGACAATATAAGCCGGCTTGTCCATGGGAAAAGCGGCAATAAAGGAATTAAAATTGCGCCCCTTGGAATAGCGGCCATGCACGACTTTTTCTGCCGTGCCGGTTTTGCCGCCAACGCGATAGCCGTCTACCGCGCCGCGCCGCCCGGTGCCTATATCAGCATTGCGCTTATAAAGATAGCGCATATCGCGCACGGTTTGCGCCGATACAACCCGCTGCCTGCCGGCTTCAGCCGCGGCTTTTGACAGCGGCAAAAAGCTGGGCGGCAGCAAAAAGCCGCCATTCATCAGCGCCGCCACCCCTGTTGCCGTTTGCATCGGCGTAGTGGCAAAACCGTGGCCAAAGGAAATAGTGGCAGAATTCACCTTTTTCCACACATGCGGGGAAAAAGGCTCTGCCACCTCCGGTAATTGTGTCTGCATGCGGCTTAACAGGCCAAGACGCTGTAAAAAGGCGCGATGGCCGCCAATGCCGATAGCCTCTGCCTCTCTGCCCGAGCCGATATTGGAAGAAAAACGAAACACTTCCTCAATCGTCAAAGGGCGGTATTTGCCATGAAAATCTTTAATCTGCTGTGAGCCGAAACGCAGCGGACGCGAGGCGTCAACCTTGCTGTCCAGCCGGAATTTGCCGGAATCCAGCGCCATAGCGGTGGTAAAGCTTTTAATGCTGGAACCCATTTCAAAAGCGCCGGCGGTTATGCGGTTCAGCCGGTCTTTCTGCAAGGCCTCAACCGGGCGATTCGGGTCAAAATCCGGCATGGAAACCATAGCCATAACTTCCCCCGTATCGGCCTTCAGCACCACGGCGCCGGCCGCTTCTGCCCGGTAGCGCGCCATGGTTTTGGCCACTTCATCATGCACAATCGCCTGCACCCGCATATCAATAGAGAGCGCCACCGGCTCCAGCGCTGCCGGCGCCGCCAGCCCCGCCTTGCGCAAAGCGCCTAGGCCGGCTTCGTCAATATATTTTTCCATGCCGGCAATGCCCTGATTGTCAATATTGACAAAGCCCAATATATGCGCGGCCGCCGCGCCGCCGGGGTAAAAGCGCCGCGTTTCCACCTGAAAGCCCAGGCCGGGAATACCCAGCGCCATCACCTCTGCTTTTTGCCGGGCGCTTAAGCCGCGCGCAATCCAGGCAAAGCCGTTGCGCTTTTCCAGCCGCGCCGTGATCTCGCGGCGATTCATTTGCGGCAACAAGCCGGCCAGTAAATCCACCGTTTCAGTAATATCAATAATGCGGCGCGGCTCGGCAAAGAGCGACCAGGTTTTAATATCGATCGCCAGCAGCAGGCCGTTGCGATCGACAATATCGGGGCGCGCCTGGCTCACCGGCGCCGGCGGCGCTGAGGCGGCTGCTATTTCACCGCCGCCGCGGCCGTAATAAACCAGCTTGGCGGCAATAGCGCCGTAAAGGCAGCAAAATATAATAAAAGTAAAACCTAACCGGCTTTTAAAGCCGGTCGGCAAACGGGCGGGCGGCTTTTGCGCCGCTGCGATCGTGTTTTTTTGCGCAGGCCACATATTCATAAACTATCACCTCCCGCCAGACGGCAAAGCCGGACGGACGGCCGCTGCGGCGCTGCCGGCGCTGCCTGCCGCCGGCTGCGCGCGCCCCCCGGGCCGGATCCGGCTGCCGCCGGCCGGCGGCACACTGGCCGTTATTATTGTATCCAGCCGGCCGGCGCTCTTGCCGGCGGCAGGCAGCGCTTCACTGTCTTTAATCGCTGTTTCTATGGCGTCCGGCAGGCGCTGCGGCACGGCGTCCAGGGTCACAATCTGCCGCGGCTCTATCAACTGCAGGGACAGGCCGGCCTGATAGCGCTCTGCCAGACGCTGCAGGCGCTCCGGCTCTGTCGCCAGCGCCCAGCGGGCGCGCAGCAAAGCGGCGGTATCCTGCTCTATTTCTATTTTATGCTCCAGCCGGCGCACTTCCTGATAACGCTTTTGCGCCTCATATTTGCTTTCATACGTCCAGAAGGCAGCGCATAACATCAGCACAACCATGATAATATCGCCGGTGCGAAAAAGAGTCATATATGGCCTCCCCTCTGGCGGCCGGCCGCAGCCGGAGCAGGCAGCGCCGGCAAATCCGGCAGGTTGAAAAGGCTTAAATCCGCCGCCTCGGCCGGGCTGTGCGTGCGCCGGCCGGCGCGCAGCCGGGCAGAGCGGGCGCGCGGATTGACAGCAGCTTCGGCCGGGCTTGCGGTTTTGGCCCCCTTAAACAGCGGGGTGAAAACGGCCGGGCGCAAAGCGGCCGCCGGCAAATGGCGGGAAAGCGCCCGCCCGCCGGCCCGGCTGCTGAAAAACTGTTTAACCATGCGATCTTCCAGCGAATGAAATGTGACAACCGCCAGGCCGCCGCCGGGGCGTAAAACCCTTTCCGCCGCGAATAAAGCGCGCGCCAGCTCACCCAGCTCATCATTGACATAAATGCGCAAAGCCTGAAAAGCCCGGGTGGCGGCGTGGATTTTCTCGCGCCGGTGCAGCCCCAGCGCCTCAATCGCCGCGGCCAGATCCAAAGTTGTGGCAAAAGCTTTATCGGCGCGGCGGCACGCAATCATGCGGGCAATGCGGCCGGCATGGCGCTCCTCGCCGTAAAAGTGGAAAATACGCGCCAGATCGCGGCCCGGCAGGCTGTTGACAAGCTCTGCCGCGCTCACCCCGCGCCCGGACATGCGCATATCCAGCGGCCCGTCCCTTTGGAAAGAAAAACCGCGCGCCGCTTCGTCCAGCTGCATGGAAGAGACACCAATATCCAGCACCACCGCATCAGCCGGCACAAAACCCGCTGCCGCCGCCGCTTCATCAAGCTTTGAAAATTCTGTCTCCATAATGGTGAAACGGCCGCCGCTTTTCCCGGCCAGTTCCCGGCCGGCCCGCACCGCCTGCGGGTCGCGATCCAGCCCCAGCACCTGCGCGCCCTCAGCCAGTAAAGCGCGGGAATAGCCGCCGGCGCCGAATGTGCCGTCAATCACCCGCTGCCCCGTAAGAGCGCCGCTTTTACCGCCCGCACCGGCGCTGCCCAGCGCCGCGGTCACGGCTGCCAGCACCTCGGCCGGCATAACGGGAACATGGCCGGCCGGCGCGGCCGCCTTATCTTGTGTCATCAGCAAACCCCGCTTACGGCCGCCGGCGGGCCGGTTTGCATATATCAGCCGACCCGGCACAACCCAATACAAAACCACTACTCAACAGGCTTGCCGGCAGCCGCAAAGGCAGCCGGCCGTTTATCGGCGCCGCCACTGCCCCGGCCCCCGGGCCGATCAAAGCTCCAGCTCCGATCCGGCCCAGTATCGCCGATTATCTTTAACGAAATATTGCCCCGGGCAGAAAATTTGCCGAAATCAAAAAGGAGAAAGCTGCTGCCAAATGAGAATAATGTTTAGCGCCAGCACCAGCGCCGCCGCCGCCGCCGCCGCAAACTGAACAAAAACACTATTGGCAAAACCGCCCATCAGCGCCGGCGAGCGGGTAAACAGCAATAAAGCCAGCATCGGCACCGGCAGGGCAAAACTCAGCACCACCTGGCTTAGCACCAGCGCCTCAGTGGTATTAACCCCAAGGCCTACTACAATAAAAGCGGGAATCATCGTCACAACGCGGCGCAGCCAGACAGGAATATAAAAACCGACAAAACCCTGCATAATCATCTGCCCGGCCATAGTGCCGACAATCGAGCTGGAAATGCCGGAAACCAGCAGAGAAAGCAAAAAAGCGCCGGCCGCCGCCTTGCCCAGCAGCGGCGTCAAGCTGTGATAGGCGGTTTCAATTTCCGCCACATCTTGATGCCCCTGATGAAAAGCGGCCGCCGCCATAATAAGGATAGCCATATTCACCAGCCCGGCCAATGTCAAAGCAACAATAACCTCGCGGTTGGAAAAACGGATAAGCAGCGCCTTTTGTTCCGCATTGCCGGCCTTGACCCGGTTTTGTGTCAGGCCGGAATGCAGATAAAGCGCATGCGGCATAACCGTAGCGCCAATAATGCCGACCGCAATCAGCAGCGCCTGTTTATCCGGCATTTCCGGCTTTAATATATGCAGCCCCACTTGCCCCCACTGCACCGGAGTTACCAGCATTTCCAACAGATAACAAAGAGAAATAATCAGCAAAAACAGGCTGATAAGCAGCTCCATAGGGCGGAAGCCGCCGCGATCCAGCAGCAGAAAAGCATAGGTTATAATAGCCGTTATGCCCATGCCGATCAGCAAAGGCAGGTGGAACAGCAGCGACAGGCCGATAGCGCCGCCGAGAAACTCTGCCAGATCCGTGGCGCAGGCGGCCACTTCGCTGATCAGCCACATACTGATTACTACCGGTTTGGGGAAATTATCGCGGCACAGCTCAGCCAGATTGGCGCCGGTTACAATGCCCAGCCGGGCAGAAAGCGCCTGAAACAGCATAGCCACCAGATTAGCCAGCAGCACGACCCATAATAAACTATAGCCATAGCCCGCGCCGGCCTGAATATTGGTAGAAAAATTGCCCGGATCAACATAGGCAATAGCCGCAATAGCCGCCGGCCCCGACATCAGAAAAAACGAGCGCAGGCGACCCGGGCGCCGCGCCGCCCGGCCGGAAAGCACATCGCGCATCTGGTCGCGCGTCCGCCGGCTCAATGAGGCCGGATCCGCTTTTTCCTGCTCTGCCACCATTACTTCTCCTGCCCGGCCGGCAGGGCGGGCGGCTGCGCTACAGCGCCGATAACGGCGGCGCCCAAACCGCGCCCTTTACCGGGACAGCAGCCGCTAAAGCCGCCAGGTAAAAGAGCCGATACAATAAAAAACAGGGTCAGCCGGCCTGTAAGCCGAGTTCTGTTCACAAGGCCGATTACCGGCCTTGCCTGGCAGCCATTCCTCTAGGGCCTGTGTTACCACAGACCTCTTGCAACCAACCCGGATAGCGGCCCGGAAACAAGCCTGCGCCGGCGCGGCGCTCCTATCCCTATTCGGTCTTGCTTTCGGTGGGGTTTACCCTGCCATTGCCGTTACCGGCAATGCGGTAGGCTCTTACCCTGCCCTTTCACCCTTACCTGTAAACAGGCGGTTTGCTTTCTGTGGCACTTTCCCTGGGGTCGCCCCCGCCGGGTGTTACCCGGCACCGTATTTCCGCAAAGCTCGGACTTTCCTCACCAGCCGCCTTTCGGCTCATGGCTGGCGCGGCTGCCCGGCCGGCTGACCTGTTACCCCTATAAAACAAAAAACGCCGCTCTGCAAGAGCGGCGCCTTGTCCTGTCATGCCGGCAGCCGGCTTTGGCAGCCTTTTGCCGGGCGCAGATCAAAAAACTGTTGGCGCGATCAGCGGTAACCGACAGCGTATAAATAGGCCTTGACCTTCTGACAATAGCGATAAGAGACGGGGTTCATGCGCGTTGCCCCATGGCCGGCATTATATTTCAGCACCGTGCCGCACAAATTGCCGCCGCTTAAATTTTGTGCCAAAGCCAGATAACGCGTGCCGTATTCCAGATTAACGGCCGGGCTGTAAAGCCCGCCGATCGGGCCTTGATAGCCCAAAAGCCGCGCTGTCGCCGGGCGCACCTGCATCAGGCCGATCTCCCCCACCCCGCCGCGCGTGCGATAATTATAGCCGCTCTCCGTATGCACAACAGCATGGATCAAATCTTCCGGCACATGATATTTTTGCGCCATATAGTGAATGGCTTTTTCATAAGGGCGCGGCCTTTGCAGCGCAACCGGGCGGGAATAGCCCGTTATTACCATATGCCGCCGGGCGGCGGCCGGCCGGTAAGCGGCAGGGCTTGCCGGCGCGGCGCGCCATCGCGCCGGGGGGCGCTTGCGCTTTTGCCCTGTTTCAGGCGGCTTTCCTGGCGCCGGCCGGCTGTTTTTGCCGCTTACCGCCCGCCGGGCTTTGCCGCCGCTTTTGCCGGCCGTAAAATCGCCACCGGCTTCATGCGGCGGCGCGGCAAAACTTACAGAAGAAACTATCGGCTGCGCCAGAACCAGGCCGGCCAGCAGAGCGGCCACCCGGGCCGATTTACGATAAAAATAGGTCATACCCGCTTATCTCGCACTGTTTTACAAGGATTACAGCACCCTTGCCGCGCCGTATAACCCCTCCAAAGGCAACACGGTAAAGGCAAAATCAGGCGGAACCATAGTCGAAAAGACAGGCAGGCAGGCATTAAAAAACTATATTTTCTTTGTTTTAGCTAAAAAACGCCCTGTTTCAGGACAAAACATAAGAAATATGTTAAAATCACCGTAACTATAAAGGAGAATTTCACCAAAACAGGACATTTATTGCCGTATTTACACAAGCTCAGCCGCCAAAGCCAGCAGGCGCCTTAATGTCTGAATAGTGGATATATCGATCCGGCCGTCTACCCGCGCCGGGCGAAAATGAGCCTGAAAAGCTTTTGTTACCCATTCTGTCCGGCTGTCAAACAGGCCGGTTACGCCAATATCATAACCATAGCGCGCCAGCATGGCCTGAAACACGGCAACCGCCCGGCCGCGCGCGCCCGGAGAGAGCGCCCAGCCGCAGCAGCAGGCAGGCACCGGCCGCGTATAAAGGCCGATACCCGCCCGCGCCATTTTCTGCCAGGGGAATGTTGCGCCCGGGTCGATTTTCCGTTCCGGCGCAACATCGCTATGCCCCAGCACATAAGGCGGTTTTATCGCAGGGTGGCGAGCAAGAATATCCTGCGCCAGCGCTCTTACCGCTTTAATCTGCCGGGCGGGGTAAGGCTGCCCGGCCGGCTCAGCCGCATAGGCGATTTCAATACCGATAGAGCAGGAATTAACATCGCTTTCCCCCCGCCAGAAGGCCAGGCCGGCATGCCAGGCGCGTTTGCTCTCGGCCACAAGCTGCACAATCGTGCCGTCTTCCCGCACCAGATAATGCGCCGAAACCTGCGATTGCGGGTCGGTCAGGCGCAGCTCCGCCTCTTCTGCCGTTGCCATGGCCGTATAGTGCATAATCAGCATATAAGGCTGCTTGCCGTCCCGCCGATCGCCAAAATTGGGCGAAGGGCGCAGCAGCGCCCCGTCATAATCGGCGGTGAAAAGCGCTTCTTCCAGGCTGACAGCCTCGCACTCTGCAATATCGGCCATATTGTCTGCTTTATCGATCATGATTTTCTCCTTTTCTCCAGCAGCATCTTGCCGGCTGCAGCGCCTCTCAGGAAGATCCGGCGGCAACAGGCCGGATAACGGCTTTTTGCGCCGCCGCCGCAGCCTGCCCCGCAGCAACGGCCTGATCCGCACTCTGCCCCGCCGCCATGGCCGCCGCCCGGGCATCACGCTGCGCCTGCTCAACCACTTGCTGCCGCTGCGCGCCGCTCAAGGCGGCAAAAGGCAGCGGCAAGCCCGGCCGGGCAGCCTCTTCTCCCGGCTCCGGCGCGGCTCCCGCAGCGCCGTTATCGGCCGGCGCTTCCGGCCGGCCGCCGGCAGAGAACCGGAAAACGCCGAAAAGCAATAAAGGCAGCAATAAAAGCGCCGGCAACAGCCGGAAGCGCATTTTTTTCATCACGAATCGCCTGAAGGCGCAACAGCGCTATTTGCTAAAATATTATGCGGCAGTATAATCCTTTTTGTGTTAAAGAGACAATGGCTTTCATGCAAGCTCAGGAAAGGTCTCATGTGATTTCTGCGTTTTTATTGTCCCGCCGGCGCCTGGCCTGTATAATCCTGCTGCTTGGCGGCAATGTTCTGCCGGATCAGGCGGCCGCCGGCAAGGCTGTTATAACCATGGCCGGCGCGGCGGCTGTCGCCCCTACTCCGCGGCCTAAACCTGTTGCCCCGCAAGAGCCGGCTGCCGCCCCGGAGCCGGCCGCGGCCGGCGCAGCAGCTATGCCGGAAGAGAGCGCCGATTTCCCCCGTTTTGGCGATCGCAAGCCTCATATCTGGCTGAGCCGGCGCAAGCCCTGGCATTATGCCATACACGGCACAGATATTTCACGCCATAACAACATTATTGACTGGCCGGCCGTGGCGCGCAGCCGTGTTTCCTTTGTCTTTATCAAGGCGACAGAAGGCGGCGATCATCTCGACCCCAATTTTGCCCGGAACTGGCGAGAGGCCAAAGCAGCGGGCATTGCCCGCGGCGCCTATCATTTTTATTATTTCTGCCGCTCCGCCAAAGACCAGCTCCGCTGGTTTACCCGCAATGTGCCGAGAGACAAAACGGCGCTGCCGCCGGTGCTGGATATAGAGTGGAATCACCGCTCACCCACGTGCCGCCGCCGCCCGCCGGCGGCGGTTGTCGCTCGCAATATGCGCCTTTTCCTCAACGGGGTAGAAAAATATTACGGCCAAAGACCCATTATTTATACAACGGTAGATTTTTTCTACGATAATCATCTGGGCCGGTTTAAAAATTATCCCTTCTGGCTGCGCTCTGTCGCCGCCCACCCGGACAAGCGCTATAACAGGCAGCCCTGGCTTTTTTGGCAATATACCGGGACAGGGCATATTCCCGGCATTGCCGGCGATGCCGATATCAGCGTTTTTTCCGGCGATAGCCGGCAATGGCGGGACTGGCTGCGCCATGTGCGCTGACAGGCAAAAATGGCAGGTAAAAGACAAAGCGCCATTGCCGGGGCGGTGACGCGTTTTATCCCCCGGGCGCCGTTTTATGATGCGGCTTCTATCCGCGCTCAGGCGGCCAAGCCGCATTTGCGCCATTTGCCGCCGGAAAAGGCGGCGTGGCTGAGCATTATCGCCTATATTCGCCATGTTTATACAGATTATGATGCCTTGCGCGATGAAGGTTATGACAGCGAGGCCGCCCGTTTCTTTGTCCACGCGGCCATTAACGACACATTGCAGCAATGGCATTGCAGCCGTTTTCTGGTTATAACGGAAGATGCGCCGGCGCCGGCAGCGATGAAAAATTAAAACCGGCACAAAGAGCGGCAGCGCCGCACAGCCCGTTTATGCCGCCCGCCCTTGACCGCCTGTTTTTGACCGCCCCTGCTCCTGCCGGTTTATCCTCTCTGCCTTCGGCCGGGAAGTCGGCGGCGGCAAGGCGCTTTAAAGCAAACTGCGGCAGCTACAGACAGCAACGCCGCTGCCTGACCCTGCCAGCTCTGCCTGCCAGCGCGCCGGTCTGCCTTTCGCGCTCTGCCAAAGCAGGCCGGGCCGCTTTTCCTGATAGCTTGTAAGCCCCCCCTTTGCCGCACCGCCGAAACAACAGCTTTGCCGCCTTGCGCGGCATATTACGGCCCAGCCGCTTCTCCCGGCCGGGCGCACAGCCCTCCGGCTCATATCGCCCGCTTTTATCGCAGCCTGACCACATTTCCCGGCAGAGCAGCCGCCCGCCTGTGCCTGACCGGCACACGCGCAACGCCAATACAGAGCGCCGGCGCGGCCAGGCTTAAGCCCTTGGCGTTACATCAAGGCGATTGCCGCGGCGCAGTGCGTTTGGCGCCGGCGCGCCCTTCATTCATACCCAAAGCGGCGGCGCGGCTATAGGCCTCATAAGCATGCTTATTATTACCCTCTTTTTCCAAAGCATAGCCCTGCTTATACCAGGCTTCGGCATTATTCGGCGCCAGCGCCGCCGCCGCCGCAAAATCATCAGCCGCGCTGTCCCAGTTCGACAAAGCCAGATACGATTTGCCGCGCGCCATATAGGTTTCCGGGTTATGCGGCCGGCGAGACTGAGCTGCGCCAAAATCGGCAATAGCCTGTAAATTATCGCCGCGCTGTTGCTCAACCAGACCGCGATTATACCAGGCAGCGCCGTCTGTTGTGCCTTTGGCAATCGCCTGGCTGTAATCGGCATAAGCAAGGTCAGCCCGCCCGGTTTCACGGTAAAAATTACCGCGGCCAATATAAGCGGCGGTATAATTGGGGCTGAGCGCCAGAGCCTTGTCATAATCAGCCAGCGCCGCCTTATTATTCCCCTTATAACGATACACCAAAGCCCGGTTGGCATAAGCGGCGGCAAATTGCGGGTTAAGGGCTATTGCCCGGTCAAAATCCTCAATCGCCTTGCCGTAACGCCCGGCCCGCCCATAAGCCGCGCCGCGCACATTATAGCCATTGGCATCATTCGGGTTATTCTGTATAACCTGCGTCAGAGATAAAATATTTTCGGCCGAACCGGCGCCGCTCTTGCTGCCGCTCATCGTGCAGGCAGGCAATAACAGCAGGCCGGCCAAAGCCAAACAGGAAAAGCGCCTGTTATGTCTCAAAGTCATTATCCCTGATTCTCCATATCCGAAACCGGCCTTACCGTCTTGCGCCGGCGCTTATTCCCCGCCGCCGCAAACAAAAGCGCAGCCTTGTATAAACCCCGCTTCTCCCGATTCGCTCAAGATAAATTATGTTTATGGCAATAAAGCCGATCCCGCCGCAGAAATACGCTATATCCACAGCTAAAATCCGGCGCAGCAGCGCGGCGCGAGCAAAAACAGCGCTTTTGGCCCAAAAGCCCTTGCCGCGCGCCGGAAGAGCAGCTTTGCCGCCTTGCTTATGAGCCGTTTTTACAGGACAAAGCCGCCGGCGCGGCGCCTTGCGGCGCAACCGCCCTTGCTGCGGCCTTATATCCTATGAAGGCCGCGCTTTAGGCCAAAAGAGCCGCAACCGCACCGGGCCGGTTTCTGCTGCAGGAACAGGCTCAGGCAGACAGCGCCCCCGGCCGCGGCAAAGCGATTTAAAGCACAATACGGCACTTACAGGCGAGCGGCAGCCGTTAACGCGTCAGCGGCTTATAGGTGAAACGGCGCGGATTAACGCTTGTCTCCCCCAAACGGCGGATTTTATCGGCCTCATAATCGGCAAAATTGCCTTCAAACCACTCGACCCGGCTATCGCCTTCAAAAGCCAGCATATGGGTGGCCAGCCGATCCAGAAACATGCGATCATGGCTGATAATCACCGCGCAGCCGGCAAAATTTTCCAGCGCCTCTTCCAGCGCCGCCAAAGTTTCCGTATCCAGATCATTGGTCGGCTCGTCCAGCAGCAGCACATTGCCGCCTTCTTTCAGCATTTTGGCCAAATGCACGCGATTGCGCTGCCCGCCGGAAAGATTGCCCAGCTTTTGCTGCTGGTCACCGCCCTTGAAATTGAAAGCGCCGCAATAAGCGCGGCTGTTCATTTCATATTTGCCGAGTTTGATAATATCCTGCCCGCCGGAAATTTCTTCCCACACGGTTTTATCGGCGCGCAAAGCATCGCGGCTTTGGTCGACATAGCTTAAATGCACCGTCTCACCTAAGCGAATCGCGCCTTTATCCGGCTGCTCCTGCCCGGTCAGCAGGCGGAACAGGGTAGTTTTGCCGGCGCCATTGGCGCCGATCACGCCGACAATGCCGCCAGCCGGCAGTTTAAAGCTTAAATTATCTATCAGCAGCCGGTCGCCATAGCCTTTGCTCAAGCCTTCCGCCTCAATCACCACCTGCCCCAGCCGCTCCCCCACGGGGATAATAATCTGCGCCTCGCCCGGGCGGCGTCTTTCCGCTGCCGCCACCAGCTCATCATAGGCTTTGACCCGCGCGCGCGATTTGGCCTGACGCGCTTTGGGGTTGGCGTTAATCCATTCCCGCTCATGCTCCAGCGCTTTTTGCCGCGCCGCCTCTTCCCGCCCTTCCTGCGCCAGCCGCCTGGCCTTGGCCGCCAGATAAGCGGAATAATTGCCCTCATAAGCTATACCGCGGCCGCGATCCAGCTCTAAAATCCAGCCGGTAACATTATCCAGAAAATAGCGATCATGGGTGATAAGCAACACCGCGCCTTTATATTCGCGCAAATATTTTTCCAGCCAGGCGGTGGTTTCGGCGTCCAGATGATTGGTCGGCTCGTCCAGCAGCAGCAAATCCGGCTGTGACAGCAGCAGGCGGCATAAAGCAACGCGGCGCTTTTCCCCGCCGGAAAGGCTTGCCACCTCCGCCTCAGGCGGCGGACAGCGCAAAGCCTCCATCGCCATTTCTACCTGCGCGTCCAGATCCCACAGGTTTTTACCGTCAATAATGTCCTGAAGCCTGGCGCTTTCCTCGGCCGTCTCTTCTGAATAATCCATCATCAGCGCATTATAGCGGTCGAGAATCGCCTTTTTATCGGCCACGCCTTCCATCACATTTTCGCACACCGTTTTGCCGGCATTCAGCTCCGGCTCTTGCGGCAAATAGCCGCAGGTTGCGCCTTCCGCCGGCCAGGCCTCGCCGCTATAGTCTTTATCCAGCCCGGCCATAATCCGCAAAATAGTGGATTTGCCGGCACCGTTTGGCCCCAAAATACCGATTTTGGCATCAGGGTAGAAGGATAAATGAATATTTTCCAATATTTTTTTATTGCCGAAGGCTTTATGCAAGCCTTCCATATGATAAATAAACTGACGCGCCATAGCTTTGCCGCTCACCTGTCTTTTAAAACCGCCCTGCCCGGCAAAAACCGGTAACAGGCCAAGCAAAATAAAGCAGAAAGCGCCGGCCTTCAAGCGCTTTTTGCCGCTTTATCCGGGTAAAGGCGGCGAAGCGGCAAGAGAGCGCCGCCAATAAGGAGAAAGACATATGCCGCCATTATTAACCCCGGCATTAACCCCGGCGCAAAAATATGCCGCGCGGGATTTTTTGCAGCATATCCTCACCGGCGGGCTGAGGCCGGGCCGGCCGCCGGCCGGCAGGGCAGCCGGATTGCGGCGCCGGGCCTTGAAAATACGCCTTTATTATGAAAGGCTGCGCCTTGGCAGCGATGCTGCCAGCCCGTATCTTTATAAAAAAGGCCTTACGGGCCGGCAGACAGGCCTTCTGCCCCGCCTGTTGCCGCTGCCTTTAACTGTTGGGCAATGGCTGGATCTGCTTGCTCATTTTGATAAAAAAATGTAATAGAAACCTGCCTTTGCCGCCAATAAAACGGTTTTGCCGGCGCTGTCCGGCAAAATTGCGCCAAAATGCCCCGGCACCGGCTTTATATATTTTACATAGCCCCGCTTTTATGGCATTTTGGCGGCAATCGATTATGGGGGCGGCGCGGCTGAAATGAGGTTACAAGCCTTTTATGACACTATCCGTTCTTATCCCTTGTAAAAACGAAGCGGAAAACCTGGATTTCCTGCTTGATGAAATTATGGCGGCGCTACAGGGGCGCGCTTTTGAAATTCTGCTGATTGATGACGGCTCAACAGACAGCACAGAGGCGCTTGCCCGCCGCAAGGCGCTGGCCGGCGCGCCGCTGCGCTATATCCGCCATGAGCGCTCGGCCGGCAAAGGCGCCGCTTTGCGCACCGGCATTTATGCCGCCAAAGGCGATATTATCCTGACTATTGACGGTGACGGGCAGAATAACCCGATTTATCTGCCGCAACTGGCCGATGCGCTGGCCGCCGCCGGGCCGCAATGCGGCATTGCCTGCGGCCAGCGCCGGAGCCGCACCGATTCCGCCGCCAAGCAATATGCCTCACGCTTTGCCAACGGGCTGCGGCAAAAGATTTTGCGCGACAATACGCGCGACACAGCCTGCGGACTGAAAGCGATTTACACCCATATTTTCCGGCGTTTGCCGTTTTTTGAAAACTGGCAGCGTTACTTCCCCGCTTTGGTCAAGCGGGAAGGTTATAGCGCCGCGCATATTGATGTTATTGACCGGCCGCGCCGTTTTGGCCAGTCCAAATACGGGATTTTTGATCGCGGCATAGCCGGCATGGCTGATCTTGCCGGCGTATATTGGCTGATGCGGCGGGGCAAAATTGTCCCCAAAGCGCAGGAAACGGCTCTCAGCAGCGCCGCCGCGGCGGCCGCGCCGCGCCGCAAAACAGCCGGAAGCAGCAAGCTGTAACACATGCCGGACAGAGGCTGAGATTGTATCATGGCGCTATTTGCACATAATCTGACCCATTGGCTGCGAGAAGTTTTTCTTTCCGGCTGGAACGGCTGGGCTATTTTGGGGCTTGTCGGCCAGTTATGTTTCACCATGCGCTTTGTTGTGCAATGGCTGGCGTCAGAATTGTCTAAAAAAAGCGTTGTGCCCTTTGCTTTTTGGGTTTTTTCGCTGATTGGCGGCGGCCTGCTGCTGATTTATTCTGTTTATCTTAAAAATGCGGTTTTCATTTTAGGCAATAGTATCGGCTTTTGTGTCTATTGCCGCAATATCTGGCTTATCCGCAATGAGCGGAAAAATAACAGCAAAAGCGCCAAAGCCGCCTGAGCGGCGGCAGCGCGCGTAATCGGCCTGTCTCACGCGCAAGCGGCCTGTCTGTCGCCCGCCTCGCGGCAGATAGCATGGCCGGATAAGCAGGAAGCAGGATAAGAAGCGCGGCGCGGCCTCACGGCAGATAGAGATAATAGAATGTCTCGCTTTTCAGCGCGGCCTTTTTTGCGCCGCGATAGGGCACAACAAGCCGCTGCGCCGGCGGCAAAGCGCCCGGTTTTATCCCCGCTTCGGCCATAATCGGCTGCAGCTCTGCCGGCAAATCCGGCCTTGTTTTCCATAAAATCACCAAGGGCCGCCGCAGCCGCGCCGCGGCAAAAACGGTCTCGGCAAACAAGGTTTTTATCTGCGGGTCGATAAGCCGCAAATTACCGGCATAAAACGGCTCCGGCGCCAGCACGGCGGCAATCGGCCCATTGGCGCGCAAACCGGCATAAAGCGCCGGATAATCAAGATTTTGTATAGGCGGCCGCGCCTTGCCGCTGCGGGCATAGAGATTGGCATAAAGCATAGGCGGCACAATACAGGCGGCGATAAGCCCCAAAATGCCAAAAGCGCGCGCTGAGCGGCCGGATTTATCCAGCCATGCCAGCCATAAAGCGGCATAAGGCGGCGCCAGAAACAGCACAGGCTG
>Ga0157357_1000301_pt1 | contig 20917 bp, 23 predicted proteins | sample AttcapACBM1_FD_111485 | JGI IMG/M metagenome (GOLD analysis project Ga0157357, IMG submission 111485) | Fungus gardens microbial communities from leaf cutter ant in Botucatu, State of Sao Paulo, Brazil - Atta capiguara ACBM1 | ecosystem: Host-associated > Fungi > Mycelium > Unclassified ... | reverse complement strand
CACACTTCATCTTTCTGTATTTAGCCTTATAATAACCTTTTTTCTTGCAATAAGCACATTTGCTTGACTTTGGCTTTGCATTACCTGCCTTTTTCTGCTCTCTTTGCTCTTTATCTTGTATTTTTCCCTTTTTCTTCCCAAGGTAAGTAATGAACATGTTTTGAGAAGTTGATTGGGAAGATTGAGATTTTTCCTCCATTAGAATGTGGTTGATGATTCCATCAGTACTCAATTTATCTTCAAAAGCAGAAAGTTGAATGGTCTTTAGAATAGAGTATGTTTTAGATAGAGAATAAATAATAGCAATGGCAATAAGGGAATTGGTGAGGGTATAGTTAAGTATTTGGAGGATGTAAGCTTTGTAACAAATAGTATTCATTTGCAGTTCAAGAGGAGAATTATTTGTAAAAATTGTACAAAATATTTTGCTTATAAGTTGAGCAATTGTTTGGTGATCTCACCCCTTATAACAATGGTTGAGCTTGTTCTAAGCATCAGTAACAGACCCAGCATGAATTATCCTACTAAGAGGTTCATTACTGAAAGTTAAAATGATTTATATTTTTACCTCTTTATTGTAACAGTCCTAATTCTCAGTTTTTTCTATATATACAATATGTTGCTTGTTAGCACTCTTATCTGTCTCTGTCACCACAATAGGTTTAGGATGTTGTTTTTCCCCTTCTGCTATCTCAAGTAATCCTTAGATGTTAAGAACTGTCTAGATTCAGTACTTTCATACTTGAAAGTTGGTGCTATTTTCTTCAAGTATAGAGATGTTGTAAAGACAACTACTCAATTTTGTGGTTATAATAACTATAATCAGAGTGGCACTGATGTTTGTAGAAAGTGTAGATAAAATGGAATTTTTGTTGAATTTTGGTGAACAATGAACTTTCTCCTATTATAAGCTAGCAGGGCCTATAACCTGTTGAGTGAGGAACTGTGGCTGTAGCTAGACTGGAATAAAGATGACTCAGTTTTCATAGCATGAAACTTATTTATTTTGTATATATCTAGAATAAAGATGACTAGGTTATATGTTAGATAATAAAAGAAATGATTGAAGTTATCTTATACTCACCTTAGTCTTTATAGCACAAAACTGAGGTGAGAACTATACAGTGTGAAGAGATATGCAGTCTAATTATTATATAAGGAAATAAGTCTGAAAGGAAAGGAATATGATATTGAATAAGAAGAGCATGTGTAAAGCAAAAAAGAGTATGAGACAAATGAACAACAATAATGTGATGTCACATTGTTTCCCTTTACTAAGTTCAAACTAAGAAAACAAATAGAAAGAATAAAGAAGAATCAAAGTAGAAAAATAAGAGAAACTTAAATAATAGAAGAAAAATAGAAAAGAAACAAGTCTACTGTCTTTAAATGTACTGTGACTAAAATGATATTAGAAAAGAGAATATCTAAGAGAATATAAAAATAAGCTCTTAGTGATATGATAATAGGAAATCTAGAAAATGAGTTATTGGATAATGAAGTATAGATATAATTTGTGATCAAAAGTATCTAGAACTAGTATGAGGCTTATCTATCATAGATAATAGATAGTCTCAGAATAGTTATTTCTGCTTTGTCTTCTAATATTTACTTTTTTCTCAGTAATACTTAGCTTCAATTTCTTTCTCTTTTATTCTTTTTCTTATTCTCATATTTCATTATCTAATGACTTATTTTCTGGACTTCAAGCAACTCACTTACCTTTCTATTACTTGAATCTGCTTTTCAAATCATCTTAAATTATAACTATATGATATATAAGTTAAAGCCAAAATTGTTGTCCACATCTAGTCTAGTTACATTACTCTCTAGATAAGTCTTCACACTTGATCTGTCTTGCCTTGTGCAACACCTATGGACTTCTGCTTGAGGTATGAACCATGCTTAACATAAGTACTATGTCTAGGACAGTGTTAAGAAAATACTATAGAAATAAACTCCTGGCAATATGACAAGAGAAAGTCCAGGAAACAAGTTACCAGATGATAAAACATGGATACATGATCTATGGCAGAAGAGGTCATGGAAGTAGAAAGATGTCTAAGATTGATACAAGACTTAAAACAGGTAACTTCAGAACAGTCTATGACAACTTAACACCATTGCTCAAAGAAGCAAGTCTTTAGCAAGCATTCTTAAAGTTTATTTTATGTTGAGAATTACAAGCTGCATGGAAATAATGAAACAGGTATATTCAATCTAGCCAGATATAAATTAACATGGCTGGTTTTTAGTGTATCTTTATGTCAGAGGTCATCACTGTAGACTGTAGACAATGCCTCCAAAGAAAGGAACAAGGTCAAGTTTCAAAGGAAGGAGACTGCTGTAGATGGGCAAAGAAAAGAGAAACAGTAGTAAAGCCATAGCTGCAGTGAAATGAAATGGTTGAATGTAAAGCATAACAAATATCGGAACAAAAGGTTATGAAAATAGAGTCACTGATGGAAGCATAATTTCGGAGATGCCTACAATTTTGTTTGCATTACCATCCTTTGCTCATTTGGTTTGAGCTAAGGTTCAGGAAGCAACCAAGAACATTGAATGGACCAAAGTGCTAGGTCATGACAGCAGCCAAAAAAAAACGCGTTTAAAATGTCATGGGCTTCGTTTACACTTGCAAATGTCTGATCACTCTTCAGATCATGATAATTTGGCTTGACAGCAGAATTAGAAATTCAAAGAAGAAATGGGAGTCAAGAAAAAGAAAAAGATTTGGGTTTCCATAGGAAAGAAACTTGCATCCAAAATCTCGAGAAAGAACATTCGCATTCAGGACCATTCAACCAAGTGATAGCATCAGGGTCGAGAATCTAAAATTCCCAATGTCCTGAGATTGGATTGGAATATTATTATTGAGCCTTACGAATAACAGGCCTGCTAGTTGTCGACGCCAGTCAGTCTTCTCAGACAGGGGATAAAGGTTACGAAAGAAAGTAGTGTATTGTCCGACTTTGGATGTTATGCTAGCCTAGCAAAAGGAATATATATTCCGAGGGCAAGGGGTTCGGTCCGATACTCAAGCACTTAAGCCATGCAAGTAATGAGCCATCCTCATACCATTAAGATGGAAAAAGGAAAGGGTGCGACAAAGAAGGTAGCTACTTGTGCCAGGCGCACAACGCTCTGAGCAAGATGTGAGAACATGAAATCATATCAAGTAAGCAGTGGACTGGGACTGATTATCCCTAGAACAGGAGGAGAGACACATTTTGTTAATTTGTTTGTGTGTATGGACATGGTTTGTACGGTGTTTTATTGTGTCTTTCATAATTTGGACGCTGTCGGTGTATGTTGAATACAGTGGCCACAGACACACTGACCTTCATCATCATCCCTCCGTCCGTCGCACTCTCGAAATCGAATGACCGCAAGCAGCTCCGACATTTACTTCGAGTCCGTTTTGGCAGTATGAAGGGTCCGTGCGCAGAGCGATAGAGTTCCCACGTTTCTGACATAAGCGGCGTGGATCGTGGCTTGTTTGCTTGCCCTCGACCACCATCTGCCCCGCCAACCACTGACAAACACTCACATCCGGTCTCGTAATTGGGTAAATGTCACAACAACAGATGCAATCTATGATGGATCAACAAGCTCAGCAGCCTCAGGACATTGGCAGCAACTACTACCCACAAGACAATGACCTCACTGGGGGCCTGCCTATAAACCTCGATTCACTAAGAGACGGACCTCCTGGTAGCAAACCCTTTTATCCTTATTCTACACTCATTCGGTGCGTCTCCATGCCCAAGCGCATCTCACAATTTTCCTACCCCGTCTGTGTTTCTGACTCGTTTTCCAGGTACGCTATAAAAGGCTCACCAAACCAGAAACTACTCCTCGAAGATATTTATTATGCTATTGAGTCACGGGTGGGTGACTGAATACCAGAGAAATTAATACATACTCATTTGTATCATTGTTTCCTAGTTTCCTTACTTCCGGAATGCACCGAGTGGCTGGAAAGTAAGTGTCTTGAGCAATTTGAGTAGTATGAGGGTGTTTGTTTGGGACCAAATTATTACGCGACGCGTCGTTCGCGCTGTTGTTATTTGTTTGACTTTCTCTATTTGTCAAGAGCTTATGGTTCCCTATTTCATCCAAACCCATGTGGTTTTGGTTCTGAAATATTGACATATCTTTTCCAGAACTCCGTTCGTCATAATCTGTCATTAAACCCATGTTTTGAGAAAGTGCCTCGTCCTCTCACGGATCGTGGGAAAGGTTCCTACTGGACAGTGAATGACAATGTAGATCCTCGCACTGGTGTTCACCGCGTTCGTAAAAAGAAGAGCAAGAACTCAAAGAATCGAGGATCAGAGGAGGTAGAATCACAATCTCAGACACAGGAATATGCCTCCGAGGCACAAGGATCTGCTCCCCAGAGTTTTGAAGATCCCAATGCCCACCCTCATGCTCAGTTTGTTGCCCCTCCCGCCATGCATCCTGATGAGGCTGGGGCTAATCGCCAACAGGTCCCTTACCCGCCACCATACCCCCCGTTGGTTCCCCCCCCTTTCCCTTTTCAAAATGATATATCTGATCGGGTGTTCTAGATTCAATCCTAATTTCCCCATGATGGATCCACGATTCCCGCCACCCATACCTGGAGTGCTTCCGATTTCTCCTGATGAAGGCTTCGAACTTGACGAACACGGTAATGTCAATTGGCGGTTGGCTTGGGTGAAGGAGCTTGGGCACCTCCAGCAAATCACTGCGGAGCAAGAAAAAGCTGGTGTCGATCCTGAGTGGTACAGGATGATGCTAATTCGCGTGCGAAGTGCTTTGATGCCACCTCCTCCAATGAATCCGGAAGTCATACACGGTATGCCACCTCCACCCCATATGCAGCCGCCGCCACCACACAGTGCTGTCGATATGGCACAACAGGCACAGGCACAGCAGCAGCCAGCGCAATAAATTAGGATTCTGGCGTTTTGGATACATCCCCTCTCTCTCTCTTGCTTTCATGTTTTTTAGTCCATATCATATTTGTCGGTTTTACTTGTCCATTAATAGCACCCTCCTTAGGTGAGGTTATATGTGCATGACCACCACGTATTTTGAACTGGTTATCACAACGATCTGCTATAGCTTTGTAATTATACTAGTATGTGTCAAAGTGATTTGACGGTGGCTGAGGCCGATCAGAGGAGTCAGCAATGGGGAATCGATTATTTTGCATTCCTTAATTACTCAGCTCTCGCTGGATTTTTGCCTCTCAAAGGTAGTTCCTTCGCACACTTTTTCTTTCGTATATTTCTTAACACTTATTCTCGGGCAATTACCCAAGTCTCCTCAATGTCCCCAACCGCCGTACTTCCACAGATAGTTAATGTAACCAATGGGCAATCTGCCATGAGCACTGTCTCAGTTAAGGGCCCTGCTCTTGCGATCGGTACCCTCTCGACTGCTCAAGACGGGAGATATCAAGCGCTAGTGTCGGAATTGGAGACGACGAGGCGTGTAGATCGACAGCTACTAGACAGATTGGTCGATGAAGGTACGACCATCAGTAGTATCACTAAAAAACAAAACACGAAGTTTGCACTAACACTCCCCGACCTAGCTACAACACTAGAACCATCGTTCTATGCTTCTATGCATGTCATACTGACCGAGTCAGAGTATCGATCTTTGACACCCGAACACCCCCAATTTCTATCTCAGCTTCTAGCTGGTCTCAGCCCTCTGGGGACACTGCACCTTCTCAACCTCGCTTCTGCTGTTCAGACTCTCCTTTCTGAACTTACGCTTGCTGGATTCCATATTCTTTCTGCACTTCCCGACGAAGGGACCCTCATTGCACAAAAGCCTGCACCTCCCTCATCTGCTACGGTTCCTCCCAAATCGATTGTATCGCCATCGGTGCCATTGCGGAAAAAGACTGATCCGGCGAAAAAGAAAGCACTTTGGGCATTGACGACAGAAGATGATCATACCTATAAGATTGACCCAGAATCCCTGCTCACTGAAGCTGACAAAACACGGCCTGTGCCAACTTGTGAGCCTGTTAATTCTAGTACTCCAAGACGTAAAAGGGCATGTAAAGGTTGTACGTGTGGATTGGCAGAGCTTGAAGAAGAGGAGAGGAAGAGTGGGAAAGTTGTGCTTTTGGATGGGTCTCAGAATGGAGAGACGATGGTGGTGACTCAGAGTGAGAAGGAAAGACTGTTGGGTGCTGCAAAGAACGCACCCAAGGCGACTAGTAGTTGTGGAAATTGTTTCCTTGGAGATGCGTTTAGATGCGCAAGTTGCCCATATCTCGGTATGTCAATTGTTTTTTTTTTCTAAAGTTTTATCAAGAAACTGAAATCGTCGACATCATTTTATTTTAGGACTGCCTGCGTTCAAGCCGGGTGAAAAAATTGAGATTGATTTTGGTATGGATGATATCTAGATAGAAAGATATTGGTTGCTCGTCATCTGGAACGACTTCTTGCATCCTGCACTCCGCAGATAATAGTATCTTGTTTGTTTTTTTCTAGTTCTGCACTTATTTCCATGACCACCTCATTTATCATGTTGTCCTGATTTTTGAAGCTGGTTTATTGAAAGTCATGAAAGTCATAATCCCTGAATGATCACGTGATTGGAACAATCAATTTTATTTTTTGAATCACTTTCAAAATTCTTATTCCATCTTATTCCACATATAATGACCTCTACCCACCCATCGCCCATCTGCTCACTACCCTCACCACCATCCTCAAAAACAAAAACTCAATGCGTACACTGTCCCAACCCGTCTAAATATACCTGTCCTCGGTGTCATATCCAAACCTGCTCGGTTTCCTGTTCAAGAACACATAAATCTTCCACGTCATGTACAGGGATACGAGATAAAGCAGCCTATGTTCCAATGAATAAGTATGGATGGGGGAGCATGATGGATGATTATTGTTTCTTAGAAGACGTTGGGAGGAGGGTCGGGGAATGGGGAAGGGAGATTGTGAAAGGAGGGTTTGATATGAGTGTAAGAGGAAATAAGAATGGAGCGGTGGTGGTAGGTCGAGATAGGAGTGGAAGAGGGAGAGGAGGAGGAGTGATGGGTAGGAATGGGAAGGGGAGAGGAGGTAAGAGGAAGAGGGAGGTATTGAAAATGCTTTTGGAGGTGAGAGAGATTGAGTTGGAGTTATTGCCCAGTGGGATGGAGAGGAGAATGTTGAATCAATCTGTTTGGGATCAAAAGTACGTGACTTGTAACGTCCAGATGGAGGGACTTGTGCGAATTAATTTTGACAGGAATCAGACAGCTTTGCTGACAATTCAGTTCAAATTCCATCCACCTGCTGAAGCACAGTTTGCACTGTCGTCGGGTGAAGTCAAATCATTTCTTCTTCTGACGCATCGTAACAAAATCTCCATGCCCCTGCTCAGCCTCGTACAAAAACAGATCCAGGAGCGGATGCATAAAAAATCAAATTCTGAATCCACTGTCCTCACTGACGCTCCACCCCATTCCTTCCCATCATGGATATCTTCACTCGTCATCCCACCTCCCGAAGATCCAGAAAACTTTACAATTCCAACCTTCGTCATGACGGCTCCCTCCGACCCATCCCTTGTTGCACGTTCTGCCGCTTTCCTATCCGCATCTACATCAACACAAAAACAATCCCCTGAATGCGTGAGACCCAAATTATACTATTCCCTTGATCCTGATGAGCCTTTGGCAAAATCTCTCCGCGGAACGCAGTTCGTGGAATTTCCATTGATTGAAGTATGGGAAGAGTTCAAGGGCGTCATTGTTGACAAAAAGACCGGGGGAGTTCGATATGCTGGCGGCAAAGAGGAACCACAGCGCAAGAGGAGAAAGTTGAACTCGGAGGAGGGTAAGAAAGCTATTGTGGGATTGGTGGGAGATTATGGAAGCGATGACGACGAAATAGAGAAAGGACATGCTGAGGAAAGTGCGAGTACCAAGCTAGTGGGATACGTCGAGAGCGATATAGAAGTGGACGATATTGTAGATGAAGACATTGTGCTTAACGAGGACGAATGGACCGATGCAGATGCGGATGGAGACATTGATCTCGATGCTGATCCAGCCGTTATCCTCGAACTGATGGAGCAGGTGAAGAGAGAAGGGAAATGGATGGAGGAGTCAGACGACGATAGCGATGATTCAAGAAGGCAAGGTCAAGTAACCTTGCACGATTTTTGACGAGGATGGATGCAATCAGACATCTTGTCTACGAAGGTCAAGTAGACCCTTCATCAGGAGCTGGATCTCAAGGACTTGCTCGATTGCTGCACTCAGGGGCGTCTCTGGAGTGTTGCGTATGGGTTCCGCCGTCTTGACTTCCACTTCCCAGAGAGTGTCTGCGTGAGCTGGGATGGGTTGCTGGGTCTTTGGATCGACCTGGGATGGGAAAGGGATCAGGGCTGACGTTGACTGGTGTTGTCATGGGTGCACACCTGTTCCTGCTGAAACATGAGGATGATCAAAGAGCCTTTACGGAAACAGTAACCACGTTTGTAGATCTGAGAACGTCTACTGTAGAAACGATCTTGTTAGGCTAATACAGAGAATTGAGCGAAGAAGAAGAACACACGAATAGCCCAAGGCAGCGGCGAAGCCTATGGCATCACCTTCAACTTGTACCGTTGCCCACGGCCTGACGGTGGCTTCTGGGTGCACACGCACGGACTCTGGCTTCAGGTAGGAGTACAGGTACCTGGGGCGGGAAGGGTTAATTAGTCTCAGAGTAGCATGGACGAGGGCACCGCACCAAGGGGCGTCGACATTTTTGCCATTGACGATGAATTCCTTCCGGGCGCGTAGCAGGGTCGGCTCCTGGGCTTGATCGCGTTGCCTGTGAGCATCGAGCGGCTCGAAGACGACTTCTCTGGAGTGCATGGGTTCTGCGGACTCGCAGTGGAGAGTGATGCGGTTGAGAATGGGCTGGAGGTCCTTGGAGAAGAACTCGGCAAAGAGAGCAACCTCGTACTGGTGGGACGTCATGATGGCAGGAAATGAAAATGTAGAATTGATCCGTTGCAGGATCAGGATCAGCGAGTGGACACCGATGACATTAGTGGACGGCCGTGGGAGCTGTGTTCTCTGCACCAATCTCCCATGGATAAAAAGTCTATACAAACTTCCAGTAAGTCTGCACAAATTCCCATGAATCGGCTCCTCAGGCGTCTCTCAGGCCCCCCCAGCGACAGGGATCTCCTTGCCTACTACCATTCGCCTCGAGCTGCCCAAGGCCACTGCTACCAGCTCGCGAGACTTTCCTCTTCCTCCTGCGAGGACTCTAATGAATCATCCCAGGTCACACGCAATGCAAACCGCAGACAGGTCGCAATTGTCGAGATGGATTCGCCAGAGGAAGAGAACGATGCATTGCCTGGGATGGCGGACGATGGCTGCTGTACGTTGCCCGGCATGGCAGACGACGGTTGCTATACGTTGCGCTCGCGACGCGGTCTCCATTCTGGTCTTGCCGTAGTCGCTCCTTCCAACTCGTCCTTTATCCTGTTCACTCCTCCGTCCACCGCACCTCTCTCTGCTTCTAGAACCCATTGCCAGACTAACCAGAACCTTTCCATCGCTTCCCACCACCAACGATCCACCTCCGAGTCTCTTCCCCGTACCAAATTTCCATTACGCGATATAGGCATTGTCGGCACCACTCGGCTGGTCTCCCGTGCTAAACACGACACAAACCTTGACAAAAGTCTTCCTGATATGTATGCATCAGACAACAATAACACATCCTTCCATCCTCCCATCTTTCAACAGCCAAAATCTTCCGCTCCTTCCCCCGAATCTTATCAACCCCTTCAGGATCCTTCGTCTCCTGCCGCGTCTAACTCTGTACGCGGCCTCAAAATCATGAAACGGGCAAAAACCCAGGAACCCTTACCTACTCACTCTTCTCTCCCGAAAAAAAGTCCTGCGCCTTCTCTATCTCCGCAACTGGCACCTGAAACACGGGAGAAAAAATGCGCCGATGTTCCTGTGGTCCTACCTATTGCCGTGGGACTCGAGAGTACTATAGACGCTGATGCCGTGTCGGGAGACATTAGACTCGTTGCACAGCCTAAAGCTTCCTCGCCCCCAACTCTCGCCCTGCCAGCGACAGATTCGGCTCTTTCTTACGTGAACTATGAGCCTGGAGTTCACTCAACTGCTGGCCCTCTACCGCCCCCTCCTCGCCTCCCAGGCTTCGATGGCCACTCCACTACACCTATAATCCCGCCCCCTCCTCGACCTCCAAGGTTAAATTCCCCTCTGCCTCTTCGCAATCCTGCTAGATCCAAAGATATCGAGGCTGTGAAGCAAGCTCTGCAACTCCCATCATCTGTCTCGGCTGCCCTTGCATCCAGGACCCGAACAAAGTCCGGAGAATCCTTGTTGAAAGATACAAAATCACCAAGCCCGAATGCTCTTACGCGTACGGGTATCGTAAGGTTTGTGACCCTTGTTGCATCTTGTATTAAAATCCAATCATGATTGGCTGATATTATCTTTTTTCTACTGTTCCTCTGCTGCGGGTTATCAAGCTCGACAATCCCAAGCTCCTCCCTCTCCAGCATGTCATCCTCGCACTCTGTGCTACAAAATGTCACAACTGTGCGTCAACACGAGGGTGAGAAAGCGCCCTCATCATATGATGTCGGCTCGCTTGACAGTGAAAGTCAACCGGAGAAGGATGACACACTGTTCACCAACTCGGCTACGAATGTTATTCCCGCTACGGGGGGACAAGTGAAGGATGACGAAGAGCAAGTTGTCAAAGCCACGACCAGATCCAAATCATCACTCATACCGTCGCCCACCCTCGAGGAACCCACCGCATCAGATTCCCCAAAAGGGAGTGACGACGTTGTCCCTCTTCAGCTCCGACACCGTCGCGAATATGGATCAGTTGTTACCATGGGCAATAGCAATGATGACTCAGATGAGTATTGGGTAGCAATCAGTCGAGCATCGTCACCATCAAATCGTGACGATAGATCAATACCACTGTTGTCCAGTGGTGAGTTTGAAATTTCTTTTTTTTTTTTTGAAATGCTGTGTATGTCGAAGGGCACTGGTGCTGATAGAGAATTTTCAGGAGCTCGGAATGAAGCGCCCAGCCCCCCTCCGAAGAGTTTCAGAAACAGCTTGACGACAGGATTGAAGCGATTCTCTTCGAGATCGTTACCCCGCACACCGTCAATATCGTCAGGTGGATCAAGACGATCATCGGTCATCAGTAAGCGACTTTCTACTGGGAGCACCAGCTTGACACCTTTGAACGGAGCAACATCCATCTCTACAACGGCTAGTCATAGTGGAAGTACGAATGTTAGTGCGAATGGAAGCGCATCCGGACGTGGTTCGAATACCAGCAGCATGAAGACGCCTCAAGTCGCATCCATCCCCAGACGTGCTACGACTGCACTTGGATATGCTCTGCCCAACGCACATGGTGGCGTAACTGGTTACAGTGCTTCGGTTGATGGTCATGGTGTCATGAAATCCACTATGAGGAAGAGGCAAAAGACCGTGGTACAGTGGCCGTCGGCAATGTTTTGTAACGAAATCCACGCTACAAATGGGAAGAAGTTGAGTTCGGGTGAGAAGTGTGCCATATATGCACAGAAGATCAATGAGTTGTATATGTATGATTGTGGACTGACAGAATGGGTCGTAGAGATGAAGTTCCGTAGTGCGTAATTCTGTGGGTTCCCAGAGGTCCATCTGATGATCGTCTTACTCATATAGGTCCCAGCTCTAATCCAGGGGCGGGTGGTCCGAGTAAGAAATTCCCGGATGCGCGATCTCCAACGAGTGTTTCATTTACACCACAACCGCGACAGACATCCCGTTCGTCGGTCATCTCTGACGCAACATTCCCCACGCGACCGGATGCTACGACGGCTACGGATCTTCTTTCCTCCTCTTATGATGACGACGGCGTTTATCGCGAAGATGTCCCTCCCCTCCCATACCCCTCACTGGCAACTGCTCAGCGCGCAGCTGCGTCAAACGCTGCATCCGTTGTTTCTCCATCGACCTCGAATGCAACATTGATGACTGCACCCGCGCCCCTTCGTTCTTCAGGCTCTAATTCAACATTACCTTCGTTGGGCGGAGGAAGCGCTCATACCCATCCCCCAGCGAGCATACTCACAAATTCTTCCACTTCCTCCAACTCAGTAACAATACCTCTCTCACCCATCTCCACCTCCATTAAACATTCTACCTTAACGTCTTTATCATCGACCTCTTCTTCCACGGGGGGATTTTTCGCCACTCTTGGTCGGAAGGCATCTCTTTCTTCCGCAAAACGACCAACCCTTGGTTTGGGACTTTCTAATTTGATATCTTCTTCACTGTCTCCGTCTTCCCCTTCAGGTGGATCATCATCTTTAACGAGTGGTCGTCGTCTTTTGACTAAATCGACGTCTGGATTAAATGGTGGTGGTACGAGGTTCTCGACTTTGACTAGTCCAAAGTCACCTATTGGTGGAGGGCTGCAGATGAACACTGCTTCTCCGCCTAGTGTCGTCCCAGGAGGACCTCGTGCTCTGATGAGCCATAACAACAGAATGCAAAGGTCGAAAACTTTTATTCCTTCTATTGGTTCACCTTTTAATGGATATGGTGGGGGCCTTGGTAGTGGATTGAATGGTAGTGTGGGTGTAGATGTGGGAGGGAAGGATAGTGGAGGGATGATCGAGCGTCGACCTTCACTTTGGGAATTACAACTGAACAGTACGGATTTGACCTCTGACGGGAGGGTTGTAGTGGCTCCTATCAGCTCTGGTCCGACGTCGGGATCAAACATGTACAACTTCGCATCTCAACCACACCCCTATGCCAATCCGCTTGTAATGGCTAGTTATATGACAGATTCATCTCAGCTCACACATCGACACCACCATTCCCAGTCTTATATCCCAACGACTGTCAGGTACAGCCAGCAACAGGAACAGCAGCAACAGGCAGTGTATGATCCACAACTAGAACCAGAGTTCCTCTGCCAGGTCGATAAACTTGCAGATTTACTGCCACATGCTGATCGGAATATTCTGTCTGGGTACTTGAGGAGAGCCGGACAAGATATACTGGCTATTGGGCAATACCTTGAAGATGAGAAGAACGGAACGTTGAAGGTGGATTGATTTGATTCAGCTAGTTGGGTTTGTAGGATGCTTGAACGGTGGTTTCCAAACTCTATATGCTTCATTTTATTTCATTTGCATTCAGTCGTGTGTGTTGTGTGTGTTGAATTTAGATCGATTTTCATTGTGGCATATTTGTTTAGACCTTTTACTTACTTTATACATATACAATTTACTGTACCCACCCATACTGAAGGCTAGCGAAACATTGTATGGTATAATGCAATCCTACGATTTACGATCATGAGTTGGGAACAGCGGGACGGAATCCTTTCGAAGTTCGTTTGGCAACAGGAGGAGCGAAGGCTGACCAGAGACTCGACTGAACCCTGTAAGCCATTTGATCCACTACAATAGACTTACCAGGTCTGCTTCGAGCAGCTGCAGATCCCCAGCCTGCGGTTATTCTTGACGACGAACCTAATAGCAATCGTTCCACTTCATTGCCGCTATCTGAACGCTCAGAGCCAGTCGCAGATCGATAAGAATGGTCTGATGTAGGCATCGACGCCGCTGAAAAAGGCTGTCGATGATTGCTGCCCAGTTGTCTTGGCAGTGGTTTCATCCACCCAGACCCTTGTTGAGCGACATGTCCAGGCATGAACGCATGACTTTGAGCCCTTGGAATAAGAGGAGTTCTTTGAATCTGGTAGATGTAATCAAGTTTTAGTTGGATCTTTGTTTGACGGTTTGGAACTCAGAGGCTCAGGCCATACACCAGATCCTTCCAGTCCAACTACGGCCATGTCGTTGTTGGTAGGTACCCCACTAGCACCACCATTGTGACGCATCCTTTGTTGATGATTCTCTGGAGTCCTTGACTGGGGTACAACACCAGTTTCAGTGTTGGCAGGTCCCAGCAAAGCCTTGCGTCTGAGTTTATCGTGTTGTATCTGAAGCAAGAATGTACTAAACAGGTTGTTCAGGCTATACATAACCATAATTGCGTACCTTGAGCTTTTGATATTCCTTGTCTCGTTCCCGAGATGCATCCTGGAGGTCCCGGACCTTTCGTCGCTCAATCTCGAGGTCTCTCTCGAACTCTGTTGGACCTTTTGCTTGATCACATCTGAATATTGGGATCGAATTGCTCACGAGTGGCCTTATTGTTCAAGAGATTGATCTCCCCATTGGCTAACAAGAGATATCGATACCAGTACCAGCAAGAAAGTCGAAAGGAGACACCCTACCTTCCCTAACGACGTTCTCAAGTTGTTTCTGTAGCTGTGCATTTTTGTCATTGATGCTCCTGATAACAGCTTGTTGAAAAGAGCTGTTGGGTAATGTAACGGTTAATGGGAATATGATCATGATTCACGGTGTCAAAGCTGCAACTTTTCTTGGTGAATTTGATATTGCCAGAACGAAATTGCACTAATCATCGGGTGTAATACATTTAGGGACAAAATGGTAGGGATCATACCGACTGCAGATCTCAAGAATGATTGACGGGGCTAGACCAGAAAGGACAGACTGGGATGAATCAAATAAGTGATAATTTCTGTGTATATGCACCAAGCCTCTCGTACCGTTTTGTAGTCATTGGTTGGTTGAAGAGAACAGACCTATGTTTCTCGAGTCTTGGATGTGTTATACCAGGTTCAATGAATGACGCTCACAACAACGTCATCCCTGAGATGGATGAAGGACAAAGGGACGTCGTCAGGGGCGCAATCCAGTGCCGAAGGAAGTATCAAAACACCCACGGCTCGGTAAGGCCAGTTTCACAGGCTAGGCAGTGTTCAACGTCAACGGAAAAATCTCGAAACAGCCAAATTCACCAGGACAGAGTCGTGCGGCCGTAAATAACTCATTAGCACAGTCGACTAAAGGAAATTAAAGCACAATGTTCGTTTATTGCCCAAGAAACTCGACATACTGCAGAATATATGCGAGCCTAAACACCAACATCCATTTCAGCCCGTATTTTGACTTCTAGTGAATTTGTCCAACGCACAAGTAGTCTTCGCGAGTTGTGAGTCTGTTCGACCATATAGGAGGCACAAAACAGGCTTACAACAACAGCCTTATCAGTGAGTCCCCTTCGGCATGTTAGATGATTACATTTCAGTTCCGTGTCCATATGCACGTAAGTGACGACGGACAAATGTGACGGACGAAAACAAGAAACAAATTGATCCCACTCTGCCAAATAAGACCAAAGACCAAAATATGCTTTCGACGAATAACAAAATGGATATACTTCTACTTGGGTACTTCAAGTATTTACCTGGCAATACATCTGGAAATACAGAGGAGAAGATACGAAGTACGAATGTGCCTGTACAAAGGAAAAGATTGCTATGGCAATCTGTCTGTAGCATATTAATTGAAAGGAATAACACAACGAATACAATAACAGAAGGGACATGAATAGAATAGAACGTGGATAGAATGGAATTTATATTCCTCATGATGAAACCATACCATCATCACTGTCTCCAAAAATCTCATCGAAAATCTCCTTCCCCTCGGTGGACAATGGTGTAAGCTGGTTTATTCCTGCAGAAGGATTGTCCCGAGCGGCCTTCACTCTGCGTCTGCGTTCCCCATTCCATATACGCCCTAGTGATACAGTGATATTCCATAGCCCAAGAAGGAATCCTCGGTCTGGCTGATCCGGGTAGTGCGGAGGAAATCGTGCGTAGAGATACCCAGTCTCGGAATCATATTCCGCCTGGTAACCTTTGGAAGCATCCAGTGAACGAGTGGATGGTGATTCTGCAGGATATGGCAGCCAGTCTCTACCAGTTGTTGTATGCGCGAAGTCAACAATTCGCACGTTGACTTCTCCGCGCCTCCGCTTTCCGTGAGATCTCTTTGTGACTGATCCTGCCACTAGATCTTCACTGTGGGAACGCCGCAACGTGGCCTTATTTGTGTCATGTCGGAGTGAGCGACGTTCGAATGATTCACCGCGTTTGCTTTTCGCTGATGGATGTTCGAGAGCCCAAGATCGGAAATTTTCCTGGGAATCGCGATCGCCATCGTAGATAAACAGAAGACTACATCCGTAAAAGCGGTACCCTTTCAATCGGTTGACAATACGAGCCAATGCATACAGTTTTTGTAGAAGCATTGGTATCTGGTGCACCAACAAGCCCTCACCATTTGACAAAAACGACGCAACCACAGAATCAAATTCTTCTGGGCGAACTTCTCGTCCGCTGTACTTGTTTTGGATCGAATATGACTGGGTCTCCACATTCCACACCTGCCGAACAAGGTCAGAAAGAGGACGGTACTAAATGTTATTTGAGTTTACCTGCATCCCGCACACGCGTACTCCGAGAGTACGACTGGTAGTCCTGTCACATTTTTTCCTCTGACTCTTCTTCTTGGAGCTTGTTGCGTCCATGCCATACTGTCGGGTTCCCATCTTTAGATCCATCACGCAAGGATGCTTGAGATGTCGAGTGAGATCTTCCATAAGAATAAAATAGGTCGGTTTCGTAAAGGAAGGGTCCGACTCGCTGTTCTCAGGGATAGGCGAGTGACGGATAGATGGTGGGTGGGGGGGATTTCTGTGCATCGCTGCAACATCAAGCGAACGTGAACGGCTACGACGTCTATTGTTGAGCAATGGGGACACTTGAGCACCTTTCCAGGAATCAACAGGATCGATCCCCCCGTGTCCCAAATCAAGATCCATCTCAAATACACCACTACTAGCGCCACCATCGCTGTTTCGATTGCATCTCTTAGCATATAAATGATCTGATTGCGCAAGTAGAGCCTCGCTTTGTACACGACGAACAGGAATATGACAATCGTCGGAATGGGATTTTGTTGCTCTGGATAAAGGCTTCCTTGGACGTCTCTGTGAACCACTATACTCAGATTCTCCCTCATCCTCCGTTCGAAAATTTCCTGCGAGTCTCTTAAACTTCTTTTTAGCATTATGCACAGCATTCCGAAAAACATAATCTTTCAATTTGGTATTGACCATAGTGGAACCGGTTCCCCAGGGCGAGCCACAAAATCCCCTTTCGGAATGAAATGATCTCAAATGAGGGCGAGACCGATCACCATCATCGTCGGAAGTAGACCCATGGGGAACTGAAGAGCATCGCTCTGCCAGATAATTAGAGTATATGCGCTGGCTCTGGCTCGGAGAGTTAACGGGAGTAGGTGAGTCCATTTCCTGAGAGTCCAAGGAGGAAGATTGTCCGAAAAAGGTCTGTTTCAGGCGAGGTGGCCGTGGAATCGGGGGCCCGGCAAGGTCAGGAGTGGGTGAGGTACTGAGATGAATTTTGTCTAGTTGACGTTGAGTACTGACAGGGGTTCCATTGGTATGAGTGTGTGATGACGACCTGCGTCGGTTGCCTTCGAGTAACCACCCTGGTAGAATATGGTGATTTCGATCAAGGATGACTTCTGGTAACTCTGCCACTTCAGAATCTACCTCATTGGAGAGACCATTTTCATATACTCTCGAATACTGCTTGGAGCTGGAGAACGAAGATGGGCCTCGTAGAGTCGTTTGACTATCCTTTGCGGAATCGAGTGGGGCAATGGGTTTGTGCGTGACATCCAAGGCAGGAGGATTTTTGGATACACGTCGATAACTAACCAGCATGACTCCAAGGTAACGTGGAATGAAACCCAACAGAGGCGGCGCTTCCCTTTCTACAGCTTCATAAACTAAATTCTCACGAGACACGAGCGGCTGATTGGTGAAGATCTCGGTTAAGTGTATCGCGAGGAAAGATATTAATATGGTATACACACCTTGCAAATCGCTTGTTTCGTGAACTTATATATGGAGGTATGGCCTCCAACCTGATTTTGAAAAGGCTGAAGAGGAATGTGGGGTAGAGATTTTTGCGAAACATCGAAGCGGAGAAAATGGTCGGTATCACTTTCACCAAATGCAAGCGAAGTACGGGGCGAGCGGAAACCAGCATCTTCCGATGTGCTATGCAAAGGCACTGACGGTAGAGTTCGACCTCCTCGCTGTGTACCAGCTGATGGTGTCGTCGAGGTCGAAGTTATGATAGAGGCAGTTTCCCAAGTTGAATCGCCATCAGTCAACCATGAAGAGGTGGATTCTACAGGTGAGATAGGGGCAGAAAGGCTGCTCGAACGAGAGCCATTCCGGCTCTCTGGTAGTGGTAAGGCGGGGAAAACCTCTAAAGGGACCGAGAAACGCTGAGACGAGGTAGAGCGACGAGAACGGATACTGGTCGGGCCAGTATGTTGACTATGTTGAGAAGATATCGACGATTGACGGCGAGATCGTGAAAGGGACGGAGATGGAAGAAATGTAGAAGGACTTGGATGAGGAAGTTGGGATTCACCACGACTTGGGAATATGTGATCATCCCCTCTTTTATCCGTCTCTGGCAAAGTCCGATCACGTCGTCTTCCCCTCTTTGTGCTAGAACTCTCAACAAACCCTCTTCTCCATGGATTGTGTTCTTGCGAAACACCCTCTTGATATTGGTTGCGATCCTGCGACCGCCCGCTGTGTGCACCCAGAATACCGTCCTTTGCATGATCCGATGCTGTCATACCCCTTTCTTGTTTGATGACAGCGGTTTCACGCCCAGGCCATTCCGAGCGCTTCACCAACTTAAACTGAACTTCCGTTATCTCTTCATCGTCACCAATCTTTGAGGATGCTGCCTTATGGCGGCCAGAAGACTGAGAGCGAGAAGATTCACTTGCTATCAGATCTTCAGAAGGGCCAACAGACTCCCTGAATAGCTGCAGTTTGGCAGCTACCTTACGGCCCATCCCTGTGTTTGGCGTGTGTGGAGTTTCACGCATAAGGGGGATCGAAGAAGAGGAGTTAGTGGAAGAGGATGAAAATGAACCCGTTTGACAATGCGCCGCCGGGGAGAGAACTGGAGTCATGATGGAGAGTGAGGAGGAGTCGGATGGAAGAGTCAAGGAGTGCGCAGAAGACTTCTGCTTCTCACTGTGGATGGAGATAAAGCCAACACTTGAGTCTCTAGAATTTGAAACATCTGGAACGACAGACGGTTTCTGTGGTTTCTTACGAGACGGATGTGCGTTCGCATTCAAACGTGTCGAAGGAAATGTGAAGTGCTGGTTTATAGAATCTGGTTGGTGGGTTGAAATGTTGGGAAGGCAAGGAGAAGAGACAGCAGTTACGGTGCCAGAACTCGGTGGTGAAAGAGGAAAGGCGATATGCTTGCTCTGGGCAACATTTAATGAACCCATAGGCAAGGTGGCAGAAACAGATTGGGGAAAAGAGCCGTGACAATTGACAGGTGGCGATTGAGTCTGACTGGTAATGCCGGGAAAAGAAAATGGAAAAGATTTCAGCAGGAGGAGAAGGAAAGCCTGGGCCGGGTGATTGGCGAAAACTAAGTAGACTAGGGAGGGAACAGAAGAGGGATTAGAAGGTAAGGGTCGCAGGTAAATATGCAAGTGTAGTATCAAAAGCATAAACCGAAAATTCCGCCAAGCACGTGCACAAGACCCGGAGCACTCCATAATTCCTAAAGGCTATTGTTCAGCCTGCCTCTGGCCTGACCTTCTATCATGCCTTGAACATCCTTCTTGACTTGCAATTTCTATCCCTCGATGCTCTTCACAAATCTGCCTATCTGTGACTTCGAAGATGCAGCTCTATGGTAGTTGGGTGCTCCCTTACGCACGTTTGTCTTGCTTCCTCTCCAAGGAGGAAGACCCTAACAAATTCCCTCGTGTCTTGATGTCGTAAAGACGCCAATCGTCTTAGAGAACCTCTATTTCGGTCCCCAGAGAACCCGGTCGCTATTCGGTTGCTTTTGGTCTCACTGTATACTCTATTCGATCGAAGCTCAGTTCATGGATTTGTGATACAACAAGGTGATTGGTGATTGTACGAGCTGATGAAAGCCTCCAGAGGAATGTAATGTCTGTTTCTACTCGAGTGTTGCGGTCTGTCTCCCTTTTTGGGCTTGAGCTATGTAATGGCCTCATCGCAAGTGCTCTACCATGTTACTTTCTCATCATCAAGGTTCTCCAGTATAATTAAGAAGTTAAGTAGGTCACATATTCCCCTTACTCTTTCCTTACTCTTTCGTTTATTTTCACCTTCCAAATACGGTGATATAACTCAACATAAGGATATTTCTTTGTTCTCGTCGACCCGATCGACCGCAGTGCAGTGTAGTGCAGTACATACTACGAAGCCATCCCTGACCGCCATTCTATCCTCTAGGTCAGATTGGCTAATCATGGCTTGTGCTAATCTAAGTCCGGATACATCCAGCTTAGAACTTAAATTAAGAAGTCGAGAATCAAGAATGTCGTCACACTTTGCCGTAACTGCCAAAGTGGAGGTTATGATCCGAAAGAGGGTCTTCATCCTGTAGAATCCTACTGATATTCCTTATTGAATATTCCTTACTCGATTGTTGCAACTTCAGCCTGTGAGGTAAATAGGTGATGAAAAAATTCAACGGCGATTTTTCGACAACTTGCCTCCGAAGTCGGGACGATAAGTAGCCGAGATTTGAAAGATAGCTTGAGTGACGCTCGAGTGACGACATGTGACGGACGGAATGGTGGGTAACCGGAATGACCGCAGGTATGATATGATACCACAAATAACACTTCATAACCCTAACTCCGCTCTATCTAATCTTCGTGTGTTGTACCGGGTGCCGGAGGATATTTCTGCTTCATTTCTGCTTCGAGTGACAGGTCGGTAACATAACAAAGGTGAGACTGCCAAAAGGAGAAAAGCGCAGAATCCCGTCAGAGTTCCAGGGGGCCACAACTGCAGTTTCAACTATAGCTCGACTATGGCCCGACT
>Ga0157357_1000299_pt1 | contig 20986 bp, 22 predicted proteins | sample AttcapACBM1_FD_111485 | JGI IMG/M metagenome (GOLD analysis project Ga0157357, IMG submission 111485) | Fungus gardens microbial communities from leaf cutter ant in Botucatu, State of Sao Paulo, Brazil - Atta capiguara ACBM1 | ecosystem: Host-associated > Fungi > Mycelium > Unclassified ... | reverse complement strand
GGGAAGCATGGCTGGAAATTACGTCAAGTCAGAGGAGAGGGTTGTACCGGACATTACGTCACGAACTTTGACCGAAGTAAATTATATGGGGCGGATTGATCCCGGTAGAAGCTATCAGGGAGTTTTAGTGCAATGGACAGCGGAGGTCTGAGGATACTTACGTATACTGCTACTGCAGAGGGTGTCTTCCCTTCCTTGGCACCGTCGGATGGTTAATCGAGAAGCTACCGAGATAAATGGATGGTTTCATCCTTGGAAAAATACTGCATATATCTTACGAGGGTCTACATAGTTCCAGTATTCAGAAGCACTGAGGCACAACGAAGCGTTGAGCATCCCGATGGACCGTAAGATGAGACCTACTAATGTTGATAACCTAAAAAATTTGGTGGGAGGGTAACAACACCGTCTGGTGCACAGTTAGGTACCAGCTGACTATGGGGGACGAGGAATACAAACCCCAAGTGTGAACAGCTAAGGTAAATTTAAGCATGAAGCAACCGTTAGGTGGAACTATGTACGCACCCCGGAATATGTTATCAACTCCGATCAATCGCTCGACATAATCTGCAAAAGAAGGATTTCCAACCCTGGGCTGCCCTGGGATGCCTATTAATAACATGCTTTACACATGACAGCAGAAACACCCACCGAATGTGAAGAGTTTGATGGAAACATGAGGGTGCGCAGATTTAATTGAAATAGCTCCCAGAGCAGCAATTGCACCCCCGAGGGAATGTCCCGTGACAATAATCCTGTAAGAAGGGTGTACTGCTAATTGATCTTGCACTATGTGTAGAACATCCAAGGCCACAGCGTTGTAGGCGTCCAGGAATCCAAGATGAACTTTTGCGTTGCCCATGCCAACGAGTCCAGTGGAACGAAGAGGAACAAGGATGAACAGAATATCTACGATGAAAACTGGTCAGAACGACGGTCAATCGGCATTTGATCATTAGACTCACCCGTGATGGCGTCAGTTAGTTCACTTGTGCCCCTAAACGCAACGACAATCTCTTTTCGCTTGTCGTCTCGAACAATCATCCCATCTGTGCCTGTCACTTTGTCTCTGACCTAGAACATAAACTGTTAGAGCAGTCATGTACGTGAGAGGTGATCGAAATACACACTCGCTTAACCAGGATATTCCCCATTGGCCTGGGGCATACTGAGCTATAAGATACCGCACAGTATTTCGCGTAAAATGCAAGGTCATTGTACACCACTTCGCTGATACCAACACCTTGGATCGGTATGGGGATAACCCCGTGCTCGGTGCTTTGGGAAGCCGTCACTCGCTCGCAAAAGACCAAGATAGTTATCCCGACACTGAGTAGAGCTCGGAAAGTAGACTTCATAAGAGCAGAGGATGCCAGAGCCTTGGTTCCATCGCCGAGCTTTATAGTAAACATTCGTGGGCCCGCAAGATCTTGGATCTAGAGACCATACTTGGCTGTCATTAGGGTAGCTTCCCAGTAACGTGAAATGAGATGCGTGACACCAGATGAGGAATGGATGCGGGTCGAGTTTATCTTGAAGTCGTATAGGGAAGGGGAAACTCAAGTAAGATGACACTTGGGAAAGGAAGATATCGGCATTGCGACGTAATTGAGCGTCTTGGAATTTGGAGGCAATCACATCGAAGCAGAAATCGGGTTCTGCAAAAGCTTAGGTCTTGAAAAACGCACGTAAGAGGCGACACTTGATCATGACTATAAAAGCTCCGAATGACATCGACCACGCAAGGGAAGCACGTGGAGAAAGAGGAGACTATACACCGTCTGAACTTATGCTACTGGCGCAAAATTCGGTGTGGATTTGGAATGATTTTAGCACTTGAACCTCGCCAAGATAGATAGAATATTGCTTTAAGAGTGTCAACGCCGACACGCTGTCCCCAATGTCACTCGGCTTGGAGGTGAGCAGAAGTAGTAAATCCCGGTAAGTAGAATATTCCCGGCCTCGAACCGTCTGGAATGGGATTTTATTCAGTCTCCAATGTTGCAGTCTTCCTTGACTATCGTACCCAATAGCCTGCAACGAGTCCAACTAGATTCTACATTACCTCTCTAATCAAGTGCCGTCTGGACACCACGAGGTATCATTGCTTCTGCTTAGCGGTCACGCAAACACATCGCGGTTCAACGATGTGATGTTTATTTCATCCTACTTCCATCCAGATAACCAAGGCGATCCGTTCCTATTGCTGCCTGATTCAATCTAATCCTCCATAGTACTCAAATTTTCGATGGATGTCGCACTCTCACTTGTGACTGGACTCGGACTCCGAGCTTACTTGCTCCGCTTTGCATCTCCGGCATCATCCATCTCTCTAATCATTCTGGGACTTTGGGAGGGCATCTTCGTTCATCAGCTTTCTTTTCATTCTCCTCCCTTCGTTTCCTCCACCCCTCTCGACCACTACCTAGCACTTGGGCTGAGAGTCTTGGTAGACTTCTTTATTGCGGGGGACTGGTCTAGGGTCAAAATGGTTGCCCTCTGGGCAGCCATCGGGACCAGCATTTCAGAGTCACTGTTCCCCGGTTTTCCTAGCACCTTCGATACTAGTGTGAAGGTGTCTCCAAGTAGCCGAACTCGGCGTCAACGCCCCAGGTCTGGCTCCTCCCATGTCCCCTCCCACATGCGGACTTATCAGGAGCCAGAAGGGTCACTTCCTCTTGCATCTTGCCTCCCGACAAGTACACCAGTCAAACCAACTATACAAGTCGATACTGATGCCACTCGACCTAATGATCAAGCTTTTGTATCGCCTCATCTTCCGCTTCCAACTCCGCCGAGCTTCTTCTTACATGCTGAATCAGAAGATTCACCCACCTCCCCGCTGAAACTCACTACCACTACGGTTTCCTCTCAGGTTCCGACACGTCCAACCTCAGCCACTGCATTCTATGAAGTAGGAAAGTCGAGCCCACCTGCACCTACCAGCAGAAGTTGTACTGGTCCTTCGCGACCTTCGCTGCTGCCACCCACCCCTCCTGATAGTACACTTCGTGAACGAACGCTGGACTCTCGAGTTGACCGTCTTTCGACTATTGATGAAATTACGTCGCGTTCTGAGCATGTTAATGAAGACATTGAACTAAATCCACCAGAGAGAGAGGCAAGTTCTATTCTCGTATTGCGCGGTGGGCAGGAACCCTTGCCTGTACCAAACCCTACGAGCCACTATGTCCGCGCAGAAGACGGCATGCCGATAATTTCTACGACTCCTTCTACGGCAATTCCACTCCCTGCTTTTCTTGGGTCATCAAGACCATCTAGTGACAATAATTACGAACTAAGAACTCCCGGCGGAGTTGTACACGAAGTTGGTGGCTCAGACCCTGATGAACTGAATACAACTCCTGCTCCACAACCTTGTATGTCTCGAAGTTCTTCGATTCCTGGAGGAGTCAGTGATTCCTGCCAGCAAATGACTGTACTTTCACCCCTGATGTTGGATTCTGTACCCATTGCATCTGATCAGGAAGCCATTTCTGTCCCTAGAACGACACTTTCAAGCTATGCAATTCTTCAGCCACCTGTAGCCCCTACCCCTCTTGGTTCCCTCTTGGACACGTTATCGGGCTCCGTTCCACGTGAAGTCAACGACAAGTCTGAAGATGTGAGGTCACCTTCTGATGCTTCTGATGCTGAGAGTGTGCTCTCGACGCGTATTCCTGTGCGATTATTAGAACATGCAGAAGACATTAGAAAAGAGGCCATCGAAGAAGGAAAGGAGTTGGAAAGATTGAAAGGGGAGTTGCGCAAGGCACGATCTGAGCATAGACCCAGAGATGTTCTATTTTTGAAAGGCGATATCAAGGATGCTGAAGAACGAATAAGCAAGTTGCATGCGAAAGCCGCGAGGCGATTCTTCGCTGGTAATAACAATAACGTGATTGATGGATCGATGTTACTAATAACTGATTGACCCTTTTCTCATCCTAGGGCATAATACTCTCCAAAAACCAGGTACAATCGACGTTCATGGCTTAAAACCTGAAGAGGCCCTTCTGAAAACTGAACAAGCATTTCGAGAACTACTCAAGAATGGTCAGTCAACGTTAAGGGTTATCGTTGGCAAAGGCCTCCACTCTAAAAACAAGGTTCCTGTTATCAAGAATCATATAATTGAGATGATGCGGAGGTACGTCCTTGATCGTCTTCACACTAGGCTCGTCATTAATCATAACAGCCAACATATCCCTTGCTCAGTAGACCCGTACAATACCGGAATTTTGATTCTTAAATTCGATTCTGACATGGTCTCCAGCAATTACTGACCTTATCTTGGTTGATATCTTATGAACTCGTCTCTTGAACGTTCTCGAGTATGATAGGTTCTCTCTTGAGATAAGGCTTTTTGCTTTCCTCTCCACTGATGTATCTCTTATCGGAGATCTTCAGCGTTGGGAGTAGACCATGTCACACACTTCCACCACTAGCGACATTGACGACATCTGTTTAAAATCAGTAACATTCATGGTCGATCTAACTCTTGCTTTCTTTAGCCTACGGTGCGATTTCTGATGGCTGTTACCTACTGAATGTATTTCTCCGAGATTACCGACCATTTGATCATGACAATTTTAAATATGACCGATTCTAAATCTGAGGTCCCAAGAAAACCACCAGACATTTTGAGTCCCCACACCCACCGCATATGAGGTACTCAGTATATCATTTCTGGCTGCTATTGAGAGTCCAAACATGCTAATCTTTTGCTGCAACCCAACTTAAAAAAGCCTCTGATGCCGCAAATTTCGAGCTCTCAAGTACTGATCTAAGCGGCATTGATATAGAAGAAGCATGACTGTATGATGAATTACGAGTTCTCTGTTCTCTAGGCCACGCACTAGCGGGTTTTTGATGTCTTTATCACCAGTCTGCGATTGGCTGTACATAGATCTGATCTGCCATCCTCCGGCAAGACATCGAGACTTTCGGATTTGCATTGTCTCCATGTCTGCGTATCCTAGTTGTGATTTGCAAGTGATAGTAGGTTTACAGGGGGCTAGTGGAAGAGGCTGGCTTTTGCATGGCCTATACTGAAATCCCAAGCAAATCCCGCTTCCGTTGCCTAGAACTGAGTAAATATTCAACAAATATTCAATATAAACTTCAAGTTGGAAAACCTGCTCTACGCATGCTATCTCCCATGTCTCCTATTCTTCCTTCGTTGCATGAATTGCTCGACTTATGTCGAAGACCATTTTTGTGATGTTGCCTGGAAGTTGCATCGTCTGCAATATGGATTTTGCAGTGCCTGTAAAGGTATTTGGAGATTCAATACCCGCCCAAAGTAATTCAACCAGACGTCAGCTCGATTAATTTGCCGGTACATTATTACATTGACCAGCATCAATACCGTAGGAACAATTTTGTTTGACCTCAATATAACATAACACATTTTGATAGTGTTTTGATAATCTTTGATGCACTATTGAAGATCATGATCATGATAATACAGGCAGAAATCATTCAATGGAATTACTGGTGGATCAGTGTTGATCACTGGACTAGACATCAACCCACTAATCCTGTTTGAAAATTCCCCCCCTGTATTCCATACCTCATATCATATCTGTTTTAGACTATTTTCGTCATGTTCGAGTCATTTATTTAGGACGATTCCTACTTGGTTTTACTCAAAGATTGAGCCTCATCGTCCATTAGCAGTCAAGCGTTGTCAAGTGTTCTCGTGATGTATCGATCAAGTTTCTCACCCACGCCAGAACAAAACCAGTGAATGTGAACTCTCCCAGATCACACCTCTTTCTCCACGTAAACCACTCACATTCAGTTTAAGTAGGATGACACGACATGTAACTACGCCCGAAAAGATGGATGTCATGGCAAGCGCAGAGAAAGATTCCGAAAAGAATCTGGCAGCAGATTATGTTGCTGGAAGTTCGGAGATTATAGAGGACCGACATGAGGTAATTTATCGACTGTACAAGCGGCGATTTGCTGGATTAATTGCGCTGGTAAATGATGGGTGTTCCAATGTTCCGCAGGGCACTGATCCCGATGTGTTCCAGGTGTTTTTGAACATTGTTGCAGCTATGTCGTGGCCATGGTTTGGGCCGATATCCAATGATAGTGAGAGAACATATGACTTTGATTTGGTCAACTCAAATCTCGTTCACAGTGGTAGCCGACTTCAACATAACGCTGGACCAAGTAAACTGGCTTGGAAACATTGTCGCCCTGGTGTATTTACCCACAGCCTTTCTCATCCCCTACATTGTCGCGAGATACGGGCTAAGGCGCTGTGTAAACATACTTTGCTCAATTTTACTCGAATCAGCTACTGATGCTACCAAGTTTGAACTAGGTGCAGTGACCTTGATACTTTCTGCTTGGATCCGCTATGCAGGCACTGTGGAAGCGCTCTCTGGTCAACGCGCGTACGCTCTTTTAATGATTGGACAGGTATTTATATCTATCATTCCTTTCTTGTAGCCTTTGGAACCTGATAGATTTTAGTTTATCGCTTCGATAGCACAGCCCACTTACCAGGTACTTGGTCCCAAGTACTCTGAGGTATGGTTCAACCTCCAAGGCCGCACGACAGCAACGATGATTGTTGCTATCTGTAAGTAGAGGGAACTATCATGCCAACTCGTGCAGTCCGCTCACAATTGAAACAGCAAATCCAATTGGTGGCGCCGTAGGGCAGCTGATCAGTCCTCTGATTGGCAACGCAAGGCGGTCAGTAAGTTGATCGCGTGCTGTCCAAGTTGGCTGCAATTCATGTTTCGTATAGATTTTGGTTCTCGGAATCGTTTCAACAGCAGTCACGCCGCTAATTTTCCTAATTGGAAACGCACCTCCAACTCCGCCAAGTCCGTTAGCAGCCAATTTTGATTATCGTCGCTGACACCGTAATTGGTAGCATACGCAGGATCCAAACCTTCACCTTCTTTGTTGTCCCTACTACGCGCCATGGCAGGTCAGACAGTGCATTCGGAAGCATACCTGTCCAGCCGCCAGCGTATAGATTTTGCCATCATCATTATAATCTTTGGGACATTGGTAGCAGCGTACGTGCTTAGGATATATTATTGCGGCTTCACTTCCCTCATTGCATGTTTCAGTTCCAATGCATTTGCAGTCCTCACGGCTCAAATTTTTGTACGTTATATCATTGGAACTCTGCTTACCTTCCATCTAAATTTGAATACGATCTCAGCAACCTGAAGGTTACTCAGCTGACACTAGCGGTTTCATGGGCGCCTGTTTATTATTGACTGGGATTGTGGCTGCTATTCTCACTGCACCACTCTTTGACCATGTTTTCACGCACAAGTTAGCTTTGACCACAAAAATATTGGCACCATGTATTGCTGTAGCGTGGCTATCCTTAATCTGGGCAGGTATGTTTACATTAGGATAAAATTTTTACTCGATTCGACATTAACTCATTGGTGCAGTGAAACCTGGGAATGAGGCAGGATTGTTCGTGGTGATGACGATTATTGGTGTATGTTCTGTGACCATGTTGCCTGTCGGGTTAGAATTAGCTTGCGAGGTCACTAGGAATGCAGATGGAAGTTCAGCTATTCTGTGGTTCACGTCAGTTCTGTGCATCTGTTTTTCCGAGTCTTTCCTTAGTGTTGTTCTCTACAGGGGAAACCTGTTTGGAGTAATGTTTATTCTTGGTAAGCTGTCAAGCCAGTTGGTCTATATTCAACTGATCATTCCTGTCTCGATAGTGCAAGGAGCGCTTCGGGCTGATGAGAATGCGACACCTCCATTCAACATGCATCGTGCTCTAATTTTTAACGGTTCGTTCATTATAGTTGCCTGCTCCTTGGTCTTCTTTATACAAGGGAATCAAGTACGAAAGCGATCAGATGAGGAGAAATTTAGGGAAACATTATAAAATTATCATGATCGACACTTGTATTTTTATGTATATCCAAAGATTTCTACCTGCGGGCGAGTTCCCCTATCCTACAAGTCTTTGATTTAGTGATCTTCATCAATGGATGATCGAAATATCCGTGAAACTACTACTTTATCATTTCTCCTGTCCCCCATTCTGTCACCAAAATATTTGACTGGTAAAAGGGATCCACGACTGCACTCATGACTTGTACATCCTTGCTAGTTGAGGCGAAGCTGCAAACTCTGATAGTAATTCTGTCATGGATTCTCTCTGTCAAAGCCCAAAGCGAAGTTTAAAATATATAAGATCACTATTCCTTGTCTTTGCGGTGAAGCTACGTAAGGTCTCATTGAAATTCATATTGACATACAAACAATCCAATACACTTATCACTTCTCGACAGAACCACCGTTTTCCTTTTAAGGTTCAGGCTCTGGTAATCAACCATGCGACCGTATCGTGCGCTTGCACGTCGACAGTGAACGATGAGTTCGCACTGAATGTCCCACTCAAATCGGAACTTGACCACATGTCATGAATCTTGAAATTGCCAGAGGTTCCAAGACCAGGGACATTAGAGAGAGCGAAGTTTTTGCTAGCAGTTGATGAGCTGGTATTGATGATGAAAACATGAATACCCTTGGACGATGCGCCTGCATAATACTCAGGCGGAGAAGTGGTAGGGGCCCCAGGGAAAGCAATGAAGGGCATGGCAGGCGTTCCAATGATGGTGTCTTGGTTGAAAGCGAGGAGTTCCTTGTTAGTTATGATGCCGATTTCCTCAGAGGTGAGCTGTGAGAGCTGTTGTACAAGACCTCTCGTGAATTAAGCATTGAAACACGAAATGAATTATCTCACATCAGTCCCACTAATGCATCAACAAATCAGCATTGTCACTGGGTTCAAGACCAAGAATGCTCACAGAAGAATAGGACTCTTGAAAAAGGCCCACGCAGCGAAGTGGGTGCGTTCCTCCTGGATTGATAGATCCCCATTACCTAAAGAGATATAGCGCGTAAGCAATAAACCATACCGAATCCTGGTTAATGCATACCAATTTCCATCATATCCATGTCATTGTGACCAAAGAAGTCAACAGCATCCAAGTGGGCTACGTTAACCTTGATAATATTCATGATGTATGACCAAGTCGGGCTGAACCGCGATAATTCGCGTACTAATTATTTATCAGGTGAAGCTCTCACCTAGCATCTCCCAGCATCCTCCAAGAATGACCCTACAAGAATTCCTTCATTCAATCCTGACATCCGTAGAAATTCTAGGAGATTTACGTACAACGCGAGCACCCCATGTCCAAACATCAGCTAGTCCCCAGATGCAGATATCAAGCTGAATGGGGTGCGAAATATGAGCGAGCGCTGCACTAAAATTGTTTTTCAGCCGATATTGCCTCTTGCCAAAGCAAGAGACTCACGCCATTTGGCGGTAGCGAATAGCTGAATTGGAGTTGCTATAGTCACGCAGTAGCCTCAGAAAAATAATCAAGGACCCCTCATAAATCTCACTTACTACCAATCTCCACCAGGCGGTGACTTGAGAGAACGTCATTGAACTATGTCTCACCGTCCAAATGTATTCCGCTCTTACAGAAGAGTCCGTCCAGTTATTAGGGACATTGCAATTATCTGCAAAAAATAAGGCGTATCCGAGTCAACTGGTTCAATCACACCTACCATATTTCAAATAATCAATTCCCCAGCTGGCAAAGGTCGTGGCATCAGTGACTTCGTGGCCCAATGATCCAGGGAAACCAGCGCAAGTATTGGTACCAGCATCACTACGGATGAATAATCACTACAGTCTCTGGAAAAAGAGAAACAGACGGCCCACCTGTAGATACCAATCTTGAGACCAAGAGCATGAACTTGGCTAGCGACACCGCTGATGCCATTAGGGAACTTCGTCGGATCTGGCACGATCCTGCCGGAACTGTCGCGGCCTGATATAACAGACCAACAATCCTAATAATTTCTTTCAACCTATGACTGCTGCAGTACATAGATTTGACGACTTACGTCGATGTTGATATACTCGTATCCAGCATTTTTCAAGCCCAACGACACAAACTGATTGGCTGCTGCCAGAACTTTAGATTCATTGATGTCTTCGTGAAAATTCAGATATGAAAGAAAATAAATCAACCCTAATGGCCAAGCTCACTACAACCGTAAGCATTCCAAGTATTCCATCTGGGAATATGCATAAGCTTGAGGGTTACGACAGCAATGAAGAATGGGATACCCTAATGCTGGAAGTCTACCGGTCTGGTTAGAGGGTGGGTCTGTAGGCGCTTGAGCTAGAACAAGGGAAGCAGCCACAAGAATAATTGACAAAACGGTCATAGTATTTTATCAGCGCCAGTGACCAAGGTGGACTGGGTTTTATAGTGCCTAATGAATTCCGACAATAGAAGTCGGAAGAATCCCTGTCATCACAACACATGTGATGCAGCTAGAACATATGCCATATGGGAAGCAGAACAAGGCCAGGAGATCAAATCGACAGCAGAGCAATCGCTCCAATGATGCCCCAATGATGCTCCTCAAAAACGTGAAAGGTTGAGATCATGTGTGAGCGTAAGTACATAGAAGCCTCGTCAGGGAGACGGATGTACTCTATTCAAAGCGAGAAGCAGAAGAAACTTGAGGCAGAAGAAACTTGAGGCTGAGAGTTCCTAGCCATTTTGATGCGGGTCTGGCTGCTTAAGCGCCCCACGGCCCGGTATCCTTTTGAGAGGTGATTTCTAAATTCATAGATTGTATTGAGTAGGTCCAGTCATGTCGACAAGTAATCATCCCGGCCCTTATTAAAACCCTGGAAATATTTTTCCCTAAATTTTCTGTGTGCTGGTATGTAGTCCTCGGAAGAATCTGTCATGGTCAGGAAGGTTGGCGGAAAATATTTTTCCGTAGTTATTTTTTGAAGGGTGATGAGCTGTCACAGTAAGAACTCATGACCGATGTGATTGAAGTCCGGAACCTCACCCGACGTCCCCAAGAACCGAAGTCTTGCAGTGAATTGGCAATGACCTGCATGCCTTCGCATGTCATGTTGTGTATGTCAACCTCTTGGTACTCATCTGTCACTGTTGGGAGAAAGAAGACCAAGCGACCTCCAGGTTTTAGAAGGTAACGAGCTAGGAGTACAAGATCTTTTGCAAGGTCGGAAAGCTCATATGGCTTGGTAGGCGGAACATAGGGTTGATCATCACTGCAAACAGGACTCAATGCATCGTCGCAACAGACTGGCAATTGCTTACGATCTGGGGCTCTGAGAATGCTGAAGGCAGAGTGCCTTCTTCATTTCTGACAATTCCTTTTTTCGACCTAACCTTTTTGCCCCTGCGCGTACACCATCTATGTAATGATTGTCATTGTCAAAGACGCTGAAAACAAACCTGAGGACCTACATGGTGGATCTGTAACAATGGCATCAAAAAGCTCCCCGCATCGCCACGGATTGTGGGTTACATCAAATGTACAGAGATCAACAATCCTGGATGCGACTCCATATTGAGTGGCAGCACGAAGAACGCCTGCTGGTTTCCCTGATCAAGAGCTATGCTCCAGAATATGTTTCAAGTGGGCAGAAATATAGTTACGAACCCTTTCCCCTCATTTGTCTCCCGTCTATGTCAGACCCAAATACAAGTGCACCAAAGTAGGCGGTTGGCTAGCGAAGAGGATGCAATCAATTGATAGCATTAGTATGCGGGAGAACGGTGAACCCCACATATGCCATACTCCCAGTGCCCATGAATGGATCATATATCCATTTTCCGGGAGAAGACTAACTCTGAGTTTGCTCATATCAGATCTAACAGAATGAATACACACCAGGGTCTGATTGGCCATTAACAGTGAAATCTCTGCTTCCATGCTTGTATTGCCAAAATAGGCACGCTTTTTTACATCGAAAACACTGATCAGTCGCCTCGCCGTCCCTTCAACTATCTATGCCACTAGATAAACTTCACCTGTGATCACTACATGAGGGTAGACGTACCAACCTCCCAAAGAAAACTTCCTTAAAGTGGCCATCGTTTTCACATCGTTTTCGTGGGGGACCTTTGGGAAGAGTGGCTCGACTTTCGTCTGTTCTTAGTTATGGTTCTTAGGATCTTAAGCAACAGTGTATGTGGTTTATGCACTTACACTCTTCGAAGCAGGCTATCGTGATCTCAGGGTTTTTCATATCAATCCTCCCTCGAAAATCCATGTACGAGAAGCTTTCGATCACATCATGTTGCCTTCTCTGTGGTATGGTATGGTTGAAGCCAGTGACATTGAACTTGAATGATGTATCGGGAATATACTTTTCCCAGAAGTGTTTGTTCGAAAGATTCATACTGTGAACTTGATCATATGTCTCGCCTCGCGCATAAAACTCGTAAATGGATCTTCCAAAATAAATATCGTATCAAGATGATGGACCAATTGTAAGGTGAAAGAATTCACTTGATCAGGATACACCTCTGAGCAAGAATAAACGCATGCTCCTCCTCTTCCAGCTCGACAACCATGAAAGGTCTTGAGGTATCAGGATCCTCCGGAAAAAAAACTTGAAATCCATGAAGCTCAGAGATTGATTGGAGTTCTGGAAGTCTAAAGTCGCTGTGAGACTGAGCAAAGGCGATGAGATAACGAGACTTCATGGTAAAAAGTACCTCTTTCGGCAGAACTGATAAAGAATCGGATCACGGCATCTGCCGGTCTCGAACAAAGTACCACTTCCCATTCCACATTTGTGATTTGATGATGACAGAGACTCTGAAGGAACCTTTGTCAGTTGCAAACGCGGTAATTGATTCAATGAGTCGAGAGACCTGTTCGTGTTCATCTCTGATCAATCAAACTTTCTTCTTTCTTCTCTTTGATAAATGGTCAATAGTCACCGATGATGATCTCCTCCGCCTTCAACATACATTTCCGGAACAGACTATTATCGGTGCCCTGGACTTGATCGATCGAGGCAACGGTAATGATTCCGTTTCACTTATCGTATCGTGGACTTTTTGATTGGTTAAAAAGTTCTCAAATATACAACCGCTTGGGGTCACACAGAGTATGAAGTCATCGGCACGAATGGGACATACTTTGTTTTGCTCGAAGTGAGCAACACGGGATATCCTTACTTCTGTAGCTGTCCAAATTTTCTTCATCATGTTCATCAACAGACAAACCACATCATGGTGATTTTGTGTTGTAATAATTACTTTGAAGGCTGGAAGGCTAACAAATTCAGCGCTAGTGCAAACATATCCTTGCCACACGACTAGCGAATCATACTTCAGCATGCAGTGAACGTCAGATGGGTCTTCATGAACTGGCATCACTATATGCACGACTTTATCCTCCGATCGGGGACCAAGACCATGGCATTGAGGTATCTCGATTCGCCCTCATTGTGGCCGAAGCCTAATGAGACACGTACAGGTTCGCTAGCATGAACATAGATAGTCTTTTTTCGGTCTGCATGTTAAGCAACTGAACTGCCTAAGCAGATCTCAATCTCTAGGACTTTGTTTCCAAAAAAAACAATTATAAATCTGCTTGATTGTAATCAGGGTTAGTTTTATACCGAAAAATTTATTTAAAGCTCCAGATTACATGGAATGAATAATTCATTATATAACAACATACATACATATCAGGGATGATAAAAAGTCCCTGTCCAACAACTACAATGCTTCTAAAAGACTTTGAAAGATCCACTAACTGCTGGTTTACCTTTTGCAACACAACACAACCTGAACCCACTCTTCCTTTTTTTTCGAGTTTCCCAATATCATGATCAAAAACACACATTGAAAATCTGTTACTTGAGAAAAAAATGATATACCAAGTAAACTGCTCAAGAAAAATGAAATCTAACAAAAAATTATAATGGAAAATGTACACGTTATGACAAAGTCGAATGTAAAATTGCATACTCCAAGACATAGAGAAATAATAAAACATGCAAGAAGGGGGGAAGAAGAAGAAGAAGAGAGGGAAAAAGTGCAATCTTGAAAAGTAGCAAGAAAAAGAGTCATTTTCACAAATCATTCCTCTCCCCTTCCCCCTTCACAATCACCCTCACTATCAAATCTAATAAAAACTACTCACAGAATCACTCGTCCCTATACTTTCCCTCACTTTCACTCTCACCTTCCCAATCATACTTTTCTCATCACGTTCACTCCCAGGAAGTACAGGTGAGGTATCAACATTTTCCGACACCAAACGACCACCACCACCAGAAGCAGCAACAGGATCGCAAAGCACGTTTTCATATTTATCTCCTTTCATTCTCCATTCGAGGAGACCCGCAAATGTCTGAAGTTCTTCAACGAGTGACTTGAATTGTGCTTTATTTTGGAAGGTATGAGGATCATTGACAATGGTGACACTCGTATCTCGACTCTTCTTTCCTGTATGTCTATTCATATATGTTCCATATCCGTTCGATGATATTCCGGGTCCAGGTATTACACCCGTAAGCGTAGCAGTGGATGATGATGCACGAGATTCCACTTCATCATGTTGGTTGTTACAGTGGCGAAGTTGTAGCGGTACAGTCGATACAAGATCTTTGGGTTTGGGAGAAGATGAGTGTCGATCATTTGAATCTGTTTCTTCGGAGTCAAGACCAGTTTTGATAGCTATCCAGTTGGAAAGCTTCATAATTTCGAAGGGATCATAGAATCCCCACCATCTTTCCGCATCATCATTCTCCTCTTCCAAGTAGTCGTCGAGGTTGTTAAAGCCCACATCATTACCGTCATCGTCGCCGTCGCCGTCTTCTTCGTCTTCTTCTTGTTGATCCGATCGTTCACCAGAAAAAGATGTCGAAGTAGATCCACTAGCCGATGAAGGTGAGGATGACCACTCTTGATCAGACAGACTGGCCATCTCTTCATCTTCTTCATCAACATCCATAGCGTCATTGTTCCTGGGTCCCTGTATAGGGTTGACTTTGATCTTCAGCTTGACGCCACTCATCGCAACACTTCTTTCCTTGCCTTTTGCTCCTATCCCTGCTACCTCCTTGGGTTTCCTGCCCCAAACGGCGACGAACCAACTCCACGACCTCATCTCCTTCCTTTCCTCTTCAGTAGCCAGTACCCTGACTTTTGGGAGTTTCCTGCTCTTCCCTGGCTTTCCCTTGATTTCTCTGGAACAGGTCATGATAAAGTCCGATGCCGCTTCTCGTTCTGATGGACCAGGTGATAAGATCCAGTATACACGGGAGTCGGCATCAGTGCCGATAGGTGCGCATCGAGGAGCATATCTTGGTGTAAGGACCTTGAGCGAACTATCAAGGGAGGCGAGTTTATGTTTATGATATTCCCGCTTGGCGCGGTTTTCAAGAATTTGTGGTTTGTGTTTCACATGGGTCTCCATCCTTTTCCGCACTTGTTCCCACCTCTCTGCTTCTCTCTTGACTGCTTCTCGCTGGTCTTTAACGATTTCTTTTCCTTTTTGGACGCCGTTTTCGATTTCCTCGCGAACAGCACTGGTTAGGAGCGCATCTTCAATAAGGGAAGATATGACAGGGACCATTTGAGCTGAATAGGCTACGTAGGGACTGTCGTTTGTGTCATTGTGGCGCGTAGTTCGGATGGTGTGGATGTCGTGATTTGCTGGAGGAGGGGAGGGATCGGGGAATGTGAATGTAAAGGGAAGAGTTGGGGATGGGGAACCTGGGAGAGAAGATTGGGGGAGGCTGAAGTCGGAAGGAGAATGAGATAAAGTGAAGGAAGTGTCGCGAAGGGTGGAAAGGACCAGCCATATTTTGTTGAGGTTGAGACCGAGATTGCGCATTTCCCTTATGATATGTTTGATGGACTAGATAGAGAGGAGGATCAGAATACAGAATATTTGAAAGGGGGAAGAAACCTACAGCTGCAAGAGGTCCTTGGAGCTCTTTCTCAAAGAGATTGAGGAGGGCAAGGATAATCGATTTGATGCAAGGCTCGCTGACCCAACTGGTCATGGCAGCGTGCTCTTCGCAGCCCTGATAGCGGCCGCCACCGATCTCTTCCAGCTCTTCCAGATTGGCTTTTGAAAGGAAGGGATCGAAGAGGTCAGCGAAGCGGAGCAGAAACTCACGGATGTGGAAGCGGGCTTCTGCATCTTCTAGAGAGAGCTTTGCGGGGACTGATGTCCAATTGACGAGGGGGAGGGACTTTGTCCGGGGTTTCTTTGAGGATCTGGGGTCGTTTTTGGCAGAAGCCGACTTGGAGGACTTGGGCTTTGGGAGCTTTGGAGCAGGCTGAGGAGGAGGTTTTCGAATGGTGCCTGCATTGCTGGGGGAGAGTAAGCACAGGAAGAGACAAGGAGAGAAAGAGAAGATACCCCATTGGTTGGAGACCCTTGGACTTGCGGCAGCGGGGACAATTGCATATGTCGCAGCACTTGGGGCATCTAGGCGAAGAGGTGAGAAAAGCTGCCAGCAAGAGAATGGGGGACATTATACTTGTAGATGTAGCCTGCAGAGTCAATGTGGTCCTGCTGGGGCAGAGCGACACAGACCGCGGCAACGAGGTGGGCAAACTCGAGGTCGTAGCGGTTCTTGAGGCAGAACTTGCAGAATTTTGCGACGCAGCGACGAAGGCGACCAGGGAGATCCCTTGGAGGTTCTGTGTGCTTAATGGGCTCGAGAAAAGTGCACTGGATGGTATCTGGGAGGATAAGGAGCAGCAGCCAGGCGACGGGGAGACATACCGGTGACGCTGCGTTTCTTCGAGCACTGGTGGCAATAGACAAAGCCATTGGGATAGTCATCGCAGGCATTGGGCATGGGAATTGGGGCAGACGCAAAGGGCCGTACCCTGGGCTTGACAGTGATCCTGACCATTCCTCTTCTCCTTCTCCTTCTCCTCCTCCTCCACTGTGTGGGCTGCACGTGCTGGATCACGTGTAAAAATTGCTCACAAGCTGTGTGTGTGTGTGTCCGCAAATAAATTATGGCCCACGCCGACCACACTCGCGATCCCTGGTGAGTCTGCCTGCCCTCTTCCTGTGGGCTCTACTCACTTGGACTCAGCCCATGGGTCATCCTCAATGACTTTGGCGGCGCCTTTTCCATGGGTGCTGTCGGCGGTGGCATCTGGTATGGCATCAAGGGCGCCCGCAACTCTCCCCGTGTACGTCGTCTCTTTTTCCACCTCCTGACCTCCTCACTTTTTCTCTCAACAGGGTGATCGTCTTGTAGGTGCAATTTCCTCCATAAAAGCCCGTGCACCCGTCACCGGCGGCAATTTCGGTGTCTGGGGTGGCATGTTCTCCACCTTTGACTGTGCTATCAAGGGCTGGCGGCAGAAGGAAGACGCTTGGAATGCCATTCTTTCCGGTTTCATGACGGGTGGCTGCTTAGCTGCACGAAGTGTGTCAAATTCAAATTCTGCTCCCTTTCCTGACCGAGCATGCTCATTGTCTTATTGCCAGGTGGACCCAAGTCCGCCCTCGGCTCCGCCATTGCTTGTGGCATTCTCCTCGGTGTATTTGAGGGTGTCGGCGTGCTCATCTCACGGGTGTTTAGTGAAGGAAACAGGCCACAGTTGGCTCCTCGTACGTTCTCATACCTCCCCCATCGCCCCATTTCACCCCTCTCTTTAGTGCCTGCAGCCATGACACCCGCACAATCCGCGTCTCCACTCTCAGGCACTCAGTAGACATTCACATTCACCTCCCATTCCTCCCTGCCCCTGCTTCATCCTGACAAAAAATCCGAATCCGAATCTTGGTGTATCCCGCATCCCAGCCACTTTTCTCTACTCATGCCTCTGGATAAACTCGCGAGTCATGTTGTCTTATACTTTAATACCTCGCTATATATTTTTCTTTGGTTTGTCTTTCTTGGCCCTACAGCTCTAGCCTCAATTCCAATTTGGTCTTGACTCAAATACACATGACGTCAATGTCACCACTCGACCGACGTCAGTAATCCTCTCCTATATATAATCAGGCCTCTGCTGGCTGGAACTTTCCCCCCACGACGATGATCATGTTGGATCCATTTGTAGCACAATCTTCAATGTCTTCAGCCTCCGCAAAAGAAAAGGTGGACGGTAGGTCGTCTCCCTCCTGCTACACAAGCACGGCTCCTCCAATTATGTCTCTGTGATAGGTTTGAGGGAAATAATATCTTCTACCCAAACCGCCATGCTCACCACTCGTTCCCCTGACGGTCATTTACACTCTAGAGCTATGGCACCTGCTTCCTGTACGCCTCTAGTCGCTTTCCTTCTCTAATCCCTTATTTCGCCTCTAGCCAAGGAAGACAGAGAACAAAAATTTGTGTTCCTTGCCAATAACGTGTCGCACAAGTTTCATGAAATGAAGAATGACGCGCATGTGAACGTTGCGTTCATAAATCCTACTACGACAGCTTGGGCCTCGTGCGTGCTCCTTGTTGTTCTTAAGGCGGGGCCCTGATTTTGCCTAGCATCGCTGGAAAGGCTAAAATAATGGACGATCGAGATGTAGTCAGCAAATATTGGGCACCGGGAACGGGCGCTTGGTTTGGTGATCTCAAGGATGGTGTTCATAAAGGCGATTCCACAGACCCCCGTGTTTCCGTGATTGAAGTGGTTCCCGAAGAGATACGGTATTGGTATCCAACCAAAGGCAAAGTTTTACGTGCCGTGGAGATTGGGGTTGATGCCTTTACGGGCCAGGTCGCGTCTCCTGGTGAATTGAGAACCATTACTCCGGTAGAGGTGAGTGTGTGTGTTTTGTGGTAATTGAAGAATTTGTTTTTTTGAAATGATATTGCTAGCTTCATACTTGTTACAACTGAAATACGATTCCACTTGAGGATCGCGGTGTCTATTTTTTTTATACAATTCACTATGTTCTGGAATTGAACAATGGTATATCGTTTCGTGAAAGGAGCAACGAGCTGAACGTTGTTTGCCATACCTCTGTCAGAATGATTTTTCCAAGCCTCGGTCTCAATGAATGGGACGGATTTGACCCGCTCAAAGCTGACGTGAGGTGAAGGCATGAGATGCTAAGACCACAGTTTGTAATATAAGATAGATTAAAAACTGTTCCATTAGACTAGAATAGAGGGTAGAAGAACTTATGATAGTCACCATCATCGCAAAGCCGAATGCGAAGCGGTATGGAGAGTATGTCGCTACGCGACATACCCTCCATACTTAACTCAGTCCCACTATGTGGGCGAATCGGGTGCGTCGACGAGTGCGCGGGGTATATAGCTGCTAGGCTGAAAAAGAAACCTGGTTATCGTTATCTTGTGACTCTCAGTTTGTCCGAGTGTCTCCCATCCTGAAACTTGGGCGGATTCATTGTCGGTGTCTTCGGCGGCCTCGGATGGGGAAATGCTCTCTTGTTGAGGATGTTTTATTGACTTCCTTGGTCCAATGTTGCGACAGGAAAAATGACACATTCATCACACAGGCTCGCGGTAAAACCAAAATCATGATCAATAGATGAAGGGAACCAACTTATATGGAACTTTTTTAGCCCAGTCTTCCCATTTTTCCCCAGCCAACTGATGCAACGCCCTATCCTCTTTTGACATCCGTCTCAATATTCCAAAGATCATTATTGTAACCAGCACATGGAAAAACCCCACGGCTATCTTCATCCCCATGATATTCAGAATACCACTCTCTCTTATCCAAGAACCCTGAGGAGATAGGCTCAGTACTGGTCACCACCACCGTTAATATAAACGTAAAATTCACCTTGGATCCATGCACAAGGGACACTGCGATGGCCACAAGTATGATACCGGTATATGATGGATGACGAACAATGGCATAAGGCCCCGATGTGACGAGTATGTGGTCCTTACGGATACTCATCTCAAAGGTAAACATGCTGCCCAGGGTCCGATAACATTTGTATCTAATTAATCCTCCAACACTTGCCATGAAAGTCCCGATCAAAAATGGGGGAGACACACAGATACGTTCTGCAGCGCCACCCGAGAAAATGAGATGGGAGAGTAAAAAACGGGAGTAAGGGTGGTGGTGTGTGTATTGGGTAATGAGGACTCCCGTCTCGATGAGAGCCAAACTACTAATGAGGTACTGCAGGATGTAGATTGATGAGTGTACCGGAGACTTTATGTCTTTTGAACTCACTTTGAGAATGAGATGAACGTTTCGCTGTTTGACGATGGCTTCCACCAAACTTCCATATTCCATCTCTTCGTCTTCTTCAGGGGGCGGTTGAGGTGGTGTAAGTGTAACCCATAGGCTGGTTGTGAAGATGAAGATACAAGGAACCTTGATCAATGGGAGCATACAACTACCGATATGTAGAATGCAGGGATGGTAGTAGGAGAACTCTACAGGAGGACAAATGACTTCGAAGATGTGTTGCGCAGCTCCCACGGCAAGCATGTCTTTTTTTTTTTTTAAGTCAACAATTTATTACATGGGGCGCGATGGCAGTCTGTGCCTACAGGAGGAATTATGTATGGAGTATCAATACCCTAACCTTTTTATGCAGTTACCCAACACAAAGGACTACTAAGGAATTAAACCCATAACCTCAAGTAGGTTTGAGGTAGGTATAATACACATGGACAGAGGGCTCTTCCACTATGCCATCTCTCCCCCACAGCAAGCATTTTTTTTTAAATCAACAATTTATTACACAGAGTGCAAGGGCAGACCATGGTAGCTACTTCATAACTATGTACATTCAGACAGATACAACATGAAGAGAGAAACAAAAGGATAACAAAGAAACAGAGAAGGAAAAGAAAGAGACATAAATAAAATGTAAGGTCTAAAACAATAATGTGATACAATCAGTAACACAGAATATAAGTGACTAAGGGAATGCAAAAGCACTTGGATTAAATTGGAGAAAAAGAGAAAAATAGGATAAAGTATCCCTTCTCAGATTCCAATAGTTGTTGAACCTATGACATTTATGAAGAATGTGTCGTCTTGTTTCAATAAGGTATAGACCACAAGGACAGATGAAACTCTCTCAAGGAAAGAATCTTAATCTATATTCTCCTATTGGAATGTGGTTGGTAATAGCTCTTGAGGCTCGAGTGCAAAGTGAATTTGAATGACTGGATTGTAAAAGCTAT
>Ga0157357_1000297_pt1 | contig 21063 bp, 22 predicted proteins | sample AttcapACBM1_FD_111485 | JGI IMG/M metagenome (GOLD analysis project Ga0157357, IMG submission 111485) | Fungus gardens microbial communities from leaf cutter ant in Botucatu, State of Sao Paulo, Brazil - Atta capiguara ACBM1 | ecosystem: Host-associated > Fungi > Mycelium > Unclassified ... | reverse complement strand
TCCTCGTCCTCGTCCTCGTCCTGGTCGTGCTGCACCACAGGCTTCTGGGGATCAAACACCCTTGCATCCAGGCCCATCTCTCGCAGCTCATACACCGCACGAAATACAGGTGCACTGGATGGAATCACCAGCAATCCCAGCCGCGGAACATCAAGTGCCACTGCTGTGGCAATGGCTTCCAGGACATCGGGGTTGAACGGCGAAGGCGTGCTTTGATACCGCTCAAGAAACCCATCTGTCACGTGCTGTCAGTTCTTTTGATCAAGTCTCCACTAGCATGTGACTCGACCTTTATCTATCCCGTGATCCCGTGGTGGCCGCTCCTCTGCCAAATCGCCAAACAACTTCTGTGTGTCGATCTGCTCTGCTCCGTTTTCTGCCACATGTATTGCGCCCTCGACATTCCGAACATCGGTCTTGGACACTTCAATGATGCAGTGCTTGACCCGTCCACTGCGAGCCTCCTCTCGCACTCTCTCGTCGACCGCTTCCGCCATTTCCTCCGTCTTCTTGACTGGCCTCGAATTGGTGTTTTTCACCTTCATCACAAAACTCTTGTTCAACCATCCACTCTCCTCATACAGGTAATTGCTCAAGTGCGTCCTCAACGTTGCACTCGACACCACCAGCTGCGGTCCCGGCATGACCCTCGATCCAACAAATGACCCTTCCCTGTGTGGCGCCTCTGCCCCCTTATCCCAGGCCCACTCTTTCATCCTCGCATTAGTCTCCTTCCTAGCGATATATATGATATCCAACAGCTCCCTCGTAACCCCTGGATGCGCCCGAATCTTCTTGACTGCTTTATCGTACGAACCCTTCCATGTTCGTTCAGGATTTTTCCGAGGCACCGTTTCGATAAGGTAGTCCACTTCATCCACCACAACCGTGCTCAAATACTCCAACGGCACTAGATCCGGATCCGTCTTGTACAAATCAAGAATAGCTTGCGGGGTGCTGATGAGAATGTGAGGTTTGGTTTCATGTAGTTTCTTCATCCCCATAGTGACATGTTCTTGTTTATCACGTACGAGTCGCTGCACTATTCTATTGGTGTCAATTCCGACTCCCTCTGTTGATATCGATCCCTCGGCAATACGGGATAACCATTGGTAATATTGAATAGCTAGATTGGACTGAGGAACCAAAACGAGTGCCGTGACACTTTCCCGTTCTTCCCCAGGTTGAATCACGTACTTGACACGCGGTTTTCCTAATAATCCCAGCGCGATACCAAAAGACCTGGATGAACAAAACGATTACGATGTCCATCTCCACAAAATAAGTAAAATAAAAAATTGACGTGCTTTCCACTCCCTGCATCATCTTTCACTAGAAGGTCTCTACCCTCCAGAATCGCAGGAATAAACATCGCTTGTGCAGCTGTAGGAGCTACAGCTTCAGGATAGGCACGCACAAGTCCTTCTACTAGACTCTTCCTCAGTCCCAATTCCTCCCATGTCTTCTTCTCTTGTCCGGAATGCGCAGAAATTGGTTCATGTCTACGTGGCTTGTCGACTAGTCGAGTTGAAGAAGAAGAAAAACGACGAGTGCCCAAGGACCGACATATCCAACAATCATGGAAACTAGCAGTAGTCAAACACCGAGGTCTTAGTAACATAGCTGAGTAGCGGACATTGGTTGAAGGAATATTGACCACCCGAGAGAGAGTGGAAGAGTACATGTAAGATCACGTGTAAAAAATTGTCTTCCCGACTCGGGTAAGACCTTTATCAAATGGTGTTGACGAGCATACCAATAATGTTACGGTAGTTCGACTTGAAGGACCATTATCACCGTCCAAACCTGGTACTTAAGCGTTGTGTATATACCATATATCTGTTTTTCCATCTTGCGCATATTACATAAGTCGGTCTCATTCTATGATTCTGAGTATTTTATTATTGCTCTAGGTCCCTGCCACTGATTATAACACCAGGACAGTTTACCAGCTAAACTTGATCGTCGTTTTTAACATCTAACCTCGGGCTTTCAAACGGTGGAGGTCACAACTAGAGTGTCACTCAACCACCAGGGCACTGTATTGAGTCAAGTCACATGGACAACATACATCATAGCTTTTCGTTGAGCTTTCATTATCGATCCATTCCATTCCATCCAATCCCCATTCAGAACGGGTGCATAGCCACTACCTCCTCACTGAACCACCGCCCCCCGAACCCACATAGCGGCGTGGGGACGTGGATATAGTTTGATGCGTCGAGGCGTGGTCAATCAAAGATGTTCGTTCAGATGGTAGTTCAGATGGCATAGGCGTTTCGTTTTCAAACATTTCTTCACGTGCATCTGTGGGGAAATTTGAAAGTGGGAGGATTAGAGAGGGGTAATACACCAAACAAAAGGAGACAACAGACCTTCACCGAATATTAGATCCATTTCTTCGAGAGGCACACCTTTCGTCTCGGGGTATACTATTACAAGTGGTTAGTCGACATAACCAAGAAATTAGTATTAGACGAACGGAAGTAGACTGTATGGCCACGTGTCAGAAGCTTTAATGAGACAGAGACCACGAGGAGGCTCACCTAGTACGAAGCTACAAACACAAAAGAATCCATGCATGGGATACAACCTCCACTCGATCGTCTCCTGTAGGTACGGTGTTGCTTCACCGACAATCCAGTTGAATAACCAATTTGTGGAAGTCGAGAGTGAAACGCCCTTTGCTCTGATAGAGAGAGGCATGATCTTGTTTTAAAGAGCATCTCAGCATTTGGCCACCTGGCAGAACTATCGATACACATACTTCCGGAGGGTACAACCATGGAACGGGCCCCCAGCTATACCCAAACGCAGCATTGAACACGATGACACAAATGACAACAGCTTGGGGCGTCGCTGGAACATTGATGTACATCCAGTACCCTGTTGCGCCCAACGAGAGAGCCATCTAAGAGTACGTCATGAACATTGATGCTCGCCTATGATGAACGGGGGGGGTCATGTGGTCGAGTTGCCCAGAGCACAGAGGACCAGTACGCACGATGACAGCACCAGACATAAGGATCGGACGACGGCCCCAACGGTCGACCAAGACCCAACTAAACGGATCAGCCCTCATTTGACAGTAATTTTAAGAAAGAACTAACGGTGGAAGGGTGCTCAGAACATAGATGATGGAATTAATTCCGGCCATAAGAATGGCTGAACGACCAATCCATCCCGCTTCTGAATAGTGGGGTGATGAGTGGCCCGTTCATCCATTATTCTACAACGAACCTTCAAACACCCGGGCTAGACACTGGTGTCAATATCATTCCATTGGAAAAGGAGCAGAGACTCACGAGCATAGTAAGAAATAACTAACCCAAAGGATTGAAGTGAAACTCGAAGAATGGGGCAAATTCATACGTACCATTGATGCCGTTCTGCGGTTGAGTGGTAGGTGATATGTCCTAATCAAGATATTTGTGGTGACGGACCAGTTGTGCAAAAGCCTGCGATGACATTGCCAGTAACACGCGTCGTTTGTACTTCTTCCACATCATCCAATAGGTCCTTGGCTCTCCCGAATTCCGCTGTATCAGTCACACATCACCAGATGACCAGAATAGAGTGACCATCACTTACGTCTTCCAGAACCTTCTCCTTGATCTCCTTAAACTCAGCCAGAGCGACAGGATGGTCAGGATCACCTCCATGTAGATCTGCAATGACCTTCAAGCCCTCTGCCTCCTGGTCGGTGTCGATGAGCCATCTTGGGCTCTCGGGGATCACGAGGGTACCCGCGGCAAGGATGAATCCGATGACGCATTGAATGAAGAGAGGTATCCGCCAAGAGAGGTCTGAATCTATAAATGAACAAAAGTAGTCTACCCACTGGATAGAAGATTGATGAATACGTATGATGAAGGTACTGAGAAAAGTGTGCAACGTACAACAGAGGATGAATATCCTATGATGTTTCCGGTGAATTCGATGCATGCTAGTGCACCTCTCTATATCATGTGAACGATAGAGTATAAGGAGGTGATGCCAAGAAGACGCACATGCTTCGGAGGTGAGATCTCGCTCTGGTATATAGGAACAATGCATCTGCCGAATTACAATTACAAATTCAAAATCAGATGACGACACCTGAAAATGACGCTCGGGAGACAAGACGTACGAAAGTAAGCCAACGCCCAGACCACTAACAACGCGGCCAGCGATCATCAGGTAGTAACCAGTTGACCATGTCTGAATGGCGCCACCGATGGTGAACACAACAGCTCCACTGAACAATGTTCCCTTCCTTCCTATGATATCGCCGACACGGCCGGCTGCCAATGCAGTGACTGCACAATCCGCATAAAGATGGAAATGAGAAAGGTAATACAAGCCAAGACGTACCAAATGCTCCGATTTCAAGTACGGCCACCATCGTACCCACCTGAAGAGCTGTTGGGTTGTTAAAATACTTTCGAAAGTATGGGCCAGTGATAATTCCGCTCATGACACTGTCAAGGATTGAACAATAGATGGACGGTAGAACACGAGGTGATGTACCCTTGGTCATAGCCAAACTGCGGCAAATGCCTGTAAGGACTCTGATCCAAAACAATGAACTCGGAGCAGTGGCCTCACCAAGAAGACACCGAGACTGATGAAGCAAGTCATGGTGTAGAGAAGGGGTTGCCCGACGAGTCGACGCCGGGAAGGCAAGTTGTGTGCTTGAGAAGCCATGTTGCATCTGTGGACGGAGAGTGAGTGAGGGGGGGGGTAGAAGTATAGGTCCAGGAACAAAGAGTGACGGCATATCGGTATTTATGGGCGTGCGGGGCCAATAATGATGAGATCAAACACAACGATCAAACAACATGCCAAGCCGGGCGACGTCGCTTCTTCCGCTAACCTTCATGCCAAGCTCCATCGACTCGTCCTCAATAAGCTCGTATGACTCCGACGAGGAGTACCGGCTAGCACAGGAGGAGTGGGAAGAAAGTTTGGAACAACTCAAACAGCTTGTCTCTGTTGTCCTGTTGCCTTTTGTGGGCAAGTGGATGGGCAGGCGCTGGAGCCACTGGGGTTTGTTTGTGTCATCCGACCTGTTTTTCTGCCAGCTGACCATCGCTTGCAGCATTCGCACGCTATCTCCGTCTCGGCTTAGGAAAGGCATTTTTTCTTGGCGAACAAACAGCATGACCATTTCTAATGTGTCATGGGTACGTGTTCTACCCTAGGCTATGTTATGCACCAGCTCTCCGGTTGTTGATGTCATCCACCAACCTTGACAGGCTTCCCGTCGGAAAGATACCTGCTTCATACATCTCCTCAACTATCTTATCCGCAAAGGCCCATTCTCTCCTCTGTAGTAGTCCAGCAAGCATAATGTAGTACGTTGTGCCTACAATAGGAATCTCTCGTGCCTTCATCCCCGCATAGTGGGCCATGGCTTGTTCGACTCCGTCCTTGTGAGGATTCACAAGACATGCTTTGAGGAGCAAGTGATATCCCGGAAGACCCAACGACAACCCTCTCTCTCGCATCTTGTCGAGAATTCGCGTCTCTATCTCCCGCAGCTCACCTGGATCCATCCATCCAAGACGATAAAGTCCACACAAGACCCCAGTATACGTGACCTCGGTAGGTAGGTTGCGAGGATCCTCCTCTAGTGACGCAAGGATCTTCATCGCAACCCGGACGTTTTCCTCCCTTCCTTCTATCAGCTGATGGTTAATGAGCGAGGTGTAAAGTACAACATTCTTCTGCTTGACACCTCGCTTTTCCATCACTGCCAAGACGAGCTCCGCTGCATTTTTATGGCCAGCTTTGTGGAGCGCATTAAGTATAGTCGTGAATGTGTAATCATCACCCTCAAAACCTACCGCCTCCATTGCTCGTAAGATGGCAGCCATGCTTCGGAAATTCCTACGAATGCCATAATGGTGAATCAGTGTGTTGAACGTCACCTCATTTGGCTTGGGTCCCTTCTCCTGCATCTCAATCCGGATCTTCTCCGCCTCCCCTTCACGATTGGACCTGCAAAGCCCGGCCAGGACGGTGTTGTACACACTCAGACGATGTTCCTGGTCATCAACTGGAAGGGACTCGTATTGTCTGAACAACTCCATTGCCAGGTCTGGACGTTGGCCTTTGAAGAGAATATTGATGATGGCTCGGTACGTGAGTGACTCAGGTTTGACACCTTGCTGCAACATCAAGTCCCATGCAGCAAGCCCATCCTTCACAGCGCCTACACTGCCATACGCATCGAGCATCGCAGTCCACATCGAGATCCCTGGTGTGATACCGCTCTTCGTCAACCCATTCCACACATGACCTGCCATGTCCTTTTTGCCACACTTGATGAATGCAGACAGGATAGTAGTCCACACTACGTTTGTAAGTGCAATTGTTTTTTTGGCTGTGACGAGGGATGGATCCGCGGCCAGGAATGCATCGCTGCCAAAAAGCCCACTCTTGATAGTCTTGTACACGTCACTGAGTTCCAATATCGACTTCTTGACGCTCAAGCGCTTTATAAATTGGACAAATTCTGCGGGGTTTGAAAGCTGACGGGCAAGGATAAGTCGAAAAAGATACTTTTTAACTTGACTTTTGAGCTCCAAATCATGCGCCAGTGCTTGATTGGTGAACGCAAAGACCTGCTCTCGGTCAAATTGAACAACAGTCGTCGAACATGTCTCCAATGCTCCATGGAACGAACCTTTCATCGCATGAGCAGTCACCACGGCCATGAGTACGTGGACGTATCCAGCAGGTTCGGGTGGAACCTTGAGCTTTACCGCGAGATCCGTCTCGTCTATTCCTTGATAATCCTCTTCAGATCCCAGAATAACCTCGTTCTGGAACGCTTGGTCCATTTCCACATCTTTTTCCCCGACCAAACTCATGAACTTTTTATATAACTCCAGAATTGCGAGGGCATCTCCTTCTCGAATATGATACCACATAAGGGCAAGCATAGCATCCCAATAGTCACTTCGAGCTGCAATGATTGTGACATTCTGCACAAACTGTTTCATTAACGGGTCAAGTCCAGACATGTCAATCCTTCTTCGCCCATGCAGACCCTCACTATCCTCTTCCCCTCTATCCTCTTCCCTCTCCTGAGCCAATCTCTCGGACGTCATAGGATATGGTTCAAGGAACGTCTCTATCATGTTTTTAGACAATGGCCCAATTTGTGCACGTCCGAGAAAGGGCAGAATCTTTAATGAATTAATTTGTTCCCATAATTCCAGCAGTCGGTGATGTTTTGAAGGGGAATCGTTGAGAGTCCGGCGGATTTCTACGATGGTTTGGTTAAACTGTTCAATGCTCTCCGCAGAAAAATTCGATCTATTTTGAGGACCATTCTGCCCAAGGCTGGTGATAAAAGTCAAGGGACTAGAGGGAAAGTATGATTTCTTGGTGGATGATGGTGGTTGTTCAGCCTGGGGTTTTCGTACTGCTGTCGTAGAATGTAAATGTCGTTTCGGAAGCAGGAGGACAGGAGCGAGAAAGTCAAGAGCTATAAATTGTCTTGCTTGCGTCGACACATGACGAAGCATTGACTTTTGTTCAAGGAACACAGACAGATTCATTTCTGTTTGGTCGGGTTTATTATCCATTCATCACTGTACCATGGGCCACGGAAACTCGAACAAGCTCTACATCACTCACGAAGAGCACACTGGAAAGTTTGGGTCCCATTCCGCCTCTGTTGGATACAAGCTGTAAGCAAAACCAGTATCTCAAGTTCTTGGGTAATTTGTGGATCGCTATAGAAAACAGGAAGCACCTCATCCAGGCGCACGAACGCCATTTGACTGTTGTGCTCTTTCGTTTCAACCCTTCACACATCCTGTCTGTGCACGTAATTTAGATGGGACGGGCACTGTCTTTGATCTTGTTAACATTATTCCCTGGCTTAAGTGCGTCTACTTCATTTGTTTTCTTTAAACTTCAACTTATGTGCCCAGACAACACAACAACACTCATCCGTTCACGAAAGAGCCGCTTGAACCAACAGATTTAATAACTCTTCACTACTCTCACAAAGAAGCCTCCAACGAAATCCATGACCCAGTCTCGTTCAAACCTTTCAGTGAACACTCACACATCGTCGCTGTCGCTACTACCGGCAATGTTTATCTCGCCGAAAGCGTCAGGGGTAACAGGGATCTGTTGGCTGATATTTCCATCAAAAAGTATGCTATGCTGTTAGACGAGATGTGACGAATTAACTGTTGAAGTTTAGGACCGATATTATCACACTGCAGAATCCTCATGGATTGCCTGCAGTTTCTGTAGCTGCTCCCATCATTGCTACATCGACGACGACGACGAATGCAAAGGCTACGCAACCTAAAATCGGACCCAAAGACGCTAAAGCTGTGATAAAACAGCCACTCGCAGGACCAGTAGCAGCCATTAAGAAAGTCACTGAACCATGTCCGGCCCTCCGTCTTGAATTTGTACCTTGTAACTGATCTTCACGTTTATTTTCAATAGGGAACATTTCCCCCTATTCCAGTGGTCTTCCCGGTGCAGCATTGACTTCAACATCAGTCGACCCGCACACACAAAGCGCGAAGCTTCTGTGGGACGAAGAGGAACTTATGTTTGAAGATTTTCTCAACCCAGCTGGGAAGAAGAAGGGAAAAGACAAGGATGTTGGAAAACGGAGGGCGTATGTGCGCGTCGTCACATCTGTTGGAGGTGGGAGTTTGAATTTAGAACTCTACTGTGAGAAGGTTTGTGCAGAATCACCCTCGTATCTCTTCGTCAGACTCTGACAAATAGGGATTGAAGGCACCAAAAACATGTTACAATTTCCTCATGCTTGCGAAAGCTGGAAAATATAATAATTGTCTGTTTCATCGGCTTGTCCCCGGATTCATGGTAAGCTCTCTCATCGTTCCGCGTGAGTTGTCCTTACCTCACCGGTTCTGTCCTCTAAGGTCCAAACGGGAGACCCAACAGGGACGGGTGCAGGTGGTGAATCGATCTGGGGCCAACCATTTCGAGATGAGTATGACCTCAAGGGCGCTGCAACACACGACAGCCGAGGAATTCTCGCTATGGCTAACAAAGGATCCGCTACCAATGGGTAAGTACAATGCACCTCAAATTCGCCATACATTGACTTGAAGACATCGATATACTACAGCTCTCAATGGTATCTCACCTTCCGACCAACACCCCATCTTGACAAAAAACATACTGTGTTCGGCAAGCTCGTAGGTGGTGAGGATGTTCTCAACACCATTGAAAAGATGCCTGTCAAAGCTGGAACAGAACGACCTACTAAACCTATCCGTATAACGGAAATTATCATGTTTGTACTATGTTGCTCGTCTCTTCTGTTTGTTAATACGTACTACATTAGCTATCAAGATCCATTTGAAGAATATAAAAAGCGACATGAAAAGAAACTTGCTCGTCAAGCAGCAGCGGAAGTGAATGGTAGTGCAGACGGCGATCAAAACTTTAAGAAACAGAAGGACAACGTGAATTGGTTCGGACTGAAAGTCGGTTCGAATAGTGCTGCGTTCGGAACTGGAGAGAGTGGAGCAGGTGGTGTTGGAAAATATCTCAATCTCGGTGGCAGCGATGCTGGCAATTTGAAAAGACCACAGGCTGTTGTAAGCAGTACTTCAAATGACTCAGGATCAGTTTTGGATGAACCAAAGAAGAAACGGAAACTTGGTTTTGGAGATTTTGAGGGTTGGTGATTGGGAGCACGCACTCTAATTCGTGCAAGAGAGTAGCCATTCCTGTAGATATCCTCTTGAAAATGTACAATATTTAATGCATTAAGAAAGGCGCAGAGACAGTTATGCTGCGAGCGCGACCTTGGCCACAGGGGCCGTGTCGGGCTCCTGTTCGAGTACTTGAAGTCATGAACAAGAAGATCGTATAGAGTCAATGATATGTTGGACGCACCTGCTGGCATTCCTGACACCGGCACCGTCGTCGGTATATGAGGCAGCAGAATTGGATCTTCTGCTGTCTTGCCGAGCTGGACAGACAAATCGGTGATGAGAAAGAACGGATAAGAACGAGGCGCACGACTTCTGCTTCCAGCTGCCGGAGATCCTCCTGCACGGCTTCTTCGTCATCCAGGGTCAAGTTATTGGCCAGCATTTCGCTAACCTCCTGTTCACCCTGGTGTGAATCCCGCTCTCCAATAGAGGTGGTCTTGGACTCACTCGTTGGTACTCTCGTGCTTCTTGCGTCTCCTCCAGAAGCTTCTCAACAGTTTCGAGATTCATTTCCTTATGAATCTCCTTCAGAACTTCGTTTCCCTGTTTCAATCCGTGCAACACTGAGACTTCAACGAGTGAGAATTCTATTGTTGAGACCTGATAGCCATGAGCCGCGGACTCAGGAGGGATGAGGCGGACGAACAAGCTGCTCGAGAGTTTCCAATTGTTGATCTGTCTTCACCAATAAGCCCTCTTGATATTTCCTTCTCCGAAGAGCAATCATCGCTCGATCTTTGTTTCCATTATTGAGATGTGTTCTCGCTATTGTATGCTCGCGGTCTAAAACATATAGTACCTGTTATTTCCAGAGAGTCCTTGAATGACATGTCTTCCAAAAGAGAAAAGACTCATAACGCACTGTTTTCTGATACTGCCGGAGTTTGTCCCTTTGTAATTTCAAACTGCAGACGAGCAAGGAACGGAAGTCATTCAGGAACCAGGGAAAGGCATAGAGATCGTACTCAAGTATGGCTCTGTCTTGAGCTGTAATCTTAGGAAACGACTGCTTTGCACCCATTGATGCACGTATGTGGTTTACAGTCGTTTGTACATTGATAGCAACACTGACAGGTGATATGGTCGAGGATAAATGGTTCTAGTCAAAAGTCAGAATAGCTACCCACCAATGTCCACTTGAACTTTAAATACCATATTATGCAACTATGAAATTGATTATTTCCAAAACAAGACTCAGAGGCTCTGGAAGATGAATGTTGGGAAAACCTGGCAGAGCACTTTGTCATCTTGGAGTTGAATTGATAAATCTCAGTTGGCGTGAGCTGCAGAAACAATCAAGATGTCCGATCCTCAGTTCTCGTTGGCACAAAACTAACACAACCAGTGATGCCGTATATTAACGGCGGCATATCAGTATTTGCACATGCTTGCCAAGCATATTATAGTTGTAATATAATAGTGCAACCGAGAATTGCACCGATCTAGTTGCCATCGCGGAATGTTGCCTCTCTTGAGCAAAGTCAACCTCTGAATGGCTGCTCGTTTGCTTGGCCGTGTTCGTGCTTTTCCACGAAGCTGTGTTGCCTTTTCTCCACGACAGTACCACGATTATGTGCGCGTTGCCTCGCCAAGTATGTCCCACATCGCCGGCGCTCTTCCAAGCTTTGATTTCTCGTATCCTAGATAGTATCATGCGAGTTCCCTTGGCTTCGCCAAAGGTAATTGGTGTGGCAACATCGCGGGGAAATAGAGGGTGACTGCTTTATCCCAGGCTCCAGACCAACACTCCACTAAACCTGAGTAGGCACCAGGAAGACTTTCACAGTTTCGCGACACTGTCCCTCAACCCAGAAGAACTTCGACTGAGTATCAAAAAGTTTCACGGAATAGACTGGGACCCTTCGAGTTTGGATCCAGTGTTGGCCAGACAGGTTGTATTTGTGGGCATTTACGATGGGTATGCCCTCGATATTCTCTTGCATTATTCGATGATTGACTCTAACAGTCACGGAGGATCAGCAGTATCTCAGTATCTTCGACAAGAGCTCCATGGCATTTTTGAATCAGTCAATAAAACTCAGATACCTGAACTATTTACATGGATAAAGGAAATTGGCGGGTACTTCAAGAGGTTTCGAGGAGGTGCTTTGACACCCTGGATATATGGGATGGAGGGAACGTCAGAGCTAGATTTAGAAGCTCGAGCGACTCTGGCGTTCTTTGAGGTTCATATCCAATGCCACCCCGAATCTTTGATTGATTAAATGTATCTTAGGTGGATAAAAATCTGTCGATTGACGATTCTGCCGAATGTTGTGGCGCAACTTCCTCCGTTGCAATATTTCATTCTCTAGACGCTCCGTCTACCACCTTCTTTTCTGCTGACAAGCTTTCCTTGACCGTCGCGCACTGCGGGTGGGTCAACTCCTTCAACTCTCAAGCACTCTGACCGAGAATGACAGGGATACACGTGTGCTATTGTCCTCTGCAGATGGCGGCATTGTCTTTCCGATGACAGAGAATCACCATGCAGATACTCGTGTCGAGTCTATACGCTTACGCAGGATGGGATCTGCTCTCGTCACTGATTCATTCGGGGACTCAAGGTGATGATCCCTGTCCTTGATCTGGCCCCTGGTTCTGATATTGTTTTTTTTTTCAGATGGATGGGTGTTCTCGCAAATACGCGATGGTACAACACTAATATGCCCCATAAATGCAAGGCTCAGGCGACATTAGTTTAGGTGACCTTCAATTCAAGAAGTTTGGCGTTACACCAGAGCCTGAACTTAGATCAAAGTTGCTAAACGGTACGGCAGTCCTCTATGAAGATTCTATTCCTAATTATGCACCAGGAAATGAATGGTCCTCCGCGATCCTTGTCTCGGACGGTATCTCGTCCACTGTTTCCGATCAAGAAGTGGTGGATATTGCGCGGCACGCCCAAAATCCCAAGACAGCCGCTGAATGTATCCTATCTTTCTCGCAAAAAGTGGGCAGTGGAGATAACGGAACCGCCATAGTAGTACCACTGAAAGGTTGGGGAAAGATTACGGGACCGGACAAGACAAAGGAACTACGAGAATACCGTCTTAAGCAAGCGGGTGAGTCGATACCTTTCTATTGGTTTAATCGTCTACAGACACGCTCGTGTAGAAGGAAGTGAGCGCCAACGGCGAATGTAACAACTCGCAGCAGATTTTATGATTCATAAATGTAAATGTTAAACAGACTTTGCTTCGTACAGGACTTTAGTACTGTTCTTCCTCTTATTTTATCTTCATTCTTCATATCTTCATATCTGTGCGGCTGCATGTCCATCCGCGCGAGGGTCCGATCCAGCAGCCCATACGAACCTTCCCGAGCTATCTCGAAGCTTTTGGATTACTTGGCCCCTTCCCATCATTCCACGATGGAATCCGCTGACGACTCGGGCATCATGACCCATCGCTGCATGAACGAAGTATTAACTACAGAGCAAAACCACGTTGAAACATACCTCTTAGTTTCTCTATCGTTTCCGCGGGGAATGTCTCTTCAAAATAAACCTCACTGTTGATGTCCCCTGCATCTCCGGTCGCTGTTGTTTGATGGTCTGGCGAGCCAGCAGAGATGCAGAACCGCGGCGCATCAAGAGCAGCTTGAACAGTGAAACCGCGGAGGATATTAAGGAGCACTTGAACATGACCTTGTGGCTTGGGGTTGTTCAGCAGTCTTTCGAAGGCCTGGACGTTCATAACGTACTTGCATAAAACCGCCCATGACACCATAGCTCAGGAACAATTCATTTTCTCGGAGGGCCATGGCGGGGATGATGGTGTGATACGGACGTTTACCACCCTCAAGTGCGTTTGGGTGATTGGGGTCAAGAATGAAGCCGTTGCCACGATTCTGCAACGTGAAACCACAACCCTTCGGAATCGCTATTAGAGTTGTGTTAAATTAGCCAATTTCAATGCCCCAATTTGGAGCCCACCTCCGGTACCGAAACCTGGAAAGAACCGGTCATTAAAATTAGCAAATACCCCATGGACAAGCCACTTACCTGCAAAGTTACTTTGAATATAACTACATGCATTTCCCCACTGGTCACTGACTGCTCCTCTTCAGTCGTAGCTCTGATCTTGCCTCGCCCATGAACATGAACATACCAGTGAAGTATACTGTATCAGAGCTGTTCACAGGATTTCCCTTTTGTTTCTCCACATCAAACCATGCCGCCACTTTGATGTGTGTAATGAACTTACATGTACAATGTTGGGAACCGTCCTCTCAGGGTCGAAAAGCTTGGCACGTTTTTCGAGGTATTCCTTCAAGTCTGAAATTCAGCCCGAAGACCATCAGTACAAATGAATAATACCATACCTTACTTAGGAGTTCCTTGACAGGAATGTGTGTCATTCCCGGATCAGCAACATACCACCGGCTATCTAATAATCAAGCTGGTTACATCCATTTTATCAAAACAAGTTCTTGACATAAACCTACCTGCAAAGGCGAGACTTGGCGAGGTCAGTACGCTTCAACAACACTCAGCAATGAAGGTACCCACCGAAGAGCTTCTATCAATGTATGCAGGTATTCTGGCGAATTGTGTTCCAACTCCGACAAAGGCTTGCCGAGGCCCTGCTCTTGAATTTGCTCGAGAATACCCAGAGCAAGGAGGGCAGTAATACCTAGACGGCTATAATTTGGAAGTGCCAGGAGGGAAAGCTGATAGTATACCTTGTCCATTTGGAGGGCACTACCATTCATGAGGATGGGTGAAGGTGACCGATGGAGAAGCAATCTCACCTCATAGACTGTAACTTCGTTGGCATAGGTATATTTAATAGGTTCAACGAAGGTCGACGAATGTTCAGCTAGGTCATCGAGCTCCATGACACCACCCTTGCTCTTGATGAGATCCACGATTGCTTGGGCAATCCGTCCTTTGTAGAAACCGTCCTTGCCTTTCTCTCCCAGTTCTCTAAAGGTCTGAGCGAGGTTTGGCAGCTTGACAATCTCTCCTGGCCTTGGTGCGCGCCCCTTATGTAGCATCTCGTCTCCGTTTGGGGATGCATTTCTTATCAAATCCTGATTCGAATTTTCAGGATCTATGATTCTTGTCAAATCACGTTGCTTCTCACCTCGGAAGTTGACCACTAGGTAACACGAAGGGAAAGTGGTTGTATATTCTACTGCTCGAGAATATGGATAATGCACCTACTGAGAGACTGTGGATCTCCGACACGGGAACCCTGTTATCACAAATCAGGATCGACTTTTGTGATGTGAAGATAGAGCACGTTACCCTTCTTCAGCAAGCCTGATTGCTGGCTCAAGGACTTCGAGAAGTGTTAGTTTGCCGCTGCCAAAAGTCTGGACAGTATCGGCCCATGCAGCAGCAGCGCCTATACGAATGCGTCAGTTTCGACTAACGGACCCCTGAACACCACCTACCTGGAACAGTTACACTATTGAGATCGGTGAGTGGGATCTGTCTCCCTTCGATACCACGCTGGCGGACGTGTTCTATGTTCAGATTCCTTGGTGACCGTCCAGACCCATTCAATGCCTTGACTTCCTTAGTCTTGGCATCATAGAACAAGCAAAATGCGTCCCTGTTAATTGAATTTTTGGAGAGGCCTGCCGTGGGAGAGGATACACATACCCTCCGATCCCACAACAACTAGGCTCTGTGACATTCAACGCTGCCGACGTAGCCACGGCTGCGTCAGCTGTAAACGTTTAGATCAGTTCATCGTACAGATGATAACATTGATAAGTTCTGTACCCGCATTGCCACCCTTTCTCAAAATTTCCAGCCCTGCCTCAGTAGCCAAGGGTTGAGAAGACGAAACTACACCCTTCGTTCCGTACACTACCGACCTTCGGCTCGGGAACCGTTGAAATGTGAGCTTTGGATGGTTGATCTTATCCCAGTCGATATTGATGTTTGATACCATGTCTCCAGAGAAAGAAGGTGGAATTTAATCAAGACAAGTACCATATCATTTATATATACATACCCGGAAGATACTGTGCGTTTTAAGCAGCCGCTATCACGCGGTGTCCATGATGAATGACTATCACAAGGAGATAAGGTTATATATATATATGGTAAGAGGCTCCCTTTCTAAAAATTGATGATCTGTAATTATGTCTCTTGCCAGCAGGTTTCAAACAGCTTCAAGCGACTTCCAGAAATTGCAAGGGAAATTGACTAAGACTGTCGAGGCTAGACAAAAGCTTGAAGCACAGCTGTCAGAGAATGAGCTTGTGAAAAAGGTCAGACCAGCGAAGTGCTTCACCGGCTAGTTCTAAGGAGGGTGTTTGCAGGAATTTGCCAAACTTTCACCTGAAAATACTATCTACAAGCAAATTGGGCCTGTCCTTGTCAAACAAGATATTCTTGAAGCCAAGACCAACGTCGATACACGGCTAGAATTCATCAAGAGTGAAATGTTTGTCTTCCTTAAGCGCATGGCTACTATCCTTTTTGACCTACTGCCGCAAGCATGCGTGTCGAGAAACAAATTCAGGAAACACAGGAAAGAGAAGAAAAGAGCAGACAGGAGGTAAGCCACTATCTACATGCGGTGTATCAACATTATTTCATGCCTATTTTAGCTCGTAGAAATCCAGACCGCAATCGAGCAGCAAAACGCTCAAGAAACGGGTGCCCGAAAAATATCATAATTCCCCCTCTATGAGTTGGCTGTCTCAAATGTCTTCAAGGAGGAAGGGAAATTGGGAAATGAGAAGGTCTTGAAGGTTGACATCAAGTAATCTGTTATGTACTTGATATTGATGCAGGAGCGGCCTTGACCTCTTGTACATGATGCATTCGTGCGAGCTTCCGTTCCGCAAAGGGACTCCTGAGGACCCGTTCAAGGGTGAAGTGTTTCCGGGCAGAGATGGGTGGGCAACTTCGGATGAGTATAAGGTCATCCTGTCGGAGTTCTGAGGTACATTAAGACTGTCTGATCAATGGATGTTGATTATAATTGCACACCATTATTTTTATCGTGGACCAAGTACTTTTTTTTACGCTCAATTTGCTAAAGCCGGTTATTCAGCCTACCGAGGTTAATAGTGGAGGGAGGTTAGATACGTTACCTTGTCCGTTAGTTTATGCACAACAAACCTCGATACGGTCACTGTAGCAGTCCGATCCATGAATCCCACTTTCGTCACAATGCCCTGGAAAGTCATGGGTGGCATGATGAGCAATTAGTCCGTTCAGCTGACGATGTCAAGTGAACATAGCTGGTGCGAAATTTCGAAACGTGGAATACTAAATTATTATGTAATATCTAACCTCCGTATCGCCAAAATCCACCTCGATCAAAATGATTGAGGCTCATGAGCCTGAGGCTACACTGTCCTCTTGGTATATCATTAAAAAAACTCCTGAAAAACGATAAAATAAAATCTTGAGATAATACTATGCATAGTATACTGTCGGGCATCAGTCTTGACATGTAAATTTTCTCATTTACCCCTCAGTAAAGGCTACGGGGAAACGGACCGAGGCATCTGATTAACCAAAAAAGGTAAGAGACGTGGGTCATTGTCTGTCCCTTCTCGCATGGATTTCACTGAGATCTATAGACAATCGTCCTCCCTTGTCGCGTTCAGTCCTGGAGGTCACTTTGTCCTGACTGGGATAGAAGACAGGGTCATTGTCAGACGAACAGACAACTTTCAAATTACGCGCACATGGCTCGTAGACGCATCGCCATCCCAAACAAATATCTTTCTATCTAATATGCAAAGCCCAAAAGTAAAAACGTCGCAAGGACCATCTAATACTACTCATGATGCCTGGATAACCCATTGCGGATGGTCGTGCGATTCGGAATACATATTAGCTGCCTGCACGAAGCGCAGTGTTGTTCACATCCTGAAGCTACGGGATGAAGATTGGAGCGCTCGGATTGAAGCTGGTGCTGAAGGTGACTCAATTTACTAAGATCCATGAGGATATTTATGCTTAATTGATGAGAGGTCTTACAAAAGCAGAATGGGCCCCTGACGGTCGGACAATTATGTGTTTCTCAGAGTGGGGTGTACGTCTGTCTCTAATTGGGTCTGTACGAGTTCTAAGTTATCCAGCTGCGAGTCACACTATGGTCTCTCGTGACGGCATCAGCTACTTACATCCAGTTCCCTATCCATCCCGACCGAGGTGCTTGGTGCGGAATGTTGCCAGGCACAATTAATCACTCACTTGCCTAGGTTATGCCTTCCGCGCCGATGGTCGTTACTTCATTCTCGGTGAAAGGCACAAATCGAAAGACACGCTCGGAATTTATGACGCTGTTGACTCCTTTAAATTGATCCGCGTGAGTCAAATGACATGCTTGAAATGCTCGAAGTGATTAAAAGTTACACAGCATTTCCCCCTTCCAACCTCTTCCTTGTCATCGTTTTCAGTGTCTCCCACGGGTAACCATATTGCAGTTTGGGAAGGACCCCTCGAAGTGAGTCCACTCTTTTGGCGCTCTGAACGCCACGAATGATTATTATTCAGTTCAAGCTCCATGTCTTAACGCTGGCCGGAGATTTACTGGTGACGTTTACGCCAGAACCAGATCCAATTTTCGGCGTCCGGAGCGTTGCGTGGCATCCTAATGGAATGTTCCTAATTGCTGCCAGCTGGGATGATCGAGTCTGTATACCAACGAAACATATCAAGTTCTCAAGTATTGAGTTTGCTGTAGATGTATATCCTCGAAAGCATTAGCTGGTCTGCCGTCGCTACCTTGGATTTCACGTCCCGTATTCCTGCATCAGTGGTGAGTGGTGTTACCCGACCATGGCTCCCGTCGAATACGCAACTGATCAGCAATCTGTCAGAAAGTCTGGCAAGAACCTTCGAAATGGATGGAATCTACAGGAGGACGTGGATTTTTGTCTTGTGGGGTGGAACATTAGTTGACATATGTGGTCTTGCTTACTGTATACATTATAGATGAAAGACGCCGAGGGACACAAGTGCTCTCAGTCCGCCCCGATCTAACCAAGCCCAATCAAAAAAGTGGGCCCATTCAACTGGAATGGAATAACACAGGAGATCTGCTTCTGGCCCGATTTGGTGTGATAGTCACGTTCTAGGTCTTCTTCGAAACTCAGACGCCCTCTCGTAGAGAATACCCCGGCAGCTGTTCATATCTTCGATTTTCCAGTTCCGCAGCAGGAGTTTACTCCCCGATTACGAAGTGTATTGCTTCACAATAACCCGGTGCTCAATGTTCGCTGGAATCCCGTTCGTAGAGGTAGTCTTGTTTTATGTTGTGGTACGCAAAGCGTGTTTATATGGAGTGATGAGTGGGTGAGTGAAGTTGGAGAAGAGGAGGAAATGGCCGAGTGCATCAGCGTTCCTGCCCGTAAGTGAACCCTATTTTGCCTTGTCCGTGGACCATGCACACTCATGTCCCGGATGCAGAAGAATTCGAAACTAAAGATGTTAAATGGGCGCCCGATGGCAAGGGACTTATATTGCTTGGCAAAGACCAATTTTGTTGCGCATTCGAGGCCGAAGATGAGGGGATGGGAGCGTGATGTACTAAGGCTAGTGAATAACTTGTGTTTTCGATTTTCTCAATGAGTCAGGTACTCACTTTGCATTATGGTCATTGTCTTTCAGTGGTAACTGGCTTTCAGCTCTTACCCACGATCATTGATTGTCTGCATGGAGGTATTATATTATGGAGCCTCATCACTTGTCTGTAACTGCTCAACTTGCTCCTTCAAGAGAGAAGTGATCGAGTGGTTACTACAGCAACATAGAGTGGCTGAGCAACTTGCTACATACTTATGAGGCATACTTAACGAGAATTGATTACAGATGATAGTAAAATGTATAGCGAGTGTTAGGCAGAACGAAGTGTGTCTGAAGTCCAGCAGAAACGACTGGACCCAGGTTACAGGAAAATTTTCATCATATATTGAGTAGAGAAATTGTCCTTGTTCATCCGCCGATCGTTCCCCAACTCCTGAGTGGGCACTGATGTGTATACTTTGACAATCCCACTCATCGAGACATGCAGTGTTGTGTATATATCCCTTTTCCATCTTGCATAATTCACTCTTTTTATTTTTGCATAGTCTTTTGTTTACCTCAGTCTCGTTCTATGATTCTGAGTGTTTAGTGTCATTCTAGATCCCTATCACTCATTACAGCAATCAGGTCAAGGACACAATGCCCAAGCAAGCATGAAACTTCTCAAAAGCTTCATGAGAGAGTTGTTTTATATCCTTTGTAGAGATGTATTATAGATCAATCTCATCTATCTCAACACATTCACAAATAAAGTCATGCTAAATCTAAATATTGATATAGATGATAATCTCAGTTATCTGTGGAAAATCTATTTTCTTTAATAGTATTCTCAGCCAAACTACTTTCTTCACAACATTTGCTAATGTTATGTACTCAGCTTCCATAGCCACCATTGACTACTTCTTCAATAACTAGATTACTACACTTCCAGCAACCTCAAAAATAAATCTTTATACTAAATGATAGTTATCTGGATTCTGAGCCCAGTTTGAGTCCATCCAGCCAACTAAGTCAAATCTCTCTGTTTCTTGATGACTAAGCATAAGACTATATTCCATCATTTCCCTCAGATAATAAAAAATCTGCTTAGTAGTCTCCAAGTAAGAAATACCCAGATTGCTACTAAATTGAGATATCAGACTCATAGTGTATCAAATGTCTAGTCTAAACTGTATAGTAAAGAGAAGATAACTAACAATCAAGAAATAGTATAAGTCACCAACATAGTTCTAGTACTTGTTAGAATAACTGGCAGAGTCTACAAGATTTTACAAACTTCAATAACCTCTAGAAAGTCCTAAGTATGTATTAACCAACTGAGTACAAGTAATACTCATCTTTAGAAAGTTCTAAGAGAACAGAATAAGGACTTCTAAGAATTATAACCATAACTATCCTAAATACTACTGAAATACATTCTAATCTAGCAGAACAATGCTAACATAACTTGTTACAATTCAAGACTCAAAGTGTTAAGTTGTCACATCCTATTCTAACTATATCTGTCCTAACTTATGGATAATCTTTTCTCCCCTCATCTACATGCTCTAACCTATTCCAGTGCAGATCACATATCTCCATTTCAGCTTAGATGTTCTTACTATTATAATATTAAGACCTTAAAGTAAATCAAGAAAAGAAATCTTGTATTAAGGTAACATAAGAGAACTTAGTGGAGTCCTAAGTATAAACTAGTCTATCTTATATACCACAGACTGTGGTCTGTATACATATAACAACTACCCTACCCTAAAGTACATATGCTTTCTACAAGGCTAATATATTGTTGTTATATTGTCACAAACTTCATTCAGCTTGTATCTCCACAACCAGTAGACC
>Ga0157357_1000296_pt1 | contig 21083 bp, 16 predicted proteins | sample AttcapACBM1_FD_111485 | JGI IMG/M metagenome (GOLD analysis project Ga0157357, IMG submission 111485) | Fungus gardens microbial communities from leaf cutter ant in Botucatu, State of Sao Paulo, Brazil - Atta capiguara ACBM1 | ecosystem: Host-associated > Fungi > Mycelium > Unclassified ... | reverse complement strand
TCAGAAGGGGGAGCAAGACGATATGGAAAAACTCGTCATAGAGCTCATGTGCCTCACTGAGATATTTTTGTTGCATCTTGTGACGGACGCTGCAGTTTTCACAATTTGAATCTGATTAAACAGAAATCAAGAATAGTTGTGTGATATCGTGAAACATAGCTTACTCTTCTTTGGAAACAAGAGCTGATTCACAACGATATTGTGCGTGTCTATTTCGTACGTTGTAAGTTCTTGTACAAGACGCTCTGTTTCGTATAGCGACAAAAATTCTGATATACAAACACAAACGAATGTTGTTTTCTCCTATTACAGGATTAGAGTAAGACGTCAACATTCATCAGACAGACGCACAGGATCTTTGAACTGTGAATTGACTTCTGTGATAATAGCCCTCATAGACTCCAGTTTCGCAAACATGTCTTCCTGGGTACCACTGTCACCGCCCATCATGGATGACATCTGGATGGAAGAAAATCATTGATTAGAGTGACGAGTCAAACGAGCAGATGGGGACAAACTTGATTGATCATGGGTCCAAAGCGCGAGCCCAGGGTGCTCAGTTTCCCCAAAGCTTTCTCCAAGACAGCGGGGAACGATAGGAAACGGAGGGTGTGACCAGTGGGTGCAGTATCGAATACAATAACATCGTACTCCATCGACTTGACGTGTCTCAATAAATGGGACAAAATGAGCACTGGTGCAAAAGTTGGAGAAAGTGCTTACTTCATGATTTCAGCGAAACCCATAGCTTCGTCGACACCTGGAATAGCAAATGCAAGATCCTGCATCATGGAACCCATCATACCATTCTGGTCTGCTAATGATAGACGAAGGTCAAGAATGGAGTACGATAGGTCATAGGTCACAGACTCACAATTCTCGACCATCTCTTGAATTGCACTGGTCGGGTCGATTTCCATAGCATAGAGGTTGTCGAACCCATTGACCTTTGTTGCATCTTTGCCGAATTTCTGACCAAAGGCGTCGGACAAGTTGTGTGCGGGATCGGTGGACTGAGCGTGTCAGTTCTGAAACAGGCTCATGTACAGCAATGAAGAAACATACAATAAGCAGCACTGATTTCCGAACTCTGGCCAGTTGTATGGCTAGAGAGCAAGATGTAGTTGTTTTTCCTGATAAACGAGCAAGTGAGCAGCTGACAGGGCATTCAAGTTGGCCACGTCTAACCTACACCACCCTTGCCACCTGGAAGAAAGTAAAACACTATCCAGACAAAAGAGTAACCGACATACCGCAAAATATCCACCTGAGGGTGGATTGGTCAAGGATATTCTGAAGAGTGGAGGGCAGAAGGCCTTCTGACATGATTAGAGCTGCGGGAAGAAATCAAGTCGCGATCTATGGGTGCCATCCAATTCTTCGGTAATTTCGTTTTCTGTCTTCGTTCACTTTCACTCCCACAAGCCTTGCAAATTGTGAACCAACAGCGGAAGGCTCATGGCTTGCGCTACAATGATTATATAGGGCCGAGTTCATCCTTATGCCGCAAACACTGCACTAATCGCGCCCACCGACTTTGCTCTACTCTCAAAATGACTAATAGAAAGGCTCGGGAATTCAAGGAACTGCCACCAATCATCTCAGAAAAGGAGGGACAGGTGAGCATGAATCATGCGGTCCGTTCAATAGTCTCGAATTAGGCCGAGCGCGCTTGGTCCTATTTCAAGATCAGTAACTGTTGCCGGCTAATGCGAAGACTCAACACACGATAAGCAGTACTGAACTCTAAACTTGAGCCAGTTGGATGATGCGAAGACTCCGTCATTCTGCCACTGGTCGCTTCCGTCGTGCCGTGCATTGGTCCAGCCAGCTTTTAACCCCCCACCAATCACTCTACAAATTTTTCGCATCCTTGTAGACTCTCTCTTCCAAGCAGTCATCTACACCATCATTATCAGTGGTTGGTTCTTCCGCTACAAAGAGGAATTTGAGGACGCCGTCGTCCAGCTCGGTGTTGCCCGTTCTTTATTGGACGACCTAGTTGCTTCTGCACAAACCAGCAGGGAATCTGTTACTGTGCACATGAACTCGGCCGGTCCAAGGCATACGATGTCGACAGTATCGTCGCTGAACTGGCCCCCAAATTTCGTGATTCAATCGTTGAAAATTGCGATGTTATCGTACGCAAGCTCGAATCGGGGGACGTTCCGACGCAAAGGACGGACGGTCAGCAGCAGAGACTTCGATGTTTGCTCCGGGAGGACCAGTCAGTTTCCGTCAGGAACCCCGAGCTTATTGATGTCCTCCGGAAGGTACAAGAGGCTCCAGACAAACTCTCCGATCAAACCCCAAAGGATCTTTCCACTGATAGTCACAAACTTATTCGAGAGAAACAGCCGAAGAAAAGAGTAGCAGCTTATGACGCCATCTTGTCTGCTTTGAGTGATGTAGGGGATGTCGCTAGGAGGCTGGTAGAGACACAGAAAGTGGGTAATACCCGTCTGTTAGCAGCCATTGCATGCTCATGTACTGTCGGCTTAGCAGTGGATCTTCGTCCTATGGTCCAGATGAAAACCATGACATTCATTTTATGCACGCCTTTATCATTTCAAAGGCGCACACAAACACAATGCAGAAGTAGAACAAGTCGATGATTGTCTGTATCCTGCTGTTGTGAAACTTCTTGAAACTGTCGTTCAGAGTTTGGATCATATGTGTACTCTCAGTATTGTTGATGGAAGCACAGACCTGGCTTCGGCTATTGAAGCAAGACAGGCCTTGACAAGAGCTCCCAGGTACCTAATGCCACCCCGCCGAGCCCAGTAAATGTCGGCACTTTCTTGTCTTACGTATTACTCAAGAAGTATGCCAAAGCCCTAACTCTTCTCTAACACGCTTCAATCCACCTTCGTGAAATCTCTAACACGCTCTTCTGCACCCTCATGGGACAATCCAGTATGTTCAGCTGACTTTTTCTTCCCTCTCCCTGGTTTCTTAATCAGGTCCTTTGAAGACCACCCATCCATATCTCCCTCCAATACGGACGTGATCGGTCCTCGTACAACGGCGGTTCAACTACTCGGAATCCAAGAGATCATGAGAAACCTACATTTTTCAATATTGCGCTAATTGTATGGACCAGCTATTGAAGAGGGCTGGGAAAAGGAAATGAGTGCCCATTACTATTGTTGCGCAGGTCGTTGTCGCTGTCGCTGCTTGCTACTGTTGCCGCTTCCGCGGTCCAGGTGCATCCCAAGCTGCCAGAGGCACCTTATGAACAAGGATCAAGCTCGCGGTGGTATTAGTAGTCTTTCGGGTGCTTAATGGGGGAGGATCACACGGAGCAGAGTTGTATAAGTAATATGAGGGAAGCGTCCCCATTCTCATTGTTTTTATCCTAGTCCTTGCAAGATCTCCGCAGAACTGAAAAGGCTTTCGTGTATTTCATGTAGAATGAACCTATGGATGGTGTATCTTCAGAAAGTATCTTCAGAAACTTATAAGCATTACCTCCCTTCGCGTGCTTAGCCATTATATCCTGGGGCAATGAGCATTGGCTAACACGATCGCAATGAACTTCCTTTAGAAGCTTTCCGAGTTCGTTCATTTCCCTGGACATGAATTGGCTAGGGATGGACTTGGGTGCTACAACTTGACCTCCGTCTCTGCCTCCCTGCCTCATTCTTGACTCGTTTTTTGACTCACTTCTATAGTAGTACCAGCTTTTAATGACTCAAACAGTAAGCTTGCAAACGGACCATGGACAATTAGTATGTATAGTAGCATAGTAGTTACAATCTTGGTCTGGCTACCAATAGACCTTTGTTCAAATCAATCACTGGACTGGGGCATTAGATTCAGACTACCCAAACCACTCTAGCCACAACAGTGTCAACACTCTTACTCTTTACTTGTCACTAGAAGAGAACACTCCATTATCAACAATGATTCCCCTGCAAACCACTATCACTATTCTTGCAACTATTTATCAAGGCCAAGGTGTCATAGCAAGATGGGAAGGTGTTACGACTCAAGGACCTAAGAGTGGGTCAATGAATAGAACCTTGTATTGGGTTAACACAAGAGAACTCGATAGAGAACTCTTTACAAAGTAGTCTACCTTATATACCTATCTACATGGTCTGTGCTAACTACTGTGCACCCTACCCTAAAGTACCATGTGTAAGACATGAGATCAACATGTGATGTACATGTTGTATGATGTCACTTTTTCTAGAACCTTCTACATCCTTCTATGTGTCTCATGACTTGTGACCATTACTGTCACCATGACTGATGTGTGACTGAGTGATGTTGTCACTAACCCTAACCCTAAGTTCTAAAAATAGAAAAATGGAAAATAAACTGAAAATAAAATAAAAAATGAAAAATAAAATAAAAAGAAACTAAGTCCACTTTCTGCAATCTTGACAGATGGACTATTCCAAGAACAAAGAGAAACTCTAGGAGATGGTATCAAATAGTTTCCTGGTGCAGTCAGAAAAGATAAGAGAAACAAAACTAGTGCTGACAAATTTTTTTTTTAAATCAACAATTTATTACATGGGGCACAAGAGCAGACTATAGTAGCTACTTTGTAACTACATACATTAAGATGCAAACTACATGAAAAGAAAAAGAAAAAGAAAGAAAAAGAAAGAAAGAGAAAAAAGACCAGCAATCAAAGAAAGAGAAGATGAAGAAAAAGAAAGAAAAAGGCCTGTACAAAGCAACAAGTTTTTATCAACTAAGTAATGTTTTCTCCAAATGAAAAAGCACTACTGTTATACTTCAAAAAGAGAGTGAAATGACTTATCATATCCCTTCTTGGATTCCAATACTCATTATATCTTTTACAATTGTAGAGGATATAATGCCTAGTTTTGATAGGATAATTGCCACATGGATACTTGAAATCTTCTCTGGGGAAGAATCTCAACCTGTATTTGCCAATAGGAGTATGATTTACTATAGCTCTAGTCACTCTTGCACATAGAGAATTTGAATGCCCAAAGTACTTGAGCCATGTTCTGCCTTTAGAATATGTTGGTTCTAACAACTTGTTATCATCATCCATGAGCTCAAGGAAATAATTTCCTTTTTCATCTGATGCCTGAAAAGTCATTTTCCAGAAGGAAAGAATATCATTACATTTGTTTTTCTTGCTGAAGTCCTATAATGACTTGCAAGGATATTGAGGATATGGATGAAATTGTTTGGTTTCTTTATCCACTATTTTATGAAGAGGCTATTTGCAACAACTAGGACATTTCCAAAATTCAATTGAATTATCATGATTTTTGGAGAAGAATATTCTGAGCTTAGCTGAAATTACTGCTACATATATTTAAAAAGGATGTGGTAAAGAATTAAAGATTCTTCCTGCAGCATGAATAGAGTTCATAAGGATGACAATGTTTGAGATACCAGATAATGCAGTAGCTTGGTTGATACCACATCTAATAGTGAATAGTTTGGCTTCCATGGTTGTAATATCAACCACATGATGAATTGTTTTGATGATAGGTTTGTTGTGAACATGGACATGAGAGATAGATATGGCTATATTGTTCTTGATACTAGCATTGGATACAATAAGAGCATAAGAGGGATCTGATGAAGATTTGATTGTTATATTGTTGAGGAGACAAATATGAGATTTGATGCCTTGATCACTTTGTTTGTTAGAACAGTGAAATAAGAAACAACTATGGAAGATGTTAATAAAATGAGAACCTGGAGAAAATTCCTTGTTAAACAAGTCAAATAAAGGGAATACTTCATTGAACCTATTGTCCATGTCAATAATTGGCCCTTTAATTATAAACCTTTGCTTTGGGGTGAGAATGTCCAATAATAAAGGATGAGAAGTGTTGGAGACCAATGGATTTGATTTAAGTAGTAATCTCAAGATATGGTTGTAAGGAAGAGAATGAGCTCTAAGGTGATCTACTACTAAGCTTTCAAAGATGTAAGTGAATAGGAATTAAACCTGTAATAGTTTTGATACTAAAAGAGAGCAAAGTTTGGAAAGCATCTAGGATTCAGATAGTAGCTCTTCTTTGCATTTTATTCAACTCTTTGAGAGGATAAGATAATAGAGCTTTGTTATAGAACCATAGCTGAAACCCATAAAAAGTGATAGGAAGGACATAACTTCTATATAAAAGTCATTTCTGTTGGAGGTTGAGACACTGTACAGAATTATCAAGAATTTTCATGCACTTGACTATAGAGATGGCTTTGTTCACATGAAAATTGATATGTTGATGGAAGGATAACTTCTTGTTGAAAATAAAATCTAAGTATTTCCATATGCACTTGGGTCAAAGAACTGAACTTTCTAATATAGATAGGCTGAGCAGAGGAGGATCAAAGAAACCATGTAATCTAGAAAAATGAAAAACCTCTATCTTCCCATATTTCATGATTAGTCCAAATCTTTCTAAGATAAAAGAGGTAATGTTGTAACTGTAGAAAAGATTAGAGCTTTAAATAGTAAGTAATTTGCTTTGGGCTATAAGGAGACTATTGTTAACAAAAGAAAGAATAGAAACAGGAATTTTTAGAATTTTTAGACATTTTTCAAGAATATAAAGAATGGAAGCAATATATAAGGTAGAAAGAATGAGGGAGAGGGCTGAATATTGACCCACTCCAATGTCAACATTGGAAGAAAAAGAAGAAAAGTTGTTCCAAGAATATTGAGTTTTTCTTCCTACTAGATAATTGTCAGAATTGAGAACAATGGACTTAGATTTTATTTTATTTTAATTTTAATTTTCTTTATTTTTCCCAATCTTATATAGAAAAAGGACAAAGAAGACAAAAGCATGACACCATCACAAGTCACATGACATGGTCATAGATCAGGTGATGGAGAGAAGGGTATAGAAGTTTCTAGAATAGGATGATATCAGCTAATATAGTAACTGCATGTTGGCCTTACAATTACTATATGGCCTTTAGGGTAGGTTAGAAATAGCTTAGCATGGACCATGATAGAAAGGTATATAAGATAGACTAATTTGTAGAAGGAACTCTATCAAGTTCTCCTGTATACTCCAATATAAGAGTTGTCTTTTATCCTTACTCTAAGAGACTTAAGTCATAACAATAATTGGAAAAGAAATAAGAAAATTTAGGGTCAAATCTAGCTTTTCTAATAATAAGGAGAAGAAGTCAATAGTTTAAGGATGGGAAAAATTGGGTGATGTTGAATGCCAAAGTACTTATTATGTTATTCTTGACCTATCCAGTATGGATGAAATATGTAAGGATAATGCTGGCATCAGAAGTTAACTGTTGTTTCAGTCTATATAGTTGACTCAGATGAATGAAATTGCTGGATATTGATTGGAATTGAAGCCTATCACTGATAACTTTTTCAATAAGTTTTCCTATAGTGTTGAGAAGAATAATAGGTCCAAAGGCTTTAGAGGAATTATATAACTCCTTGTTGGGTTTAGGAATGATGATAGAAGTAGAGACTTTGAAATGCAAAGGCCAGTGATCTAATTCAAAGCATGTATCAGCAATATTGATGATTTTCTTCAGACATATGTTATTCTTGACTATACACTTGAGATATCTCCACATTAGTTTGTTTGGGCCTAAAAATAACAAATTGTTGCACTTGTTAATAGAACTAATGAATTCTGCTTTGGAAAAAGAAACCCAAACCATAGGGACTTCATTGGAAATCTCATCTAAAACTCTAATGTCAATTTGATGATCTTGAGCCATATTGAAGAATAAATAGAGAGCTAGCCAAAGATCATCAATTTCAATATAGGGACAACCATTGTATTTGATTGCTTTGATTGCTAGTAGCTTTCTTTTGTTGACTCAATTCATGAGTTCCCATGGACTGCATTCCTTGTTGGTGATTTCTTGGATTTCTTGGTTAAAAAACAAACACTTGGTATTTTTGGCTGTCTTTTTATATCATTTCCAATTCTTGATATGCCTAGACAACCTGTACTTTTCAAGATCTCTGTTATAGTTCACATCCCACCAACTCTTGAAATGCTTGGTGATATTGACAATCTTTAAATTTTTAGCCCATATTCTTTCTATATAATGAGTAAGAGATTAAACAATGTTTTCAAGAGGATCTATGTTCAAAATATTATTAGTGTTGATATCTTTGATGGCAACTATTAATTCAGTGATAAAATTATTCTCTTTGTTGCTATCTTTGACAATCATATGCTTTTTGGTTTGAACATATTCATCAAAGATTAGAATGGTGATTGTTAATGGAGTGTGATCTAAAATGAGATGCCACTTGGAATGGATGGAATAACAGTTGAGTTCTTCAGATCCTAATCTAAGAAACATTAGGTTAATGACTGAGTTCAAGTCATGATTATTATCTGAATATCTAGTAGAATAGTGGTTAGTAGGCTTAGATAGTCCTAGATGAAATGAGTTCACAATGTCAAAGAGTAATATTCTATGAATAGAATAATGAGGATAATTGAAATCCTATAAATTGTCCCTAATGTTGAAGTCACCAGTCATGATAATGATGTTGTTGATATTAGCTTCAATATCTTTGAAATACTTTTTTTTTTTTAAGTCAACAATTTATTACACAGGGCACGATAGCAGTTCATACCTATAGGAGAAATTATGTATGAAGTATCAATACCCTAACATTTTTATGCAGTTACCCAACATAAAGGACTACTAAGGAATTGAACTCATAACCTCAAGTAGGTTTAAGGTAGGCATAATACACATAGATAGGGGTCTCCTCTACTATGCCATCTCTCTCCCACCTTGAAATACTTTAAAGCTGATTGAGACAAGTCTGAATAAATATTCAGTAGAAATAAAATAAAATAATTATTAAAAAAGGAGACAAGAGAAACATCTCTGTGGTTATAAATGTCTTTGCATAAAGAAAAGAAAAAAGATAAAAGTTGTATGTTGATATATGTAATGACTCTAGGAGAGTTATTTTCATTATAGGGATTCTTAGAAAAGATCAGCCAATTAGGGTGACTCAGGACTCCTACTAACTCTACTCCTTCTTCACTTCTTGAACTTGGAATTGATTAAATAGTTGACCATGCTAGTTCTTGTAAAAAGATGACATCAAAAGAAAATTGGGTTTTTAAGATTATATTGACAACTGAATTGTTTTTTTGCATATTCTGTGAAAAAATCTTCATGTCTTTGATAATTATAAGAGGTTACCATTTACAACTGAATAAATTGATTATCTTCTACTCTTGTGAAGCTTCTGATATTCTTTAGAGTGCTATTTTCTGTTGAAGTGATGTCTCCAGAATGGATATAAGTTCAAATTGGCTTGATGATCTCCTTTGCAATTTGAACACCTGAATAAGTAAGAGCATGGTTTTTCTTGCTTGGTTTCTAATCTTGGAGAGTTAGTTTTTGGGTTAGCTTTACAATACCAGAAAAATTGATGGTAATGTTTAGATATTTGTGGACCATTACACTTGACACACTTGTATCCTTGGACTTTGCATGAGTGTGTAGCATGCTCCCATTTCTAATACTTCTTGGATTGCAGAACACTTGGATTCATGTTTGCTACATGAACTATAGCAATAAAGCTTCTGACATTGAAGTATCTATTGATTAAACCTTTTGTATTAGTACTACTTTGCATGTCCTAGATGTCCAGCCATATGATAGCTATGTCTGACTTAGGAGATATCCTGATAACTCTTGGTTGAGAAGCAATCAAAATGTTATTGAAGATGTAGTTGTTTTTCAAGATTGTTTCAACCATATCCAAAGTTAGAGGGATGTTCATGCTCTCAACAAGATAGGGTAAGCTAATAATCTTGAGGTAAGACTTTGACTGAGATAATCAAGGGAGATAATCAAGGGGCTTTTACATTCTCCACATCAATCTGATTTGAATTCTTGATATATATTTCTATAGTTTGAAGATCCAAGATGGATATTACTTTGTCAGTTACAATGATTATACCAGATTTTTCTAACTGAATGTAGTCTACTTTACAATCAGATTTGATGTTCTTGAACAATCTATTAATGTTAATAATATGATTACTAGAGTTTGATATAAACTTGACAGTATTGTCACTATTCATTGGAATAATGATCTGTTTATGAGATAGTCCCTTAGTAGTCATATTGAGTCTTGGTTTTGGTTTGTCACCTCTGTTGATAATTTTCTGGATATTTTCAATTTTTTTCTCCTGTAGATTAGAGAACACCTCCTTGATCTTTAAAACTTCCCTAGTATTATTACCTGATGAAGATGTTTGAGCATAGGATTTCCTTGGAGTTTCTTTTTCTTTTGATTTTTGATTTTTCTTGAAAAATTTTGCAATGTCCTTAATCTTCTTAGGCAATTTTGCTGGAATAGGCAGCAGTAATCTGCTAATAGTAGCTGGTTTGTTGTTGCTCTTGCTACCTTTATTTTTGGGATTTTTGTTGTTGATTTTTGGAGTAAACTTGGAAGCAACTTTATTCCTAAAAAAGATGTTGTCAATACTAAGTACATCCCAACCTGAATTATAAATGGCTGAGATAAAGTCCTAAGCTACTTTGCCAACACCTTTGAGGTTGTCAAGATCATTAACTTTATCTTTCTCAATAAATTTGTCAAGAATATATTTTGACATTCAGTTAAGAGATGTCTTGATGTTCTTGATATCAGATGATAAGTGTCCTATTGATTCATGAAGAAAAATGGAATGGAAATTGCCATCTTAAGAATCTTGATCTGCAGCCTGATTGATATTGTACAGTAATTGAATGTTTAAAGTCAATTGCTGACTGCTGTTAAAACTATTAATATCACTAACCCTACCTCATGGTTGAGGTGCATTCTTTAAGGCCAAAGCTATGTTAGATACACATTGTTTCCTATCTATAGGGGAAGTGTTAGTCATCCCACTAACAAACTTGCCTTTATCCATAGCATCCTTATAGAATAGTTGAGAGTTGTCAATTGGCTCCCTAATATCTTCTTTAGGTTTATTGTTATTCATCTCCATGCATTCATAGTAGGGAACAGAAAAAGTGCTTGAAAAAACCAAAGAACTTTTTAAACTTGCTTTGCTGGAGAGGTTAGACCTCTCTCTCATGATACTGTTGCTAATGATGTTTATCTTCATATTGGAAGGGAATTGAGACATTGTAGAATAGTAAGAAATTGCTGAGGAAAGAGAAAATTGTTTATTAACTACTTCTCTTATAGGCACTACTATATAAAATGGAGGTAAGAGAGAAAGAAGCAATACTAGTGCTAACAAATGATGATGTATAATAATTGAGGAATTATGGATATCAAGATAAAAAACAACAATAAATTTCCAGACAAAGTACATTGTTTCTTACAGGCTCTTTTACTCATACCACCATCTAAAAATATTAACAATCATCTTTGTGAACACAACTCAAAAGTTATTGCTGACTTCATCAGATTAGAAGATCATGAAGTCATAATCACTACTAATCAAGCTACTTTTTCTCAAGACATGAACATTATTAAGAAGTGCATCAAGAAATCTGAAAGCATCAATTTGGAACACATCAATAGTCTATGACTTCCCAAGTCAAAGTCATACTTGAAAATCTTAGGTCTTTTTTACTTACTAGAGGGTACTAACCAACCAATTATCTCTGAAATAGTTATAGAGACTATTCAATAGTATTAGAAATATAGTATTAGAAATACCAAGATTGAACTCTATTTTATTTTATTTTATTTTATTTTTAGAACTAGAAGTTAGGGATCAGTGGGATGTCACAAGTCACGGTCACACTGTCACATGATCATATGCTATAATGGAAAATAGTAGAAAATTCTAGAAGGAATAACATCATACCATATATTATACATATGGTGGCCTTAAGACAGACATATAGTCATTTAGGATAGGCTAAAGTAATAGTGCACAGACCAGTAGTCTAAGGTATATAAGGTAGACAATCCTATACAGAGTTCTTTATTGAGTTCTCTTGTGTTAACTCAATACAAGATTTATTTGTCTGACCAACTCTAAGATCTTGAATTTGTAACAAATAGATGTATATCTTCAAAGATGTTGCTCTTACTTTGAAACCCCATATAATTCAAGCACTATCCAACTCTGATTCAGCTGTAGTCTGGGTTGACATTTGAGACTTACAAAATAGTTCTATTATCAAATCCATTATCAACCGATGTTTCAACATAGGAAAGTATATTACCACTATTTGTAGTACTAATATGAACTTAGGAGTTCCACAGTGCAAGAACTGTTGGAAATGAGACCACTCAACACTTATATGCTGATTATATATATACAGATGCTCCAAATACTATGAACCTCACAACATTGAGCACCATAGAGAGAAAGTGTGATGCTGCAAAGAAAATAAGAATTCAAAACCTCCAAGGCTCATTATAAAAGAAGGTGAGCCTTGCACTTACATCTTCAAATGTATCAACTACAAAGAGGACTATCAAGCAGATAGTTTTAGCTATCTTTATTGGAGAAACTGTTTCAACAAAGAGTGATATGGTAGAAAACAACAGGAGCTCAACCAAGGATAGAATTTAGTAATAAAGTAATTTCTGTCAGTTACATAAGTAGTTTTTTTTTCTTTTTTTTTTTTTAATTTACATGTTGTTTGCCCATGAGTGTATGTAGCTACAAAGTAGTTATTGTGGAATACTATCATGCCCCATATTATAAATTGTTGATTAAAAAAAAGTGTATTACTTCTTTCCTCTTACCACTATCTTGTATGATAGTACCCATAGAAAATATAGTAAATACATTGGAACCTACTAGTAAAAACTTTGAGTCTCAAACTATGAAATCCAAGAAATTACAATCTAAGAAATTTGCATTTGACAGTAGAGTAGGATTATTTATTGTTAGGGTTAGGGTTTACAAACTCAATGTGATGGGAACAGTTTCTAAAAGTCTTTCTGTTCCTTTACTTCTCAGTAGTTTGAGAAATGTTGCATCTGACTCATTTATGTTCAATATGGACTATGTAGAGAGAGTAGTCTAGACTGCTAATATGTGGGCTAGTCAAGTTGGTAGTAGAACATTGCAAGAATCTACTTGTTATAAATTTAAGATCTTAGAGCTAGTCAAAAGAAAGAACCTTGTATAGAATTTATATAAGAGAACTCAATAGAAAGCTCTGTACATAATTGTCTATCTTATATATCTGAAACTAATAGTCTGTGCTCAACTACTTTATCCTACCCTAAATAACCATGTGTTTGCCTTAAGGTCAACATACTATATGATATCATCTTTCCAGAACCTTCTACCATCTTTCATTGTGATATGTGACTATGACTGATATGTAACACTGGGTTATACCAATCTCTAACTTCCAAAATAAATAGAAAAGAAAATGAAAGTGAGAAAGAAATTAAAAAATAAATTAAAAATAAATAGAGTCTATTATCTTCAACTCTGAAACCACTATGCTCTACACTTCCATTGAACCTGCTGCTATTGAAATAGTAGGACAATATGTTCCTATACCTTGAATATAAGGTATGGAAAATACTATAGCTAGTTCTTTTTTAAGATCTTTAGCTATTCTATATCAAGAAAATCAACTTGCAGACTCTGACTTATGAGATGGCATCTTTGCCTCAATTTTAATATTTGGGGTAGACCAGTACATAAAAGATGATGCTCAAAACATCACCTGTTCTCTTTACAGAATAGCATCATTCATCAAGTAATAATCTTTGAGTGATAAAACTATAGTGGATATATCTCCAATTTCTGAATTTGGATCTGCAGCATAGTGACTAATTAGTGTTATCTACAAGTCTAGATAGAACAAGCTTATCATAAATAATAAAAATAAAATCTTCTACCAATATATGTTATCTCAATTCTATAGGAAGACAATGACAATTTTGACCTGTTGGAAGGAACAGAGTGCACAGCAGCATGGTGCAGTGTGGACAACTAGCAGCTACTTACCTGTAGTATATACTTCTATAGAGAGCTGAAAGGAAGTAATGAAGAATGACAAGTTATATTATTCAAGATAAACCTAACTATGTAAATTTTTCTATTGACTATCTAATTAGGACTATGTACTTACTAAGCAGAGTGCTTTGCAACACTCCCCTCTCACTTAAGGCTTCAGCTGTTAAGTGATAGAAGCATAAGTAAATGAGCTTAGAGTATTTCTAAGTTGAGAAATAGATGAAAACAACTAAACAGAATTTGGCCAAGATTTTTAGTTAGAATATCAGCAGAGTTCTCCTTTCTATCAATATGATATGGTTGAACTTATTCATCCTCAATTAGATCTCTTATATAGTAATAGGAAATATTAATATGTTTGGAGTACTTTTTTTGTATAGGTTAGATCTCCAGAAGAGTAAGCCAAGATTATTACTATAAATATGAGGAGTTGGAACATTAAAACTGACCTCATTGAGGAGACTTCTCATCCAGGAAAGCTGATGGCCACAATTAAAGAGGGCTATATATTTAGCCTCAGTTGAAGACAGAGCTACTGTTTTTTCTAGTAGCTTATTCAAAATATTACTCCACAAGCCATTAGAGTAAAGTAGCCAGTTACAGATTTATGTGATTCTAGATCTTGTACCCAATCTGAGTCAGAGTAAGCTACAATAGACTTATTGCTGAGTCCATTATAGATTATCTAATACTTGCAAATATTAAGCAAATACCTATAGAGATGTAATTCTGCCCAATAATGCTTATTTGAGGGATTTGCTATCTGTTGAGCAAGTTTAACTACAGCAAATTCTATATTAGGATGTAAGCCAATTATTAGATATATTAGAGATCCAACTATTTGCTGGTACTTTTGACAGAAATTGGGATCATACTGTTTATCATTGGGTTTAAACACATAGCCCAATGGAAGTAGAGTACTTGTTGGGTTGGTTGTTACATTGAATCATGCTAGAACTTTGTTCAAGTACTCAGACTAGTTTACAAAGATCTTTTGATTCTTGCAGTTATGATTTATACACATTCTAAGAAACTCTTTAGTTTCTCTAAGATCATGGTATTCTTGTTTCATTATAAATTTTTGCTTTAACTCTAAAAGGAGTAGGAAATCTTTTGAACTCATGAAGCAAACATTATTGAATTAACATAGACAATTACTATAATAAGCTTTCTAATTTTTTGTCAATGAAGTAATACATACTAAAATTAGATTTGCATTGCTTAAATTCTAAGGTTAACATTGACTTAGTCATAGTCTGCTACCAAGATAAGCCAGCTTGCTTAAGGCCATACAATACTTTGTAGAGTTCCCAGACTTTCTTTTATTTTCCAGGTAGCCTAAAACCTTTAGGCTGCTTTATATAGATTTCCTCATACAAATCACTATAAAGATAGACAGTTTTTATATTAACACTATGGATATCCCAATCTTCAAGGGCAGCAACAGCTAGGAATAAGTATGTTGTCTCATAGCAGACAACTAGAGAGAATAATTTATCAAAGTTGATTCCTTCAATCTAGGAAAATTCTTTTGTAACAAGTCAAGATCTATAATGGCTATCAGACTTAATGTTGAATACTTAGCAATTCTTGATCACTTTTCTTCTCTTAGAGAGGTTCATAACTTCATAAACATTTCTGTTCTTAAGTAATTTCAGCTTTTCAAGACAAGACTTAAGCTATTTCTTTTGAATGTCAGCTGGTAATCTAGTGACATCTTCAAGGCTTCTGGGAATTGGACAGGACTCTGTTGCATGTTATGCTAAGAGAAAGCAAATTTGCTCTACTCTTCTTTCTCTTGCAAGATATGCCAAGTAACTAGTGATGGCTGGCTCAGCTGATTCACTTATAAGAGGTAGAGTGTTCATTTTACTTCCATTATTATCAACAATGATTGGGCATTTGCCTTCCTATTGGATATTATATAGGGTCCCATTTATCTCAATAATATTGTCAGATGAGTTGTATGGGTAATCAATTCCATTTATTCTCACTATCCTAGATAGTAGATTATCAGAGAAATGTTGTATATTCTGATAGATCCTTTATGATTTCTGACCAGCATTTTCATGCTTATCACAAGCCATGTTGGAGTTGAGGAACCTCCTCCTTGGCTGCTATAAAGGGTTCTGCAGAATATTAATAGGATATTCTTGTTCTCTGTAAATATTTTCTTCTCTGAAAGATATTTGAGTTTGATACTTGGATCTTCTCAATTCAGGACCTTCTTGTGGTGTCTATAGACCAGATTGCAAAGATTGTTGAGGGCTGGGTGATTACATCTCAACATTAGAGTTAACATCATTTGTCTCTTCAATCTTTACTATAGGTTTTTAGGCCCTGAAGTAAGTAGGAGGGAAATGGACTTATAAGAGGGAGAAGGTAAAGGAGAACAAGTGGGGGGATTGTTTTGGATAGGAGGAATGAGTGTGTGTGGAATGGGTACTGGAGCAAGTCTATCTTTTCCAGAAGAGTTAGGTATTAATGACTCTATCTCTGGGCTTGTTTTATCTAATAACTCATTATATAATTTGCATTCTTTTATATAGGAGTTAGTGCATTTAGGAAAAAGTTCCTCATCAAAGATGGCATGTGTAGAGCAGAAAATGGTATTTTCTTGTATATAGTGCATAAAACAGTATCTGTTGTTCTTATATCCAATAAATATCATTAATTCAGAGTGTTGTGCAAGTTTGTTGGCACAAATTTTAATAGAGAGGAACACATAGGCTTCACAGCCAAAGATACAGAAGTACAATGTTTTGGGTTTGTTTTCTAAGAACTCCTGAGGTATTCTCTACTTGAGACATCTAACAGATGTATAATTGTATATATGAGTTGTAGCTACTATTGCAAACTCCTGCCAGAAATCTGGCAGACATGCTTCAAGTCACATAAACTGTGCCTTTTCAAGCAAAGTGCAGTTTAATCATTCAGCATAACCATTTTGTTGGTATACATATAGAGTACTAATCTCATGGATAACTCCTTGCTCTCTTAGAAATGATTGTAATTCTAATATTACATATTCTCCTCCATTATCAGTGTGCAACATCTTTACAGGATGGAAAGTAGTATTTGACCACATTCAGAAAATAAACTTAATTGCATCTATAGCCTCAGACTTTTTGCACAGGAAAGTAATATTGTAAAAAGAGAAATGGTTATCAAGAAATGTAATTATCCACTTTTATTTTGAATAAGACAAGGTGGGAAGCTTAAGGAAATCTGAGTAAACCAATCTTAGAGGCTTACTGGAGTGAGTAGGGTTTTTAGAGAAACTGTATTAGTACATCTTTCCAAAAGTGCAACCATAGCAGATATATTTTTGTGTTGGGAAATGGATCTTCTTTGTATCTTCAACATTGTCAAGAACATGACACATGACCTCATCAGAGGTATGTCCAAAATAATGATGCAAAGTCTCAAAGTCTAGATATCTTGTTATAAGACTTACAAAATTGGGGACATTATACTTGAGAATACAAGTTCTTACAATCTGTATATTGCCCCAAAGGTTGGAGGTAGCTGATAGGACAGCATTACCAGACTTATCACAAAAAGTAGAACTAATTTTGTCATCTTCCACTCTTAACCCAGACTGAAGAATCTATTTAGTAGAGAGAAGACATATCTGCATACTAGGGATACAATATGCTAGTCATAGTTTTGACATAGCAACCTCAATAGTCCCTTTCTCAGGATCAAAAATTTCATGTTCAATCAGAACAGTGCCAGAAACAACTATAAATAGTGGCGCTTTTGAGTTTGTAGTCTCAACTCAGCTATAATTACCTAGAGTCATATTGACAAAGTCAGACTTAAATAGGATAAAGTGAGCAGAAATACCAGAGTTTAAAAACTATTCATCTTCATAAAAGCTACCATGAGATGCTTTTTTACTCTTATACAATGAGCATAGTATCTTTTCACATTTAGAGAGATTCACAGCAATAGATGAGTTAGGCAGAACAAATTTATTTTGACTTGAAGTCATACATGCATAATTAATCTACTTCAAGGCTACAAAGTCCTCTATTGTAGCTATTGTATTAGTGCATGGAATTATGTTGTTACATTTAAAGACAGTTTGCATAAGTTAGGTAGACTGAGCCAAGAAGTTTAGTAAATTATCAATCTGTAAGAAAAGAGGGATATCACAGTTGTTCTCATAGAATATTATATAAGGGGAATTAAGTTCAGTAATCTAAGAAACAAAGTCTTGATCACTGGAAATTTGAAATATAATTGTTCTCTAGCAATTAGCAAAAATTAATGCTCAACTAGATATTTTTATGAAAGTCCAAAGATAAGCCCAAAAAGCCTTAGTATTAGGCTAGCCATGCATTAACAAGTTATCTGGTAAGATGGAGTTAAGAATGGTTAAGGCTTAGAAGCCTAAGAAGTTCTTCCTAGCTATCTCATCTATATCAGTAATCTGAGGAAGTACTGAAGCATTCAGCATATTATCAGCAGTAAAGACAGCTCCAGAGTATGTGATGAGAGCAAAGGTTGATTTGATATAAATTTTCCAGAAAGGATAGTCAGTAAGACCAGTAAGTTTAGGAATAGTAATAATGAAGTTGGCTATTACTATGAATAAAGATAATCAGCATGAATTAAGGAGCAAATGCAGCCAGCTGGAGCACAAATGTTCAACACAACCTATTTACAATTACAAGATCTTAGAGTGAATCAAGTAAAGGAATCTTGTATTAGGGTTAACTGTCATATACAAGTCCACCTGTCCAGAAATAATGTTCCCGCAGTGAAACCACCTCCGAACCATACAAGCCCACCTTTCTCACAACATGTCTCATGGCGGTGCTGCAACCCTCTGGATATTCCGTTTTCCATGGTGGAGATACTCCTATTCAACTCAGTCTTCCATGACAGAGTTACTCCTGTCAGTGTCTCAACACTGAAACCTTCACTCGGGGCAATAGGAGTTTTACCACTGAAACCCCGAGCATCTTCTATACTATCAGTTTGTATATAAGACTAGTAGTTACACTGTAATCTGCTAGTCTGATAATTGACAAAGATAATCTCTTATTGAACTCGACCTCTGGTATTCAACAGCGACACACCAATCAGTACTCACATCCACTCGGACTTTCTTCCCTTCATCTGAAGTTGCGACCATATGGCAGACAGACGGCGCAGCACATAAGCTGAAGCCAAGGTTGTTCCACAAGTTCGCTCATCTCCGAGTCTATTCTGCGGACTTCCACTCCGGTGTGAACCACGTCTGACATTAACATAAGAACTCAATAGAGAACTTTGTACAAGATAGTCTATCTTATATACTAATTACTCATGGTCTATGCTCTACTACTTTAGCCTACCCTAAATGACCATATGTAAGTATTAAGGCCAATATATGTTATATACATTGTTATAATATTATTATTCTAGAACCTTCTATCTTCTTCTATTATATTATGTGATGAGCATGTGATAATATGACCATGACAGCATCATAGTGTGACAGTTTGTGACAGTGATTTATAGCATCATGCTAAACTCTAACCTTAAGTTCAAAATTAGAAAATAAATAAAAATAAAAATAAAAATGGAAAAGAAAAATAAAATAAAGCAAAGTCTACTTTTTGCAACTCTGACACAACTAGTGATAGGCCATTAGCACATAAAAGGTACAAGGGAATCCTGGAAATATAGAGCAATTTGGAATTAGCTCAATCTATAACTAGCCTAAAAGTAACAAGATATCAGCTTATTAGTGAAGTTGGTCAAGTTTTTCTTATTAATAAATAGAAAGTAGCCTAAAAAAGCACTAACTAGAGATCAAGGCAACTAAGGCTTATAACCTATTGGAAGGAACAAAGTGTACAGCAACATGATATAGTGTGGACAATTGGCAACCACTTACTTATGATGTATACTTCTATAAAGAGCTGAAAGAGAACAAAAAAGAATGGTGAGTTATATTGTTCAAGATGAACCTAACTATGTAAATTTTTCTATTGACTACCTAATTAGGACTATATACTTACTAAGTAGAGTGCTTTACAATATGATCTCTTCCAAGAGCAAATCTGTTAAAGTTTTAAGATTTCCCTCTTTTATTTCTCTAAGGTTGAGTAAAGGAATTCTGGTCAAGTTAAAGTTTAACATGAAAACAAGCAATAATAAAAAGTTATATGCATAGGTTTTCAGAAGTAACATGAAAGAAATCATCTGTATCAAAGCTGCTTTTCTAAAATTATCAACTAAGAAAGTCATTGAAATTAATGACATATTTAACAATAATAAGACAGGTCTGGTCAAACCCAGAATCAATATAACTACTAAAGAACCATTAAGAAAACAAGTTATAATCCCATGAGCTCAAATAACTCTGAGATCATTTGGTAACTTTGCTAATATGTATATCACCAATATCAACAGATATCTAAAAGAGGTCTTATTGGATACTATTGCCAATTTTATTTGAGTGGAAAGCAAAGATATTATTATTACCACCAACAAGATTGTCTCTGTTCCAGATATGAGTGTTATTGAAAAATACCTCAAAGAAAATGATAATATTAATTTGGATTATATTGCTAGTCCTTATCTTCTCAAGTACAAGTCTTATTTGATGATTCTGGGCCTTTTGTACATTGTAGAAAAAACCAACCTTTCTATTACTTCTGAATTAATTGAAGAAGTAATTAAAGAATTCTATATTTTCAATGATATTGTTCTAATATTAAGGTCTCAATTTATGAAAACATCTCCCAAATATGACATGGCTGTAGTATGGGTTGACATCTGAGACTCACAGAATGGGTCCAAAGTCAAAAGTATTATTAATCAGCAATTCAATGTTGGTTGGTACATTGCTACTATCTATAGCACAAATATAAACTCTAGCATACTATAGTATAGAAACTATTGGAAATGGAGCTACTTGACTTTTGCATGCTAATTGCATGGGTCTAAATATATCAAATGCAATGAACTGTATAACATTGAACATTATAGGAAGATAGTGTGGTATTATAAAGAAAATCTGAAAACCAACTTGTTATGGATCAAGACTCAAAGGGTTAAGTCAAGAAACAACTCTTGTATTGAGTAACACAAGAGAACTCGATAGAGTTCCTAAGACAAAGTAGTCTACCTTATATACTATAGCCCATGGTC